>Ga0187893_10000868_pt1 | contig 76174 bp, 73 predicted proteins | sample MA1701074metaG_FD_139574 | JGI IMG/M metagenome (GOLD analysis project Ga0187893, IMG submission 139574) | White microbial mat communities from a basaltic lava cave in the Kipuka Kanohina Cave System on the Island of Hawaii, USA - MA170107-4 metaG ...
CGCGCGTGTCGCGCTCCTCCGCGCTCGCTTCGAAGGCGACCGGTTTCCCGATCGCCAAGGTCGCGGCCAAGCTCTCGTTCGGCTACACGCTCGACGAGCTGCAGAACGACATCACGCGCGTGACGCCGGCCTCGTTCGAACCCACCATCGATTACGTCGTGGTGAAGATGCCGCGCTTCACATTCGAGAAATTCCCCGGCGCCGAGCCGCTGCTCTCGACAGCGATGAAGTCGGTCGGCGAGGCGATGTCGATCGGCCGCAGTTTCAAGGAGGCGGTGCAGAAGGCGCTGCGATCGATGGAGACCGGGCTGACCGGATTCGACACGCCCGACGACTGCCCGCCCGAGAAGATCCGCGCCAATCTCGCGCGCGCCACGCCGGACCGGCTGCTGGTAATCGCCGAGGCGTTCCGCCACGGGCTCCCGGTCGAGGAGATCAACGGAATCTGCCACTACGATCCCTGGTTCCTGCGCGAGATCGAGGCGATCGTCGCGGCCGAGACGTGCATCCGCGCCGAGGGCATTCCCGCCGATGCGATGGCGCTGCGCCGCCTCAAACGCATGGGCTTTTCGGATGCGCGGCTGGCGCAGCTTTCCGGCAGCGACGAGGCGAAAGTCTCGGCCGCGCGCGTCGCCGCCGGCGTGCGGCCGGTCTACAAGCGCATCGACACCTGCGCGGCCGAGTTCGCCTCGGCGACCTCGTACATGTACGGCAGCTACGAGGGTCGCGGCGACACGGCGCCGGAATGCGAAGCCGATCCGAGCGAGCGCCGCAAGGTGATGATCCTCGGCGGCGGACCGAACCGCATCGGCCAGGGCATCGAGTTCGACTATTGCTGCGTCCATGCCGCCTATGCGCTGCGCGAGGCCGGCATCGAGACCATCATGGTCAACTGCAATCCCGAGACGGTCTCGACCGACTACGACACGTCGGACCGGCTCTATTTCGAGCCGCTGACGGCCGAGGACGTGATCGAGATCGCGCGCGTCGAGCAGTCGCGCGGCACGCTGCTCGGCGTGATCGTGCAGTTCGGCGGCCAGACGCCGCTCAAGCTTGCCGATTCGCTCGAGAAGGCCGGCGTCCCGATCCTCGGCACCTCGCCCGATGCGATCGATCTCGCCGAGGATCGCGAGCGCTTCCAGGCGCTGCTGGCGACGCTCGACCTGCGGCAGCCGGCCAACGGCGTCGCGCGCACGCCGCAGGAGGCCGAACGCGTCGCCGAGCGCATCGGCTATCCGATCGTGATCCGGCCCTCCTACGTGCTGGGCGGCCGCGCGATGGAGATCGTGCACAATGTCGAAAGTCTGCGGCGCTACGTGACCGGCGCCGTCAAGGTTTCCGGCAAGAGCCCGGTGCTGATCGATTCCTACCTGCAGGATGCGATCGAGGTCGATGTCGACGCGGTCGCCGACGGCACCGACGTGCGCATCGCCGGCATCATGGAACATATCGAGGAGGCGGGCATCCATTCCGGCGATTCCGCCTGCGCGCTGCCGCCCTATTCGCTTGCGAGCGACACCATCGCCGAGATCGAGCGGCAGACCGAGGCGCTCGCCCGCGCGCTGTCGGTCGTCGGACTGATGAATGCGCAGGTCGCCATCAAGGATGGCGAGATCTACATACTCGAGGTCAATCCGCGCGCCAGCCGCACCGTGCCGTTCGTCGCCAAGGCGACCGGCCGGCCGATCGCCAAGATTGCGGCCCGTGTGATGGCCGGCGAGAAGCTGGCGCCGCACTGGCCGGCGCACCCGGCGCGCAACGGACACGTCGCGGTCAAGGAATCGGTCTTCCCCTTTGCGCGCTTTCCGGGCGTCGACACGATCCTCGGGCCGGAGATGAAATCGACCGGCGAGGTCATGGGCATCGACCGCGATTTCGGCATGGCGTTCGCGAAGTCGCAACTCGGCGCCGGCGTCGCGCTGCCGGTCGGCGGCACGGCCTTCATCTCGGTCAAGGATCGCGACAAGCCGGCGCTGGTGCCGATCGGCCGCTCGCTGATCGAGCGCGGCTTCCGGCTGCTCGCGACCGGCGGCACCGCCGACTTTCTGGCGCGGGCCGGGCTCGCGGTCGAGCGCATCAACAAGGTCCAGGAAGGAAGGCCCGACGTGGTCGACGCGCTCAAGAACGGCCAGATCCAGCTCGTGATCAACACCACCGAGGGCGCCCGCGCGATCGCCGACAGCTTCGCCATCCGGGAGGCCACCCTGACGGCCAGCATTCCCTACTACACCACCGTCTCCGGCGCGCGCGCCGCCGCCGCCGCCATCGCCGCTCTGGCGGCCCGGCCGCTTGAAGTGAGGTCCCTGCAAGCCTACTTTAATCGGGTCTAGGGGAACCCCCGGCGGGCTCTAACAGGCGGGCCGGGCGGGATTTTTTTGCTCCGGGCGGCCGTGCGGCCGGGTCGGGCTTTGGGTTTAAAGACCATGAACAGGATACCGATGACGGCGGGCGGCTATTCCCGCCTCGAAGAAGAATTGCGCCATCTGAAATCGGTCGAACGGCCGGCGATCATTCGCGCCATCGCCGAGGCGCGCGACCACGGCGACCTTTCCGAGAACGCCGAATATCACGCCGCGCGCGAGCGCCAGAGCTTTATCGAAGGCCGCGTGGCCGAGCTCGAGGACAAGATCGCGCGCGCCGAGGTGATCGATCCGAGCACGCTCACCGGCAAGGAAATCAAGTTCGGCGCGACCGTGACGCTGGTCGACGAGGATACCGAGGAGAAGGCGGTCTACCAGATCGTCGGCCCCGACGAGGCCGATATCGCGGCCAAGCGCCTGTCGATCTCGGCGCCGCTGGCGCGCGCGCTGATCGGCAAGACCGTCGGCGACAATGTCGAAGTGACGACGCCGGCCGGCTCGAAATCCTACGAAGTGGTGAAGGTCCGGTACCGCTGAGCCGTCGGCGCCCCGCGCGGGCGGCGGCCGGGCTCAGTCGCCGTCGATCGGCACGCCGGGCGTTGCCTTGGCGGTGCGGATCGCGAGCGCCGATTTCACATGGCTGACATTCGGTGCGGCGGTCAGGCGCGTCGTGAGGAAGCGCTGATAGCTGTCCCAGTCGTGCGCGACGATTTTCAGCAGGAAATCCGTTTCGCCGGCCAGCATGTGGCACTCGCGCACTTCCGGCCACGAGCCGACCAGCGTCTCGAAGGCGCGCAGATCCGTCTCGGCCTGGCTGGCGAGCCCGACATGCGCGAACACCGTCACGTTGAAGCCGAGCGCCTCGCCGTTGAGATCGGCGTGATAGCCCTTGATGAAGCCGGCCTTCTCGAGCGCGCGCACGCGGCGCAGGCAGGGCGGCGCCGAAATGCCGGCGCGGCGCGCCAGGTCGACATTGGTCATGCGTCCGTCATCCTGCAGGTCGCGCAGGATGCGCCGGTCGATGGCGTCGATCTTGGAACGTCGCATGGGTGCTCGGTCCGGGGCCGGCCGTCATGGAGGGTCGCGGACCGGCGGTTGTCGTCAGGCGATCCGAAGGTCCGTACTGATAATTATATTGCGCGATCCGGCTTCCACAAGCGGCGCTCCGAAAAATAGCCGGCGATGCAACGGGCGCACCGAAAGCCATGCGGAAACCGCCGTCCTCGGGACCGATCCTTGTGGCTGTCCGGGCCAATCTCTATCTTGCGGTGCGACAGGCCGAGTCATGAGCGGCTTCGGTTCAGCAGGTCGGGAGCCATGCCAGGGACGCATCGCAGCAAAGTCGTGGTCGTCGGCGGCGGCCCGGCCGGCTACACCGCGGCGATCTATGCCGCACGCGCCAACCTGCAGCCGATCCTGGTCGAGGGGCTGCAGCCCGGCGGCCAGCTCATGATCACGACCGACGTCGAGAACTATCCGGGCTTCGCGGATGTCATCCAGGGCCCTTGGCTGATGGAGCAGATGCGCGGCCAGGCGGGGCATGTCGGCACAAGACTGATCTCCGACACGATCGTCTCGGTCGACCTGTCGCGCCGGCCGTTCCGCGCCGTCGGCGACAGCGGCGATACCTACGAGGGCGAGACCCTGATCATATCGACCGGCGCCCAGGCGCGCTGGCTCGGCCTGCCGAGCGAGGAAAGGTTCCGCGGCTTCGGCGTCTCGGCCTGCGCCACCTGCGACGGGTTCTTCTTCCGCGGCAAGGAAGTCGCGATCGTCGGCGGCGGCAACACCGCGGTCGAAGAAGCGATCTATCTCACCAATCACGCGACCAGGGTGACGCTGATCCACCGGCGCGACACGCTGCGCGCCGAGAAGATCATGCAGGACCGGCTGTTCCGCAATCCCAAGATCCATGTGGTCTGGGACAGTGTGGTCGACGAAATTCTGGGCGGCGGCGAGCCGGCCGGCGTGACCGGCGTGCGCATCGCCAACGTGAAGACCGGCGCGAAGAGCGAGATCGCCTGCGACGGCGTCTTCATCGCGATCGGCCACGATCCGGCGACGTCGCTGTTCAAGGGCCAGCTGACGATGGACAACGACGGTTACATCGTCACCCGGCCCGACAGCACCGAGAGCTCGATCCCCGGCGTGTTCGCCGCGGGCGACGTGCGCGACAAGTTGTTTCGCCAGGCGGTGACGGCGGCGGGCATGGGTTGCATGGCGGCGCTCGAAGCCGAACGCTTCATTGCCGCCGGAGAGCGCGTGGAGGCGGCGGCCGCGGAGTAGCGCGCTGCCGCCCGATGCCGGAAACGCCGCGATGGCGCTCGACTGGGACAAGCTGCGGGTCTTCCACGCCGTCGCCGAGGCCGGCAGCTTCACCCATGCCGGCGACATCCTGAAACTCTCCCAGTCGGCGGTCAGCCGCCAGGTCAGCGCGCTCGAGGGCTCGCTCAAGGTTCCGCTGTTTCATCGTCATGCGCGCGGCCTGATCCTGACGGAACAGGGCGAGCTGCTCTATCGCACCGTGCACGACGTGTTCGCCAAGCTGGCGATGGCGGAGGCGCAGCTTTCGGAGACCAAGGACCGGCCGAAGGGCGCGCTCAAGGTGACCGCGACGGTGGCGCTCGGCTCGACCTGGCTGACGCCGCGCATGCACGAGTTTCTGGAACTCTATCCCGACATTACGGTCGAGCTGCTGCTCGAGGATCGCGAGCTCGACCTGTCGATGCGCGAAGCCGACGTGGCGATCCGCATGGCGCCGCCGCGTCAGCCCGAGCTGATCCAGCGACACCTGATGACGGTACATGTCTATGTCTACGCCTCGCCGCGTTACATCGAGCGGCACGGCATGCCGAGCACGGGCGACGATCTCGACCGGCACCGGATCGTGGTATTCGGCGATGTCAGCGGCCGGCCGCCCTTCGCCAATCTCGACTGGCTGCTGAAGGTCGGGGGCCGCGAGCAGCGGCCGCGCCACCCGATCCTGATGGTCAACAACGTCTACGCGATCCTGCGGGCGGTCGAGGGCGGCATCGGCGTCGCCGGCCTGCCGGAATACGTCGCCAACAGCTCGAAGGGTGTGGTGCGCGTCCTGCCGGAGCTGGAGGGGCCCCGAATCGACGCCTACTTCGTCTATCCCGAGGAGCTCCGGAACTCGAAACGGGTCCATGTCTTCAGGGACTTCCTGCTGCGCAAGGTTGCCGAAACGCAGGGATAATGGCGCCCTAACCGATTGCAATTACAGGAATATGGAAATGCCATGCGACAAGCGCATGGCTCCATTGACCTTTTGACTCTGGTTTAGAACGGGTCAAACACTATCTTGAGCTTGTGCTGCGATGCAGCAAAGAGCTTCGGCGCTGCTGCGCCACTCGAGTCTTCGGGCGCAAGGCCCGAGGAGGGGTCTTCGGACCCTACGTCTCCCAGACGTGAAGCCTCCCTGTTTGACTTGGCCGGGCCCCCGAGGCCCGGCCTTTTTCTTTCCGGGCCCACCCGCCGCACGGACCGCGCTCAGTCGGGCTTGTCGACCAGGCGCTGGAACAGCCAGTTGAGACTGTGGCTGTCGTAGCTGCCGTCGTCCGGCGACGCGGGCAGCTCCGCGACCGGCGACCAGGTCGGAAACATGCCCTGCGTCAGCAGCTTGTTGCGCGTCGAGATCCACTGCTCGAGGACCGCCATGGTGGTGCGCATCAATTGCCGCTGGATCCGGTCGAGATCGCGACGGTCGGGCTCGGCGCGCTGCAGCGACCGCAGGTCGCGAAACATCGCCATCACTTCCGTGATGTAGAAGCCGCCGAGACCTTCGGCCTGCTCGAGGCGCGAGAGGGCGGCGCGCATCAGCCGGTCGGTCATGTTCCTGCCGTGTCGGCGCCACGCCACGAGCTCGAGCTCGGTGAAGTATGCACCGTTCAGCAGCGCGCCGCGAAACGGGAAGGCTATGTCGTAGCTGACCGGAAGCCAGTTCGGATTGACGCCTCCGAACCGCGCCAGCACGTCGCGGTGAATCGCATGGGTCGCGCCCAGCATGGTCGGCCGCCAACCGTTGGTGACGATGGAGCCGAGCGTCATGCGATGCGATCGGGCCGTCGCAATCTGGCCCAGCTTCTGGCCGGATTCGTTCATCACCTGGCAGTTCGACGACACCATCGAAACGCCCTCGCGTTCGAAGATCCGCATCAGGGCGGCCGCACGATCGGTGTGGGAATAATCGTCGCCGTGCGCGATGACGATGTAGTCGCCTTCGGCGAGCTCCAGCAGGCGGTTGAAATGGCCCATGCCGAGATTGGCATCGTTGCGGTTGAGCCGCACGCGATGCGGCCCTGCATAGTCGGCCACCGTCCGTTCGATGACCCCGAACGTGTCGTCGTCCGACGCGTCGTCGCTGATGAGAATGTCGAGCGGATCGCCCTGCTGTTTCAGGGCGGAACGGACCGCACGCTCGACGTACGGCGCGTGCCGATAGCACATCAGCGCAAAGGTGACGGTCGCTTTGGCCAAGGATGCAACACGGTTGTGGCGGTCTCGCAGTCCGGACACCGGTCCCCGCGGTTTCCGGGTTTCGGGCGGGCGCCACTATAGCGGCGCCCCGGCGCGCTGCGCCATCGGCCAGCTCAACCGATCGACCGGCGGTTCGAAGGGAGCGGCGGCGCTCCGGCCGCCGTTCAGGCCCAGAGCCGCTCGTTCTCGAGCCCCACGTAGAGGTGGGCGACGAACTCGGCATAGCCGTTGAACAGGAGCGTCGGCACGCGCTCGTCGGTCCCAAGCACGCGTTCGCTCGCCTGGCTCCAGCGCGGATGGGACACGTCGGGGTTCACGTTGGCCCAGAATCCGTACTCGCTGCTTTGCAAATCTTCCCAGAAGCCGACCGGGCGTTCGTCGGTGAACGTGAATCGCACGATCGACTTCGAGGACTTGAACCCGTACTTCCACGGCGTCACGAGCCGCAGCGGCGCGCCGTGCTGGTTCGGTACCGGATGCCCGTAGATGCCGGTCACCATGAAGGCGAGCTCGCTGGTCGCCTCGGCCATGGTCAGTCCCTCGACATACGGCCACGGGAACCAGGCAGCGTTCTGGCCGGGGGCGACCTCCTCGTCGAGGAACGATTCCATGCGGACGTACTGCGCATCGCCGAGCGGCCGCGCATAATCAACCAGCGCCTTCATGGGAAAGCCGCTCCACGGCACCGCCATCGACCAGGCCTCGACGCAGCGAAGGCGATAGAGCCGTTCTTCGAGCGGCATCGCGCGGATCAGCGTATCGATGTCGACGGTTTTCTCTTCCTCGACCATGCCGTCGAAAACCACGGCCCAGGGCCGGGTCTGCAGCATCGTCGCATCCTCCACGACGTCCTTGGTGGAATTGAACTCGTAGAAATTATTGTAGGTGCTGGCGAAATCTTCGGGCGTCAGGTCGCGATCGAGCACGTAAGTCTCGTTGCGCGGCACCGGATAGAGGTCGGCGGTCGGGTCGTCGATCGCGCTGGCGCGCGCCCGGCGCGGCAGCAACGCCGCGCTTCCCAGCAGGATCGGCCCCGCGGCCATCGCCTTTACCAGGTCCCGGCGTTGGCGCCAGACCGCTTCCGGCGTCGCCGCACTCTCGGGAAGTTCCCAACCGCGCTTGCTTCGAATGAACATGGCTCGTCTCCCGGTGCTGCCTGATTGCAGACACCATCTGTCCCCCGGGACATCCCTCGGATCAAATCGACTTCACGGCCCCGCCCCATCGATTGGCGTTGAGGGTCCCGGAGGGTCACCGACGCCCGGTGCGCCTACTTCAGCATACTGCGCAGCATCCAGGCGGTCTTCTCGTGCGTCTGCATGCGCTGGGTCAGCAGATCGCAGGTCGGCTCGTCGCCGGCCTTCTCCGCCGTCGGGAATACCTGGCGCGCGGTCCGCACCACCGCTTCCTGACCGTCGACGAGCTGCTTGATCATCGTCTTGGCATCCGGCACGCCGCTGGCCTCCTTGATCGAGGAAAGCTTCGCGAAATCCTTGTAGGAGCCGGGCGCCGGATGTCCGAGCGCGCGGATCCGTTCGGCGATCGTGTCGACCGCGGTGGCGAGTTCGGTGTACTGCGCCTCGAACATGAGATGCAGCGTGTTGAACATCGGCCCGGTCACGTTCCAATGGAAATTGTGGGTCTTGAGATAGAGCGTGTAGCTGTCGGCAAGCAGGTGCGACAGCCCGTCCGCAATATCCTTGCGGTCCCTGGCGGCAATGCCGATGTCGATGGCCATGGCGGGGGTCTCCTTGTTTGGTCTGAATCTAGCACCCCGCCCGGCCCGTTCAAGGGCACTTTAAAATCATTCCAAAACGGCTCCGACACGGCAAGCGCCGCCGCCTCCGAGCAGGTTCGTCGCGACTGACCGAAAGGTTACGGTCCGCGAATTCGTCAGTGCTGGGTCGCGGCGTGACGCTCCTCGACGATCTTGTCGGCGACCCGGCCGGTCAGCTCCTGCAGGTGGTCGAACTTCCACTGGAAGCTGCCGACGCCCATCGTGAGCGAGCGCAGCTCGATGATGAGATCGTGCAGCTCCGACTGCGGCATGTAGGCATTGACTTCGTCCCAGCCCTGCCAGCCTTCCTTGGAATCGAACCCGAGCAATTGACCGCGCCGTCCCGAAACCAGCGAGTTCACCTTGGCGGTGAATTCGTTCGGCACCGAGACGCTGACATGGCAGATCGGCTCGAGCAGCACCGGTTCGCATTTCGGCATCGCCTCGCTCATCGCCATGCGACCGGCGGTCTTGAACGCCATTTCGGAACTGTCGACCGTGTGGTGCTGGCCGTCGAACAGGCGCACATGCACGTCCACGACCGGGAAGCCCAGCGGTCCGCGATGCAGGTACTCCGAGACGCCCGCTTCGACGGCCGGGATGAAGTTGCGCGGGATCGCGCCGCCGGTCACCGCATCCTGGAACTCGAAGCCGGTTCCGCGCGGCAGCGGCTTGATGTCGACATGCACGTCGCCGAACTGGCCATGGCCGCCGGTCTGGCGCTTGAAACGCGCATGCTGCGTCGCGCCTTTGCGGATCGTCTCGCGATATCCGACGGTCGGCCGGCGCGCCCTGACCGGCACGTTGTACTTGCTCTTCAACCGCTCGAGCGCGATCTGCAGATGGATCTCGCCCTGCCCCCACAGCACCAGCTCGTGCATGTCCTGGTTCTGCTCGAGCGAAAGCGAGGGATCCTCCTCCGCCAGCTTCGCGATCGAACCGGTCAGCTTCACCTCGTCCTGGCGATTCTCGGGCTCGATCGCGAGCGCGAAGAGCGGCGGCAGCGGCGTCGGCCACGGCCGCGCCACCGTCGCCTTGCCGGAGCCCGACAGGAGCTGGCCGGTGCGAATCTCGTCCATGCGGCCGAACGCCACCACCTCGCCCGCCTTCGCGGCGGCGACCTTCTGCGGTTCGAGGCCCATGAGCCGGTTCACGTTGCCGAGCCGTTGGCCGGAGAGGCTCATGCCCTCCTTGACCTCGCCGCCGAGAATGCGCACCGCCGAGAGCTTGCCGGTGTGCGGCAGGTGATACGATTTGAACACCAGCGCGACGGGGTCCCTGGCATCGGCTTCGAGCCCGAGCCGCTGGACGACGGCGTCATGCCCCGGCACCTCGTGCCGCAGCGCCTTGAGCAGGCGCCGCACGCCGAAATCGCGTTCGCCCGCCCCCATCAGCACCGGCACGATCAAATCGTCGGCGAGATCCTTGCTGAGCTGCCTGTAAATTTCACCGCTCGACGGTACGGCGTCCTCGAGCAGCTGTTCGAGCAGCGCGTCGTCGAAATCGGCCAGCGATTCGAGCATCCCGCGGCGCGCTTCGGCCTCGCGCTCCTTCGCGTCCTCGGGAATCTGGATCAGGTCGGAGGCCTGGCCCGGCTTGTACCGGTAGGCGCGTTCGCTCACCAGGTCGACATAGCCGGTCACCGTCTCGTCGTCCTTGCCGCGCAGCGGCACCTGGCGCAGCACCAGCGGCCGCTGCGAGACGTGCTGGAGTGCCGCCAGCAGGTCGCGCACGCGGACCGAGGCGTCGTCCATCTTGTTGACGAACAGGAAGTGCGGAATCTTCCGGTCGTCGAGAAACTTGAGCAGCGGCGCGAGCATCAGCGCCTTGGCGGGCTCGGGTTCGCAGACCACCACCGCCGCGTCGGCGACCATCAGCGCATGCTGCGTTTCCTGGGACAGTTCGATCGACCCCGGACAGTCGAGAAAGGTCCAGCGTTCGCCGAGATAGTCGCAACCCGCGACGTTCATCTCGACGGACATGCTGCGCCCGCGGGATTCGGGCGATGTGTCGCCGACGGTGTTGCGCTCCTTGATCGTACCCTTTCTGGGAATGGCGCCGGCGGCGTGCAGAAGGCTTTCGAGAAGGCTGGTCTTGCCGCTGAGATAGGGACCCACAATGGCTGCGCAACGCGGCGCAGCCGCCGGTCTTTCGCCCATAGTTGCTCTCCCTTCGCGCCGGAAGCGGTCCGTCGCAACGGGCGAGCGGCCGCCTTTTTGTCGCAATACGGCTTATGATTTCAGGCCCCGGCGGCCCGAGGCAAGGAAAAACCGTCCGCGCGCCGAAGGCCCGGTTTCGCACGGCAAGACGGTGACCAATTCGTGGCCGCACCGGTCCGGCCCGCAGCCGGTCGGTTACCGCACGGCCACGCCGGCCGCAACCGCTTGCAATCGCCGACCGCCGCATCACATGAGCGGGCGCTCGCCGTCGCGCCCTCCCAGCAACGATCGCGTCCGCCATGCTCGCTGCACAGCCGAATACCCGTGCCAGACCGAAAATCCGAACGCGCGCGCCGCGGCGGCCGCGTCGTCCCGGCAGCATCTCTGCCGTGCTCCAGCAATTCTCGAACGAGCGGAAGGGCGAGCGCGTCGCCGTCGGCGATCTCGTCGAGGCGACGGAACAGCGCGGTCACGGCATGGCGATGCTGGTTCTTTCTCTGCCGATGCTGCTGCCGATTACCCCGCCGGGCATCTCGGCGGTCGTCGGATTGCCGACCGCGTTTGTGGCGCTGCAGCTCATCCTGCGACGGCCGCACGTCTGGCTGCCGGGATTCCTTCGGCGCCGGTCGGTCGAAACCGGGAGGTTTCGCTCCGTGATCGAGAAGTCGGCGCGCTCTGTCGCGCGGGTCGAAAAACTGTTGAAGCCGCGCCTGAGTGCGCTCACGGATTCGGCCGCCGAGTGGCTCATCGGCACTGCCGTGCTGCTGATCGCGGTTCTGCTCGTACTGCCGATCCCGTTCACCAACATTCCGCTCGGCCTCTCGATCGCCCTGCTGTCGATGGGCCTGATTACGCGCGACGGCATCGCCGTGCTGATCGGCGGCGCGATCGGCCTCGGTACCGCAATCTTCATGTTCGCCTTCGGCTGGAGCGCGGTCCGGACGGTCTTCGCCTGGATCGCCGCCGCCTGACGTCGCTCAGCGCAGCGCGGCGCAGGCCTTCTGGATGCGCGTGCAGGCCTCGCGCAGGAGCTCCGTCGCGGTCGCGTAGGAGATGCGGAAATAGGGCGAGAGGCCGAACGCCTCGCCCTGCACCGCCGCCACCTCGGCATCCTCGAGCAGATAGCTCACGAAGTCGCCGTCGGTCGCGATCGTCTTGCCCTTCGGCGTGCGCTTGCCGATCGCGCCCGCGCAGGACGGGTAGACGTAGAACGCGCCTTCCGGCCGGTGGCAGACCAGGCCGGGCGCCCGGTTGAGCATGTCGACCACGAGATCGCGACGCTCCTTGAACACCTTGTTGTGCTCGGCGATGAAACCCTGCGGGCCGCGCAGCGCCTCGACCGAGGCGGCCTGGCTGATCGAGCTCGGGTTCGACGTGCTCTGCGACTGCACCTTCGACATCGCCTTGATGAGGTCGAGCGGACCCGCGGCATAGCCGATGCGCCAGCCGGTCATGCAGTAGGCCTTCGAGACGCCGTTCATCGTCAGCGTGCGATCCTTGAGGCCCGGCTCGACCTGCGCCGGGGTCGCGAACTCGAACCCGTCATAGACGAGATGTTCGTACATGTCGTCGGTCAGGATGCGCACATGCTTGTGGCGCATCAGCACGTCGGTCAGCGCCCTGAGCTCGACGCGCGTATAGGCGGCGCCGGTCGGATTGCTCGGGCTGTTGAGGATCAGCCACTTCGTCTTCGGCGTGATGGCGGCGTCGAGATCCTCGGCCCGCATCTTGAACCCGTTGTTCTCCGGGCAGCGCACGATGACCGGCGTGCCGCCGCACAGCAGCACGATATCCGGATAGGAGACCCAGTAGGGCGCCGGCACGACGACCTCGTCGCCTTCCTGCACGGTCGCGACCATCGCGTTGTAGATGATCTGCTTGCCGCCCGATGCGACCGATACCTGGTTCGTTTCGTAGTCGAGCCCGTTCTCGCGCCTGAATTTCTCGACGACGGCTTCCTTGAGCGCGGGCGTGCCGTCGACATTGGTGTATTTGGTGTCGCCCTTGCGGATCGCGGCGATCGCGGCTTCCTTGATGTTGTCCGGCGTGTCGAAATCGGGCTCGCCGGCGCCGAGGCCAATCACCTTGCGGCCGGCGGCCTGCAGTTCGCGCGCCTTCTGGGTCACCGCCATGGTCGGCGACGGCTTGATGCGGCCAAGCCGCTCGGCAAGGAAGCTCATGATGGCGAATCCGGTTCGGGGGTCACGCTGCGGGCGCGGACCATAGGGCGGCCTGCGCCTCCGAAGCAAGCCGGTGCGATCCTACCGGCGACGGATCGCCGCAAGCGGCCGTTTCCCCGGAATTGCCGCAATTCCGTCCATGCAATGCCGGATCCCGTCCCCAGATTCGGATTGTCGCGTTCCTGCGCAAGCGGAGGGGAGATTGTCGATGCACCGGATCGGAATCGTGACCGAAACCGCGAAGCCCCGGGCCCGTGTCGTCCCGTGGCGCCACCGCGCGCTGCTGACGGCGGGCATCCTGTCGCTGCTGCTGCTGATCTCGATGCTGGTGAACGCGGCGGCGATCGGCTGAGCCGTCGCGGATCAGCGCAGCACCAGCTCGACCCGGCGGTTGAACGCGCGGCCTTCCTCGGTCGCGTTCGAGGCGACCGGCGCCAGCATGCCGACGCCTTCCGCCCGCAGCCGGTTCGGTTCGATGAACTCGCGTTCTACCAGCGCCTGCACGACCGCCTCGGCCCGGCGCTGCGACAAAGCCAGGTTCGACTGGAAGCTGCCCTCGTTGTCGGTATGGCCGACGACGAAGATCGCCAGATCAGGGTTGCGCCCCAATACGCTGGCGATGGCCGCGATCGCGTCGTACGAACTCTCGGCCAGTTCCGCGCTGCCGGAGGCGAACTCGATGGCATAGATCGCCACCCGTCCGTCATCCCGCAAGGCCTGTTCGATGCTGTCCGTATTGGCCACCACGACCCGCGGCGTCAGGGACGGGTGCTCCCCCGCGACCGAAGGCGTCGCGTCGGAGCCGGTAACGATCTCCATCGTGCCGCCATCGGAATCGGTCGCGACCCCGTCGCCGTCCGCCGCGATGCGGTCTTCGAGCGTTGCGGGCTCGATTACGTCGAGCAGCACGAGTGTACGATTATGCGTTTCCTCGAAGGCCTCGAAATTCTCGCGCGCGACGTAAAGCGAGAGATAGATGTCGCCGTCGGGCCGCGGCAGCCGTGCGGACAGGTAGTGGGGCTGTAGCGGAAAGCTGAAAGCGAACTCGGTGACGGGTCCGAGCGTCCGCAGGCGCCGGTCCGGCGCGTAGAGAATGTGGGTCGCCAGCAGCGCCCGCTCGCCGCAATCGCCGCCGGCGCAGGTGAACAGCGCTTCGAACCCGGCTTCGCCGAGCGCGCGCCGATAGTTGCTGAAGACTTCGAGCGTCGAACGGCCGGCCGGCGCGGCGTAGATGATGCGCGTCAGGCGCCCTTCGACCGCGAGCGACCGGGCCAGCACGATGTTCCCCGCCGCATCGCGCTGCTGCGGACCGGTCGGCAGATCGAAACGCTCGAAGGCGCGGTGATCGTAACCGATGATCTCGGAGCCCGCATAACGGGATATTAGGGGGTGATCGTCCGCCCCGACCGGATCGCCGGCGCGGGCGGGCGGCGGCACCGGCAAGACAAACCCCGCCGCCAGGACAGCGAGCGCCAAAAACCGCGTAACGCGGCCCTTCTGCCGGTCCGTCCCGGTCGTCGGTCGCATGCCCTGCACGGCGATCCCCATCGCGCGGGCGGAGACTAGGCACAACCGAGGACGCGATTGAAGAGCGATGCAATCACTTTGTCGGGACCACGCCGGGCGGCGGCGGCACGGCTTCGACCCTGAGCCAGCGCATGCGCTCGCGACAATGGCGATCGAGACTGTCGTCGTGCCGCTTCGGCGGCGCGTTCTCCTCCAGCACGGCATGCGGGTTCGCACCGTCGACCGCGCCGAGAAACGGCCCGCCGAAATCGTAGCCGATCAGGCGCTGCAGCCTCTCGGGCAGGGTCTTCGCGATCTCGGGCGGCAGGGTCAGATACTGGTTCTCCTGCTGGCGCAGCCAGCCGAGGCTGAGATTGAGGCCGATGCCGGTGCGCGGCCTGTCGGTTTCGTTGGGGCCGCCGCCGTGAATCAACCCATTGACGTAGATGAAGACCGATCCGGCCGGCATGGCAGCCGCCACGATGTCGCTTTCGCGCGGCTGCCGCTCCTCCTCCCAGAGATGGCTGCCCGCGACGAAGCGCGTCGCGCCGTTCGCCGCGGTGAAATCGCTGACGGCCCAGATCGAGTTCAGCACGGTGACCGGACCCGGGCTGCGAAACGGGTAATAGAACGCATCGCGATGCAGCACCTGCGCCGTTTCGCCAGGCAGCAGGTGCATCACGCCGGTATAGTTGACCTGGTAGCGCGCGCACCAGCGCAGCAGCACATGATCGGCGACCGCCAGCAGCAGCGGATGCATGATCATGTCGCGCGTGGTCGGCGCGCGCATGAAGAGATTGTTGAAGCGCCGCGTCCTGCCGCCGAGGAAGCCGGTCGTGCCGAGCCGCGCGCCGTCGACATGCGGCGCGAGCTCGCCGCGCAGCCTCCCGATTTGCGTCGCATCGATCATGCCGGTCACGATGGCGTAACCGTGCTCGTCGACGGCGGCGCCGACGGCAGCGGCGCTGTCGCTCTGGGCATCGAAAACCGCGAGATTCGACATCGGGGGCTCCACAGGCGGCGCGGCCGCGAGGCCGCGGACCCGCCGGCGCCACGGTAGCAGCCGCCGCCGGGCCCGCAAGTCCGCGCGACCCTACTCAAAGCACCGGCCGCTCGCTATATCTGGCGCCATGCCCCTCGCCGCGACCGACCCCGTCGTCACCGAGCGCGCGCACGCGCCGGCCGGACAGCGTTTCCGGCTGGTCTCGGACTATCGCCCGGCCGGCGACCAGCCGACCGCGATCGAGTCCCTCACCGCCGGTCTCGGCGCCGGCGAACGCGACCAGGTGCTGCTCGGCGTCACCGGATCCGGCAAGACTTTCACCGCGGCGCATGTCATCGAGCGGCTGCAGCGGCCCTCCCTCATTCTCGCCCCCAACAAGACGCTGGCCGCGCAGCTCTACGGCGAAATGAAGGGATTCTTTCCGGACAATGCGGTCGAATATTTCGTCTCTTACTACGACTATTACCTGCCCGAGGCCTACGTGCCGCGGACCGACACCTATATCGAGAAGGAATCCTCGATCAACGAGCAGATCGACCGCATGCGCCATTCGGCGACGCGGGCGCTGTTCGAGCGGCGCGACGTGGTGATCGTCGCCTCGGTCTCCTGCATCTACGGCATCGGCGCGCCCGAAACCTATTCGACCATGACGATCACGCTCTCGAAGGGGCAGACCCTCAACCGCAACGACTTGCTGCGGCGCCTGGTCGAAATCCAGTACAGGCGCAACGACGCCAATTTCTTCCGCGGCACGTTCCGGGTGCGCGGCGATTCGATCGAGATTTTCCCGGCCCATCTCGAGGATCGCGCCTGGCGGCTGTCGTTGTTCGGCGACGAGATCGAGCAGATTTCCGAGTTCGATCCGCTGACCGGCGAGCGCGCCGCGGAGCTCGGCCAGATCAAGATCTACGCCAACAGCCACTACGTGACGCCGAAACCGACGATCCGGCAGGCGATCCAGCAGATCAAGCAGGACCTCAAAATCCGGCTCGAGGAATTCAACCGCGACGGCAAGCTGCTGGAGGCGCAGCGGCTCGAGCAGCGCACCATGTTCGACCTCGAGATGATGGAGGCTACGGGAAGCTGCGCCGGCATCGAGAACTATTCGCGCTACCTCACCGGCCGCAAGCGCGGCGAGCCGCCGCCGACCCTGTTCGAGTACCTGCCGGAGGACGCGCTGCTGTTCGTCGACGAGTGTCACGTCACGGTGCCGCAGCTCGGCGGCATGTTCCGCGGCGACTGGGCGCGCAAATCGGTTCTCGCCGAGTACGGATTCCGCCTGCCCTCCTGCACCGACAACCGCCCGCTCAAGTTCGAGGAGTGGGAGCGGATGCGGCCGCAGACCGTGTTCGTCTCGGCGACGCCGGGCCCGTGGGAGCTCGAGCGCACCGGCGGCGCCTTCGTCGAGCAGGTGATCCGCCCGACTGGGCTGATCGACCCGGTCTGCATCGTGCGGCCGACAGAGATCCAGGTCGACGATACGATCGCCGAGTGCCGCGATTGCGCGGCCAAGGGCCAGCGCGTGCTGGTCACGACGCTCACCAAGCGCATGGCGGAGGATCTGACGGAGTACATGCACGAGCAGGGTATCCGTGTGCGCTACGTGCACAGCGACGTCGAGACGCTGGAGCGCATCGAGATCATCCGCGATCTGCGGCTCGGCGCCTTCGACGTGCTGGTCGGCATCAACCTGCTGCGCGAGGGTCTCGATATTCCGGAATGCGCGCTGGTCTGCATCCTCGATGCCGACAAGGAGGGCTATCTGCGCTCGCAGACCTCGCTGATCCAGACCATCGGCCGCGCCGCCCGCAATATCGACGGCCGCGTGATCCTCTATGCCGACACGATGACCAGGTCGCTGCGGACCGCGATCGCCGAGACCGAGCGTCGGCGCGAGAAGCAGCAGGCATTCAATGTCGCCAACGGAATCACGCCGGAATCGGTGCGCAAGTCGATCGCCGACATTCTCGGCAGCGTCTACGAGCAGGACCATGTCACGGTCGATACCGGCATCGCCGGCCAGCCGCACATGCTGGGGCACAATCTGCAGACCACCATCGCGGACCTGGAGAAGCAGATGCGCACCGCGGCGGCCGATCTTGAGTTCGAGACCGCGGCGCGGCTGCGCGACGAGATCCGCCGCCTCGAGGCGCTCGATCTCGGCCTCAAGGCCGGCCGGCCCGACGCCGCCAAGCTCGCGAACGAGGCGGTGCGGCGCGAGCGCCGGGCCTTCGCCGAACCCGGCAGGGCCCCGCTGCCGCGCGGCAAGCAGGGCGGTTTCCGCCCCGGCAGCCGTTCCGGCGCGCCGCGCGGACGCCGTCGCTAGAGCGGATCGCGACCGGGTGGAAGCGCTTGCACCGACACCCTCCTCGTGTGAACGCCCTCTACCCGTTAGTGTCTGGAGCAAATTCGCACGTTCCTGCGGAATCGCCGGCGATTCCGCAGGAATGCGATTTCCCCTGGAACAGGAAAGGCCGCCGATGACCGATGCGAAACGGCGCCAGCCGAAACCCGTCGAGGCGATGAGCCTGCCGCCGCGGCGCGGCTCGAGCTATCCGGCCGAATTCAGGCACGTCGTCGGGTCGCGCGAAAAGCGCGCGCTGGGCGCCGCGACCGGCCTCACCAAATATGGCGTCAACCTCGTGCACCTGCCGCCCGGCGCCTGGTCCTCGCAGCGCCACTGGCACAGCCACGAGGACGAGTTCGTCTACGTGCTGGAGGGCGAGATCGCACTCGTCACCGATGCCGGCGAACAGGTGCTGACAGCCGGGATGGGTGCAGGTTTCCCCGCCGGCTGCGCCGACGGTCACCACCTGATCAACCGCAGCGACCGCATGGCGATCTATCTCGAGATCGGCGACCGCGACGATGCCGACAAGGTCGACTATCCCGACATCGACATGAGGCTCGAGAAGCGCGACGGGACGTTCGCGTTCCTGCACAAGAACGGCAAACCGTACCCGACGGAGTGACCACGATGCCTATTCTCTATCCCGGCTTCATCACGCTGTTCGCCGTCATCCTGCTCATGGCGCTCGGCTTCCGCGTCAGCCAGATGCGCAACCGTCACCATGTGGACGCGCCCGCGATGACCGGTCATCCCGAACTCGAGCGCGCCTGCCGCGTGCACCTGAACACCGTCGAACAGCTCGTCCTGTTCCTGCCGGTGCTGTGGCTGTTCGCGGCGCTGATCGACGGTCTGTGGGCCGGGATCATCGGCCTGCTCTGGCTGGCCGGTCGCATCGTCTATATCGTTTCGTACACGCGAAACCCGGCATCGCGCGCGCCGGGCATGATCGTCACGACGGTCGCAACTGTGCTGCTGACGCTGGGCGTCGCCTGGGGCCTGATCCTGCTGGTGGTCATTTAGGCCGCAGGATTCGCCGCGGCCGGATTCCGGGATACCCAAAAAAGAAGAAGGGCACCCCCGGCGGGAGCGCCCTTCCGATTCGAATCGACGTGCGACGGTTTACCGATCCAGCACGTTGTAGCCGCGGCCCGCGAGGCAGTCCGCGATGATGCGCTTCTGCTGCTCGGTGCCCTGCAGCGCACCGTGACCGGCGCCGCCGAGACCGCCGAGCGCCGCGCCCACCGCAGCACCCTCGCCGACGCCCACGCCGCCGATCAGCGCGCCCGTCACGACGCCGAGCACCGCACCGGCGCCGGCGCCGATCAGTGCATCCTCGGCCGCTTCGCCCGCCGGGCTGACCTGCTCGGCGTACTGCCGGCATTCCGCCAGATCCCTCTGGTACTGCGCCTGGTCGACATTGCCGGTATCGACGACCGGGTTGTAGGTCTGCGCTGCACAAGCCGACAGCGTGATCGCGGCGATACCCATCAATATCCGATTCATCGTCTGCTCTCCTACGGCGACCCTGCCCGCACGATCGCCAGAAAGACGGTTGATCCGCGGATCGGGCCAGACAGGCCATTAAATAGGGGAACGGCGGCCATAATCCAGATCCGTGCTAGCGATCCCACACGCATGTGGCGGAACTGTGGCAGCAGGGAAAATGGCAGGAAACCGCGGGCGGGTTGCCTTCGGGGCGGCCCTGCCCCATCTTCGCCACCGCCAACAATCCACAGCAGGGCGGACGAAACCGTGAACGATCGCCGAATCGAGCCGGGGGCCGCGCTTGTCACCGGTGCAGCCCGTCGTATCGGCGCCGCCATCGCGCTCGACCTTGCGCGCAACGGCTGGGATGTCGCCATCCACTATCACCGTTCCGAGAGCGAAGCGCTGTCGGTCGTGCGCGCGATCGAGGCGCTGGGTTGCAAATCGGTGGCGCTCGCCGCCGACCTGACGCGCGAAGCGGAGACGGTGACGCTGGTGCCGCAGGCCGCGGCCGCGCTGGGGCCGCTGACCCTGCTGGTGAACAACGCGTCGGCCTTCGAGATGGACCGGATCGATACCGTGACGCGCGCGAGCTGGGACCTCCATCTCGAGATCGGCTTGCGCGCGCCGCTCGTGCTCTCGCAGGCTTTCGCAAAACAGCTTCCGGCCCGACGCACCGGCAACATCGTCAACATGCTCGATCAGCGCATCCGGAAACCGACGCCGTATTTTCTTTCATACACGGTCGCCAAGATGGGTCTGTGGACGCTGACGCGCACGCTCGCGCAGGCGCTCGCACCCGACATTCGCGTCAACGGCATCGGGCCTGGTCCGACGCTGCCGAGCCCGCGGCAGACCGAGGAGCAGTTCCGCAAGCAATGGGAAGCCGTGCCGCTGCAGCGCGGCACGACGCCCGAGGAAATCTGCGATGCCGTGCGCTACATCGTGTCGGCGCCGGCGCTGACCGGCCAGATGATCGCGCTCGACGGCGGCGAACATCTCGGCTGGGCCCAGCCGACGCGCGGCTTCGTGGCGCGCGAGTAACGGCCGGTTTGCCATGACGAGACGGCGGGGTCTAAGGTCGAACGGTCCGGAATCCAGAACCATGGCCAAGCGAACGATCGCACGCGGCAAGGGCGAGAGCGGCACCGGCAAGGTCGTGCGGGCATTTCCGCGCGCCGAGCCGGCGCCGGGCGCCCACAAGATACTGATCCGCGACATGGTGCTGAGCGCCCGCATCGGCGTGCACCAGCACGAGCGAATCGCCGACCAGCGCGTCCGGATCAATCTCGAGGTCCTGGTTCGCCCCAACCGGGCGATCGACGACGATCTCGACAATGTCGTCTGCTACGGCGAGCTGGTAACCGGCATTCGGCATGTGGTGGGCTCCGGGCACACCAACCTGGCGGAGACGCTGGCGGAACGGATCGCCGCGATGTGCCTCGAGCACGGCCGCGTCTCGTGGGTGCGGGTGCGGGTTGAGAAGCTGGACGTATTTCCGGAGGCCGAAAGCGTCGGTATCGAAATCGAGCGCGGCCGGCCCTGACGTCGTTGCCGATACGATGCGGACCTCCGCCGGAAATTATTGAATCGACGCGTAAAATTTCTCCGGCCCCCATGCGATGCGGCAACGCGAAGTTTTGCACAACGTGACGAACCCGCCACATTCGCGCCACGCCCCCTATCCGAAAGCCGGAGTGTCATCGATCCTTTACACTTGACTTCGACAAAAGGTATCCAGATCAGATGGTTAGGGTTTCTGCCTATTTATTGGGCAACAGCGACAAACGGGCGGAAACCTTGGCCCCGACCTCTTGAACGCGGAGATTTTCGACAGAGTTATCCACGCGAGTCGTGGAAACTGTTGCGGCCCGGCACCTCTCCGTTGCAACGGCGACAGAATGACCGGCCGCAACGCTCGGCGGCGGAATGAAGAATGATCGCAGGCAACCGGGATAACGGCCCGTCTCCCGTCGAAGCGCGCGAACCGGCGGAACGGCCGGTCATGCCGCGCGCCTCGCTCGCGCGCGGCATCGCGGTGCTGGAAGTTGCGCTGCGGAATCTTCCGGGCACGCCCGGCGTCTACCGGATGCTCAACGCCAGGGGCGACGCGCTCTATGTCGGCAAGGCCCACAATCTCCGGAAGCGCGTCGCCGCCTACACCCAGGCGCCGCGCCTCTCCACGCGGCTGCTGCGGATGGTCGCCGAGACCGCATCGCTGGAAGTCGTCACGACCCATACCGAGGTCGAGGCGCTGCTGCTCGAGAGCAACCTGATCAAGAAACTGGCGCCGCGCTACAATATCCTGCTGCGCGACGACAAGTCGTTCCCCTATATCCTGATTACCGCCGATCACGATGCGCCGCAGATCGCCAAGCATCGCGGCGCCCGCAAGCGTCGCGGCGACTATTACGGCCCGTTCGCCTCCGCGGGTGCCGTCAACCGCACCATCACCTCGCTCGAGAAGGCGTTCCTGCTGCGCTCCTGTTCGGACCACATGTTCGCGAGCCGCACGCGGCCCTGCCTGCTGTTCCAGATCAAGCGCTGCTCGGCGCCCTGCGTCGGCCGCATTCCCCATTCGGACTATCTGGCGCTCGTCGAGCAGGCCCGCCGCTTCCTCGCCGGCCGCAACCGCGAGGTCCAGGCCGCGCTGGCGGAGGAGATGCAGGCGGCGAGCGCGGCGCTCGACTATGAGCGGGCGGCCCGGCTGCGCGATCGGATCCGCGGCCTCGCGCAGATCCAGGCGCACCAGGACATCAACATCGAAGGCGTCGAGGAGGCCGACGTGATGGCGGCCTGGCAGGCCGGCGGCCAGACCTGCATCGAACTGTTCTTCTTCCGCAACGGCGGCAACTACGGCAACCGGGCCTATTTCCCGAGCCACGACCGCGATGCGCCGCTGCCGGAGATCGTGGCGGCGTTCATCGGCCAGTTCTACGAGAACAAGACGCCGCCGCGCCTGCTGCTGCTGAGCGACGAGCCGGCGGAAGCCGACCTGCTGGCAGAGGCGCTCGCGGTCAAGGCCGGACGGCGCGTCGAGCTCTCGGTGCCGCAGCGCGGCGCCAAGCGAAACCTGGTGGAACACGCGCTGACCAATGCGCGCGAGGCGCTCGGCCGGCGCCTGTCCGAGAATGCCGCGCAGCGCCGCCTGCTCGAAGGGCTGACCGAGCTGTTCGGGCTCGACGGCGTGCCGGAGCGCATCGAGGTCTACGACAACAGCCATCTGCAGGGTCGCAACGCCTACGGTGCGATGGTCGTCGCCGGGCCCGAAGGCTTCGTGAAGAACGCCTATCGCCGTTTCTCCGTCACCGGCCGCGGCCGGGAGGGCGAAGAGGTCCAGCCGGGCGACGACTATGCGATGCTGCGCGAGGTGCTGAGCCGGCGTTTCAGCCGCGCGCTCAAGGAAGATCCCGAGCGCGAGGGCAAGGGCTGGCCCGACCTGCTGCTGATCGACGGCGGCCGCGGCCAGCTCGGCATCGCGATCGAGGTGCTGCGCGATCTCGGCCTCGAAGACATTCCGGTCGTCGGCATCGCCAAGGGACCCGACCGCAACGCCGGCCGCGAGCAGCTCCATCTGCCCGGCCGCGAGCCGTTCCGCCTCGAGCCGCGCGATCCGGTATCGTATTTCCTGCAGCGGCTGCGCGACGAGGCGCATCGTTTTGCCATCGGCACGCATCGCGCCGGCCGCAGCCGCGCCATCGGCCGGTCGCCGCTCGACGAGGTGCCGGGCATCGGCACCAAGCGCAAGAGGGCGCTGCTGCTGCATTTCGGCTCGGCGCGGGCGGTCGCGCGGGCCGGCCTCGCCGACCTCGCCGCCGTCGACGGCATCAGCGAAGCCGTCGCGCGGCGCATCTACGAGCATTTTCACGGCGACAGCTAGGAGACTAGGATTTGGACAACCCGTATACGTCGCTGGCTTCGATGGACCTGCCGAACCGCCTCACGCTCTCGCGCATCGCCGCGATCCCTCTTCTGGTCGGCCTGCTCTTCCTGTCCGGCGCGTTCTGGCAGTGGCTGGCGCTGCTGATCTACATCGCGGCCTGCGTCACCGACTATTACGACGGCAAGCTCGCGCGGCGGCGCGCGCAGGTTTCGGCGCTCGGCCGCTTCCTCGACCCGATCGCCGACAAGCTGCTGGTGGCCGCGATCGTCCTCGCGCTCGTCGCCGTCGACCGCATTGCGGGCTGGCTGGTTCTGCCGGCGCTCGTCATCCTGTGCCGCGAAGTGCTGGTCTCGGGCCTGCGCGAGTATCTCGCGGAGCTGCAAGTCAGCGTGCCGGTCAGCAAGCTCGCGAAATGGAAGACGACCGTGCAGATGGTCGCGCTCGGCCTGCTGATCCTCGGGCCCGCCGGCCCGTGGGGCATTGCGACGCTCGGCGCCATCGGCCTCTGGATCGCGGCCGCGCTGACGCTGGTGACCGGCTACGACTATCTACGCGTCGGACTGCGACACATGACCGACGAGCCGCGCAATGGAGACGCCGCATGAAGCTGTTCGGCATCGCGGGCTGGAGCGACAGCGGCAAGACCACGCTGCTGGCGGCGCTGGTGCCGATCCTGATCGCGCGCGGCATCGCGGTCTCGACGATCAAGCATGCCGGCCACGGCTTCGATCTCGACCGGCCGGGCAAGGATTCGTACCGGCATCGCGACGCCGGCGCGACCGAGGTTCTCATCACGTCGCCGGAGCGCTGGGCGCTGATCCACGAATTGCGCGATAGGCCCGAGCCGCCGCTGCCCGAATTGCTGGCGCGCATGGAGCCGGTGGACCTGGTGCTGATCGAGGGTTTCAAGCGCGCGCCGCATTCCAAGCTCGAAGTCTGGCGGGGCGATAACGGCAAGGCGCCGCTCTTTCCGGAGGACCCTCACATTGTGGCCATCGCTTGCGACACGCCGCCGGCGGATTGCACGCTCCCGATTCTGCCGCTCGGCGATGCCGCGGCGATTGCCGATTTCATCGTGGCGCATGTCGGGCTGGCCGGAAACGCGAACGCGCGGCGGCGCGCATGATCGACATCGCCGTGGAGATCGCGCGATGAAGCTGCGCTATTTCGCTTGGCTCCGGCAGAAGATCGGCCGCGGCGAGGAGACGCTGCAACCGCCGGCGGATGTCACGACCGTCGGCGAACTGCTGGCCTGGCTTGCGACGCTCGGGCCGGGTTACGCGGCGGCGCTGGCCGACCGCAAAGCGGTCCGCGTCGCGGTCAACCAGGATTATGTCGGCACCAACCACCCGGTGGCGGCGGACGACGAGGTCGCCCTGTTCCCGCCGGTGACCGGCGGCTAGGCTTGCAGCCATGGTCCGCGTGCAGCAGGAGGATTTCGACGTCGGCGCCGAGATCGCGCGCCTGACCGAAGGCAATCGCGCGGTCGGCGGGCTGACGATCTTCGTCGGCCTGGTACGCGACATGGCCGGCGATCACAGCATCGATGCGATGGCGCTCGAACACTATCCCGGCATGACCGAGAAGAAACTCGCCGAAATTGAGGCCGAGGCGCAGGCCCGTTGGCCGCTCGAAGCGTCGCTGATCGTCCACCGCTACGGACGGCTCGAACCGGGCGACCGGATTGTGCTGGTCGCCTGCGCCTCGCCGCATCGCGATGCCGCGTTCGACGCCTGCCGGTTCCTGATCGACTGGCTCAAGACCGAGGCGCCGTTCTGGAAGCTCGAGGAAACCGAGGCCGGCGCGCACTGGGTCGACGCGCGCGACAGCGACGATACCGCGAAGAAACGCTGGCTTGCGGATTGAGGGGTCGGGTCGGCACAATCCGGCACGCCGGTTCCCGCCGGCCCTTCGGTTCCCCCGACACGGATGAAGCCATGACCGATCTCGACCTCTGTTACATGAGCGCCGGCGAAGCCCTGGCCCGGTTCAGGAACCGCACCCTGTCGCCGGTCGAGCTGCTGCGCGCGCTCATCGCCCGCGCCGAAGCGGTCGAGCCGAAGGTCAACGCCTTCCCGATGAAGCATTTCGAGCAGGCGCTCGACCAGGCGAAGAAGGCCGAGGCGCGCTACCTGAAAACCGACGGGCGCACGCGCGCGCTCGAGGGCATCCCGCTCGCGGTCAAGGACGAGACCGCGATGAAGGGCTGGCGCACCACCTATGGCTCGACGATCTTCAAGGATCATATCGACGAATACACGCACCCCTGCGCCGAGCGGCTGCTCAAGGCCGGCGCGATCGTGCATGCGCGCTCGGCGGCGCCCGAATTCTCCTGCGCGCCCTTCGCGCATTCGAAGCTCTGGGGTATCACCCGCACGCCGTGGAACCTCGACTATTCCTGCGGCGGCTCTTCCGGCGGCGCCGGCGCCTCGCTCGCCTCGGGCACGACCACGCTCGCGACCGGCTCGGATATCGGCGGCTCGATCCGCATCCCCGCCTCGATGACGGGCGTCTGTGGCTACAAGCCGCCCTACGGCCGCAATCCGGAGTCGCCGCCGTTCAATCTCGACCAGTACTGCCATTTCGGCCCGCTGGCGCGCACGGTCGGCGACATCGCGCTGTTCCAGAATGTCGTGACCGGCCCGCATCCGATGGACATCGTCTCGCTGCGCCCGAAGCTGCGCATCCCGAAGACGCTCGGCGACATAAAAGGCTGGAAGGTAGCGCTGACGGTTGACTATGGCTGTTACGACGTCGAGCCCGACGTGATCCGCCAGACCCGCGCGGCCGCCGACGCCTTCCGCCAGGCCGGCGCGATCGTCGAGGAGGTCGAGCTCGGCTGGGACCGCGAAAAGATCGCCGCCGCCGGCTGGGCGCATTTCGGCACGATCTTCGCGACCTGGGTCGCGCGCATGATCGAGGAGCATCGCGCCGAGATGAACGACTATGCGGTCCATTTCGGCGAGCGCGCCATGCAGACGAAAAAGGAAGAGTTCCTCGCGGGCCTCGAATACGAAAACGCGATGTACGCCTCGTTCGGGAAGCTGATGCAGAAATACCGCATCCTGCTCTGCCCCACGTTACCGCTGCCGGCGGTCGAAGCGGGCGAGAGCTATGTGCATCGCAAGCCGATCATCAGCAACAGGCCGCAGGAGACCCTGCTGCACTGGCTGACGACGGCCTGTTTCAACATCCTGTCGCGCTGCCCTGTGATGAGCATGCCCTCGGGCCTCGCCTCGAACGGCGTGCCGACGGGCCTGTCGATCGTCGGCCGGAGCTACGACGATGTCAGCGTGTTCCGCGCCGCTTCGGCCTACGAGCGCGAAGCCGGCGCGTGGTACGCGTCGCCGCAACGGCGGCCGAACCTGTAGTCAACCCATCGCGGAGCCGCACCCATGCCGAGCGTCGAAACGCTGCTGGTTTTCACCGTCGCCGCCTTCGTGCTGAGCGCCTCGCCCGGCCCGTCGAATCTCTACGTGCTGGCGCGCAGCGTGTCGCAGGGGCATCGTGCCGGCTATGTCGCGGCGCTCGGCCTCGCGAGCGGCGGGCTGGTGCACGTGGCGGGCGCGGCGCTCGGCCTCGCGGCTTTGTTCCACCAGTCGGCGACCGCCTTCACGATCGTGAAATATGTCGGTGCCGCCTATCTGGTCTGGCTCGGCATCCAGTGCCTGCGCGACGGCGTGCGCAACGAACCGATCGATCTCGCAACGCCGAATATTGCGCGACGCTCGCCGTTCCGGATTTTCCGCGAGAGCGCGCTGGTCGAGATGCTGAACCCGAAGGTAGCGCTGTTCTTCCTCGCTTTCCTGCCGCAATTCGTCGACCCCGCGGCGGGACCGGTCGCCTTGCAGACTTTCGTGCTCGGGCTGATCGTGACCGCGACGGCGCTGCCCTGCGATCTGTTCGTGGCGTGGAGCGCGGGCCGCATCGCCGGGCTGCTGCGCCGGCAGCCGATCTGGCTCCGGCTGCAGAATTTCCTCTCCGGCACGATCCTGATCGGGCTGGGTGCGGCGATGGCCGTCGCCAAGCGCCAGTAAAGGGAGCGCCGCGCGGGTCGGCGGACCCCCTTGACGGTCATACGCACTTGACGTAATATACGGTTGTTCCCGAATGAGACACGCGGAATTCCGCCGAGGGCAGGGATGCCTGCCGGACGCCGCTTCCGTTACGCCAACGGCATCTTCACGCTGCATTGAGCAGTGCACGGCCACCCTGTCGGCAGCGCCCGATGCGCGCCAGAATGAGGTCATGCGCGGTATCGAGATCATCGAAGCGCCGTTGTCGGCCGGTATCGGGCTTGCCGGCGTCGAGCGCATGGCCGCCGCGCTGCGCGCCGCGGGCTTGCCCGCGGCGATCCGTGCCGTTGCAACCGGCGAAGCGGCACCGCCTTTCAACGCGCGCATCGTCGATCGCGAGACCGGTCTGCCCGAGCCCGCGCGCCTGCGCGATTTCCTTTTGACACTGGCGGACCGGGTTGAGAGCACACTGCACGCGGATCGGTTTCCGCTGGTGATCGGCGGCGACTGCACGATACTGCTGGGCTGCCTGGCCGGCGCGAAACGACACGGCCCGATGGGATTGCTGTTCCTTGACGGGCATACGGATTTCAACAAGCCCGGCTATCCCGATAACGAGCCGGCCAGCATGGATCTCTATCTCGCAACTGGCCGCGGACCGTCAGTGCTCGCGAAACTCGACGGCGATGCGCCGCTGGTGGCTGGTCGTGACGTGGTTTGTCTCGGTTATCGCGACGAGAAGTATGTCGAGGCAGCAGGCGGCAACTCGCCCAAAGGCACCGACATAACGCTGCTGCCGCTAAGCACGATGCGAAGCGGCGGATTCGGCAACACGGTCGCACGGGCGCTCGACCGGCTCACCGCGGGCGGCGGCGAGTTCTGGCTGCACTTCGATGTCGATGCGCTCGACGATGCGACGATGCCGCATGTCGATTACCGGATGGCGGACGGGTTGTCGGCCGGCGAGTGCGCCGCGATCATCCGGCGCGCGCGGGAGACCGGGAAGTTGCTCGGTCTCGACGTGACGATCTACAACCCGACGCTCGACTGGGATGGCAGCGGCGCGCGGCTGCTGGTCGGATTGCTGGCGTCGGCGCTGGACGAATGACGCGCCTTACCCCGCCGTCAGCTTCGCCGGGAAGCCGGGCGCGCGCAGGTCGGTGCCGAGCGCATCCTCGAGCAGCTTCACCACCATTGTCGACCAGGCCCGGCCGCCATATTGCGCCGTCGCGCGGCGGAAGATCTGCTCGGTGAGGCCCGCGAGCTCGAGCGGCACGCCGAACTGGCGACCGAAGCCGAGCGCGAAACCGAGATCCTTCTGCGCGAGGTCCATCGTGAAGGCGATGTCGTAGCTGCCGTTCAGCACCAGCTGGCCCTCGGTCTCGAACACGAAACTGTTGCCGGAACTCGCCTTGATTGCCGCGAAGGATTTCGCGAGATCGAGCCCGCCGCGCTTGGCCAGCATCAGCGCCTCGCCGGTCGCGACCAGATGAATGAACGCCAGCATGTTGGTGATGACCTTGATGATCGCGGCCTGCCCCAGTGCGCCCATGTGCAGCACCGTGCCGCCCATCGCCTCGAAAGCCGGGCGGTGCGTCTCGTAGAGCAACGCATCGCCGCCGACCAGCACGGTGATCGCGCCCTCCTCCGCCTTGTGCACGCCGCCGGTGACGGGCGCTTCGAGCGTCGCGATACCCTTGCCGCGCGCGATCTCCGCGAGCGCGAGGATCTCGTCGCGATCGTTGGTGCTCATCTCGATCCAGCAGGCGCCTTTCGCGAGCCCCTCGAGCACGCCCTTCGGTCCCGCGACGACCGCGCGCGAGGCGGCGGGCGACGGCAGACAGGTGAAGACTGCATCGGCGCCGGTCGCCGCGTCCTTCGGCGATGCGGCAAAGCGCGCGCCGGCGGCGACCAGCGCCTCGCCCGATTGGCGATCGAGATCGTAGACCGCGAGCTCGAAGCCGGCGCGGCGCAGGTTGAGCGCGAGGTGCCGGCCGAGATGACCGAGCCCGATATAGGCGTATTTCATGGATCGAGTCCTTTTGAACGCGCGGATAGCGCCGTCAGTCGACGGGGTCTTCGCCCATCTCGAGATGCAGGCCCTTGCCGTTCCAGGGATTCGCCTCGGCAAATTTTTCATTGAGTTCGACGCCGAGGCCCGGCGCGGTCGGCGGGATCACGTAACCGTCTTCCCAGCGCATCGGCTTCTTCAGCAAATCCGAATGGACACCGCCCCATTGCCGGATGCTCTCGAGGATCAGGAAATTGGGCGTGCAGGTCGCGAGCTGCACGTTGGCGGCGCCGACGATCGGCCCGCAATAGAGATGCGGCGCGATCTGCGCGTAATGCGCCTCGGCCATCGACGCGATCTTCTTCGCCTCGAGCAGGCCGCCGACACGGCCGAGATTCATCTGCAGGATCGAGGCGGCGCGCTGCTCCAGCACGCGGGCGAACTCGTACTTGGTCGCGAGCCGCTCGCCGGTCGCGATCGGGATCGTGGTCTGACGCGCGACCAGGGCCATCTCTTCCGGCATTTCCGGCGGTGTCGGCTCTTCGAACCAGAGCGGGTCGTAGGGTTCGAGCTGGCGTGCGAGCCGGATCGCACCCGACGCCGTGAACTGGCCGTGCGTGCCGAATAGCAGGTCGGCCCTGTCGCCGACCGCTTCGCGCAGCTTGCGGCAGAACTCGACCGAGAGCGCGATGCGTTCGAGCGACGGTTGTCTCGGATCGTAAACCGTGTACGGACCGGCGGGATCGAACTTCACCGCCGTGAAGCCCTGCTTCACGTAGCCGGCCGCGATCTCGGCCGACCGGTCGGGATCGGCATAGACCTCCGGTCCCTCGTGCGCTTCCGGATAGATATAGGTATAGGAGCGCAGCCTCTCGTGCACGCGCCCGCCGAGCAATTCGTAGACCGGTTTGTCGACCGACTTGCCGACAATGTCCCAGCAGGCCATCTCGATCGCGCTCAAGGCGCCCATCATCGTGATGTCGGGACGCAGCGAGTAGCCGCGCCCGTAGACGCGCCGCCACAGCCGCTCGACATGGAACGGATTGCTGCCTGCGACATGGCGCTCGCAGATATCCTCGATCGCCTGGGCGACAATTCGCGGACCGAAGGTCGCACAATAGGCCTCGCCGTAGCCGACGATGCCGTCGTCGCTGGTCAACTTCACGAACACGAAGTAGCGGCCGCCGAAGCCGGGCGGCGGATTGCCGACGACGAACGTGCGGAAGTCCCTGATCTTCATCGGCGTCCCCCCTGGCGCGGCAGCGCGATCGTCCGGCCCACGCCGCGCGACGCTACGCGGCGGACGTTTGCACCCGCAAGCCCGATCTCGGCCGAACCGCGGACAGGCCGGAAGCCGCGGCTTGCGGCGGCGCCGGCCTCGGTCTAAACGGCCGCCATGCCAGAGACCGTCCTGCGGACCGAACGGCTGATCCTGCGCGACTGGCGCGATGAGGATGTCGAGCCCTTTGCGGCGCTCAACGCCGATCCCGAGGTCGGACAGTTCATCCTGGGGCCGCTCGAGCGCGCGAAGAGCGACGAGCTGGCGGCGACCATCCGCACCGACATCGCCAAAGACGGCTGGGGATTGTGGGCCGTCGAGATCATTGGCGGTGCACCGTTCATCGGTTTCACCGGAATCACACCGATCGACTTCGAGGCTGCGTTCGCCCCGGCAACCGAGATCGCCTGGCGGCTCAAGCGGTCGGCCTGGGGCAAGGGTTATGCCACCGAGGCCGCGACCGCCGTGCTCGCGCACGCGTTCGGCCCGCTCGGATTCGGATCGCTGGTCTCGATCACCGCCACGGTCAATATGCGTTCGCGCCGCGTGATGGAGCGGATCGGCATGCGATACGATCCGGCCGAGGATTTCGATCATCCGGCGATTGCGCCCGAGCATCCGCTCGCCAGGCACGTGCTGTACCGCATCGAAGCCGCCGACCGGCGCACCCGCTTGTGAGCGACCGGCGGCAGGACTAGAACCCGGCCGACCATGGCCATCGCCTCGCCCCTCACCAGACCCGCGCCCGTGCCGCCCGACGACGACCGTCGCGCCATTGCGCGCTGGCTCTTCGTCGTCTGCGGCATGATCGTCGCGATGGTGCTGATCGGCGCCATCACGCGGCTCACCGAATCCGGTCTCTCGATCATGGAATGGGCGCCGGTGACAGGTTTCCTGCCGCCGATGAGCGACGCCGAATGGCAGCGGCTGTTCGAGCTTTACCGGCGGACGCCGGAGTACCGGCAGGTCAACGCCGGCATGGATGTCGCCGCGTTCAGGACGATCTTCTGGTGGGAATGGATCCACCGGTTCTGGGGCCGGCTGATCGGGCTCGTCTATCTCCTGCCGCTGATCCTGTTCCTGGTGCGGCGGCGGATTCCCGCCGGCCTCACCAAGCATCTGATCGTCGGTTTCGCGCTCGGCGGCGCGCAGGGCGCGCTCGGCTGGTTCATGGTTGCGAGCGGCTTCGGCGACCGGATCGATGTCAGCCAGTACCGGCTGACCGCGCATCTCCTGCTCGCGCTCGCGATCTATCTCTACCTGCTCTGGCTCGCGATCGGGTGCACGCGGCCGCCGGCCTCGCGCGTCTGGCCGGGTCTCAGGCCGCAACTGATCCTGCTGTTCGCGCTGATCGCGCTGACCGCGACGATGGGCGCCTTCACCGCCGGGCTCGACGGCGGCTTCGTCTATAACGAGTTTCCGACCATGGGCGGCAGCTTCGTGCCATCGGATGCGTTCGCGCTCGAACCGGCCTGGCGCAATTTGTTCGAGAACCCGGTCGGCGCGCAGCTCGTGCATCGCTGGCTCGCGATCGCGACGGCGGCCGCGATACTCATCGTCTGGTGGCGTGCACCGCACGGCGCCGAAACCGTCTCGCGCAAACGGCCGGTCGATCTCTTGCTGGCAGCGGCGACCGTGCAGGTCGCGCTCGGCATCGCGACGCTGCTGACGATCGTCTGGCTGCCGCTGGCCGTGTTGCACCAGGCCGGCGCGGTCGCGCTCCTGAGCGTCACGCTCTGGGCGATCTACGAGGCGCGGCCGATGCCTCGCACCGCGAGGCCAACATGAATTCGCGCGCGGCGAGGTCAACGTGACAGACCGGGCCCAAGACGCCGCCGGTGTCACGCCGCCGGAGCGGCTGCCGGTCTCGGTGCTGACCGGGTTTCTCGGCAGCGGCAAGACCACGCTGCTCAGGCATCTGCTGAACGATCCGGCGCTCGCCGACACCGCCGTCATCATCAACGAGTTCGGCGAGGTCGGGCTCGATCACCTGCTGGTCGAGAGCGCGAACGAGGACATGGTGCTGCTCGCGAGCGGCTGCCTCTGCTGCACCGTGCGCGGCGATCTGATCGAGGCGCTGCGGCGCCTCTTCAAGAAACGCTGGAACGAGGAAATCCCCGAATTCAGGCGTGTAATGATCGAGACCACCGGGCTTGCCGATCCGGCGCCGGTCATCCACACGCTGATGCAGGACCCGCTGATCGCCGACCGGTTCCGGCTCGACGGCGTGGTCGCGACGGTCGATGCGGTCAACGGCGCCGCCGAACTCGACGCGCACGAGGAATCGGTGAAGCAGGCGGCGGTCGCCGACCGGCTCGTGCTGACCAAGTGCGACATCGCCGATGCGGGCACGATCGCGGCGCTCGAGCGGCGGCTGCGCGCGATCAATCCCGCGGCCCCGATCGTGAAAGCGGAACACGGAAAGATCCTGGCTTCCGCGATCCTCGATGCCGGGCTCTACAATCCGGCGACCAAATCGCTCGATGTGCAGCGCTGGCTCAACGACGAGGCCTATCGCGCGCCGCACGATCACGATCACGCGCTCGACCATCGTCACGGGCACGATCGCGACCATCGCCATCATGCCCGGGGGCATGACGAGAGCCACACGCGCGAAGGGACGCATGACGGACCGGCGCATCCCGAGCAGGACCCGCACGATCGCAACCGGCACGATGCGCGCATCCGCGCCTTCGCGATCCGGCACGAGGCGCCGCTCGACTGGCCGAAATTCGCCGACTGGGTCGAGGCGCTGATCGCGGGAAGCGGCCCGAACCTGCTGCGGATGAAGGGCGTGCTGAACGTCGAAGGCGCCGAGGGGCCGGTCGCGGTGCACGGCGTGCAGCATCTCTTCCATCCGCCGGTCGAGCTGCCGCGCTGGCCGGACGACGACCGCGCCTCGCGGATCGTGATCGTCGCACGCGATCTCGATCCCGTGGCGACGACCGCGATGTTCCGGCAGTTCCAGGAACCTTGAGCGTGACGGTCCCGGCGACCCTCTCTCAATCGCTTCCGTTCGGTTCGGTTCGGCCGCCGATCGCAAGCCAGGAATCGTAGCCGCCGCCCAGGATGCGCGCATCGTGACCGCGCGCGATCAGCGCATCGCGCACCGAACGGCTGACCTCGTGGCCGTGCACGCAGTAGACGACGACCGGACGATTTTTCGGCAGCTCGCCCGCCCAGCGATCGACCGCGAACGGATCGCGCCATGCGGCACCGGCGATCCGCCGCCCGGCGCTCTCGTAGGCCGGCCGCTTGCGCACGTCGAGCAGGGTCACGTCGCCACGGCCGAGCGCGCTGCGCAGTTCGTCGGCGCCGATCGCAGGCTGCTCGGGCGGCATCGAAGGCGCGGACGTCGCCGGTTGCGGCGGCCAGCCATGCGTCTCGCCGCGCGCACGGCGCGCCCAGGCGTAGAGCGCGTCGTACATCACCATGCCGTGCGCCAGCATCTCGTGATCGTCGGCGAAGCATTGCGAGAGGCCGAGCGACAGGGCGAGCAGGCCCGGCGCTTCCGGCGCCAGGTCGGGCCGCCCTGTATCGGCGCCGCGCACGATCGGCGCCAGCACGTCGAGCGCCTCGTCGCTCAGCCCGTATTTCGCAAGAAACGCATCGAAGCTGCAGAGCGGTCCGACATGGCTGAGTTCGACATCGGGCACGTCGTACGGAATCGCATCCTGCTGCGCGGCGACCGAGAGCACGGTCTCGGGCGGCACGAACAGGAACTCCGCATCGGCATCGATAAAGCGCCGGATCAGCCAGGGACAGGCGATGCGGTCGATCTTCGGGCGCTCGCGGGTGACCCATTTCATCTCGTTCTCCTGGGGACGCAGACGGCCGGGTCTGCGCCGCAACCGTCTGCCCGCCCACGATTTTTTCTGATGTACATTCGTTACTATACGATGTTATAACTATAACATGACAATTGTAAAGGCCCGGCCGGCGACGACGGCGCAGCCTTGGCTGATGCTGGCCATGAAGCTGCCCGCCGATGCCGCCTCGGCCCGGGTGCGTATCTGGCGGCGGCTCAACGGCATCGGCGCCGTGCCGGTCAAGAACGGCTTCTACGCGCTGCCGAACGATGCCGAGTGCCGCGAAGATTTCGAATGGCTGCGCCGCGAGATCGAGGAAGCCGGCGGCGAGGCCCTGACGATGGAGGCGACCCTGGTATCCGGCATGAGCGACGACGACATGCGGGCCGCCTTCGATGCGGCGCGCAACGAGGATTACGAAGAGCTCATCGAAACGGCGATGGAGCTCGCCCGCCAGGGGCCGGTCGAGCGCAGCCAGATCGAGCGGTTGCGCCGCGTCTTCGGGCGCATCGAGGGCGTCGATTTCTTCGGCGCCGCGTCGCGTGCGCGCGCCGATGCGTTGCTGTCGTCGCTGGAGGCCGCCGGATCCGCAACTGTCGCCCCGTCGCAGACCTCGGGCGCGCAGCGCCTGCCGGCCGGCCGGATCTGGGTCACGCGCAGCGACCCGCGTATCGACCGGCTGGCATCGGCGTGGCTGCTGCGCCGGTTCGTCGACCGCAACGTGCGCTTCAAGTTCGTCGCCGATCCGAAATACCGGCCCGACGAGCGCGAGGTGCGCTTCGACATGTTCGAGGCGGAGTACACCCATCGCGGCAACCGCTGCACGTTCGAGGTGCTGCTCGACGAGGCGAAGCTCGCCGATCCCGCGCTCAAGGCGATCGGCGAGATCGTTCACGACATCGACATCAAGGACGGCAAGTATCAGCGCGACGAGGCGGCCGGCATCGCGCGCATGATCGCCGGGCTCGCCCGCCGCTATCCCGACGATCACGAGCGGACCGACCGCGCCATGCTGCTGTTCGACGACCTCTACGCCAGCCTCGCCCCGGCCGCATGAGCGACCGCCCCGCCCCGCCCGCCGCCGGCCGGCCGAGTTTCGGCGAAGCATTCCGGACCTGGCTCAAGATCGGCTGTCTCGGCTTCGGCGGGCCGGCGGGCCAGATCGCGCTGATGCATCGCATCGTGGTCGACGAGAAGCGCTGGCTCGACGAGAAGCGTTACCTGCACGCGCTCAATTTCTGCATGCTGCTGCCGGGCCCGGAGGCGCAGCAGCTTGCGACCTATGTCGGTTGGCGCCTGCACGGCGTGGCGGGCGGTCTCGCCGCCGGGCTGCTGTTCGTGCTGCCGGGCGCGCTGATCGTTCTCGTGCTGTCGATGCTCTATGCCGGCTATCGCGATCTCGCGCTGATCGAAGGCATTTTCTTCGGCATCAAGCCGGCGGTGGCCGCGATCGTGGTCGAGGCGCTGGTGCGCATCGGAAGGCGCGCGCTGAAAGGCTGGGTGCATGTCGCGATCGCAGCGACGGCGTTCGCGGCGATCTTCCTCTTCGACCTGCCGTTCCCGCTGGTGATCCTGGGCGCCGGGCTCGCCGGGCTGGTACTGCCGCTCGCCGGCGCTACGCGCGAGGGCGAAGCGACGGTCACGGCGCCGGTGCCCGGCATCGCGCACACGGCGTTGACGATCCTCATCTGGCTCGCGATCTGGCTGGCGCCGGTCCTCGGCATCGTCGCGATCTTCGGCGAGACGCATGTCTTGAGCGAGATTGCGATCTTCTTCTCGAAGATGGCGGTGGTGACGTTCGGCGGCGCCTATGCCGTGCTCGCCTATGTCGCGCAGGCCGCCGTTGGCGATTTCGGCTGGCTGGCGCCGGGCGAGATGCTCGACGGGCTGGGCTTGGCCGAAACCACGCCGGGCCCGCTGATCCTGGTGCTGGAGTTCGTCGGCTTCATGGCGTCGTTCCGCGACGGGCTCGGCATCGCGCCGCTTCTGGCGGGCGCGATCGGCGCCGGCGTCACGCTCTGGGTCACGTTCGCGCCGTGCTTCCTCTGGATCTTCGCGTTCGCGCCTTACGTCGAGCGGCTCTATGCCAACCGCACGCTCGGCCGCGTGCTTGCCGCCATCACCGCTGCGGTCGTCGGCGTCATTCTCAACCTCGCGCTCTGGTTTCTGCTGCATGTGCTGTTCGCGACCGTCGCCGAACGCGCGCTCGGGCCGTTGCGCCTGTGGCAACCCGATCTCGCGACGCTCGATCCGGTTGCGCTGGCGCTGGCGCTGGCCGCCGGCATCGCGCTCATCCGTTTCAAGGCCGGCCTGCTGCCGGTGCTGGGTACCGCGGCGGCGATCGGCGCGCTCTGGCGGCTAGAGCAAATCACGTTTTGACGGAATCGATTGAGATTCCGACAAAACGTGTGAATTTGCTCTGAAAATTAATGATTAGAGCGGATTCACACGATCAGGTGAAAGTGCGCGCGCTTGCACCTGATCGTGATCCGCTCTAGGCGTCGCCTTCTAGGCGCCGGCGCTCGTAGACCGCGAGCGCCAAGGCCGCGCGCGCGAGGTTCGGCGTGTCGAGACCCGCCGCGCGCGCCTGCGCCGCCATGTCGCCGAGAATATGATCGCCCTCGGTCGGGCCGCCGCGTACGATGTCGCGCAGCATCGAGGCCGCGAGCTTCGATTGCGGATCGGTCATCACCTTGAACAGCCTTTCGTGGAAGGCCGGCCGCGGCGCACGGTTGGCGGCGGTTGCGATCGCGACGGTTTCGGCGACCATCGCCTTCATGAAATCGGCGCCGCCGGGCGCCGCTACGATGGCGCCGATCGGCGCCCGCATCAGGCAGGTCGCCGCCGCCATCGCCGAGAGCAGCGTCACCTTCTCCCACATGTCCTGCAGGATGTCGTCGCTGGCACGTCCCTCGAATTTCGCGCCCGTCATCGCGGCCGCGAGTTTTTCGACCCGCGGCGAGAGGCCGCCGGCGCGTTCGCCGAACAGGATGCGTGGCGGAATGCCGAGATGCCGGATCGTGCCGTCGGGATCGAGCGTCGCCGAGATGGCGCAAAGACCACCGAGCACGCGCCCGGCGCCGAACGCAACGTCGAGCCGTTCGAGATGGCGCATTCCGTTGAGCAGCGGCAGAACCATCGTGCCGTCGCCGACATGCGGCGCCAGCGTGGCGATGGCGGCGTCGAGATCGTAGGACTTGCAGGCGAGCAGCGCGCAATCGAACCGACCGACGTCGCGCGGCGCCGAACCGTCCGCAACGATCAGCGACGGTACCAGCGACGCATCGCCGTCCGGGCTCGCGATCCGCAACCCGTGCGCCGCGAGCCGATCCGCCCGGGCGGGCCGGACGAGGAAGCGCACGTCGACGCCCGCCTCCTGCAGCCGGCCGCCGAAATAGCCGCCGGTCGCGCCGGCCCCGAGAACGATGACGCGCATCCCTGCCCTTTCGCCGCCGGAAGCCCGGGCGGCCGTTCCTGTCGCCAACCGTTCACGATTTCGTGCAATCGGGTACGCCGACGCAAGGGTTATCGTCGCGGCCGGGACGATGTCCGGCGGGAGTCAGAATTGCTGCCGATCGAGCAGGCGCTCGACGCCTATCGCCGTGCGGATTACGCGACCGCGCTGCGGCTCCTGAAGCCGCTGGCACAGGGCGACAACGCGATCGCGCAGGCGCATCTCGGTTATCTCTATTACAACGGCGACGGCGTGCCGCGGGACGTCGCGATGGCGCTGCGCTGGATCCGCAGCGCGGCCGAGCGCGGCGTCGCCGGCGCGATGAGCCATCTCGGCACCATCTGTTACGAGGGCAGCGGACTGCCGCAGAGTTTCGAGCAGGCCATGCTCTGGTATCGCCGCGCCGCCGACCAGGGCGAGCCCGCCGCCATGACGAAACTGGGTCGCATGTTCCAGGACGGCACCGGCGTCGTGCGCGACATGAAGCAGGCCGCCGAATGGTACTGGCAGGCGGCGCGGCGCGGCGACGCGCAGGGCCAGCTGCTGCTCGCGGCTTCGTGCCTGACCGGCGAGGGATTCCCGAAGCGGCCGGCGCACGCCTATCTCTGGGGGATGGCCGCGATGATCGGGGGTGCCGCCGGCGCCGACGCGCTGCTGGCCCGTGCGGCGCGCGAGAACGACGCCGCGACGCGCGCGCAGATGCAGGTGCGGCTCGGCGACATGTACTTTCACGGCAAGGACATTCCGCGCAACTACAACGCCGCCGCAGCCCTGCTGAAGGGACCGGAGGCGGCGAACGATCCGCGCGCGCTCTCGATCATGGGCGTGCTGCATTTGAGCGGCAAGGGCGTGGCGCGCGATCCCGCCGCGGCGGCCGACTGGTTCCGGCGCGCCGCCGAGCGCGGCGAGACCAACGCGCAGTTCAATCTCTCGGTGCTCTGCGGCAACGGCGACGGCGTGCCGGTCGATCGCGCCGCAGCGCTGATGTGGTGCCGCGCAGCGGCGCTCAACGGCGACAGCCGCGCGATGTATCGCATGAGCTTTCTCTACAGCGCCGGCCAGGGCGTCGAACGCAGCGCGGAGATGGCGCTGGCCTGGGCGACGCTGGCGGCGGCGCGCGGCAATCTCGATGCCGTGCAGACCCGCGCCTCGCTGATGCAGCGTATGTCGCAGGAAGAGGTCGACGCCGCCACGCGGATCGCCGAGAGCCTGCTGGCGGGACCGACGCCGCTCGCCGAAAGCGCCTGAGAATCGCGGCTCTCGCCGCGACCCGACGCCGGTTGCCAAGCGCCGGGGCCGCCGCCATCATGCGCGCCGCCTGGGCCGCGGCCCGATCTCTCTCCCAGTCTGCATGTCGGATTCGCTCGATCAACTGCTCGCCACGGGGCTGCGATTCCATCGCGAAGGCCGCTTCGAAGAGGCGCGCGACATCTATCGCCAGGTGCTGCGCGATCGGCCCGACCACGCCCGCGGCCACCATCTGCTGGGTCTCGCGCTGCGCCATCGCGGGGAGGAGGCCGAAGCGCTCGGACATTTCCAGCGCGCGGCGGCGATCGAACCCGGCGAACCGCTCTATCGCGCGACGCTGGCCGACAGCTATCGCGTGCTCGGCAACATTCCGGCGGCGCGCGGCGAGTTGACGGCGCTCGCCGAACAGGCGGTCGACGAGCCCGACCTGCGCATCCAGATCGGCACGCAATGGGGCCTGCTCGGCGAAACCGAACGCGCCCTCGAATGCTGCCGGCCGGTGCTCGAGATGTTTCCGGATCACCTGCGCGCCAACCAGTTGCTTGGCACGGTGCTGCACGAACAGGGCAACGACGCGGCGGCGATCGCGCCGCTCGAGAAGGCGCGCCGGAGCGATACGCCGGTCGCCGATCCGACCTGCGCGTTCGCGTCCGCGCTGCTCGCGCTCGGGCAGTACGAACGGCTGCTCGGCCTCGGGCGGCCGCGCGACGGGCGGCAGATGTTCGGCGAAGGCACGCTCAAATCCGTTGCGCTCTGGCTGACCGGCCGCACGAACGAGGCCGGACAGTTCGCCGGCGCGGCGCGCAGCCACGGCGAGAAGCTCGGCGACTGGCCGCAGAAAGGCGCGTTCGTCGGCATGCTCGACCAGGTCACCGGCCTTTGTGCGTTCCGCGCGCAGCATGGGCCGAGTTACGAGAGCGCCGCGCATGCGACGCTCGCCGTCATCGGCGACGAGCAATCGCTGGCGGCGGCCAATTACGTGACGACCATCGACGGTCGATCGACGCGGCTTACAGCAAAACCGGTCTTAGGCTGCCGCGCGCTGCATCTCGCCGGCGATGCGAACCGCTTCCAAGCCTCGTTCCTCGCGACGCTCGACCGGCTCCAGCCCGGCGAGCGTTTCGTGGCGCTGATCGGCAGCCTCGACTGCCGAGTTCGCGGCCTGCTCGCCGAGCTGCCGCTCGACGAACAGGGACGCTTTAACGATCTGGCGCCCGCCGAACGATTGGCCGCGCACTATGTCGAGCGACTCGCGGGCGCAGCGGCGCAGCGGGGTCTGCTGCCGATCGTGATGGGGCCGCCCGCCAGCAACCTGCAGGTCGGCATCATGAAGGCGTTGGCGCGAGACGCCTATCTCGCAATCATCGAGCGATTCAACGCGGCGATGGGTATGGCGGCGCAACGGCACGGGTTGCCGTTCGCCGACCTGCTCGCGACGACGCGCGGCCGCGACGGTCTCGGCCGCGCGACGCTCTATATCGACAATAACTACCTGCTGCCGACCGCGATCGCCGGTGCGCTCACCGAGCTGCCGCCGGCACCGAAACTTCACTGAGACGCCAGAAGGAGCAACCCATCATGAAGATCAACATCATGCGCAAGGCGGCCGGCCTTGCCGACAATGCGCTCGACGATTGGGGTCCGGTCGGGCTGCCGCAGGGCACGCCGGTCTCGAAACTGTCCGGCAGGATTCTCGAGATGAGCGCCGACGAGGACATCGAGTCCGGCGTCTGGCAGTGCACGCCGGGAACCTGGCGACGGCAGGTCAAGAAGGCCGAGTTCTGTCATTTCCTTGCGGGACGTTGCAGCTTCACGCCGGACGGCGGGCAGCCGATCGCGATCGAGGCCGGCGACAGCCTGTTCTTCCCGCCGTTTTCCGAGGGCATCTGGGACGTCAAGGAAACCGTACGCAAGGTATTCGTCGTGTTCGAGTGGGAGGCCTGACTTGTCGCTCCGGTCGAAGCTGCCGCACCCGGTCGAGGAGATCGAGAGTCTCGTAATCCCGATGGCGGACGGGGTCCATCTCGCCGCCCGCGCCTTCATGCCGGCGGATGCGACGAGCCGGCCGGTGCCCGCGATCATCGAGTGCAACCCCTATCGCAAGCGCGACGGGCTGATCCATCGCGACACGCTCGCCTATCCCTATCTCGCCGGGCACGGCTATGCCTGCCTACGCATCGATCTCAGGGGCAGCGGCGATTCCGGCGGCGTGATCGACGACGAGTACAGCGAACGCGAGCTGCGCGACCTTTGCGACGCGATCGAGTGGATCGCGAAACAGCCCTGGTGCAGCGGCCGCGTCGGCATGACCGGCAAGTCGTGGAGCGGCTTCAACGCGCTGCAGGTCGCCGCGATGCGGCCGCCGTCGCTGAAGGCGATCGTCCCGGTGCACGCCGCGGCGGACCGCTATGCCGACGATGTCCATTACATGGGCGGCACGTTCCTGCACGACAATTTCGCCTGGGCCTCGATCATGTACGCGCTGCAGGCGCTGCCGCCGGATCCCGCGGCGGTCGGCGAGAAATGGCGGTCGATGTGGCTGCAGCGGCTCGACGGAATGGAATTCTGGCTGAGGCGCTGGACCGAGCATCAGCGCCGCGATGCGTACTGGAAACGCGCGTCGGTCTGCGAGGACTATGCGCGCATCCGTACGCCAATTCTCGCGGTCGGCGGCTGGGAGGACGGCTATTCGAACACCGTGCCGATGTTGCTCGAAGGTTGCCGCGATATTCCGGTGCACGGGCTCGTCGGACCGTGGGGCCATAATTTCCCGTTCAACGCCGTCCCCGGCCCGCAGATCGGCTACCTGCAATATTGCCTGCGCTGGTGGGACCGCTGGCTGAAAGACGAGGATACCGGTATCGAGCGCGAGCCGGCCTATCGCGTCTGGATGAACGACAGTTTCCGGCCCGACCCGACGGCACGCGAGCGCGCCGGGCGCTGGATCGCGGAGGATCGCTGGCCGTCGCCGCGCGTGACGATGAAAAGCTGGCATCTCGGCAACGGCACGCTCGCGATCGAGCAGGGGAGCGGCTGGCGGCGCACGATCCGTTCTGAATCGATGACCGGTATCAGCAATCCGGAATGGTGCTCGCATGGCGACGGCAGCCCGGACATGGCGGCCGACCAGCGCGCCGACGATGCGCGGTCGCTGACATTCGACACGGTGCCGCTCGCGGAGCCGGTGACGATTCTCGGAGCGCCGGTCGTGACGGTCATTCTTTCTTCCGACAAGCCGGTCGCGAAGCTCGCGCTCCGGCTCTGCGATGTCTGGCCGGACGGCGCCTCGTCGCGCGTTACCTTCATGCTGTTCAACCTCACCCATCGCAACGGGCACGCGAATCCGATGCCGCTCGTGCCGGGCGAGCACTACACCGTGCGCATTCCGCTCAATCACGTCGCGCACCGTTTCCTCGCCGGCCAGCGCATCCGGCTCGCGGTTTCGACGCAATGGTGGCCGATGATGTGGCCGGCGCCCGACGATGCGACGATCTCGCTGCATGCGGGCAGCCGGCTTGAACTGCCGGTCCGGCCCGATCGCGCCGAGGATGCGCAATGGGCCGATCTCGGCCGGCCGGAAACGGCGCCGCCGGTCGCCAGCGAAACCGTGCGCGAGGGCCATGTCGAATACAGCGTCACGCGCGATATCGGGAAAGGCACCACGATGGTGCGGGCGCTCAAGGACGGCGGCAGCCGCTATCTGCCCACGGTCGACATCCTGGCCGACGGCGAGCTCGAACAGATCTATACGATCGCCGACGGCGACCCGCTGAGCGCGAGCGCCGAGGCGCGCGAGACGCAGACGCTGTCGCGCGAAGGCTGGGAGATCGAAATCCGCACGCGCACGACCATGACCGCGAGCGCCGCCGCGTTCCGCATCGCGGCCGAGCTCGACGCATTCGAGAACGGCATGCGCGTGCACAGCCGCGACGAGCAATACACGATTCCGCGCGATTTCAACTGAGCGGTGTCGCCGGTCGGGATCAGCCGAAGCTGCGGCCGAGCCGGCGCGCCTCGGCGACGATCGCATCGGTAACGCCCCGATCGCCGAACGAATCGTAGAAGACATGCAGGCCGGCGTCCTCGATGCCGCAGAATTGAAAGATGCCGATGCGAATCTGGATCTCCATCGCGCGGTCGTACTCGCGCTTGACGTAGCTTTTCTGCCCGGCGCCGGCGACGCCGAGCGCAATGCCGCGCTTGCCCTTCAGGTTGCGGTCGCCGTAGGCCCAGCCGTTGTTCCAGACGCGATCGATCCAGCCCTTGAGCATGGCGGGCATCGACCACCACCAGACAGGGAACACCAGCGCGACCGCGTCGTTGCGTTCGACCCGCGCCATCTCGCGCCGAACCGATTCGCTGTAACGCTTGTTGCCGTCGTTCCAGTCGGGCTCGTCGGCCGGCCAGAGCACGGGATCGAATCTCTCGGCATGCAGATCGGCGATCTCGCCGCGGTGGCCCGCCTCGGCGAGGCCGGCGGCGAACCCGTCGAGCACGGCGCCCGTCAGCGACTGACGGCGCGGATGCGAGAGCACGCACAGCACATTCATCGGAAAGCCCCGCCCGCTTCGATCGACCCCGCCGCACCCGGCCGGGCGCCAGACTAGACCGGCGCAGCGCCGCCGCGCCAATCTGGCAAGGATGGCGGCGCAACAGGCCGCAACGGGGAGACCTCATGGCCGGCAGCGGCGAACGCGCGCTCATCGTCACCGGCGGCGGCACCGGAATCGGCCGCGCCGTCGCCCTGCACATGGCGGCGTGCGGCTGGCGCGTGGCGGTCAATTATTCGAAGAGCCGCGACGAGGCGGAGGCGACAGCGGAAGAATGTCGACGCGCCGGCGGCGGCGGTTTCGCGGTTGCCGGCAGCGTCGCCGTGGACGGCGATTGCCGCCGCATCGTCGCCGAGACCGTGTCGCGCTGGGGACGACTCGACGGGCTGGTCAACAATGCCGGCGTCACGGAATTCCGCCCGCCCGACGATCTTGCTGCGCTGACGGCAGAGGATTTTGCGCGCATCTTCTCGGTCAACGTCACCGGCGCCTACCAGATGTCGCGGGCCGCCGCGGACGCGCTGCGCGCGGCGGCGGCCGAACGATCGTCGCCAGCCGACGGGCCCGGGCCCGGCATTGTCAACATCTCCTCGCACGGCGCCTTTACGGGACTGGGCAGTTCGATGGCCTATGCCGCCTCCAAGGGAGCGCTCAACACGCTGACGCTGGCGCTCGCCCGCAGCCTTGCGCCCACGATTCGCGTCAATGCGGTCTGCCCGGGCTTCGTGGACACGGACTGGGTCCGGCGGACCATGACGGATACGGCCTACGAAGGTTTCCGGGCGCGAGTCGCTTCCATATCCCCGCTGGGCCGGATATCCCGTCCGGAAGATGTGGCCGAGGCCGTCGCCTGGTTCCTGACCTGTGGCGGAACTGTCACAGGTCAGCTTCTGGTGGTTGACGCCGGCGTCCATCTGACGATTCGGACCCCCCTCGCCGGTTGAGCCGCGATGGACGAGCCGTTAAAATCCCGAAATCAAAGCGTTATGACCGCCCCTGGGCCGACCGGCGGGCGGGCGGGCCAGCGACCGAAAGAGGGGGACACCGACATGACGGCAACACGACTGCCGCTTTCCGAGATTCGCAACGTTTTGCGCGGCCTGGACGTGCCGGTTTTCATGGCCGGCATCGATAACGAGAGCGACCCGCAACTGACGTTGCACGTGTCCGCTCCGCATCGGGCGGCCGACGCCGCGAAGCTGGCGCAGGCGGAGATCGCGAAGCTCGGATGCGAGCTCCCGGTCAAGGCAAGGCAGTGGGACAGCGGCCGCTTCGCCCGCCACGGCAGCCTCGAAACGACGGTCAGGGCGCTCGCGCACGACACGATCGTGTTCGACCCGACCGCCGCGGTGTGGCGTTCGCAGACGATGGTCGAGCTTTCGAGCCACCTGCGCCGCGAAATGGGCGAGCCGCTGCTCGGCATCTATCTCGAGCCGAGGTCGCGCACCGTTTACCTGCTGCTGAAGGGCGCATCGTTCGACAGGGACGGCAGCCCCGACGAAGCACTGCTGCAGTCGCTGACCCGCGGCGCGCGCGACGTGATGATCGCGTGGCGCCAGCAGCGCCGTTCCTCGATCGACCTGACGGCCCGGCTCTGCTTCGAACTGCCGGCCTATCCGCTGGTCGCGATCGACGACGCCTCGCCGGCGCCGCTCGCGGGCAACGGCACGTTCCGCAAGGCGCGCCTGATGGCGGCCAGTGCGGCGGTTCTCGCCCTGACGGCGATCGGCCTCGGCACGGGCAGCGCCCGCGCCGACGGCCCGGCGGTCTCCGGCCCGAACCTCAAGCTCGACGTCGGCGGCGGCTTCTATCGCGAAGACGGCGCGGGCCTGGCGACCGGCGTGTTCACCTTCCCGATCGGCGAGAATTTCGGCGGCCAGATCGAAGGTGCGATCGGCACGCTCGACGACGACTTCGCCTGGGGCGGCGGCGGCATGGCCTACTGGCGCGATCCGGATGTCGCGCTCGCCGGTCTCTTCGTCTCGCACGGCGCGATCGGCGACGACAACACCACCCGCTACGGTGGCATCGGCAAGTTCTATCTCGGCCAGTTCGACATCAGCGGCCAGGCCGGTTACCAGACGCACGACCAGGGCAGCGACGGCGCATTCGGCAATCTGGAGATCGGTTTCTATCCGGTCGACGATCTGCGCATTGCGCTCGGCGGCGACCTGAACCGCGTCGCCAACTTCGCCTTTGCCGGCATCGAATTCCGCCCGGGCTTCGAAGCCCTGCCGGGCATGACGCTGTTCCTCGACGGCCAGATCGGCGAGCACGATCACAGCGGCGTTCTCGCCGGCGTGCGATTCTACTTCGGCGAAAGCACCACGCTGATCGATCGTCACCGCCGCGACGACGACGCCTCGACCATCCCGTTCCTTAAGGAGGAGAAGGAGGAGAAGGAGAAAAAGTACATGGGCGAGAATAACGAAGAAGAGCCCGTCGAGTAGCGAATACGTCCGGCCGCCAGCGCGGCCGTATCGACCAAGGCCGCCGTTCGAGGCAAATTCGAACGGCGGCCTTTTTCGTGGCGCGAACTGAGCCCGGAAGACGATGGCCCGGATACTCTTTGCCTGGGAACTCGGCGGCGGCTTCGGCCATGCCGGGCCGCTGCGCGCGCTTGCGGACCGGCTGGCGGCGGAAGGCCACGACCCGGTCTTCGCCCTGCGCGACGTGGTGACGCCGGCGCCGCTGTTTCGCGACCGGCGCTACCGCGTCCTGCAGGGGCCCTACTGGCCGAAGCCCTTCGCGCTGCGCGGCCGCACGCATGCGATCAACAGCCATGCCGATGCGCTGGCGCTCAGCGGATACGGCCGGGCCGACGAACTCGCCGCCATGGTCGACGCCTGGGACGATCTGCTCGCCATCGTCAAGCCCGATCTCGCGATCGTCGACAACGCGCCGACGCTCGCACTCGCTTTGTTCGAGCGCATCCCGACGATCTTCACCGGCTACGGCTTCACCCTGCCGCCGGCGCACGGGCGGAGCTTCCCGGTGCTGCGCGACGAGACGCCGCCGCTGATCGCCGAGATGCTGCTGTTGCGGAACGTCGAGACGGTGCAGAAGCGACGCAAGGCGTGCGCGCCCGAAACGTTGACGGAGATATTCCGCGGCCGCTTCCGCGCGCTGACGTCGCTCAAGGAGCTCGATCCGTATCGCATCCGGCAGGATCCCGAGCTCGGGCCGCTCGAAGCCATGCCCGCACCGTCGATGCCGCCCTACCAGCCCTCGCTTTTCGCCTATGTCGGCGGCGACTATCGCGGGCTCGATTCGCTGGTGCAGGCGCTCAGCCTGCTGAAACTCCCGGTCCAGGCCTTCCTGCGCGACGATGCGGCGGCCCATGCGCCGTTCCTCGCCTCGCGCGGCGTGCGGATCCATGGCAACGCGCCGTCGCTGGCCGAGATCGTGCCGCAGGTCGGCTGGGTTCTGTCGACCGGCGGACACACGACGACCCATGCCGCGCTGATGGGCGGACGGCCGCAGATCCTCCTGCCGATCCATCTCGAGACGCGCATGACGACCGACCGGCTCGTCGAACTCGGCGTCGGCAAGCTGCTCGAGATGCGCGGCCAGCCGCACGACACGGCGGCGGCGATCGCCGAGATCGTGGCGGATCCCGCCCTGCCGGCAACCGCCGGCACCGTCGCCGACAGCATCGCGCGGCGGCAGCGCCGCCCCGGCCTCGATCGCCTGACCGAGGCCTGCCTGGAGGCGCTGGCGTGAGCGCGGCGCCGGTCCGGACCAGCATCGTCGTGCCGAGCTTCCGGCGCGCCGATGCGCTCGAACGCCTGGTGGCGTCGATCGTGCCGCAGCTCGCCGACCGGCCGGACCGCGAGCTGATCGTGATCGACGACGCCAGCGGCGATCCGGCCTATCCGGCGCTCGCGGCGCGCTATCGCGGCCGGCTGCGGCTCGTCACCCGGCCGAAGAACGCCGGGCCGGCCGCCGCCCGCAACGAGGGCGCGCGGATTGCCCGCGGCGAGTACCTGATCTTCACCGACGACGATTGCGTGGCGCCGCCCTACTGGCTCGACTGGTTCGACAACATCGTCACGCAGAATCCCGACGTCGACGTGATCGGCGGCTATGCGCGGCCGCTGCCGCACGTGCGGCGCTTTACGCCGACGCGCTGGGCGCCGCTCGAGTTCCTGCAACTCGGCATCTGGTACAGCGACGGCATCGTGGTGCTCTGCAGCTCGTGCCACCTGGCGGTACGCAAACGCTGGTACGAGCGGATCGGCGGTTTCCGCGAACAGATGCGCTGGGCCGAGGACCGCAACCTGACCTACCGGCTGCGTCGCGCCGGCGCGATCATCTATACCGATCCGGCCTGGCACCTCTATCACGAGAGCGAGGCGACGCTGCGCCAGCATCTCCGGCGGCGCGTCGGCTACGGGCGCGGCGCGTTCGAGCAGATCGCGCGCGAATGGCCGGCGCTCGACAGGAAGGACTGGCCGGCCGAGGGCCCGTTCCTCTCCGTCATGCGGCAGCGTGCGCGGCGTCAGTGGGATGCGCTCGGCTGGTACTGGAAGCGCGCGCGCCGCGAAAAGAAATGGCCGCCGGGCTATGCGCTGATGGCCGCGATCACGCCGCTCGCCATGGATGTCGGCTATATCCGCGCGCGCCGGGAGCACGCGCGCCGGACCGCGGGAAAGATCGGCACGGCGCCGTTCGCGCTGGTGAATTTCGGACGCAGCGGCAGTACCGTGATCGGCGACATGCTGCATCAATGTCCGGGCGTCGACTGGGCTTACGAGCTGTTCAACCCGACGGTTTCGCAGATCGGTCCGGGCAAGGGTTATGAGAGGCTGCGCCGGCGGTTGACGGCGCCGCGCACGAACCGGTTCGGATTCGAGGCCGTCGTCGAACAAATTGTCGCTCAGGGCCTGACGGTGGCGGATTTCGTCGAGCGGGCTTCCGCCGACGGGGTCGGCGACTGGGTGCTGCTGACGCGGCGCAACCTGCTGCGGCAGCACGTATCCATCATGCTGGCGCACGAGAGCGGGCGCTATCACGAGCAGCGTACGGATTTCTGGCGGCCGACGGAGCGGCGCCGGCTGCATCTCGATGTCGCGAAGGGCGCCGGCGACTGGCTGGTGAACCATTTTAGGGAGCGCGTCCGCGACGTCGAGGCGGTTCGCACGACGCTCAAGGACCGACATTTCTTCGAACTGGTCTACGAGGACGATGTCGAACGCGATCCGCGCCAGGCCATCGCACGGCTCGCCACGTTCCTGCGGCTGCCGGACTACGATCCGGTCGTGCGTTATCTGCCGGTCGAACCCTATTCGCTTGCGGAAACCATCGGGAATTATGCCGAGGTCGCCGCCGTGCTGGAGAAAACCGAGTTCGCCTGGATGCTCGAGGGCTGAACGCGTCCGTCAGAGATCGCGCAGTACGCGTCTGGCCGCATTGTGGCCCGGCGCGCCCGAGACGCCGCCGCCGGGGTGGCTGCCCGATCCGCAAAGATAGAGGCCCGCGACCGGCGTGCGATAGCGTGCGGCCTTCGGATGCGGCCGCAGGCTGAAAATCTGGTCGAGATCGTGGCGGCCGTGGAAAATGTCGCCTTCGGTCAGGCCGAAGACGCGCTCGAGATCGAGCGGCGTCAGCACCTGCCGGCCGACCGCAATCTCGGGCAGGTTGGGAATGTGCCGCGCGACCTCGGCGAGGATGCCGTCGGCGACGCTGTCGCGCAGCGAATCCCAGTCGCCCCCGGCGAGGCGATAGGGATAGTACTTGCACAGCAGGCTCATGACGTGATGGCCCGGCGGCGCCAGGCTGTCGTCGAGCGAGGACGGTACCAGCAGCGCGACATAGGGCGAGACCGGCAGCCGGCCGTCGCCGGCGCGGCGATAATTCTCCTCCGCCTCGGCGCGCGTCGGCAGGATCGTCACTGCCGATCCGCGCGCGATCTCCTGTTCGGCCTCCGGCAGGCCGGCAAAACGCGGGGCGCCCTTCAGCGCCAGGTTCATCCGCAGCGAGGCATGGCCCATGCGCAGATGCGCGATGTCATCCGCGAAAGCGGGATCGAGATGTTCGCGGCCGACGAAGTTGAGGAACGTCCGTTTCGGGTCGGTGTTGGCGAGCACCGCGCGGGCGCGCAACTCTTCGCCGCCCTCGAGCCGCACGCCGACGGCCCGGCCGCTCTCGACCAGGATGCGCTCGACCGGGGCGGCGGTGCGGATCTCGACGCCATGCTCGCGGGCATCGGCCGCCATCGCCTGGGTGATCGCGCCCATGCCGCCCCTGGCGAGACCCCACTTGCCTTGCCTGCCCTCGAATTCGCCGAGTACGTTGATGAAGAACGGGATCGCCGAGCCCGGTGCATCGAGGCTGGCGAAATTGCTCGAGACGCAGTGCACCGCGTAGGACTGCCGGATCGGCTCGCTCTCGAACCAGCGTTCCATCAGATCGTTGGCGGATAGAGTGAACATCTGCGTCAGGAAATGCCGGTCTTCCGGCGTCAGGCCGCGCAGACTATCGCCGATGCGCAGCATGTCGAGCGCCGAGCCCCAGCCACCCGCAAGGTCGGGCGGCTCGCGCAGCAACTGCGCGCGTACCACGTCGCCGACGCGCTGCAATTGCGTGCGCAACCGACCCATCGCTTCGTAGTCGCGGTTGGAGTAGCGCGCGACCTGTGCCCGGTCGTGCGTTTCGTTGCCGTCGAACAGCAGCGTGCGGCCGTCGCTGAAAATATCGAGCGATCCGCGATAGGCGATGGTTTCGAGTCCGTGCCGCTTCAGCTCCAGGTCGCGGACGACCTCCGGGCGCAACAGGCTGATCGTGTAGGAGGCGATCGAGTTGCGATAGCCGGGATGGAATTCCTCCGTGACGGCGGCGCCGCCGACGACGTTCCGTCGCTCGACCACGAGCGTGCGCCGACCGGCCCGGCCCAGATAGGCTGCGGCGGTCAGCCCGTTGTGACCGGCGCCAATCACGATCGCGTCGTACGACAATGCTGCCTCCCCCGGCGGATCGGGCCCGGCCTAGATACCGGGGCCGCGCCGGCTCGTCGAGCGCCGGCGGGAACCGCCCGCCGCATCCGCGGCTGACGAAAGGGACAAAAGTTGAGCGATCGTGCCCGGCTGCTAAGATAGCCGGGTATCGAGCCGGGGGATCGTCGCCATGACCGAGGTCCGGCACGCCGTGCGGCTTCCCGCCTCCGCCGCGCGCGTCCCGTCGATGATCGGCATCTGACCGGGACGGAAGGGACATGCGCGACTGGCTGAGAGTCTATCTGCCGATCGCGCTGCTGGTCGTCGCGGGATTTGCGCTCGCCTACAGCTATCTCGACCCGCTGCCGCCGCGCGAGCTCACCATCGCCTCCGGCAATCCGGACGGCGCCTATTTTGCCTTCGCCGAACGCTATCGCATCGAGCTTGCACGCGACGGCATCACGCTCAACGTCATTGCGACCTCGGGATCGCTCGAAAACGTCGCGCTGCTCGCCGATCCGGCGAGCGGCGTCGATGTCGCCTTCGTGCAGGGCGGCACCGGCGACCCGGTCGCGCATCCCGGGCTGGTGTCGCTGGCGAGCCTCTACTACGAACCGCTCTGGGTCGTGACGCGGGCGCCGTCGCCGCCCGGCCTCGACGATCTTGCCGGCGGTAGGATCGCCGCGGGCAGCCTCGGCAGCGGCACGCGGGCGATCGCGCTGCAGTTGCTCGCCGACAACCGGCTCGGCGAGGACGATGTCGCGCTGCTCGATGCCGGGCCGGTCGACGGCGCCGACCTGCTGCGGGCCGGCGAGATCGATGCGGTCATGCAGGTCGGCGCGCAGCTTCACCCGGCGCTCGAGCTGCTGATTGCGCAGCCGGGATTCGAGCTGATGGATTTCGACCTGGCGCAGGCGTATTCGCGGCGGCACCGGTATCTTTCGGCGGTAACGGTGCCGGAAGGCATGATCAGCATTCCCGACGGCATTCCCGACCGGCCGCTGACGCTGATCGCACCGGCCGCCACGCTGGCCGCGCGCGACACGATCCATTCGGCGCATGTCGATGCGCTGCTGCGGGCGGCAACGGCGGTGCATCGCGGCGGCGGCCTGTTCGAAACCGCGGCCGAGTTCCCGTCACCCGACTACGCGGATTTTCCGCTCAACGGCGATGCGCAGCGCTTCTTCGAATCCGGACCGACCTTCCTGCGGCGCTTCCTGCCGCTCTGGGTCGCGCTGCAGGTGGAGCGGCTGTGGATCCTGATCCTGCCGCTCATCACGCTGGCGATTCCGCTGATGCGCATCGCGCCGCCGCTCTACAGCTGGCAGGTGCGGCGACGAATCTATCGCTGGTACGAGAACCTGCGCACGCTCGAAATGCGCGCGCGCCATGCCGCCGATCCGAGCGGTCGCGATGCGATCGTTGCGGAACTCGACCGTCTACAGAGCGAGGTCGGCACGCTCGAGGTTCCGCTGTCCTACACGGACAATCTCTATCACCTGCGCCTGCATATCGAGTTCGTGAAGCGGCTCGCCTTGCCGCCGGCGCCGGTGCCGTGAGGCGGCGGCCCGGCCGCTAGGTCGGTTTCAGTTTTTTCTGCGCCCTGATGCGCGGGCTGTCGGGCTTGCGCCGCGCCAGCCACTCGTCGCGCTCGAGCCAGGTCGCGCGTTTACCCCGGTTGAACAGCCGATTGCGGCGGCGCGTCCAGTTCCGGAGATGGTGGTACATGAAGCGCTGGAGCCGGCGGTTCACCGGCTTGAGATCGGCGCGCTCGGGGTTCTGGCGCATGAAATATTCGAGATCGTGCAGCATCGCCATCAGGACCGTCACGGCGTGGCCGGCCGCGCCCTCGCTTTCGATCAGCTTTCCGGCGCTGCGATCAGTGAGCTGCTCGCTCAGATTTTCGTTGTGCCGCCGCCAGTCGAGCAGAGGTTCGGCCAGATAGTAGGCGCCGTCGAGCAGGCAGCCGCGGAACACCAGCGGCAGGTCGTAGCCGGCCGGCAGCACTTCGCGGTTGAGCCCGTCGAAGCGCGTCATCACCTCGGGCCGCCAGGCCATGCTGGCGCCCAGCATCGTCCGTTGCCAGCCCCTGGTCAGCAGCGCGCCCATCTCGAAGCGCGACGATTCCGCGCTGTCCGACAGCGTGCCGGCGCGCCGCCCGTCGCTGTGCACGACATAGACGTCGGAGGTCACCAGCGAAACGCGTTCGCTTTGCATCACTTCGGCCAGGCGGACGGCACGATTGGGGAGCGGCACGTCGTCGCCATGGCCGATGACGACGATGTCGCCTTCGGCGAGTTCGACGATGCGGTTGTAGTGCTCCATGCCCATGTTGCGGTCGTTGCGGTTCAGCCGGACGCGATGCGGCCCGCGATAGCCGGTGACGGCCTTTTCGATCGCGGCGAACGTGCCGTCCTTCGAGGCATCGTCGGAGATGACGATGTCGAGCGGCGGTCCTTCCTGCGCCAGCAGCCCGCGCACGGCATGGGTCACGAACGTGCCGTGCTGATAGCAGACCAAGGCAAAGGTGACGGTCGGTCTGGCCATGGTGCGGCGGTCAGGCCCGGACCTGGGCGCGCCGCGCGGCATCGAGCAGCGCCTGCCGGGCCCGTTCCAGCGCCGCCGGATCGGCGATGCCCCATTCGTTCATGCGCTGCCGGAACCGCGCCACGGCGGCGGCGAGATCGATCCGCTCCGGATCGGGCATCAGGAAGAAGCGCGACACGAAGGCCCGGTCGGCCTGCAGGCGGGGATACTGGGCATAGACGAGGTCGGGATCGACCGGCAGGCCGCGGTCGTCGGCCCGGCCGACCCTGCCGAATCCGAACGGCAGGCCGGCACCGCGCACCGCTTCCGAGATGCGGACCAGCAGCGGCGATGCCATGACCTCGAAGCCGCTGATGCCGAGGCTGAGGCGCAGATCGTTCAGCCCGACATGGATCTCGTCGACACCCTCGATCCCGACGATGTCCTCGATGATCGTCGCCGAGCGCGCGGTTTCGACCAGCAGCAGCACGCGCGCGCGTCCGGCCACCCATTCGACGAAGCGCCGCACGTCCCCGGCCGTGTCGAAGAACGGCAGCATGACGATCGAGGCGCCCATCCCAATGACGCGGTCGATCTCTTCGCGCAGGCCGGGATGGGGCGGGTTGACGCGCACGAACAAGGCGGCGCCGCGCAACACCGCGCCGACGCGCGCCACATCGGCCTCTTCGTGGGTCGACTGCCAGGTGTCGACGGGCTGGCGATCGGCCTTGCCGATTCGTTCGAGATCGGGACCGATGCGCTGGATACCGGCCGCCTCGGCGCGACGCGCGAGCGCCGGATCGTTGGTGAAAAGCGTCAGCACGAACCGCTCGCCGAGCCCTGAAGCCGCGCTCTCAACCAAGGTACGGCCTTCAGGCAAAGCGGAACGGAATCTTCGGGTGGTCGGGCGGTACGCGCCAATCGTCCGGATCGCCGTGCTCGAATGACTTGTCGGTGATGTTGACGAAGCTGGCGATCTCGCTGCCGGGATTCTGCACGCCGTGCCAGCATTTCGGCGGCACGAGCACCGCGCGCGGATGCATCGGGCCCAGCATCACGACGTTGACCTTGCCGCGGGTCGGCGACCCTTCGCGATCGTCGAACACGGCGACGCGCAGCACGCCGCGCGTCGCGAACAGGATGTCGTGCTGCTTGGCGTGAAAATGCCAGGCGCTCACGACGCCCGGCTGCATAACGACGTGCACGATCTGCCGGGCCTCGATCGGCGGGTCGAACCAGTCGCGCCCATAGAATTCCGTGGTGGTGCCGCCGACCCGGGTGGGCTGGTTGACCAGGTCGCGGATCTTGACGCCGTCGATCGGATCGAACAGCAGCTTGCCGGCCGACGTGACCGTCGCGACGTCCTTGACCGCCCCTTCCAGCATCGATCGCTCCCGCCGATCCGGTTTTCGTGCCCGCACCATAGCCGCGGCAGGCCCGGTTTGAAAGGCTATCCGCGTCCGGCGGGCGGCTCTATTCTTCGCCCAAGGGCTTGAAAAGGCAGGACAAGAATGGGCCGCACCACCGTCATCCGCCGGGCCGATTGGGCGCTCGGTTACGACCCTGCGACGGGCAGCCATCGCTATCTGCGGGATGCCGATATCGCCTTCGCCGACGACCGTATCGTCCATGTCGGCGGCGCCTATGCGGAACCTTTCGATGTCGAGATCGACGGCAGCCGCCTCTTCGTCATGCCGGGCCTCGTCAACATCCACACGCACAGCGCCACGATGCCGCTGATGAAGGGCATCCGCGAGGACATGTCGAACCCGCGCCTCTACATGAGCGCGCTCTACGACGGCTGGAACCTGTTCGTCGCCGAGCCTGAGGACAAGATCTGGAACTCGCGCTACGCCTATGCCGAGCTGCTGCGCTCCGGCGTCACCAGCGTCGTCGACATGTGCTACCCGTATCCCGGCTGGATCGACGCGCTGGCCGAGAGCGGCCTGCGCTGCTGGCTCTCGCCGCTCTACGAATCGGCGCGCTGGGGCACCCGGAACGGGCACAGCCTGCACTATCGCTGGAGCGACGATGGCGGGCGCGATGCGATGCGCGTCGCCTTCGACCTGATGGACGAGGCCGAGCGGCATCCGAGCGGGCGCCTGTCGGCGATGGTGAGCCCGATGGCGGTCGATACCTGCACGCCCGAGCTCCTCCGCGAAAGCTGCCAGGCGGCGCGCGGCGCCGGGCGAAAGACACAGATCCATGCCGGCGAAGCGATGATCGAATTCCTCGAGATCACGCGCCGCACCGGCATGACCCAGCTCGAGTATCTCGAATCGCTCGACGTGCTGGGACCGCACACGATCATCGGCCACGGCATCTTTCTCGATCATCACTCGTGGCTGCACTGGCACACGCGCCGGGATATCGGGCGGTTGGCCGAAAGCGGCACCTTCCTCGCGCACTGCCCGCAGGTCTTCGCGCGTTACGGCATCGCGCTGGAAAATTTCGGCGCCTACCGCGCGGCCGGCGTGACGATCGGGATCGGCACCGACGCGCATCCGCACAACATGATCGAAGAAATGCGCATCGCCTGCATCATGGCGCGCACCGCCAGCGGCAATACCCAGAACATGCCGACATCCGCCGCGGTCGAGGCGGCGACCCTTGGAGGTGCGGCGGCGGTGGGACGCGACGATCTCGGCCGGCTCGCGCCCGGTGCCAAGGCCGACCTGGTGCTGATCGATCTCGACCACCCCTCGATGATGCCGGCACACGACCCGCTGAAATGCCTGGTTTTCACCGCCGCCGAGCGGCCGATCCGTGATGTTTTTGTGGACGGCGTTCGGCGCGTCGCCGACGGCGAGGTGCTGACGGTCGACCGGATCGCCGCCGGACGCCGCATCGCGGATATGCAAAGCCGTGTCATTCCAAGGGTTCCCGAGCGCGACTATGCGGGACGGACCGCCGCCGACGTGGCGCCGCCGGCCTTTCCGACCGCACCTCCGGGCTAACGGAACCCTGACGGGTTTCGCGCCTTCTGCCCCTGTGCGAACGGCGTCCCACACCCTAGATTCGTAGTACGAGCACAGGGTGCGGGGCGGAACCCATCCCAAGAGGGCACCGGCTTGACGGGGATCGACGGCGAGGTACTGAAACGCGAGCGATACCGCCGCATGGCGACGGTGGCGGACCCGTATGCCACCGGGCGACGGCACCTCTCGTCGGGCCAGGCCTTCGCCGGACGCTGGCTGATCAGCAACCTGATGGGCCTGTCGTTCGGACAGTGGCTGGCGCTGCTCGCCGACAATCGTTTTGCCATCGGGCCACGTTACTGGTCGCGCGCTGCCGTTATCTCGGCGCTCGGCCTCTTCAACAGTGCGGCGGCACTTCTCGAGCGCGTCCGTTTCGGCCCGGCCATTGCGGCGGCAGTCCCGGCCCCGCCGATCTTCATCCTCGGCCATTGGCGGAGCGGCACGACGCTGCTGCACAATCTGCTGGCGCTCGACGAGCGTTTCGCCGCACCCAACCTGTTCGAAACCATGTTCCCGAACGGGTTCATGGTGACCGAGCGCTGGCAGGCCCGGCTGTGGGGCCGCCTCGTGCCCGATACGCGGCTGATCGACAATATGAAGCTGGGCACGGACCTGCCGCAGGAAGACGAGTTTGCGCTGGCGATCCTGACCGGCCGCTCGCCCTACATGGGCCATTCGTTTCCCCGGCGCTGGGCGCATTACATGCGCTATCTCGATTTTCGCGACGTCGCACCGGCGGAGCGCCGGGAATGGCAGCGCGGCCTGCTCGATTTCGTCCGCAAGCTGACGGTCTATCGCGGCCCGCGACCGCTGCTGCTCAAATCGCCGCCGCACACCGCGCGGATTCCGCTGCTGCTCGAACTGTTTCCGGATGCGCGATTCATCCACATTCATCGCAACCCGTACCGCGTGTTCCAGTCGAACCTGCATATGCTGACCGAGGGCCTGCCGCTGGCGAAAATACAAAGCGGCGACCTGCCCGAGCCCGAGCAGTTCGTCATCGACCGCTACAACCGGCTGCACGACGCCTATTTCGCGGACCGGTCCCGCATCCCGGCCGGCCATCTGGTCGACATTCGGTTCGAGACGCTGGTGGCCGACCCTGTGGGTACGCTGGAAGCCATCTACATGGCGCTCGAGCTCGGTCCGATCGAGAAGCTGCGGCCGGTGCTGAACGCGGAGCGGAACCGGCTGCGCGGCTATGCCCAGAACCATTACGGCCCGCTCGACGAGCGCACGCGCCAGCTTCTGGCGACGACCTGGCAGCGCTCGTTCCACGCCTGGGGCTACGATCCCGCCGCGTGAGCGGCGCGCGCTGGACCCGGCCCAATCGCTCCCGATAGGATCGGCCCGCCGCCCGGCACGAAGGCGGCAGCGGGAGACATCATGTCGGGGCCGTTCCCCCATCTGTTCGAGCCGATCGCGCTGCGCCACAAGACGCTGAAGAACCGCATCGTGTTCGGCGCGCATACCGTCAACATGAGCCTCGACGGCACGCCGTCGGACCGGCATTTCGGCTATTACCGCGAACGCGCGCGCGGCGGTGCCGCGATGATCGTGGTGGAGCCGGTGCCGCCGCATCCGAGCGGCATCCTGATCCGGGCCAATTTCCGCGGCCAGGACCCGACGACGGTGCCGCATTTCCGGCGCATCACCGACGAGTGCAAGAGCCATGGCACGGTGATGATCCACCAGATCTACCATGTCGGGCAGCACGGCGATCAGGACCACAGTTTCCATGCCTACTGGTCGCCCTCGGGCCTGCCGTCGTTCCACGACCAGCACGGCAGCCATCGCATGACCGAAGCCGAGGTCGAGACCATGATCGCGGCCTTCGTCAGCCAGGCGAAGCTCGAGCAGCAGGCCGGCTTCGACGGCGTCGATCTTTTCTCGGGTTACAACTGCCTGATCGACCAGTTCTGGTCGCCGATCACCAACCGGCGCGACGACCGCTGGGGCGGCAGCCTCGAGAACCGCGTGCGCTTCGCCGCCGAAATCTGTTCGGGCATCCGCAAGGCCTGCGGCGAGGATTTCATCGTCGGCATGACCGTCTCGGGCGCCGAACCGGCCGAAGGCGGGCTCACCATCGAAGGCAAGCAGGAAGTCGCGTCCTGGCTCGACGAACGCGGGCTGGTCGATTATTTCTCGGTCGGCACCGGCTCTTACCTGAACGACTTCGACCGGATCGTGCCGCCTTTCATGTTCGACATGATGCTCGGCTCGCCCGATGCCGCCAAATACAAGGAAGCGGTCAAGCATGCGCGCGTCACCTCCGAGGCGCGCGTCAAGACGCCGGCGAATGCCGAAAAGATGATCGCCGCCGGCCTGACCGACATGGTGAGCCTGGTGCGGGCGCAGATCGCCGACCCGCATCTCGCCAACAAGGCGCGCGACGGCAGGCCGGAAGACGTGCGGCCCTGCATTTCCTGCAACCAGCTCTGCATCGGCCGGCGCCTGCGCGAGACCTGGGTCTCGTGCCTCGTCAACCCGTCGGCCGGCCGCGAATTCGAATGGGGCGGCGACAGCGTGCCGCCGACCGACAAACCCCGGCACATCCTCGTCGTGGGCGGCGGGCCGGCGGGGCTCGAAGTCGCGCGCGTCGCCGCCGAGCGCGGCCATCGCGTCACGCTCGTCGAGCGCGAGGCGGAGCTCGGGGGCCAGTTCCGGCTGGCGGCGGGCCAGCCGTTCCGCGGCGAGATCGGCCAGCTGCTCGGCGACTGGTATCCGCGCCAGCTCGAGAAGCTGCAGGTGCGCGTCCAGCTTCGCACCGAGTTGAACGCGGCCGACATAAAATCGTTCGGCGCCGATGCGGTCGTGCTCTGCACCGGCTCGGAACCGGCCGGCAACGGCTATCAGCGGTCGCTGCCCGGCACCGTCCGGCTGCCGGGCGTCGACCAGGAGAATGTCTGCTCGGCGCACGACGTGCTGTCGGGCAAGGTGACGCCGGGTACGAATGTGCTGCTGCTCGACGACCTGAACGGCTGGTGGCCGGCGAGCGGCACGGCGCTGCATCTCGCCAAGCAGCGCCATCGCGTGACCTTGGTGACGGGTGCCGAACTCCCGGCGATGGCGCTGGAATACAGCAAGACCGCCTATGAGACGCGCCGGCTGTTCGTCGAATGGGGCGTCGAGACGGTCTGCGCGACGGTGCTGCTGTCATGGCAGGGCAACACCGCGCGGCTGCGCAATCTGATGTCGGGGGAGGAAGAGACGCGCGAATTCGATACGCTGGTGCTCGCGACGACCAGCCGGCCGAACGATGCGCTGATCGGGGCGCTGGCGGGCGGCGGCATCGAGGTGCATGCGGTGGGCGACAACATTGCCGCCCGAACCGCGTCGATGGCGTTCTACGAGGCGCGCGCGCTGGCGATGACGCTCTGAGACGGCGGCGGCACCACGGTCATTCGATTCAGGCGTCCGCGAAGGTCGCGAGCAGCTCGTCGGCGGTCTGCAACCGGCAATAACCGCCGAAGGCCCGCAGCGCGGCGACATGCTCGTCGTCGGTGTGCGCGGCGCAGGCATCGTGGACGCAAATCATGTAGTAACCGCGATCGGCGCCGTCGCGCACCGCCATGTCGACGCACTGGCCGGTCAGCACGCCGACGACCGCCAGATTCTCGATTCCCATGTTGCGCAGCAGATAGTCGAGATTCGTCGAATTGAACACGCCGGAGGAGCTTTTCGGCAGCAGAATGTCGTCGTCGCCAGGCGCGATGCCGGCAACGACTTTCGAAAGCGGCCCGCCCCTCGGATAGAGCATCTCCGAGAGCTTGTAGTCGAGCGAACTGTCGCGGCAATCCCTGGTCATCGATTCCATGACCGTGTAGACGATCTCGCAGCCGCGGCCGCGCATATCGTCGATCAGGCGGCGGATCGTCGGCACCACGCGCCCATGAATGACGCTGACATAGTCGGGATATTTGCGCGCGGTTTCGGGCGAGACCTCGCTCATCTGCACGTCGACGACCAGCAGCGCCGTCTTGCGCGGTTCGAGCTTCCGGTTGCGCAGCCGGTGCGAGGGCGGCAGCGGATTGGCCACAATCCTGTTCATCGAAACCTCCCGCTCCCCGCCTTGGCGGGCAGCAACCGCGAGTATAGCCGGCGCAACCGGCGCTGTCGTCGGGCCGCCTAGACCGCTCTTGTGGCGGCCCAGCCGCGCGCGATCAGGCTCCGGTCGAACGCCGCCAGCGTGCGCTGCACGCGACCGTAGAGCGTGTCGTCGGGGTAGACGCCGTCGGCATCCGGCGTACCGGCCTTGAGGCCGGTGAAGAGCTCGATCGCATCCTCGATCGCGAGCGCGCTCCAGATGTGGAACGTGCCGGCCGCGACCGAAGCCGCGACCTCGTCGCGCAGCACGAGATGCTGCTCGTTGGCCGCCGGCACCAGCACGCCCTGCCGGCCGGTCAGCTTCCCGCGATCGACACAGGCGCGGAAGAAGCCCTCGACCTTGTGGAGCACGCCGCCGACCGCCTGGACTTCGCCCTTCTGGTTCATCGAGCCGGTGACGGCGATGTCCTGCCGCAGCGGCACCGCCGCAAGGTCGGAGAGCACGGCAAGCGTTTCGGCGACCGATGCGCTGTCGCCCTCGACGCCGCCATAGCTCTGCTCGAAGGTGATCGAGCTGTCGAAAGAGAGCGGCATGCGGCGCGCGAAATGGCCGGCGAGGAAACCCTGCAGCACCATGACGCCTTTCTGCTGGATCGGTCCGCCGAGATCGACATCGCGCTCGATGTTGATGAGGCCGGTCCGACCGACCGAGGCGCGCGCCGTCACGCGCGCCGGCAGGCCGAACGTGTGATCGCCGTAATCCTGCACGACCAGACCGTTGACCTGGCCGATGTCGGTGCCGTCCACGTCGATCAGCAGCGTGCCGCGGGCGATCTCCTGCTGCAGCCGGTCTTCCATGCGCGCGTTGCGGCGGCGGCGGCGCTCGAACGCATCGATCACCGACTTGCGGTCGATGACCGGCTCGATGCAGTCGAGACAGTCGCAGGCTTCGGCGATGAGATCGGCGATCTCCTCGAAGCGGGCGGAGAGTTTCCGCCGGTCTCCCGCCATGCGCGAGGCAATCGCGATGACGGTTTCGAGCCCGTCGTTGGTGAAGCGGCCCTCGAAGGGCTTCGCCATGCGCGTTGCGAGCCCGCCGTAACAATCGAGATTGTGCTTTTCGGCCGGCATCTCGGGATCGATGTCGGCCTTGATCTTGAAATGGAGCTGGAATTGCGGATCGGCGGTGAAGAACGAATAGTACCAGAGCGGCGATCCGACCAGCACGACCTTGCCGCGGAACGGAATCGGCTTCGGCTTCGGCGCGCCGGCGATCGGCACCGGCTGGCCCGACCGCTGCTCGACGACGTTGATCGCGCCGTCGCGCAATACGGACTTGAACGCTTGCCAGAGCGAAGGATTGGCCGCCAGCGCCTCCGCGCGCAGCACCAGCACGCCGCCGTTCGCGCGATGAAACGCGCCGGGCCGGATCAGCGAAAAATCGGTCGACAGCACGCCCTCGACCTGGCGGTACTCGATCTTGCCGAACAGCGTATCGAAATCCGGGTTGGGCTCGACGACGACTTCGGGTCCCGTCGCATCGGCACGGTCAACCAGCAGGTTGACGCCGTAGCGCCGCTCGAGCGTGGCGATGCCATCGAGCCCGGCGGAAGCGGCCGCGCGCAGACGGTCGAGATTTTCGAGCAGGTCGCGCTCCAGCCCATCCAGCCAGGCCGAAACCGCCGGATGCGCCGCGTACTCGTTGCGCAGCTCGGCCATCATCGGCGCCAGCGCGTTGCCGGCGATGCGCCGGTTGAAGGCGGCAACCTCGCCGATCAGGGCGGCCTGGCGCTTGGCCGCCTCGCGCGTCAGTTCGCCGAGCGCCTGGCCGATCCGCTGCGCCGCCTGCTGCTGCTCCGGCGACGCATCGGTCGGCAACACGGGCTTGCCCTCGGCATCGGTGAGCGCGAGCGCGAAACCTTCGGCGGTCTGCAGCAGGTCGAAGCCGGCCTGCTGCGCCTGCGTGCGCAGCTCGTTCAGCCGCGCGTCGAGGTCGGTGCGCACCTGGAGGGCGATGTTCTCGACCGCGCGGCGATAGCCTTCGTCGTCGAAGATCTGGACCGTCAGCCGCGCCAGCCGCCGCACGAACACCGCCAGGTGATCGCGCAGGATGCGGCCGCCGCCCGCCGGCAGGCTTGCCGGCCGCGGCCGGTGCGCATGTTCGAAATTGTTGAGGTAGACCCAATCGGTCGGCGTCGCGCGGCCGGCGATCGCCTCGCGCAGGAACTCCAGCGTCGAGGTCATCCGGCCGCTGCGTTCGCCGCCGACCACGAAGGCGTTGTAGCCCGGCGCACTCGTGCGCAGCGCGAACTCCAGCGCCTCCTTGGCGCGGGCATGGCTCGAGAAATCGAAACTGTCGGCTTCCCGATCCGGCTCGATCGGGAAGACGGGCAGCCCGACCTGGTCGGCAGCGAGTTTCTTCGGCGGCATCGGCCTTCCTTGCGGTGGGACGCCCGGGTGCGATCGGCCGATGGTGCCCCCGGGGAGACTCGAACTCCCACGTCCTTGCGGACAACAGATTTTGAGTCTGCCGCGTCTACCAATTCCGCCACAGGGGCCGGCGCCGAACGCGCGACCGGCGGCATGATACAGGACGAACCCGGGCCTGCAAGCCGCGCAGACACTGGCGTTTTGCGGCGCAGCACCCTGCATCCCGAATGGGACGATCCGCGCCTGCTTGCGAACCGGCCGGCGGGACTGCTATTGGCGTGCACTATCGCGTTGTCCGCCTCCCAAACCCGGAACCGGCTGGCCGATCCGCATGCTCCGCCGTCTCTACGACTGGACCATGGGCCTGGCCGCGCGCCGCAACGCGATGTCGGCCCTGGCGGTCGTTTCCTTCGTCGAAAGTTCGATCTTCCCGATTCCGCCCGACGTTCTGATCGTGCCGATGGTGCTGGCGCAGCGCAAACGGGCGTTCCGGATCGCGGCGGTCGCCACGATCGCCAGCGTGCTGGGCGGGCTTGCCGGTTACGGCATCGGGGCGCTGCTCTACGAGACGGTCGGACGCTGGATCATCGAGCTCTACAAGGCGGACGCGCAGTTCGCCGAATTCCGGACCGCCTTCCAGGAATGGGGCTGGTGGCTCGTCGTCATGGGCGGGTTCACGCCCTTCCCCTACAAGGTCATCACGATCGCCAGCGGCGCCGGCGGCCTCGACCTCGCGACCTTCATGCTGGCCTCGCTGGTCTCGCGCGGCGGCCGGTTCTATCTCGAGGCGTGGCTGCTCTGGCGCTTCGGTCCGCCGATCCGCGGCTTCATCGAGGGCAATCTCGCCTGGCTGACGGCGCTGTTCTTCGCGCTGCTTGTCGGCGGCTTCCTCGCGATCAAATATCTGTTCTGATCCGACCCGAACCGCAAAGGCCCCAGCGAATGGATATGGCGTTCAAAAATCGACTGCCGGTCGCGGCGCTGCTGCTGGCGCTGGCACCGCTCGCCGTTGCGCTGGCCGCGCAGTATCTCGGCGGGCTGGCGCCCTGCCCGCTCTGCCACTGGCAGCGCTATCCCTATGTCGCGGCCGCCATCCTTGCCGGCGCCGGCCTGTTCGCGGGACCGCGACCGGCGCCGATGCTGGTCGCGTTCGCCGCGCTTGCGATCCTCGCGAGCGCCGGCATCGCCGCGTTCCATGTCGGCGTCGAGCAGAAATGGTGGCAGGGCACGGAAGGCTGCGCCGGCGGGATCGATTTTTCCGGCATGACGGTCGAAGAGATGCAGCAGGCGCTCGAGAACGTCGCGCCGGCGCGCTGCGACGAGCCGGCCTGGACGTTTCTTGGCATCTCGATGGCGGGATACAATCTGATCTATGCCGCGATCGCTGGCGTCGCCCTGCTCGTCGCGGCCTTACGAAACGCCGGATCGAGGCCCGCATGACCGAAGCCGAAAAGCGCCGCACCCGCCTGCCGGGCGATCTCACCGAGGCGGAGCGTCTCGACCGCATCCTGCGGGTCGACCTTGCGGGCGAGTACGGCGCCTGCCGGATCTACGAGGGCCAGCTCGCCGTTCTGGGCCGGCGCGCCGACGCGGAGCCGATCCGCACCATGTACGAACAGGAAAAGGCGCATCTCGCGACTTTCGAGCAATTGCTGGTCCAGCGGCGCGCGCGGCCGTCGGCGCTGACGCCGCTCTGGAACGTGGCGGGCTTCGCGCTCGGCGCCGCGACCGCGATGCTGGGCCGCGAGGCCGCGATGGCCTGCACCGTCGCGGTCGAGGACGTCATCGACGGGCATTATGCGAAGCAGGCGACCCAGCTCGGCAACACGGAGCCGGCTTTGACAGCGACGATCGAGGAATTCCGCCGCGACGAGCGGCATCACCGCGACACCGGGCTTGCCGAGGGCGCCGAACGGGCGCCGGCCTATCCGCTGCTGACGGGTGCCATCAGGGCCGGATCGCGGCTGGCGATCTGGCTGTCGGAACGGGTATAGCGGAAAAGGCGCGGCGCGCCGACGAACGCTCGCCGCAACGGACGCCACCGCTCAGTTCTGATCGAGCTCGGTATCCCAATAGAGAAAGTCGCGCCAGCTCTCGTGCAAATAATTGGGCGGGAAAGCCCGCCCATTGTCCTGCAACTCCCATGTCGTCGGCTGGGTCGGTTTTCGTCTGGGATACATCCCGACATGGTTCGGCAGCCGGTTGCCCTTGCGCAGATTGCAGGTCTGGCAGGCGGTAACGACGTTCTCCCACTGCGTGCGGCCGCCGCGCGAACGCGGCACCACGTGGTCGAAGGTGAGATCCTGCGTCGGGTAGTGACCGCTGCAGTACTGGCACTCGAACCGGTCGCGCAGGAACACGTTGAACCGCGTGAAGGCGGGACGGCGCGACAGCGGCACGAACTCCTTGAGCGAGACGACGCTCGGCAGCTTCATCTCGAAACTGGGGCTGCGCACGACGCGATCGTATTGGGAGACGATGTTGACGCGGTCCATGAACACCGCCTTGACGGCGTCCTGCCAGGACCAGAGCGACAGCGGGAAGTAGCTCAACGGCCGGAAATCGGCGTTGAGAACCAGAGCGGGACTGGCTTCCGGCGATGGGCCCACGTGGTCGGCTCCTTCCTCCTCCCGAAGGTGGCCGAGACTATAACCGCAGTTTGCTCAACTGCCTACCGAGAAGTCGGCCCTAGATTGCCGGTTTCGCAGCGGATTCACGCGACCGTCATGCTGCTGTCGCGCGCCCCGTCGCCGAGAAGCCGGACCAGGAACCGGGCGCCCCGCGCCATGCCGACCTGGTCGATCGCATGCGCCAGGCCGGGCCGTGCCTCCGTTTCGACCGCAAATCCGGCACGCTTAAGTGCCGTCGCCGCGCGCGCCAGCGAGGCGAACGGCACGACCGGATCGGCATCGCCGTGCACCAGCAGGAGCGGCGGCCGCGTCACGGTTTCGTCGGCGAGAAGTTCGGGCGCAACCAGCGCGCCGGAATAGGACACGACGCAGGCCAGCGCGTCGGCGCGGCGCGGCGCGACATGCAAGGACATCATGCCGCCCTGCGAGAAGCCGACGAGCGCGATGCGTCCGGCGGGCACGCCGGTTTTTGCGATCAGCCCGTCGAGACAGGCATCGATCATCGCTGTCGCCATGCGCGTGCCGGCGAGAATCATGTCCGGTCCCGCGCCCTCGAAACCGAACCATTGGCGGCCGGCCGGATTGATCTCGCACGGGAACGGCGCGTGCGGCGAGACGAACAGCGTGTGCGGCAACAACCGCGCCCAGAGCGGCGCGAGCGAGATCAGGTCGTTGCCGTCGGCGCCGTAGCCGTGCAGCAGGACGACGATAGACTGCGGATCGCCGGCAGAAGGTTCGTGCTGCGGGCCCTCGAGCGAAAACGGCGACGTCATCGGCAAACTTCCTGTCCTGTTCGATCGGAATCGGTCCGGCGATCACACGGGCACGATACGGTAGTAATGCCAGAGCACCCGCGCCGCAACGCTCCGCCAGGGTTGCCAGGCTTCCGCCATCGCGCGCAGTTCCCGGCCCGTCGGCCGCTTGTCGAGCCTCTTGAGACGTTGCGCCGCAATCTGCAGGGCAAGATCGTCGGCCGGCATGACGTCGGCGCGGCCGAGCGCGAACAGCAGGTAGATCTCCGCCGTCCAGCGCCCGATGCCCTTGACCTGCGTGAGCGCGGTGATCGCGTCCTCGTCCGCCAGCGCGTGCAGGCTCGCAAGATCCGGTTCGCCGCGCTCCAGCGCCCTGGCCAGTTCGCGCGCATAGAGCGCCTTCTGCTTGCTGAGACCGATGCTGCGCAGCCGGCGCGGATGGATGCGCAGCAGGGTCCGCGGCGTCATCGGATCGCACTCCGCCTCGAGCCGGTTCCAGATCGCGCCGGCCGAGGCGGTCGAGAGCTGCTGCGCCATGATGATGTTGAGCAGCGTGCCGAAACCGGGATCGCGCGACCGCACCGGCAGCGCGCCGGCCGCCGCGATCGCCGCGGCGAGATCGGGATCGGCGTCGGCCAGCGCCGACAGGCCGCGCTTCAGGCGGCGACCTTCGAGCGGCGCGTGGCCCGTTGCGACCTGCGGTGCCGAACCGGTACGCCGCCGCGCCGGGCGACGATCAGCGGCGCTGTCCGCCGCCCGCCCGTCCGGCATTGCCCGCTGCGCCTGCGCCGCGTGCGCCGCGCTCCGATTGCGGCGGCCGGCCGACCGGATCGGTGCAGAACACGATGTCGGCGGCGCTGACGACGCCGTCGGCCTCCATCAGCGCGCGCGTCTGCGGATCGCGCATGATGGTGCGAAAGCGCTCGAGATCGGGAAACCGGAACGTCAGGACGACGTCGTTCGGATCGTCGATCGTCTGGCGCACGTTGATGCCCTGAATGCCCATTTGACGCATGGCCGATTCGCGCGAAACGAAGTTCCTGAACCAGCTGGCGTAGTCGCGAACCTTGTAACGGACGATGGCCGAGGGCATGGCAATGCAACTCCTGTTTCGGGCGCGCCGATCCGTCGGACCGACGCCTGAAAGGCCAGCATAGCGTGCGATTGGCGATGGCGCGAGCCGGGCGCCATCGCGACCGCGCGAACGGTTTGACAAGGACGCACGCCGCCGCCATCGCTTGCCGCCGATGACCGTCACCCGCTTCGCACCGAGTCCGACCGGCTATCTCCATCTCGGCCACGCGGCCTCGGCGCTGGCAGGCTACGAGGCGGCGATGCGGGCGGGCGGGCGTTTCCTGCTCCGGATCGAGGACATCGATGGCGCACGCTGCCGGCCGGAATTCGAGGCCGCCATCTACGAGGATCTGGCCTGGCTGGGTCTCCGATGGGAAGAGCCGGTCCGGCGCCAGTCCGAGCACATGACCGACTATGCGGCGGCCCTCGACCGGTTGGCGGAAACCGACCTCGTCTACCCCTGCTTCTGCACCCGCCGGGACATCGCCGAAGCGGTACGGGCACCCCATCTGGACCGGCCCGGACCGGACGGTCCGCTCTATCCCGGCCTGTGCCGGGGCCTGTCGGAAACGGAACGGGCCGATCGCCTGACGCGCGGCCTTCCCTATGCGCTGCGCCTCGATGCCGTGCGCGCGGCCGCGCAGCTCGACCCGATGGTCTGGCAGGAAATCGGCGAGGGTGCGATCCCGGTCGATCCGCTTCTGTTCGGCGACGTGGTACTGGCCCGCAAGGACGTTCCATCAAGTTACCACCTCGCGGTCGTGGTCGACGACGCGCTGCAGGGCGTCACGCTGGTCACACGGGGCCGCGATCTCCATGCCGCGACCCATGTTCATCGCACGCTTCAGGGGCTGCTGGGTCTTGCGACGCCGCAATACCGTCACCATCCTTTGATCACCGATGCGGCGGGGCGGCGCCTCGCCAAACGCCACGATGCGCTTTCGATCAGGGCTTTGCGGGCCAAGGGGGTTGCGCCCGCCGAGCTTCGCGAACGCATTAAGGCTGCAATTCCTTAGGACCGGTCCGGGGGGCCCGTTTTTTGTTCGACATCTCCGTTGCCGAGTTCAGCGCCTTCATCCAGGTCATCTGGATCGATCTCGTTCTCGCCGGCGACAACGCGATCATCGTCGGAACGGTGGCGGCGACGGTCCCGAGGCATCAGCGCACCAAGGTCCTGGTGTTCGGCATCGTCGCCGCCACCATCATGCGCATCGCATTCGCCCTGATAACGACGCAGTTGCTGCTGATCGTCGGCCTGCTCTTCGCGGGCGGCATCCTGCTGCTCTGGGTGTGCTGGAAACTCTGGCGCGACATCGAGGCGCAACGGCGCGAACGCAAGGCGGAACGGGCCCGTCTGGCCGAGGGCGCCGCCGCGAGCGTAACCGCTCCGAGCGCCGTCATGGATGCGCCGGAACCGATCCGGCCCAAGCCGATCGGCAAGGCCATCGTCCAGATCGTGATCGCCGATGCGACGATGTCGCTCGACAATGTTCTGGCGGTCGCCGGGTCGGCGATGGAGCATCCGCGCGTCCTGATCTTCGGGCTTGCGTTGTCGGTGGCGCTGATGGCCGTCGCGGCCGGCTTCATCGCGTGGCTTCTGAAGAAATATCCCTGGATCGCCTATATCGGCCTGTTCGTGATCGTGTTCGTCGCATGCAGCATGATCTGGGACGGCGCCATGGACATCATCAATCGCACCTCGATCGAACAGGTGATCGAGTGATGTCTATCCGCGTCGAAGACCGGCAACGATCTCGATGTAGTCAGGATCGTCGGGCGTTACGAATCCGTGCCGCACCAGGAAGTCGATGTTCACCAGCGCGACGTTGAACTTGAAATCCTGCGTGTCGGCGGTCAGGCGCATGACCTCGCCGATCGCCAGCAACCGATAATCCTCGATCTCGCCGTCGGTGTTGCGCGGCACGAACGTCGCCGGCACCGCCAGATCGTAGGTGAAGAGCACGTCGTTGCGGACGCCCTCGCCGGTCTCGATCAGGTAGCTGCAATAGCCGGTCGGCCGCGCGCGACGGGCCAGCGCCTCGGCGATGCCGGCCTCCTCGTGCGCTTCCTTGAGGAGATTCTCCGTGAGACCCAGCCCGGCGGGCTGCCCGCCGGCGACGAGATGATCGAGCTTGCCGGGCGCCACCGCCTTGTCGCGCGCGCGCCGGCCGATCCAGAGCCGCATCGCGTCGCCCTCGCCCACATAGCCGTTCACATGGATGCCGAAGGCGCGCGTGCCGAACAAGGTGACCGCGGCACGATCGATCACGAGACGCGGCGGCTCGCCGAACCGGTTCGCCACCGCGAATCGTTCGCCGCGGATCTTCGGGACGATGCCGTCGCTGTGCAGCGTCCGGAGCACGCGATCGACCGCTTCGCTGCGCGCATCGGGCGTTGCGAGTTGCGACGACAAGGCGACCTCGTGGTCGGCGACCCGGAAAGTTTCGGGAAAGCGCCGCAGCGCGCCGGCGAAAGACGGCCGCACCCAGCCCAGCGTCTCGCCCGCAACGCGAAACGGCAGCAGGCGGGAGAAATCGGGCGGCCGGAACTCGCGGATGCGATCGAGCAGGCTCATCGGCGCAGCCCCGCGCCGATCTCGAGATAGTCGGGATCGTCCGGCGCGACGAACCCGTGCCGGACCAGGAAGTCGATCGCGACCAGGGCGGAATCGAACACGAACTCGGTGCCGTTTGCGAGACAATCGACCACGCGCGCCATCGGCCACAGTTCGAACGACGAGACTTCGCCGTCTTCGCTGTGCGGAACGAAATCCGCCGGCAGCTCGAGATCGAAGGAATAGAGGATGCCGATGTCGATGCCGTAGCGGTTCTCGGTCAGGAACGAACAGAGCCCCGCCGGCCGGGCGTGCGCGGCAAGCGATGCGGGAATGCCGGCCTCCTCGTGCGCTTCCTTGATGAGATTGTCGCGCAGCCCGATGCCGACCGGCTGGCCGCCGGCGGCGATATGGTCGAGCTTGCCCGGCCAGGTCGGCTTGCCGTCGGCGCGGCGCGCGACCCAGAGCCGCATCGCATCGCCGCGCCCGACATAGCCGTTGAGATGGACGCCATAGGCCCGCATGCCGAGCCGCCCGACCGCACCGCGATCGATCGAAAATTTCGGCTCGGCGTGAAACGAGGCCGCGATCGCATAGCGTTCGTTGCGGTAGTTTTCGATCAGTCCCATGTCGTGCAGCGCACGCACCACGCGATCGATGGCGACGCTGCGTTCCTCGAAGCCGGTCAGCGTCCCGCGCAGCCGAACCTCTTCCTGCGTGACCGCGAACACCGCATCGAAGCCCCGCAGCCTTTCGGCGGTCGCATGCGGCAGCCAGGCGACGATCTCGCCGTCGACGCGCAGCGGGCGCACGCGCGAGAAGTCGAGAGGGGCGACATCGCGGATCCGGTCGACGAGCGCCATCAGATGAAATCGGGTTCCTGCGGCGGCCAGCGTCGCGTGCTCGACCGCCTGCTCCGGGCAGAGCGCCGCGCGGCAGCGAGCGACAGATCGACCCAGCGCCGCAGCGCCGCCCCGCCGTGTTCCGCCTCTTTCGGCAGCGTCCAGTACGGCATCTCGACCGGACGGGTCTTACCGTCGTAGACGAAGCGTTCGCAGCCCGCTTTCGCGAAGTGCGCATGGGTCTCCCTGTCGGCCTTGAGCCAGATCCGCCCGTACGCTTCGAGCGCGAAGATCATCCCTTCGAAATAGAAACCGTAGCCGCCGAACATCGGTTTGGCTTCGACGGCGCCGATCGGCGTCGTCAGCGCCAGGAACCGGCGGACGATCTCGGGCTGTTTGCTGGCGGCGGTGGGGCGCGGCACGGGTGCGGCGATGCTCTTGCGGCTTGTAAGGCGCGCGATCCTAGCGCGGCCCCCGACGTTCGTCCCGTCCGGCAGTCGCCCCGGTGCGATTCGGGGGCCGATTCGCGCCTCTGGTATAGTGATTCGCGTGCGAGTCGCCCTGCCGGGGAGGACCGTTGCGATGCGTGGCCGTACCCTGCTCATCGTTGCCGGCATCGTGCTGGCGCTGGGGGCCCTGTTTGCCGCCCTGGTGGAGCGCTATCCCGAAACGCTGGAGGACCAGGGCAATCTGATGCGGATCGTCGCGCTGCTGGGCTGGCTGGTGCTGGCCGGCGGCGCCGGTTTTGCGGCGATCCGTTCGCAGCCCGGCACGGCGCTGCGCAACATCGCGATCTGGGTCGCGATCGGGCTGGTGCTCGTCCTCGGTTATTCGCTCAGGGACCGGATCGGCGGCGCACTGATGCCGTCCGCCGGCACCGAGGGTCCGGGCGGCGAGATGGTCTTCCAGCGCGGCAATGACGGGCACTTCCAGGTCGAGGCCGAGGTCGACGGCAGGTCGATCCGGTTCATGGTCGATACCGGGGCCTCGGACGTGGTGCTCACCCGGGCCGATGCCGAGCGGCTCGGCTTCGACGTCGGAGCGCTCGACTATACGCAGAGCTATTCGACTGCCAACGGCACCGTCTACGGCGCACCGGTCCAGCTGGGCGCCATGACGATCGGCACGATCCGCGTCGACGATGTGCGCGCATCGGTCAATTCCGGCGAAATGGACCGATCGCTGCTCGGTATGAGTTTTCTCTCGCGGCTCTCCGGTTTCTCGGTCGAAGGCGACCGGCTGATCCTGAGACCCTAGGAGCGACCATGGCAGACCTGCCGTTCGAAACCGTCGATGTTTTCACCGACCGAATGTTCGGCGGCAATCCGCTCGCCGTCGTGCTCGACGGGCGCGGCCTCGCGACCGAGCGCATGCAGTCGATCGCGCGCGAGTTCAACTATTCGGAAACGACCTTCATTCTGCCGCCCGCCGATCCGGCAAACACCGCCAACGTGCGCATCTTCACGCCGGGTATCGAGATTCCGTTCGCAGGGCATCCCAATATCGGCACCGCCTTCGTGCTGGCGCGGCGCGGCGCGATTTTCGGCAAGTCCGTGACCTCGCCGCTGCTGTTCGAGGAGAAGGCCGGGCTGGTGCCGGTCGAGGTCGACCGGCTCGGCAAGGGCATGCTGACGGCGCCGCGACCGCTGGTGATCGGCGACACGATCGCGCCGGAGCTGGTCGCACCCTGCCTCGGCCTGTCGCCCGGCGACATCGCGACCGGGAACCACGTGCCGACGGTCGCCTCGGTCGGCCTCGATTTCCTGATGGTCGAGATCGACAACCGCAAGGCCTTCGAGAAGGCGCGGATCGTGCCGCAGGCCTTCGCCGAGAACATCCCGCTCGATTTCGCGGCGGGCGTGCTGTTCTATCTGCATGCCGACGAGGCCGACGAGGTCGACGTGCGGGCGCGCATGTTCTCGCCGATCGACGGCGTCGGCGAGGATCCCGCAACCGGCAGCGCCAATGCCGCTTTGGTCGGACTGCTGGCGGCGCTCGATCCGCTCGAGGACATGACGCTCGAGATCCGCATCGCCCAGGGCGTCGAGATGGGCCGGCCGAGCCTGCTCGAGGCGAAGGCGATCAAGGAGTCGAACCGCATCGCCGAAACGCGGATCGGCGGCTATTCGGTGCCGGTCATGACGGGCACGTTCCATGTGCCCTGACGCGGCAATCGCGGCGCGCTGGTTCTTGCCGCTCCTGCTGGTCGCGCTGCTGCTGGCGGCCTGCGGGTCCGACGCGCCGGCGCCGGCGCCGGTCGCGACCTCGCAGGCGGCACCGGTCCAGATGACCGCCCTCCCCGTCCCGCCCGCACCGCCGGCCGACGGGCGCATGCAATGCGTGCCCTATGCGCGGGCCTATACCGGCATCTACATCCGCGGCGACGCCTGGACCTGGTGGCAGTCGGCCGGCGGCCAGTACAGCCGCGGCAACGTGCCGGAACCCTATTCGCTGCTGGTGCTGGCGCAGACCGAGCGTCTGCGCGCCGGCCACCTCTCGGTCGTCGTCGCAGTGACCAACGCGCGCGAGATCCGCGTCAGCCATGCGAACTGGCTCAACGACGGGCGAATCCTCGAGAACATTCCCGTGATCGACGTCTCGGACCGGAACGACTGGTCGCGGGTCAAGTTCTGGAATCCCTCGACCGGCGCCTACGGCCGGGTCTACGAAGCCTACGGTTTCGTCTATCGCAACCCGGGCGCGCCCAACGCGTAAGCCGGCGCGACCGTCCTTTGCAAGGACCGTCCCCATGCCGCACGACAGAACAGCGACGCTACCCGCCCTCGATCCGGCGACGCTGCCGTGGATCGAACACACGGACTATCCCGAGCCGTTCCGGGCGCTGGTCGCCGGCGCGATGCGACGACGGATCGGCGATGCGACCGGGCTCAGGAATTTCGGCGTCAATCTCGTGCGGTTGCCCTCGGGCAGCGCCTCCTCGCAGCGGCATTGGCACACGAAGCAGGACGAGTTCGTGTTCGTGCTGGAGGGCGCGCTGATCCTCGTTACCGATGCCGGCGAACAGGTGCTCGCTTCCGGCATGGCCGCCGGGTTCCCGGCCGGCGTGGCCGACGGACATCATCTGATCAACCGCAGCGGTCGCGATGCGCTCTATCTGGAGATCGGCGACCGGACGAAGTTCGACGACGGCGAGTATCCCGACATCGACATGATCTGGCGCGCGGTCGGGGATGGCGACCGCCATGTCTATCGGCACAAGGACGGCACGCCGTACTGACCGCGTGCCCGCGATAGCTGTGGCCCCGCCGGCTTCGGCACGCACCCCTCGCTGGACAGAAGATCGGCCGCAGCGGTAGCTTGCGCGACCGTTTCGTCGCGGCCCAGACGACGACCACCGGGTTACGGGGAGACATGCCATGCCGACCGCCAATGTGATCTATCCGGAGTTCGACCGGCCTCTGAGCGAGGATGCCGAGCGCAGCTGGACGCTGCCGGCGCGCTATTACATCGACCCCGCGATCTATGGCGCCGAACGCGAGAAGATCTTCTTCAGGAGCTGGCAGTATCTCGGCCACAAGAGCCAGGTCGCGAACCCCGGCGATTTCATCGCCGGATACATCGTCGACCAGCCCGTTTTCGTGGTGCGCGACCGCAGCGGCGAGCTCAAGGGTTATTACAATGTCTGCCTGCACCGTGCGCACGAGCTGCTCAAGGATAGCGGCAGCCTGAAATCGGCCGCCATCACCTGCCCGTACCATGCTTGGGCGTATGATTTCTCGGGCACGCTGCGCGCCGCGCCGAACTGCAAGCACGTCAAGGATTTCAACGTCGAGGACTTCAGGCTGACGCCGATCCGCGTCGAGATGTTCGCCGGCTTCGTGTTCGTCAATCTCGATCCCGACGCCAAGCCGATGAAGGACACGATCGGCTGGCTCGCCGACGATCTGCGCAAGCACGTGCCCGACTTCGACAATCTCCGGAAATACGAGACGCTGACCTACGGCAGCATGGTGACGAAGGCCAACTGGAAGGTGGTCGTCGACAACTACGTCGAATGCTACCACTGCCCGAAGGCGCATCCCGACTTCGCCGACATGATCGAGATGACCGAATACAAGACCGAGATCATCGGCCCGGTCTCGCGCCAGCTCGGGCTCAACACGCGGCCGAAGAACAGCGCCTACGAGTTCGCGCCGGATGCGCCGGTGACGCATGCGGCCTTCTGGTTCCTGTGGCCGAACATCACCTTCAACATGATGCCGGGCGAGACCCAGCTCACGGTCGCGGTCGTGCAGCCGAAGGGCGTCGAGGAATGCGTCTTCCACGCGCACGCCTACGGTCACAAGGAAGAGCGCGACCCCGCGCGCCTCGCCTACGGCCAGAAGGTGCTGGGGCCCGAAGACACCGGGCTCTGCGAATCGGTGCAGCGCGGGCTGCACTGCCGCGTCTACAAGCAGGGCCGCATCATCGTCGACCCGGAACGCAGCGGCATCGCCGAGCACGGCATCCACCATTTCCACCGCATGGTGAAGCAGGCGCTCGAGCGCTAAGGCCGCGCGCGTCGCAGGCGGCCTTGCGTCAGAGTTCGACCGCCTTCTCCGCCGTCAGCACCGCGAACACGCCCGGTATCTGGCCGAGGCAGCGCGCGATGTAGTCGGTCTGCTCGCGGTCGAGACCCGCGACCTGCAGGTCGATCACCAGCTCGTTCCCGTCGTGCAGCGCGCGCTGGCCGGTCCAGCGCTCGGGCACCAGGCTGCGCTTGGCGAACAGCGCCAGCACGCGCGGCAGGATGCCCGGATCGGCCTCGGCCTGGACGGCGAAGCAGGCGACGCGCGGCAGGTTCGAGCCGCGCGCCGGCGCCGGCATCGGCGGCACGCTATCGAGCGTGGGCGGCGCCAGCGTGGCCGATGGTCGATGGATCGAGGATGGCGAGTGAGACGGTCGCGGTTGCGATGACGAATCGTTGGACATGAAAAAAGCTCCCGACGGGCGGACTCCAGACGAACAAGCGGGTTGACCCCGGACGCTCAGGCGAGCGCCGGGCCGCTAATTCGAATGATCCGCGTCGGGAACTGTGTCATCGGCAGCAAGCCTACGCCGATGGCGCGAGGGGTCAAGGCGGGGCGCAGGCCCGGCTCGCCAGACGCAAGTTTCGCTGCAACACCGCCGGTGGGCGCGCAATAATCCTACCGGTATCGCCGGAAAGGAGACCGTTTCATGTCGTCCATTCGGACCTTGCACATTGCGATTACCGAGCCCGAGGAAATCATTCCGCGGCTGGGAAAACCGACTCACTGGAAGCCGGGACGTTCGGCCCATTCGCTGGCGACAAGCTGGGCGCGTGCCAACGGCTTCCCGCGGCGTGTCGCGTCGGTGCTGGCCGGAGATCATGACTATCGCAATGCCCGCTTTATCGCCGGCATTTTCGAGCGCCAGACGGGCCTCAGGTCGGAAGGAAATCCGAGCCAGACTGACCTGCTCGTCCTCGCCGCAGTCGACGGATCGCTGGCCGTAATCGGCGTGGAAGGCAAGGTCGACGAGCCGTTCGGAGAATCGGTCGACACTTGGGACGATCGGTCGCCGGGAAAAACCCGCCGCCTCGCCGGATTGTGCCAGACGCTCGCAATCGATCCGGCGAATTGCCGTGCGCTGCGCTACCAGTTGCTGCACCGCTGTGCGGCGGCGATCTACGAAGCGCAGAACTTCTGCGGCCGCCAGGCGCTGATGCTCGTACATTCGTTCAGCCCAGCACATGCCTGTTTCGACGATTTCAGAGATTTTTCGCACGCTATTGGGATGCCTGTGGATGAACCCGACGGGCTTTCGGGGGCCCGAACGCTTGAGGATGTTTCGTTTCGAATCGGCTGGGTCAGCGACC
>Ga0187893_10000869_pt1 | contig 76171 bp, 73 predicted proteins | sample MA1701074metaG_FD_139574 | JGI IMG/M metagenome (GOLD analysis project Ga0187893, IMG submission 139574) | White microbial mat communities from a basaltic lava cave in the Kipuka Kanohina Cave System on the Island of Hawaii, USA - MA170107-4 metaG ...
ACGAACTTGGTCGCCACTACACGCCCAGTTCGGGACTGGGCTGCCGACGGCGGCGAGAGATGCGCGCGGCGCGGCCCCCTGGGCCGCACCGCGCGCCTACTCAACTGCGGAAGTTGGGCTAGGGCTTGGGCTGCCAGGTCTTGAAGCGCTCGCGGAGGACTTTCTTGTCGAACTTGCCGACGCTGGTCTTGGGCACCGCGTCGATGAAGACGACCTCGTCGGGGAGCCACCACTTGGCCACCCGGGGCTTCAGGTATTCGAGAATCTCCCCCGCGGTGAGCACGCCCTTGAACTCGGGCTTGGGCACGACGCAGGCGAGCGGCCGCTCCACCCAGCGCTCGTGCGGCACCGCGATCACCGCGGCCTCCAGCACCTTGGGATGGCCCATGATCGTGGTCTCCATGTCCACGCTCGAGATCCACTCGCCGCCCGACTTGATGAGGTCCTTGGTGCGGTCGGTGATCTGGATGTAGCCGTCCGGATCGAGCGTGGCGACGTCGCCGGTGCGGAACCAGCCGTCCTCCGTGAACTGGGCGGCGCCCTCGGGGTTGTTGTAGTACCCGCTCGTGATCCACGGCCCCCGCACCTGGATCTCGCCCGCACTATGCCCGTCCCACGGCAGCACCGTGCCGTTGTCGTCGACTATTCTCATATCGACGCCGGCTACGGGCGCTCCCTGCCTGGCACGCACCGCGTAGCGCTCGTCCTCGGAGAGGCTGTCCATGTAGGAGCGCGGCCGGCACACGCTGCCGAGCGGGGTCATCTCGGTCATCCCCCAGGCGTGGAGCATGTAGGCCCCGTACTTCTTGTCGAACAGCTCGATCAGGGTCCGGGGCGCCGCCGAGCCGCCGATGGGGATGCAGCGGATCGAGGAGATGTCCCACTGCGGCTCCTTCTCGAGGATGGCCTGGATGGCGATCCACACCGTAGGCACCGCGCCCACCAGGGTGACCTTCTCGTGGTGGACGATCTCGATGATGTCGCGCGGCTGCGGGTTGGGCCCACCGAAGATCTGGGTGCAGCCGTTCATCACACCCGCGAACGGCACGCACCAGGCGTTGGCGTGGAACATGGGCACGATGTGCAGGATCACGTCGCGCTCGCAGATGCCGAGCACGTCCACCGTGGACGAGGCGAAGCAGTGCAGGTAGATCGCGCGGTGGGTGTAGACCACGCCCTTCGGGTGGCCGGTGGTGCCGGAGGTGTAGCAGATGCCGGCCGCGTCGGTCTCCTCGAGGCGGGGCCACTCCGTGACCGGCGCGGTGCCGGTCACGAGCTGCTCGTAGTCGAGCGTGCCGGGCGGCCGCTCGGCTTCCGGCGTGTCCTTCATGATGATGACGTGCTTGACGGTCGCAAGCTCCCGACGAACCGGTTCAAGGATGTGCCAGAGGCTCGCGTCGACGATCAACACCTCGTCACCCGCGTGGTTGACGATGTACGTGATGTCCTGGGCGGAGAGGCGGATGTTGACGGTGTGCAGCACCATGCCCATGAGCGGTGCCGCGAAGTACACCTCCATGTGCCGGTGCGAGTTCCAGGCGAAGGTGCCGACCCGCGCGCCCTTCTCTAGCCCGAGCCCACGCAGTGCGCCGGCCAGGCGGCAGACGCGGTCGGCGTAGTCGCCGTAGGTGTAGCGCTGCAGGCCGACCCCCGGCACCCGCGTGGCCATGGTCTTCCGATGGAAGAGCCGGCGCGTGCGCTCGAAGAACTGGGTGAGGGTGAGGGGGTAGTCCATGATGAGACCCTTCATGACGTCAATGTCCCCCCCGGTCCTTCGAAGTCGCGCAGCGAAACCCGACGTGGTGATGCCCCTGGACCAGCCCGCGGTGGGCTCCATCATACGAGTAGAAGCGCCTGATCGTCACGCGCAGTCCCTCCGGGGGGTCGTCGTGGCTCCCGCCCCGCACCACGCGCCGCGCGCGCGGGCCCGCGCTCTCCCGCCCATCGTCCGCGCGATACGGATAGGGCCGGTACTCCGAGGCCGTCCACTCGCGCAGGTTGCCGGCCAGGTCGTGGACCCCGTAGGGACTCTGGCCGGCGGGCCGGCGGTCCCCGCGCTTCGTCTCGTTGTACTCGCGCCCGAAGATCGCCACCTTCGGGCTCGGCGCCGCGTCGCCCCACGGGTAGCGGCGGCGGTCGTGGCCCCGCGCGGCCTTCTCCCACTCGGCCTCGGTGGGTAGCCGCTGCCCGCGCCAGAGGCAGTAGTCGCGGGCGCCGAACCAGGAGACCTCGACGGCCGGGTGCTCCTCGAAGCGCGGGTCGGCGGTGAAGCGGCCCTCCCGGCGATGGATCCGAGCATCTCGGTCGTCGTGGTCGAAGTAGCTCTCGCCCTCCGCGCTCCGGAGCCCGCGGGTCTGGAGAAACTGGGCGAACTCGCGGTTCGTCACCTTGTGACGGTCCATCCAGAAGTCGCGGACGTAGACCTGGTGCATCGGAGCCTCGTCGGGTGAGTCGGCGTCGCTGCCCATCCAGAACGCACCCGCCGGGATGAACACAGTGCCGTCGGCCTGCGCGGCGCGCGGCTGCGTGGGGCCGGGGAGCCCGAGGCAGGTGAGCCCCAGCGCCGCGCCCAGCGCGAGGCCCCGCCGCGTCCAATTGGTCACGCGCATAAGATAGCGCCCCGCCAGCTTTACCGCCATGGCGGATTCGGGTATCGTGAGACCGCGATGAAATCCCGCTGGAGCGACGCGGACGCGCAGGACCTGAACGATCTCGATCTCATCGTCTACGCGTCCCGCCTGATCGGCGCCGAGACCACCCTCGTCGTCTGGGGCGGGGGGAATACCTCGGTCAAACGGGACGAGCGCGATCACCGTGGCCGGCCCACGCGCGTGCTGCGCGTGAAGGGCAGCGGCTCCGATCTCAAGAGCATCCAGAAGAAGGACTTCCCCGGCGTCCGCATGGACGACGTGATCGCCCTGCTCGAGCGCCCGGACATGGGTGACCAGGAGATGGTGGATTACCTGGCCCACGCCCTGCAGGAGCCGGCGAGCCCGCGCCCGTCGATCGAGACCCTGCTCCACGGCTTCCTGCCCGCTGAGGCGGTGATCCACACCCACGCCGACGCGGTGGTCTCGCTCACCAACAACGACCGGAGCCGCGACGTGCTTCGCGAGGTCTACGGGGACGAGGTCATCGCGCTGCCGTACCGGCGCCCCGGCTTTCTCATCTCCCGGGAGGTCGCGCAGACGTTCGGCGCGCATCCCAGGGCGCGCGCGATCCTGCTCGAGAAGCACGGAACCATCTGCTGGGGCGCCTCGGTCAAGCAGGCCTACGAGGCCACGATTGAGCTGATCAGCCGCGCGGAGGAGGCGATCGCCCATCGCGCCAGGGGGCGGACCCGCTTCGGCGGGGTGGCGGTCACGAGCTTGCCGGCTGAAGTTCGACGGAGAATCGCGCTGGCGCTCGCGCCGCACCTGCGCGGGCTCGTGGGTAAGGGCCGGCGCCAGGTGCTCTTCTTCGACGACGCGCCCGACGTGCTGGAGTTCGCGGCCTCCCGCGAGGCCGACGCGCTCTGCCGCATCGGACCGGCCACGCCCGATCACACCATCTTCACCAAGCGGCTCCCGTGCTTCGCGCCCGTGGAGAATCCCGCGGACCCGGAGTCGGTCCGGGCCGGTGTCACCGCCGCGGTCGAGCGTTTCGTCGCCGACTACACCGCGTACTTCCAGGCCCACCACACCGGCGGCGCCACCCTGACCGATCCGTTCCCGCGCGTCATCGTCGTGAAAGGGCTCGGTCTCTTCGCCAGCGGCAAGGACCGCCGCACCGCGGGGATCGTCGACGACATCTACCACCACACGATCTCGGTCCTCGGCGCGGCCACCGCCTTCGGCGGCTACGTGTCGCTCTCGGCGCGGGAGGCCTTCGACGTCGAGTACTGGCCGCTCGAGCTCTACAAGCTCTCGCTGGCCCCGCCCGAGAAGGAGCTGGCTCGGCGCATCGCGCTGGTCACCGGCGGCGCCAGCGGCATCGGGCGCGCGGTGGCCCAGCGCTTGGCCGCCGAGGGGGGACACGTCGTGGTGGCCGACCTCGACGCGGCGGGCGCCCGCAAGGTCGCCGAGGAGATCGTCGGCGCCCAGGGCTCGGGGCGCGCGGTGGCGCTCGGCATGGACGTGACGAGCGAAGCCTCGGTGCGCGCGGCCTTCGAGGAGGCGGTGCTGGCCTACGGCGGGGTGGACATCGTCGTGTCCAACGCGGGCACCGCGCACTCGGCTCCGGTCGACCGCATGGAGCTCGGAGACTGGGAGCGCTCCTTCGCGGTCAACGCCACCGGCCACTTCCTGGTGGCGCGCGAGGGCATGCGGGTGCTGAAGGCGCAGGGCCTCGGGGGCGCCTTCGTCTTCGTGGCCACCAAGAACGTGATGTCGCCCGGCAAGGACTTCTCGGCCTATTCGGCTTCGAAAGCGGCCGAGGCCCAGCTCGCCAAGGTGCTGGCCCTCGAGGGCGGCCCGCACGGCATCCGCTCCAACATCGTGAACCCGGACGCGGTCTTCCGGGATTCGAAGCTCTGGTCGGAGGAGGTCCGGCGTGAGCGCGCGCGGGCCCAGGGCATCACGGTGGACGAGCTGGAGGACTTCTACCGCAAGCGCAACATTCTGGCCCGGCCCATCCTGCCGGAGGATGTCGCCGAGGCGGTGCTGTTCCTCGCCTCCGATCGCTCGGCCAAGACCACCGGCTGCACGATCACGGTGGACGGCGGCGTCAAGGACGCCTTTCCCCGGTAGATGGATGACCTGAAGTTCGGCGCTTTCCTGGGTACCCATCCGCCGGAGGAGCAGTTCGCGCTGGTGCGGCGCTGCGAGGCGCTGGGCCTCGACTCGGTGTGGACGGGCGACCACGTCTCCTTCCACCATCCGCTGTACGACTCCCTGACCCTGCTGGCCTCCTACGCGGGCATCACGAAGCGCATCAAGCTCGGCAGCGGGGTCTATCTGCTGGCCCTCCGCCGGCCCACGGTGGTGGCCAAGATCACCTCCACGCTCGACGTGCTCTGCGGCGGTCGGCTGATCTTCGGGGTCGGGGTGGGCGGCGAGAACCCGAAGGAGTTCGAGGCCTGTGGCGTTCCCCACAACGAGCGGGGCGCGCGGGTCACCGAGGGTATCGACGTGGTGCGGGCGCTGTGGCGGAACACTCCCGCCTCGTTCAAGGGGCGCTTCACCCAGTTCGAGTCGGTGAGCATCGACCCGAAGCCGGTGCAGAAGCCGGGGCCGCCGATCTGGATCGGCGGGCGCTCCGACGCGGCCCTGGTCCGAGCGGGGCGGCAGGGCGACGGCTGGGTCTCCTACGTCGTCCAGCCGGAGCGCTACGCCCAGAGCCTGGCCAAGATCCGCCAGGCCGCCGAGCAGGCGGGGCAAAAGCTGGAGCGCTTCGTGGCCGGTCATCTCACGTTCGTGACGGTCGGGCGCGACTACGAGAGCGCCGAGCGGACGTGGGTGCGGATCCTCTCCCGGCGCTACGCACAGGACTTCGGCCCGCTCGCGCGGAAGTACGGGGTGATCGGGACGCCCGAGCAGTGTGTCGAGCAGATCGAGCGCTTCGCCCGGGCGGGCTGCCGCTACTTCGTGATGAACCCCATCTGCGATCTCCCGGACGAGCAGGCGCAGCTCGAGGCGATCGCGAGCGACATCGTCCCCCACCTGCAGAAGGTCTGAGGGTGGCACCCAGGCCGAGGGAGTGCCGGGCCGAAGTCACCGCGGTGCGCGGGATCACCCAAGCGATCGTCGAGGTGGACATGCGGGTGATCGAGCCCGCCGACTTCACCTACGAGGCCGGGCAGTGGATCTCGGTGCCCTTCGGTCCGAAGAACGTCCGCGCCTGGAGCATGCTCTCGCCGCCGACCCGCAAGGGTGGCTTCACCCTCTCGATCGACGTGGCGCCGGGCGGGATCGGCTCGCAGTGGGTCCGCGCGCTCCAGCCCGGCCATCCGGTGCAGTTCAAGGGGCCGACCGGGGGATTCGTCTTCAATCGCGCCGATCCCCGGCGCGCCGTCTTCGTCGCGGAGGAGATCGGCATCGTCCCGATCCGCTCCATCCTGAGCCATCTCTACGAGACCGGCTACGGCCGTCCCACCGCGCTGATCTACTGGGCCCGCAATCCGGAGTGGCTCGTCTACGACGCCGACCTCCGCTCGCTGGCGCGCCGCTACCCGGGGTTTTCCTACCTGCCGGTGCTCCGGGAGCCGCCGGCCAACTGGCGCGGTGAGAAGGGTGAGCCTGCGGAGGCGGTCGAGAGACTCGTGCATGGGATAAACAGGTTGATGGTCTACGTGTGCGGGGGCGGGGAGACCATCAACAAGGTGCGCGACGTCCTCGTCAAGAAGGGCATGGACCGCAAGAGCGTGAAGTGGGAGAAGTTCTGGTGAAGGCCGAGGTCTATCACCTCCAGATCAACGTGCGCGACGCGGCGGTGTCGCTGCCCTTCTATCGAGCGCTGCTGGGCTATCTCGAGTGCCGGACCGTCTACCGGTCCGATACGGTGGCCGGCTTCTCGGGGCGAGGGGCGGACATCTGGATCATCGCCACGGATCCGGCCCACGCCGGTTACGGGTTCCACCGCAAGCGCACCGGCCTCAACCACGTGGCCCTGCGCGTGCCGGAGCGCGCGGATGTGGACCGGTTTCGCGACGAGTTCATGGTGCCGCGGACGCTCGGCCCGCTCTACCGCACGCCCCGCGAGTTCCCGGAATACCGGCCGGGCTACTACGCGGTCTTCTTCGAGGACCCGGACCGTCTGAAGCTCGAGGTCGTGCACATTCCGGCCGCGCCGGGGCGCTAGGATGGCGGATCTGAACGGCGGGCACCTGGTCGCGCGCACGCTCAAGCAGGCGGGCGTCGGCCACATCTTCACCCTCTGCGGCGGCCACATCCTGCCGATCTACGACGGCTGCATCACCGAGAGCATCCAGATCGTGGACATGCGCCACGAGCAGGCCTGCGCCCACGCCGCCGATGCCTACGCCCGGCTCACCCGCAACATCGGGGTGGCGGTGGTGACGGCGGGACCTGGCGTCACCGACGCGGTCACCGGCATCGCCAACGCGCAGTCCGCACGGAGCCCGGTGCTGCTGATCGGCGGTGCAGCGCCGATCGGGTTGCGCGGGCTCGGGTCGCTCCAGGAAGTGGAGCAGGTGGACCTGCTGCGCCCGATCACCAAGGGCTCGTGGACGGTCGCGGAGACGCGCCAGATTCCGGAGGTGCTCACCACCGCGATCCGGCACGCGCTCACCGGCCGGCCGGGACCGGTCTTCGTGGAGATCCCGGTGGATCTGCTCATGACCGTCGTGGAGGACCGGCTCGCGCCGATCCCGACGGCCTATGCCCACCGCCGCCCCACCGCACCCGATCCCGACTCCGTCCAGGAGCTGGTCGCGCTGCTCCGCGGCGCCGAGCGGCCCGTGATCATGGCGGGCAGCGGCGTCTACTGGGACGACGCGGCCAAGGATCTGCAAGCCCTGGCCGAGCGGGCGGGGATACCCGTGTTCATGAACGGGGCCGGCCGCGGCTGCCTGCCGCACGATCACCCGCAAGCCTTTGCCCAGGCCCGGGGCTTCGCCCTGGGCCAGGCCGACGTGGTGCTCGTGCTGGGCACGCCGCTCGACTTCCGGCTCGGCTATGGGCGGCCGCCGTCCTTCGATGAGAGCGCGCGGGTGGCGATGGTGGACTGCGATCCGGTGGAGCTGGGCCGCAACCGCCCGCTGGCCGTCGGCCTCGCGAGCCATATCGGGCTCACGCTGCGCGCTCTTGCTGACGCGTCGCCTCGCGGGCTCGCGGCGCGCTTCGGGCCGTGGCGGCAGGCGATGCGGAAGAAGGAGACCGATTCGCAGGCCCGGCTCATGGCCGAGCGGCACTCCGACGGCGTGCCGATCAGCCACTACCGTCTGGCCCACGAGATCGCGGCGCTGGTAGACGCCAACACCACCGTGGTGGGCGACGGCGGCGACGTGGTCGGATGCGCGTCCAAGATCGTGCCGCTCTCGCGTCCCGGCCAGTGGCTGGACCCGGGCCCGTTCGGCTGCCTGGGCGTCGGACCGTCCTTCGCCATCGCGGCCAAGCTGCTACGCCCGCAGCAGCGCGTGCTGCTGATCGCGGGGGACGGTGCCTTCGGGCTCAACGGCATGGAGGTGGAGACGGCGGTGCGCTTCGCCCTGCCCATGACCGTCGTGGTCGGCAACGACGGCGGCTGGGGACAGATCCGCAACCCCCAGCTCTCGTTCTTCGGCGCCGAGCGCGCGGTGGGCACCTCGCTGCCCTACACGCGCTTCGACCGGATGGTGGAAGCGCTCGGGGGCAAGGGCCTTCACGTCACCGAGCCCGGCCAGCTCCGCCCCGCGCTCGAGCGCGCCCTGGGTTCGGGCGAGGTCTACTGCCTGAACGTGGTCCTGGATCCCGCCGCTTACCGCCGCACCGGCCAGGTGTCCATGGCGATATGAGTGGGGCCATATGAAGATCACGTTCCTCTGCCCGCACCTGCGCATCGCGGGCGGGGTGCGCGCGATCCTCAGCCACGCCGACCGCCTGGCCCGGCGCGGCCACGACGTGACCCTGCTCGTGCCGGCCCGGCGCGGCTTCACCGCGTGGTGGCGCAACCGTGTGCGCCGCCCTCCCGAGTGGATGCCGGGGCTCCGGGCGCGGGTGCGCTGGGTGCCGGAGTGGAGCGCGGCGCGGGTGCCCGCGGGCGACGCGGTGGTCGCCACCTCGTGGCAGTCGGTGGAAGCCGTCGTGGGGGCCGGCCCGAGCGCGGGTCGGAAGTTTTACTTCATCCAGCACCTCGAGAGCCTCTATCACGGCGAGGCGGCGCGGGTGGACGCGACCTACCGCGTCCCGCTGCGGAAGATCGTGATTTCGACGTGGCTGGCCGACATCATGGCCGAGCGCTTCGGCACCCCGGCCGCGGTGATCGTGACGCCGGTCGACGGCGCTCTCTTCCGTCCGGTGCCCGTGGAGGACGACGGCAAGCTTCGCGTGCTGATGCTCTTCCACGAGTATCCGTGGAAGGGCGTGGCCGACGGCCTCGAGGCCTTCGATCGGCTCCGGGCGCGCCATCCCAACGCCGCGCTGGTCGGCTTCGGTGTCAAGCCGCCGCCGCGCAACCTGCCCTTCGCCGAGTTCCACGCGAACCTGCCTCAGGGACGGCTGGCCTGGCTCTACAGCCGCTGCCCGATCTATCTGTGCCCGTCCTGGGACGAGGGGCTCGGGATGCCCGCGATGGAGGCGATGGCCTGCGGGGCCGCGGTCTGCACCTACGACAACGGCGGCTGCCGCGACTATGCCATCGACGGCCGCACCGCGGTGGTAGCGCCGCGCCGGGACGTCGACGCCCTGGCGTGGGGCCTCGCGCGGCTGGTCGAGGATGCGGAGCTGAGACGACGGATCGGTCGGAGCGGGCAGGAGTTCGTGAGGACTCAGTTCGACTGGGAGCGCGCTACCGCGCGGCTGGAGTCGCTCCTGGCCGCGCGGTAGCGGTGAGGCGGGATCAGGCTAGGCGGAGACCCCGACGTGCTCGACTTCGGCGTGGGCCAGAGCCGGGCGCCGGCTGCGAATCGTGCGGTTGGTCCACCGAGCGACTACGTGGCCCAGCGTCTGCTCTTCGATGAGGCCTTCCGACTTCAGCTGCTTGAAGACCTGCGTCCAGCCGGAGCTCTGCTGAGCCATGAAAAGGATCTCGTCGAGGCTCTTCCGCAAGGGCAGGCTGGGGGCGCTCTGCGCATCGTGGAGAGCGTGCGCGATCTGCGAATCCGAGGGGATCGCGCTCGGCTCGCGCCGGTAGCCCGACCCGAGCAGTAGCCGCAGCGTCGTGGTTCCTGTCGTGCGGTCTGAAGTCATCATGGTTGTTTCCTCCCCTGTGGCGTTTCCGGCCGGATCCGTCGCGCTCATCGACCTTGGCCGCGCTGATGGTGCGGGAGTCGATGCGCTCGCGCGAGCTGACCGGGGTACTCGTGCGGTCGGGACTCCAGCGCGTGACGCTCCCGGAAGCCCCGGCGCGGGCCGTGAAGTCCCGCGAGACGACGCCCGTGATGGCTCGGGCCCGGCCGTGCATCACCGGGCCGGCTTCCGCTCGGCCTCGCGCCCTTCACGCTCCTGCCGTCCGCAAAGTCCGCCATGGTAGTGCTGAGCACACCTAGGGCAAACTCGGTGCCAGTTGTGGAGCGGCAGGAAAGCCCTATTGCGACGGAGAGTTACGGCTGCTGGCCGAGCGGATCGGCCGGAGGCAGGTGACGAGGAGCGCCAGACAGTGTACCGATTTCGGACGCTCCATCCGATCCTGCAGAACTTGCGTTCAGGAGTGCGCCCGGATTGTCCTCCGTTCGAGCGCCGGCTCTGCCGGCGCAATCCATTTCTGGGGGAGGCTTCCGATTCTGGGGGAGGCTTCGGAGGGGGCCGCCGAGGCCCCCTCCGACGTTTCTACCTGGGCAACCAGTCCCCCAGCGGTTTGACGACAGCGCCGGCCTTGACTAGGCCCTCGCGTACCGCGGCCACGATCTTGTCGGAGCCGGGGCTGTCGCCGTGGATGCAGATGGTCTCGACCTTGGCGTCGATCACCTTGCCGGTGATCGTGCGCACCTTGCCTTCCATCGCCATGCGGACGGCCTGGTCGGCGGCCCGGGCCGGGTCCGTGATCAGCGCATCCTTGCCGAGCTTGCGCGTGACGAGCTGCCCGTCGTCGGCGTACACGCGATCGGCGAAGCCCTCGGCGGCGATGCGGACGCCCTTCACCGTGCGCGCCTCCGCGTCGTACCTGGTCATGGCCATGGTCATCAGGATGATCTGGGGATCCAGCTCCAGCACCTGCTCGGCGGTGGCGCGCGCGAGCGGCAGGTTTTCCTCGAACATGTGGTACTGGATGCCGTGCGGCTTGACGTGCTGGATCCGGGTGCCCGCCGCCTGCGCGAAGGCGGCGAGGGCGCCGATCTGGTAGCGATGGTAGTCCTTGAGCTCGGCCGGCGAGACGTCCATGCGCCGCCGGCCGAAGCCCACGAGATCGGGCAGGCCCGGATGGGCGCCCACCGCGACGCCGTGCCGGACCGCCAGCTCCACGGTCTGGCGCATGACGTGCGGATCACCGCCGTGGAAGCCGCAGGCGATATTGGCCGAGGTGATGTTCGGCATCACCTCCTCGTCGTGACCGAGCGTCCAGCGGCCGTAGCTCTCTCCCATGTCGCAGTTGATGTCGATGTGGACGGGCTGGCTCATAGCTTGGGCAAGACCTCCTTGGCGATACGCTCGACCTGCTCCGGCTGGTAGCGGTACGGGATCAGGATAATCCGGTGCACGCCGGTGCGCACGTGGGTGCGCAGCTGCTCGACGCACTCGGCGGGCGAGCCGTGCACGGCGTGGTCGATGGTGGACTCGCTCCAGGCCGCGGTGTCCCACTCGGTGGAGAGCCATTTCCGCATGTCCGCGGTCGTCTCCTCTCGCGACCGGCCGACGTACACCGCGAGCTGGTTGGTGGCGGTGAGCTTGGCGGGATCGCGGCCGGCCTCGCGGGCGAACGCCTTCACCTTCTCCCACGATCTCGTGAAGCTCTCCGGCGTGTAGAAGTAGGTGAGCCAGCCGTCACCCACCGCGCCAGCCCGCCGCAGCACCGCCTCCACGTAGCCGCCGATGAGGATGGGCGGGCGCGGGCGCTGCACGGTGCGTGGCACCATCACCGCCTCGCGCAGGTTGAACTCGTCGACCTTCAGGGTCACCCGGTCCTGGGTCCAGAGCCGCATGAGGATGTCGAGGTTGCGCTCGAACTGCCGGCCGCGTTGCTTGAAGGGCGCCCCGACCGCGTCGAACTCGCGGGCGTACCAGCCGGCCGCCGCGCCCAGGATCAGCCGCCCGCCCGAGATCACGTCGAGGCTGCCGAGGGCCTTGGCCGCGAGGACCGGATTGCGCAGCGGCAGCACCAGCACGCCGGTGCCGAGCCGGATGCGTTTCGTGCGGGCGGCCACCGCGCCGAGCATGGTGATGGAGTCCACGATGGGGAAGGAGGGCTCCACGCCGAGCAGCACGTGATCCCAGGCCCAGAGCGACTCGAAGCCGAGCGTCTCCGCACGCTCGGCGTAAGCGTATACGCCCGGGATATCCGGCACCTCGCCGGGGCCCACGAAATTGCGTAGCGCGAGACCGAAATCAGTCATAGAGCCTCTAGCCGATGAACTGGCGCTTGGGGTCGAGCATGCGGAGGATCGAGAGCTCTTCCTCCGTGGGCGGCTTCGTCGTGGTGAGCTGCGGGCTCACCAGCACCTCGAAGCCGGTGTTCTCGCGCACCTGCTCCACGGTGGCGCCCGGGTGGAGGGCCAGCAGCTGCATCCGTCGGCTCGTGGGCTCGAACCCGAAGATACCCAGCGTGGTGACCACGCGGGAGACCCCGCCGAAGAGCAGGCCGTGGCGCCGGCGCGAGTCGCCGCCGTCCAGATAGCCCGGGCTCGTGACGAAGTCCACGCGCTCGGTGAAGCGTCGCTTCTCGTGGACGGTGAGGATGATCACCTCGCGGCAGAGCGAGATGATGTCGTTGGCCCCTCCGCTGCCAGGCAGCCGCACCTTCGGGCGCGCGTAGCCGCCGATCGCGCTGGTGTTGAGGTTGCCGTGCCGGTCGATCTGCGCGCCCCCGATGAAGCCCACGTCGAAGAAGCCGCGCTGGGCGAGCAGGAAAGCATCGGTGATGCCGGGCAGCATCTGGGCGCGATAGGCGGCGCGCATCTCGTTGGTGGAGATGGGCAGCTCCCCCGGCTTCCACATGGGCCCGATGACGCCGCCCTCGACCATCATGGTGAGCCCGGGGGCGTGGGTGCGCTGGGCCAGCACCGAGGCCATCATGGGCGCGCCCACCCCGGTGAACACGGTGGTGTCGTCCCGGAGCTCGCGGGCGCCCATCACCGCGAGCAGCTCGTTGGCGGTGACGCTCATCGGGTGAGCATCCGGGCGCGGGCGGTCGCGTCGGCCAGGCGCGCCTTCCCGAAGAGGGCCAGGTAGTCCGCATGGCTCCGCGGGGCGTGGACGTACCGCTCCACGTAGTCGGTCACCGCGGCGGCGCCCCGCTCGCGGATCCCGTCCACGTAGACCGTGAAGTGCTCGGGCTCGGCATCGTAGGCGCCGTAGCACTCGTGCGGGTAGGAGCCGTAGGGGACGTGGGCGAGTGCGTCGACCAGGAAGCCGGGGATGATGGTCCGGTCCGGATGGAGCCGGATCTCGTCCTCGGAGACGATCCGCTCCGCGGTCACCAGCACGGTGGACGCGGCGCGCGCGATGTCGCCATCCATGTGCGGATAGCCGTCGATCTGGCAGTTGCCGAGGCGGTCGGCCTTCTGCACGTGGAGCAGCGCCACGTCCGGGAAGAGGGCGGGCACCGCGTGGAGCGTCCGGCCGGTGTAGGGGCACTCCACGGTCTTCGAGCCGCCCACGTCCATCAAATCGGAGCCGAGCATGGTGAGCGAGGGCAGGAAGGGCACCCCCATGGCGGCGGCGCGGTAGCGCAGGCCCAGGCCCAGGTGGCTCCACTCCTCGAAGGCCACGCGGCCGGACTCCACGAACTCGCGCTGGATGCGCGAGAGCCCCCACGGCAGGCCGATGCCCATCCACGAGGTGACGACCTTGTCCACCGCGCCCGCCACCATGCCCCACTCCGCCTCGTAGCAGATGAGGTTGCGCGAGAGGGTGAGGCCCCGCGGCCGGCGGCGGAGCAGCGCCCACACCAGGGCCAGCGGCGTGCGCGAGTAGAGGCAGCCGCCGAGGGCCAGGTGATCGCCGTCCTTGACGAGCGCGACCGCGTCCTCGAGCGAGCCGAGCTTCGGCCCGGCGGACTTGGGCTTGGCCTCCAGCCGGTGGCGGGCCGCCTCGAAGTCGTACTCGCGCGGGGCGATGGTCACGCGAGGACCTCCCAGGTCTTCTGGTAGCGATCGAGCTGGTCGACGGTGTAGGCGTCGAGCGGGTGCTCGCGCTCCGGGATGTCCACGTGCTTGGCCTCCCCGCAGAGCGGGGTGGTGAAGTAGCGCTGGCCGGTGTCATTGATGATGGTGACCACCGAGCCGAGATCCGGATGGCGGCGCGCCAGCTTGAGCGCGGCGGCGACGTTGCAGCCGCTCGAGATGCCGCAGAAGATGCCATCTTCCCGGGCGAGTCGCCGGGCGATCGCCACGCTCTCCTCGGTGGTCGTGGTGATCACGCCGGTGAGCAGCGAGACGTCGAGATTGCGCGGGACGAAGCCGTCGCCGATGCCCTCGATGCCGTGGTGACCCCAGGCCCGCCGCGAGAGCAGGGCGCACTCGGCGGGCTCGACCGCGTAGAGCTTCACCCCGCGATCGCGCCCGCGGAGGTAGCGGCCCACCCCGGTGAGGAGCCCGCCCGAGCCCTGGGAGTCCACGAAGGCCCCGATGCGGCCGCCGGTCTGCTCCCAGATCTCGGGGCCGGTGGTGAGAATGTGGGCCTCGACATTGTCCGCGTTGTCGAACTGCCCGGGCACCCAGTAGCGGCCGGGGGCGGCGTCGCGGATCTGGCGGAGCCGCTCGAGCGAGAGGTCCACGTCGCTCTCGCCGCCCGGGGTGAAGACCAGCTCGGCGCCGTAGGCGCGCATGATCTTCTTGCGCTCCTCGCTCATGCCCTCCGGCATCACGATGGTGCAGGGGTAGCCCTTGACCGCCGAGACCCACGCGCAGGCGATCCCCGCGTTGCCGGTGGAGCACTCGAGCACCTGCATGTCCGTCTTGAGATCGCCACGCGCCTCGGCCCGCTCGAACATGTGGAGATAGATGCGGTCCTTGAGGCTGCCGGTGGCCCCGTACCACTCGACCTTCACGTAGATCGCCGGCTTCACGTCGCGGGTGATGCGGTTGAGGCGCACGAGCGGGGTTCGGCCCACCGCGGCGGCGATGGATGGCAGCGCGGCCGCATAGCGGTCCCAGGAGGTCTGCGTCTCTCTGCTCATGATGTCAGCCTCGCGTGCTCGGCGCGGCCGCGCCGACGCCCCGCAGGTACTTGGCGAGCCGGTGCTGGCCCGAGGTGACCGGCTCGTAGCGCGGCGGGTTGTCGGGCCCGCAGCAGCTCGGCAGGCACTCGATCAACGCGTCGTAGTTCGGCTGGTGGAAGAAGGGGATGGAGAGCCGGCGATTCCCTCGAGCGGCCTCGCGCGACGGGTTCACCACGCGGTGCATCGTCGAGATCCAGCGGTCGTTGGTCCAGCGCTGCATGAGATCGCCGATATTGCACACGAAGGCGCCGGGCGGCGCCGTCACGTCCACCCACTCGCCCTGCCGGTCGAGCACCTGCAGGCCCGGCACGTCCTCCGGCAGCAGGATCGTGACCGCGCCGTAGTCGGTATGGGCGCCCGCGCGGATCTGGCCCGGCCGCGGCGCCTCGACCTGCTCCGGGTAGTGGTTCGCCCGGATGCCGCTGATGTGGCGGTCGGTCTTGTCGTGGAAGAAGTCCTCGCGTAGATCGAGCGCCACCGCGAAGATGCGCATGATGCGCGCGGCCAGCTGCTCCATCGCGCGGTAGTACTGCGTCCACACCGCAGGGAAATCGGCCGGGCGCGTGGGCCACAGGTTCGGTGCGAACGACGGGTAGGCCTCGGGTCGGCGGTAGTACTCCTCGTCGGGCACGTCCACCGGCCCGATCGCGAAGAAGTCCTTCAGGTCGGTGGTGGTGGCGTCGCCGCGGCTGTACGAGAGGTTCTCGTCTCCCTGCGCGATGTAGCCGCGGCTCTGCTCGGGCCGGGGGCGCTTCACCGCCTCCTTCCCGGCCGCGGGCAGGTCGAAGAAGGCCCGCGAGGTCTCGAGCATGCGCGCGACGAGCGACTCGGGCACCCCGTGGCCCGCGATCGCGAAGAAGCCGATGTCGGTGCAGGCCGCGTTCACGGCCCGCGCCACCGCGGCCCGGCCACCCGCGGTGCCATCCGTGAAGGGGGCGAGGTCGATGAAGGGAACCGTCACCGGTCCTGCTCGGCCCGCCGCGTGAACTCGAGCGCGTCCTGCAGCACGTGGTCGGCGTGCGCGCGGGCCAGACGCTCGCCGCGCTCGGCATCACCCGCCGTCACCGCCTCGAACAGCTCGCGGTGCTCGGCGACGCTCGACTCGACGCGGTCGGGGAGATAGAGCGATCGCAATCGCAAAACGAGGATCTGCGCGTAGACGTTCTCGAGCAGGCGGCTCAGCACCTGATTGCGCGCCGCCCCGAGCACGCGGTCGTGGAACTCGATCGCGGCGCGGGAGTACTGCTCCATCTCGCCCGCGCCCGCCGCCCGCTCCATCTCCTTCATGGTCGCCTCGAGCCCGATGCGCGCGTCGGCGTCCAGGTTCTGGGCGGCCTGGCGAACCGCGAGCGCCTCGAGCGTGCCGCGCACCGCGAAGAGGTCACGGATCTGGTCGACGCCGTAGTTGAGCACGAAGACGCCGTGACGCGGCACCGTGTTGACCAGCCCCTCGCTCTCGAGCCGGCGCATCGTGTCCCAGACCGGAGTGCGGCTCACCCCCAGATCTCGGCAGATCTGTTCGACGTTCAGCTTCGAGCCGGGCGGGAAGACCTGGCCCAGAATCAGGTCGCGCACGGTCCGGTACGCGCTCGCCCAGGCTCTCGTGCAGCAGGGGTGCGATCGACGCGCGGGGCGTGCTGGATCTCGCGGGTGACATGGAGCCGTATTCTTGGTGTGGCCGAAGCCAAAGTCAACCAGGTTTTCGTTTGACACGTGACATGAAATGTAGGATAACCGCGCGCGAAGCCGGGGCCGCAGCGAGGCAGCGCGAACCCCCAACACAGGTGCAGGGTCACAGGAGGCCGGGAATGAAGCGAGCAATCCGCGCCCTTACCGTCGCGCTAGCGGCCACAGTCGTTCTGTCTTCCGGGCCAGCGCCGGCTCAGGAAGCCGTGAAGATCGGCGTCATCCAGCCATTGTCCGGCCCGGTGGCCGCCTCGGGTAACTACGTGCGCATGGGTGCCGAGATCGCCCGCGACTGGATCAACGCGAAGGGTGGCATCCTCGGCCGCAAAGTCGAGCTGCTGATCGAGGACAACAAGTCCGACCCGAAGGAGGCCGCCACCGCCGCCGAGAAGCTGATCGTGCGCGACAAGGTGCCGGTGATCGTCGGCGCCTGGGGCAGCTCGATGACGCTCGCGGCCATGCCGAAGCTCGAGGAGTACGGCGTGCCCATGGTGGTGGAGACCTCGAGCGCGGCCACCATCACCAAGCGGGGTAACCCGTGGGTGTTCCGCATCAGTCCGCCCAGCGAGATGGAAGCGATCGGGCTCGAGAAGTACCTGAAGGACTTCGGGATCAAGCAGGCCGATTTCCTCGCGGTCAACACCGATTGGGGCCGCGGGGCGGTGGGGGCCTTCGGCGACATCCTCAAGAAGTCGGGCGCGTCGGTGGGGGCGGTGGAGTTCATGGACCAGGCTGCGACGGACATGAACGCGCAGATCACCAAGGTGAAGGCGGGCTCCGCCGACACGCTCTTCCTCACCACGAGCGTGGAGCAGATCACCCTGGTCCTCAAGCAGGCCCAGGAGCAGCGGCTGGCTCGCAAGATCATCACCACCGGCGGCAGCTCCTCGCCGAGCCAGCTCATCAAGCAGGCGGGCGCGGCCGCGGAGGGCACGTACCACATCCTCTTCTTCCTGCCCTGGTTCCCGGAGGCGATGCCGGACGGCAAGCTCGCCAAGGCGTTCGTGGACGAGTGGGCGAAGCGCGGCCACCCCTTCGACGGGCTGACCGAGGGCTTCCGCGGCCATGACGGTGTGCTCACCGCAACGGAAGCCCTCCGCATCGCGGGCAAGCCCGACCCCAAGGCGGTGCGCGAGGCACTCTGGAAGGTGAGCGTCATGGGCGTGAACGGGCCCATCAAGTTCGAGAAGGACGGGCCCGCGGGTAAGGAGAGCGGCCAGTCCAAGCCGAGCATCTTCATCGTCCAGGTGAAGGACGGCAAGATCGCGCTACCCGCGTTCGTGGCGAAGAAGTAGCGCACCGGCGACCGCGGGCGCTTGGACCAGCTTCTCCAGCACCTGCTCAACGGGCTGCTACTCGGCGCTACCTACAGCCTGCTCGGGATCGGCCTCACCCTGGTGTTCGGGCTGATGAACGTGGTGAACTTCGCCCACGGCGAGTTCTACACGCTGGGGGCCTACGCCGCGTTCGCGGCCCTCCTGCTGGCCTCGGTCAACTTCTTCGCGGCCATCCCGCTCGCCATCGCGGCGGGCGCCGTCGCGGGAGCCGTCTGTGAGCGGTGTCTCCTGCGCCCGCTGCGCGGGCAGTCCATCGACACGGTGATGCTCGTGATGATCGGAGTGTGGATCGCCATGCAGAATGCGGAGCTGCTCGGCTGGGGTGGGGTGGCCAAGAGCGTGCCGACGCCGTTTCCTACCCAGCCGGTGGTGCTCGGCGCGGTGTCGGTGGCGCCGCTGCGCATCTTCGTCTTCCTGGTCTCGGGTGCGCTCATCCTGGGCGCGCACCTGCTGCTGGCCCGCACCAAGCTCGGTCGCGCGATGCGCGCCACCTTTCAGGACCGCGAGACCGCCGCGCTGATGGGGGTGAGCATCGAGCGCATCCACACCGTCACCTTCGCCTTCGGGGCGGGCCTGGCCGCCGCGGCCGGCGCGCTGCTCGGGCCGGTCTTTCTGCTTTACCCGTCGATGGGCGATCTGGCCTCGCTCAAGGCCTTCTCGGTCGTCATCCTGGGCGGCCTCGGCAACTTCGCGGGGGCGGCCCTGGGCGGGCTCGTGCTGGGCGTGGCGGAGGAGCTGGGCGCGGGCTACGTCTCCTCCGGCTACCGTGACGCGGTCGGCTTCCTGATGATCGTGGCGGTGCTGCTGCTCCGGCCGTCCGGCCTCTTCGCCCGCGCCGAGCGTGTAGGATGAACCGCATCCTCCTGGGCATCGCGCTGGCCGCGGTCGTGACGGCGCCCGCGTGGGTGTGGAACCCCTATCACCTCCACACCCTGATCCTGGCCGGCATCTTCGCGGTGCTGGCCCTCAGCCTGAACCTCCTGCTCGGCTACACCGGGCAGCTCTCGCTCGGGCACGCCGCCTTCTTCGGGATCGGGGCCTACGCGACGGGGCTCCTGACCGTGAAGCTCGAGTGGTCGCCGTGGCTCGGCCTGCTGGCCGCCATCGTGCTGCCGGCGGTGGCGGGCTTCGTCATCGGCCGCCTCGCGCTGAAGCTGCGCGGCGCCTATTTCGTGCTGCTGACCATCTCCTTCGCGGGCTGCGTCTCGCTGGTGAGCGTGAACTGGATGGAGCTGACCAACGGCCCGCTCGGGATCCCGGGTGTGCCGCCGGTGGAGATCGCGCTGCCCGGCCTACCGGCGCTGTCGCTGCGGGCCAAGAGCGCCTACTACTATCTGGTGCTGGCCGCGGTGGCGGTCTCGTATCTGGTCTGTCTGGCGCTCATCCGCTCGCGGGTGGGCCGGGCGCTGGTGGCGCTGCGCGAGAACGAGACGCTGGCCGCGTCGGTCGGCATCGACGGGACGCACTATCTCGTCCTGGCCGCCGTGATCAGCGCGGCCATGGCGGGCTTCGGCGGCGGGCTCTACGCCCACTACACGCGCTTCGTCAGCCCCGAGGTCTTCCTCTTCACCTACACGGTGACCATGGTGATCATGGTCGTCGCGGGCGGGAAGGGCACCCTGGCCGGCCCCATCGTCGGCGCGGTGCTCTTCACGGTGCTGCCGGAGGCCCTGCGGGCGTTCACCTCCTGGCAGTGGCAGATGCTGCTCTACGGGGTCCTGCTCGTCGCGGTGCTGTTCTTCATGCCGGAGGGGATCGTCCCAGCCCTGCGGGCTGCTTGGCCAGCCCTGCGGGCGGCTGGGCCCGCCCTGCGCCGGCGCTGGCGGACGTCGTGACGCTCGAGGCCCGGGAGCTCACCGTGCGCTTCGGCGGCGTCGCCGCCCTGGCCGGCGTGAGCTTCAGGGTGGCGCCCGGAACCGTGACGAGCCTGATCGGCCCGAACGGCGCTGGCAAGACCACCGCGTTCAACGTGATCACCGGCTTCCAGCGGCCCACGCAGGGTACGGTGAGCCACGAGGGCCAGCCCATCACCGGCTGGCGGCCTCACCGCATCGCGGCGCGCGGCCTCGTGCGCACGTTCCAGAAGACCAGCGTCTTCCCGGGCCTGACCGTCCGGGAGAACGTGCTCACCGGCCTGCACCTGCGAGGGCGGGTGGGCGTGGCCGCGGCGCTCCTGGCGCGTGGCCGGGTGCGTGACGAGGAGCGACAGCTGGGCGACGAGGCCGACCGCGTGATCGACTTCGTCGGGCTCGGCGCCCGGCGGCACGAGTCGGCGCCCGCGCTCCCCTACGGCGACCAGCGGCGGCTCGAGCTGGCGGTGGCGCTGGCCGCGCGGCCGCGCCTGCTCCTGCTCGACGAGCCCGCCTCGGGCATGACCGCCTCGGAGAAGGTCGCGGTGGCCGCCTTGATCGGCAGGATCCGTGACGAGGGCATCACCGTGTTCCTGGTCGAGCACGACATGCGGCTCGTCATGGGCATCTCGGACCGCGTGCTGGTCCTGAACTACGGCCGGCTCATCGCCGATGGCGATCCGGCCGACGTGCAGCGCGATCCGGAGGTGATCCGCGCCTACCTGGGAGCGGGGGCCCGTGCTCACGCTTGAGCAAGTGGCCGTGGGCTATGGTCGCATCGGTGCGCTTCACGGTATTTCGCTCACCGTCGGCGCCGCGGAGTTCGTCTGCCTCATCGGGGCCAATGGCGCGGGCAAGACCACGACGCTCAAGACCATCTCGGGGCTGGTGCGGGCCGCCGCCGGGCGTATCGTCTTCGACGGGCGGGAGATCCAGCACCTGGCGCCTCAGGATATCCTGCGCCGGGGCATCGCCCACTGCCCGGAGGGGCGGCGGGTCTTTCCGTACATGACGGTGGAGGAGAACCTTCTGATGGGCGCCTACGTCCGCGCCGACGCCGCCGGCGTGACCGCAGACCGCGAGCGCGTGTTCAGCCACTTCCCGATCCTGGCCGAGCGTCGCCGCCAGCCCGCCGGCACCCTCTCGGGCGGCGAGCAGCAGATGCTCGCCATCGGCCGCTGCCTCATGGCTCGCCCGCGGCTCATCCTCTTCGACGAGCCCTCGCTCGGGCTGGCTCCCACCGTGACCGAGACGGTGTTCCAGATCATCGCGGGCATCCAGCGCGAGGGCACGACCGTGCTGATGGTGGAACAGAACGCCTACATGGCGCTCCAGCTCGCCGGCCGCGCGTACGTCATGGAGACCGGCCGCATCACGCTGGAAGGCCCCGCCCGCGACCTGATGCAAAACGACCACGTCAAGAAGGCCTATCTGGGCGGCTAGCCAAATGCGTGCGCCGGAACGGATGTCCGCGGCCTGGGGGAGTGCGGGGGCCCGCTTTGCGAGCTGCAGCCGAAGGCGAGGCGAGCGGATCCAAAGAGTCGGGCCCCCGCAGCTGAAGAGGGGTCACCGCTAGATGGGCGCCAAGTACTTCGGAGCCTCTGTCCGCCGCAAAGAAGATCCGCGCTATCTGCGGGGCGATGGCCGCTTCGTGGACGACATCAAGCTGCCCGGCATGCTCCACGTCGCCTTCGTGCGGAGCCCGCACGCGCACGCCCGTATCGCCGCCATCCGCACCGACGCGGCGCGGCGGCTGCCCGGCGTCGTCCACGTGTTCACCTTCGCCGATCTCGAGCGTTGGATGAAGCCGCTGCCGCTCTTCGGCGCCATTCCGCCCGGGCTGGCGGCTCGCGTCACCGTCAGCATGCGGCAGATCGGCCAGCTCGCGATGTGTCGGCACGAGGCGCGGCACGTGGGCGAGATCGTGGCCATGGTGCTGGCCTCGAGCCGGGCGGTGGCCGAGGACGGCGGCGAGCTGGTCGAGGTCGACTACGAGCCGCTGCCGGTGCTGGCCGACGTGATGGCGGCCGAGCAGCCCGGCGCGCCCGTACTCTATCCGGAGTGGGGCGACAATGTCGCGCTCTCCTTCAAGACCGGCTTCGGCGACGTCGAGGCGGCGCTGCGCCAGGCCGACGCGCGGGTGCGGGAGCGCTTCGTGATCCCGCGCTACGTGGGCATGCCGATCGAGACCCGCGGCGTGGTCGCCCAGTGGGATCAGCGCGACGGCAGCCTCACCACGTGGAACTCGACGCAGGTCGTGCATTTCGTCCAGCAGGGCCTGGTGGCGGCGCTCGGGCTACCGCCGCACAAGATCCGCGTGGTGGCCCCGGACGTCGGCGGCGGGTTCGGCACCAAGGCCAACGGCTACCCGGAGGACCTGCTGATCCCGGCCGCGGCCATCGCGGCGCGCCGGCCGGTGAAGTGGACCGAGGATCGGCGCGAGCACATGACGGGCTCGGCCCACGCCCGCGCGCAGGTGCACGACATCGAGATCGCCGCGCGCCGCGACGGCACCATGCTGGCCGTGCGCGACCGCATCTGGGTGGATCTCGGCGCCTACAACTCCTGGGGCATCGTGCTGCCCTACAACACGGTGGCCCACCTGTTGGGCCCGCATCGCGTCCCCAACCTCGACGTGGAGTGCCGCGGCGTGGTGACCAACAAGACGCCGAACGCGCCGTACCGCGGGGCGGGCCGCCCGGAGAGCGTGTTCGCGATGGACCGCATCGTGGACTGCCTGGCCCGGGAGCTCTCGATGGATGCGGCCGAGCTGCGCCGGCGCAACTATCTCTCCGAGGCCGACATGCCCTACGAGCTGCAGATCCCGTACCGGGACGGCAACCCGCTCGTCTACGATAGCGGCGACTTCCGGGCCGGCCTGGAGGCCGCCTTGCGGGCGGTGGACTACGACGCGCTCCGCGCCGAGCAGGCCAAGCTGCGCGAGCGCGGCATCTACCGCGGCATCGGCCTCTCGGGCTACGTGGAGGGCACCGCGATCGGCCCGTACGAGGGCGCGACGGTGCGGCTCGACGCCTCCGGGCGCGCGGTCGTGGCCACCGGCGCGTGCAGCCAGGGGCAGGGGCACGAGACCTCGTTCGCTCAGATCGCGGCGGATGCCCTCGGGATCCCGCTCGACTGGGTGACCATCGTGGGCGGCGACACCGCGGCCATCCCCTTCGGGATCGGCACCTTCGCCTCGCGCAGCGCGGTCAACGCGGGCAGCTCCATCCACGAGGCGTCGGGGCGGGTGAAGGACAAGATCGTCACCGCCGCGGCGGCACTGCTCGAGGCCGCGCCCGCCGACATCGAGCTGACGGACGGCGTGGTCACGGTGCGCGGCGCCCCGGGCTCCGCCACCCCGCTCGCCAAGGTGATCCAGGCCGCGATCCCCTCCTTCGCGAAGCCCGGGGTGGCCTCGCCCGACTTCGAGGCGACCGTCTACCATCACCAGCCCACCGTGACCTACACGAGCGCCGTGCACGTGGCGGTGGTGGAGGTGGATCCCGGGACCGGGGCGGTGAGGCTGCTGCGCTATCTGGTCGCCCACGACTGCGGCCGGATCATCAACCCGGTGATCGTCGAGGGGCAGATCCACGGCGGCGTCGCGCAGGGCGTGGGCGGTGGCCTGCTCGAGGAGATGGTCTACGACGAGCACGCGCAGCTCCTGACCGGGACCTTCATGGACTACCTGGTCCCCACCGCGATGGAGCTGCCACCCATCGAGACCGTCCACCTCGAGTACCCGTCGCCGCGGAACCCGCTCGGGATGAAAGGCATCGGCGAGGGCGGCGCGATCTCCCCGCCGGCCGCCATCGCCAATGCCGTAGAGGACGCCCTCGCCCCCTGGGGCGTGCGGGTGACCAGGACCCCGCTCGGTCCGTCGGTGGTGCTGGGCCTCCTCGGGAAGGCCGGGAAGCCGGCATGAAGCCCGCGCCCTTCGACTACGTCGCGCCCGCCTCCCTGGACGAGGCCGTCGCCGCCCTCGCCTCCGGAGCCGGCGACGCCAAGGTGCTGGCCGGGGGCCAAAGCCTGGTCCCGATGCTCGCGCTCCGGCTGGCACGGCCCGCGACGCTCGTCGACATCAACCGCTTGCCCGGGCTCGACGCGATCCGGGAGGCCTCGGGGATGCTCGAGATCGGCGCGCTCGTCCGTCAGCGGGCGCTCGAGCGGTGGGCCGCCGCGCGATCGCCGCTCTTCGCGGAGGTGCTGCGTCACGTCGCGCATCCGCCCATCCGCAATCGTGGGACGATCGTGGGCAACGTCGTCCATGCCGACCCGGCTGCCGAGCTGCCCGCGCTGCTGCTCTGCCTCGAGGGCGTGGTGGTGGCGCGCGGCCCGCGCGGCGAGCGTATGATCCCGGCCGACCGGTTCTACCGCGCTCCCCTGACCACCGCGCTCGGGGCTGACGAGCTGGCCACCGCGGTGCGCTTCAGCCTGCCGCCCTCGGGCGCGGGCTGGGGCTTCGCCGAGGTGTCGCGTCGGCACGGCGATTTCGCGCTGGTGGGCGCGGTGGCTGTGCTGACCCGGAACGCGAGCAGCGGCGCGCTGGTGCGAGCGCGCCTGGCCTTCTTCGGGGCGGGCGGCACGCCGGCGCGCGGTCTCGCCGCCGAGCAGGCGCTGGAAGGCCACCCGCCGTCGGCGGCCCTGCTGGCCGAGGCGGCGCGCGCGGCGGCCGCCGGCCTGTCGCCCGACGCCGACATCCACGCCAGCGCCGAGTATCGTCAGCGCGTCGCGGCCACCCTGGCCGAGCGGACCCTCGCGGCCGCGGTAGCGCGGTGCGGAGCCCCCGCGTGACCAGGACGATCCGGGTCACCGTCAACGGCCGCGAGCACGAGCGCGTGGTGGAGCCGCGCGCCACGCTGGCCGACCTCCTGCGGGAGGACCTGGAGCTGACCGGCACCCACGTGGGCTGCGAGCACGGGGTGTGCGGCGCCTGCACCGTGCTGCTCGACGGCGAGCCGGTGCGGGCGTGCCTCATGCTGGCGGTTCAGGCCGACGGCCAGCGTGTCACCACCATCGAGGGGCTCGCGCCCGCCGAGGGCCTCCACCCGATCCAGGAGGCGTTCTGGGCCAAGCACGGACTTCAGTGCGGTTACTGCACCCCGGGGATCATCATGAGCGCCCACGCGTTTCTCCGCGAGCGGCCCGCACCCTCGCGCGAGGAGATCCGCGAGATGCTGGCCGGGCACCTCTGTCGCTGCACCGGCTACCACTTCATCGTCGAGGCCATCGAAGCGGCCGCGCGGGCGCTCGCGCCGCCGAACACCCGCACCCCCTAGGAGGACCGTCATGCTCGTTCGCCTCGTCGTCGCCGTGCTCATCGCTCTCGTCCTGCCCGTCTCCACCGTGGAGGCCCAGAACGCGCTGGTGGTCAGCGTGTGGGGCGGGAACTGGAAGGACGCCGTCGATCGCGTCATCGGGAAGGTGTTCACCGCCAAGACCGGGATCCCGGTCGAGTTCGAGGTGGGCGGCACCATCGACCGCCTGGCCAAGGCCCGCGTGGCCAAGGGCAGCCCGCTCGTGGACCTCACCTTCACCACCAGCCACGTCGGGCGTCTGTACGTCTCCGACGGGCTCTTCGCCCCGCTCGACATGGCCAAGCTGCCCAGCGTGAAGGAGATCGCGCGGGAGGCCGTCCGCAGCGAGTACCAGATCGGCGGGTGGAGCTACGTGTACACCATCGTCTACCGGCCGGACCTCGTGAAGGAAGAGATCGCGAAGTGGTCCGATCTCTGGAAGCCCTCGCTCAAGGGCAAGATCGCCATGCCCGACTTCGATCCCTCGCACATCATCACGATTGCCGCCCTCATGGATGGCGGCAACGAGACGACCTGGCAGAAGGGGCAGGAGCGGCTCAAGGCGCTGAAGCCGAGCATCGTGGCCTTCTTCTCCACCGACGCCCAGAGCCAGGATCTGATGAAGACCGGCCAGGCGCCGGTGCAGGTGATGCTGTCGGTCAACGCCTACCACCTGCAGGAGCAGGGCATCCCGGTCAAGCTGGTGCAGCCGGCCGACTTTCCCGGCATCGTGGGGATCGACTGCATGTCGGTGATGGCGGGCAGCAAGAAGGCGGACGCCGCCCACCAGTTCATCAACCTGGCCCTGTCACGGGAGGTCCAGACCGAGCTGGCCAAGGCGCTCAAGGCCGGTCCGGCCAACGGCGCCGCCACCGTGCCGGCTGCCTTCCGCGGTCAGCCGGGCATCTTCCTGACCCCGGCGGAGTGGAAGGAGCGGGGCTACATCCTGAACGATGACGTCCGGGCCAAGAGCCTCCCCGGCTGGCGCGAGTGGTTCACCGCGAACATCGTCAAGTAGCGCGCGTCACCGGATGAGGAAGCCGCCGAAGGACCCGTAGCCGTCGATCCCGTAGCCCGTCGAGAAGCCGGCGCCGCACGCGCCCACGACCTTCCAGCTGCCCGGCGAGGTCATGGCCCGCAGCTCGCCCGCGATGCACATGCTGGCCATGGGTTTGGCCGCGCCGGGGTCCGAGCGCGGCGGCGCCGGGGCCTGAACGTTCTGGAACTGCAACAGCCCGGCCTCGGCGGCCACGATCCGTCGGACGGCGTCCCAGAGCTGGGCGCCCCGAATCTGGTCCGCGCTCAAGGCGGGATTGCCGATCCCGGTCGGCCCGATCCACACCGCCGCGTCGCGGTGGGGCGCGGGCACGTCGAGCTTGTACTGCGTGACCTTGCTGGCGCCCTTGTCGTCGGTGTACCGCCACTGCGCATCCGCCTGCCCGGTCAGGAGCAGGAGACCCGCGCCGAGTCCAACCGTCAGTGCCAATCGAGTCATGGATCTCTCCCGTGGACGCACGCCCTCGCAAGAGCCACGCCACGATGCCATCACCGAGGAATCGCGTGGTTAGGCGGCCTCCGCAATGATTGCGTCAGAAGGATTCCCCCCATGCCCAGAAGGGAATTGCCCAGGTTGGCCGCGGGATTGTCTGCCGCACGAGCCTCGGCGATACTCCCCGCATATGCTGGACCCGGCTCCCGCCCGATAGTGCGCGCGCTGCTCGCCCCGGCCCTCATCGTCGTCGCGGTGTTCGCGGCCGCGCTCTCTGCGCTGCTGCGCTTCAGCGTGCTCGAGTTCGTGCCGGGGTCGTTGCAGACGGGTGGGCTCACCACCGCGAACTTCACCGGCATCCTGGGGCGCCAGTACCTGGGCGCGGTGTGGGACACCCTCCTGCTGAGCGCGGCCACCACTGCCCTGACCCTCGTGGCCTCCTACCCGGTGGCCTACGTGCTCGCCCGCACGCGCTCGGCCCGGGCGCGATCCGCCCTTCTCGTGCTCACCCTCGCGCCGTTCTTCACCGGGGCCATCGTGCGGACCTACGCGTGGGTGCTCGTGCTCGGCAACACGGTGGTCACCTGGCCGGTGCCCATGCTCTTCACGCCGCGCGGCGTGCTGGTCGGCCTCGTTCACTTCTCGATGCCCACCATGATCCTGCTGCTCGCGGCCGCCATCAGCCACATCGACCCGGTGTACGAGCGGGCGGCGGCCAGCCTGGGGGCCGGGCCCTGGCGCGTGTTCCGCCGCGTCACCCTGCCGCTCTCCATGCCCGGAATCGTCTCGGGCTCGCTGATCGTCTTCGCGTGGACGCTCAGCGCCTTCGCCACCCCGGAGCTGCTGGGCGGCGGCAAGGTGAAGATGATCGCCAACGTGGTCCGTGACCTGGCCCTAGACTCCTTCAACTGGCCCGGCGGAGCCGCCTTCGCGGTGGTGGCGCTGGCGGTGACGCTCGGCCTCCTGGCCGGGGCGGGACGGCTCGCGTCGGTGGCCGATCGAGGCGCCTGATGTTCCGGCTCGCCGTGATCCTGTTGCTCGCGTTCATGACGCTCCCCACCGTGGTGGTGATCGCGGTGTCGTTCAACCCGACCGCCATCCTGGCCTTCCCGCCGAGCGGGCTGTCGATGCGCTGGTACGTCAACGTGGTGACCTATCCCCAGTTCCAGCGCGCGGCCTGGAACAGCCTGCTGGTCACCGTGGGCGCGGTCGCGCTGGCCATGCCGGTCGGCACCGCGGCGGCCCTCGCGCTCGCCCGCGGTCGCGTGCGCGGGCAGGAGCTGTGGGCCACCCTGCTGCTCTCCCCGCTCGTGGTGCCCGGCGTGGCCGCGGGTCTCGGGTTCCTCGCCCTCGGCGCGGCGCTCGGCCTGCTCCAGAGCCGGAGCGTGCTGATCGCGGCCCACGTGGCGCTCGTACTGCCGTTCGTGGTGCGCTCGGTGTGGGTGAGCGTGCGCAACCTGGATCCCACGCTCGAGCGGGCGGCGGCCAGCCTGGGCGCGACGCCGTGGCGCGTGTTCCGGCGGGTGACCCTGCCGCTCCTGCGCCCCGGGCTGCTCGCCGCGCTGCTGTTCGCGGTGATCGTCTCGCTGAACGAGTTCGTGGTCTCGCTGTTCATCTCGACGCGGCTGACCGAGATCCTGCCGGTGGCCATGTTCAGCTATGTGGTCAACTACACCGATCCGACCATCGCGGCCCTGTCCACCCTCTTCATCCTCGGCACCTTCCTGATCGTCTGGATCGCCGACCGGTTCCTCGATCTGGGCGGCGTCTTCCTCCATCATCGCTGATGGGGCCGTGGCGCTGATGGCCCGCGCGGTGGTCGAGCTGGTCGGCTGCGCCCGCGACTACGGGGGCCTCCACGCGGTGGCCGGGCTCGACCTGACCGTGTACGAGGGCGAGCTGCTCTCCCTCCTGGGCCCGTCGGGCTGCGGCAAGACCACGACCCTCAACCTCATCGCGGGCTTCGTGCCTCCGACCGCCGGGCGCGTGCTCATCGACGGGCACGACGTGACCGGCCGGCCGGCGCACCAGCGCGGGCTCGGCGTGGTGTTCCAGTCCTACGCCCTGTTCCCCCATCTCTCGGTGTTCGAGAACGTGGCCTTCGGCCTGCGCGAGCGACGGGCGCCGAGGGCCGACGTCGATCGGCGGGTGCGGGCCGCCCTGGCCCTCGTCCGCCTGGACGCGCGGGCCGAGCACCGGCCCGCCCAGCTCTCGGGCGGCATGCAGCAGCGGGTGGCGCTGGCCCGCGCCCTCGTCTACGAGCCGCGGGTGCTGCTGCTGGACGAGCCGCTGGCCGCGCTGGACAAGAAGCTGCGCGAGGAAATGCGCGCCGAATTACGTGAGATTCATCGCTCAATAGGCATCACCACCATCTTCGTGACGCACGATCAGGCCGAGGCCCTCGGCCTCTCGGATCGCATCGCGGTGATGCGCGCCGGCCGCGTCGAGCAGCTCGGGACCCCCCGTGAGATCTACGAGCGGCCCGCCACGCGGTTCGTGGCCGACTTCATCGGCGCCTCCACGGTGCTGCGGGGCCGGGCGACTGCGCCCGGCCGCCTGGCCCTGCCGGGAGGGGGCTTGCTCCGGATCGAGACCGGTCCCGCTTTCCGGGCGGGGGAGGAGATCGAGCTGGCCATCCGACCGGAGCGCATCCGGCTGGCCGCCGCCGCGGGCGAGAACGTGCTGGAGGCCCGGATCCTCGGAGTGGTCTATCAGGGCGGGCAGACCGAGGTGACCGCGGAGATCGGGGGCGGCCAGCGCCTGCTGGTCTTCGTGGCCGAGCCGGCGCCTGCCGCCCTCGCACCGGGGCAGACGCTGCGCCTCCATCTCCCCGTCGACGCGTTCATGCGCCTGCACCCGGCGGGGCCGGAGGCCGGCCGGTGACCGGCGCGCAGCAGATCGTGGCGGGGCTCGAGGCGGCCCGCGTCTCGATCGCGGCCTCGGTGCCGGACACCTGGATCGGCTATCTGATGGAGACGGTGCGCCGCTCGCCCGGCATCCGCGCGGTCGACGTGGCCCGAGAGGAGGAGGCGGTGGCAGTGGCCTGCGGGGCGAACCTGGCGGGCGGGCGGGGGGCGGTGCTGATCCAGAACGCGGGGCTGCTCAACTGCGGGGGCGTGCTGGCCGGGCTCGTCGAGCTCTACCGCATCCCGTGCTTCTTCATCGTCTCGCTGCGCGGCGATCATCGCGATCCGGTCTACTACCACGCGCCCAAGGGCCGGGTGACCGAGGCGACGCTGCGGGCCTGGCGGCTGCCCTACGCGCGCGCGGACCGCGGGAGCGACCTCGCCCCGCAGGTCGCGCGGGGCGTCGAGTTCTGCGTGGAGGCGCGCGGGCCGTTCGTGTTGCTGATCAGCGGCGAGGATCTCGCGTGACCACGCGCAAGCCGCTGCTGGACGCGCTGATCTCGATGCTGACCGCCCAGGACGTCCTCGTCTCCTGTCTCGGGGCCAACGCGCGCTATCTGCCGCACATGAGGGTGCCCTGTCCCACCTTCGCCCTGTGCGACTCCATGGGGGCGGCCGTCCCGCTGGCGCTCGGGATGGCCCTGCAGCGGCCCGACCGTCACGTGGTGGCGCTCGAAGGGGACGGCTCGCTGCTGATGAGCCCCAACGTGCTGGCCACCGTGGCGGCCGCGGCGCCGCCCAATCTCACGACGCTGCTCTGGGTGAACGGGCGCTACGAATCCTCCGGTGGGCAGGCGCTCCCCGCGGTCGCGGTGGACTGGGGCGCGCTCGCTCGGGCCGCCGGCATCGGCCACGTCGCCGCTGCCCGTGACGTGGCCGGACTGCGCGAAGCCTTCCCGCGGGCGCGCGCGGCGGGGGCCCCGGCGCTAATCGTGGTGGAGATCGCCTTCGATCCCGCCGAGTCGATCCCGCCGTACTCCGAGCGTCCCGACGAGATCCGCGCCCGCTTCCGGTTTTAGTCGGAGGGGGCCCCTTCTGAAGTCTAAGAGGGGGCCCCCTCCGAGCCTCCCCCCGAAACGGGCTGCGCCGGCGAAGCCGGCGCTCGAAAGGGCCGTCCCCGTACGTTGGCGTGCGACCGAGTTCCCGCCACAACAGATGGACGCTTGTCTAGCCGAGCAGGGCGCGGAGGCGATCGAGCGCATCGGGGCCCTCGAAGTGGAGGGTCGCCAGCCCGACGCGCGAGGCGGCCTCCACGTTGTCCGCGCGGTCGTCCACGAAGAGGGTGACGGCGGCGGGCAGGCCGAGCCGCTCGAGGCAGAGCCGGAAGATGCGGGGATCTGGCTTGGCGAGACCGACCTCGCAGGAGATCACGACCGCGTCGAAGCGCGCCTCCAACGGATGGTCCGCGCGCACGCGCCCCATGACCTCCGGGCCGCTGTTGAAGAGCAGCGCGGTGCGTCCGCCCGAGGCGCGGAACTCGGCGGCGACCGCCCAGACCTCCTCGTGGTACCGGATCCAGGAGTCGACATCGCGGCCGATGAGCCATCGGAGGTCCGCCTCGGCCACCGCGCCGTTCCCGGTGGGTCGGGCCGCCGCGATCACGCGGCGCCAGTACTCGGGGGCGGGGAGGTCGGCGTCGTAGTCGTGGCGGTGCTGCCAGTAGGCGGACCGGAAGGCCGGGGCGCTCGCGCCCATCCGCGCCGCCGCCGCCATCCACGTCTGGTCCTGGGGCCAGGTGAGGACGTTGCCGTAGTCGAGGATGAGTCCGCGCGGCCGCGTCATGGACTCGATCCTACGCGGGGTGCCGGGCTTCCGGCAAACCGCCCGGCCCATGTTACGATGCGACGATCCAAGCCCGACTCGCCGCGAGGGAGGACCGCGCCGTGCCGACGCAGGACGAGGTACTGACGACCCGCGAGGGACCCGTGGTCACCCTGACCTTCAACCGGCCCGAGGCGCGCAACGCGATGACCTGGAACATGTACGAGCGGCTCTACCAGGCCTGCGAGGAGGTGGACGCCGACGACTCCGTGCGGGTGCTGGTGCTGCGGGGCGCCGGCGGCAAAGCGTTCGCGGCCGGCACCGACATCAGCCAGTTCAAGGTCTTCGAGCGGGCCGAGGACGGCATCGCGTACGAGCGCGATCTGGACCGGCGGATGGCGCGGCTCGAAGCGGTGGGCAAGCCGGTGATCGCCCAGGTCGAGGGCGTCGCGGCGGGCGCCGGCTTGCTGATCGCCACCGCCTGCGATCTGCGCGTCGCCACGTCCGACGCCCGCTTTGGGGCCCCCATCGCGCAGACGCTCGGCAACTGCCTATCGATGGCGGCCTACGCGAGCCTGCTCGACGTGTTCGGGTCATCGCGGCTGAAGGAGCTGATCTTCACCGCGCGGCTGCTCACCGCCGAGGAGGCCCACGCGGCGGGCTACCTGCACGAGATCGTCGCGTCCGATCGGATCGAGGCCCGCGTGAGCAGCCTGGCCCACCAGATCGCTGAGCACGCGCCGATCACCCTGCGGGTCACCAAGGAGTCCATCCGCCGACTCGGCGCGAGGCGGGCACTGCCCGACGACGAGGATCTGATCGCGGCCACCTACACGAGCGCCGACTTCCGGGAGGGCGTGCGCGCCTTCCTCGAGAAGCGCAAGCCGCGATGGACCGGCAAATGATCCGGGAAGTGCCGGGGCGCAAGCCCCGTGTCCATCCGGAGGCCTACGTGGATCCCGCCGCGCAGGTCATCGGCGACGTCACCATCGAGGCGGGGGCCAGCGTGTGGCCCTTCTCCGTCCTGCGGGGCGACCAGGACAACTACGTCAAGCTCGGCCGCAACTCCAACGCCCAGGACAACTCGGTGCTGCACGTCACCCCGCAGTTCCCGTGCATCGTGGGCGACAACGTGACGATCGGCCATCGCGCGGTGGTGCACGCCTGCACCGTCATGAGCAACGTCCGCATCGGCATCGGGGCAGTGGTGCTCGACGGAGCCGTGATCGAGGAAGGCGCCCAGGTCGGCGCCGGGGCCCTGGTGCCGCCCGGCAAGGTGGTGCCGGCGGGCTGGCTCGTCATGGGCGTACCCGCCAAGCCAGTGCGCAAGATGAGCGCCGAGGAGCTTGAAGACATCCTGCGCAACGCGCGCGACTACGTCGACCTCTGGCACCGCGACTACCGCTGAGTTTGGGGTCAGGTCTTACATTCCGACATTTCCCACCGCAGCTCCGTAGGGCCGGTTCGCGAATGTCGGAATGTAAGACCTGGCCCCGGAGTGAGGTAGGCTGGGCGCGTGGGGTATGTGGAGCGGCATCTCCTGCCCGGGGAGCGCGTGCTGTACAAGACGCGGTTGCACTGGGTGTTGTTCATCAAGCCGGTACTGCTGATCCTGGCGGGTATCGTGCTCGCGGTGCTACTGCGGCAGGTGGCGGAGCCGCCGTGGCTCTGGATGGCGGGAGCGACCGTCGGGCTGGCCGGGGTCGGATGGTGGCTCGTGCACTACATCGAGGTGATGACCTCGGAGTTCGCGGTGACGAGCAGCCGGCTCATCTTCAAGGTCGGGCTCATCTCTCGCTACACGACCGAGCTGCTCCTGTCCAAGGTGGAGTCGATCGGCGTGCAGCAGGGGCTCACCGGCCGCGTGCTCAACTTCGGCGACCTCACGGTCACCGGCACGGGCGGCGCACGCGAGGTCTTCCGCCGCGTGCGCGACCCCATCGGCTTCCGCAACCACGTGCAGCAGGCCTCGCTGGGAACGGGCTCGAGCGGCGGCTGAAGGCCGCACCTCGGCGCGGCTAGTTTGCCCCCCGGGGCGCCCCGGCGTCGCGGGCCACCTGCAGGTCGGCGGACTGGTCACGCAGGATCGTCGGGCTCATCACCATGGTCTCGATCACGGTGCGCGAAGGCAAGGTCACGCAGAGCATGATCGCGCGAGCCACGTCGTCGGCGTGCATCATGGTGGCGCGCGCCGCCGCGTCGGGATTGAGCGGGCGTTTGTCGAGGATCGGCGTGTCCACCTCGGCGGGCATGATGGTGGTGGCGCGGATGCCCTTCTCGCGCAGCACGTTGTGGACGTGGCCCATGAGGTTGAGCACGCCGGCCTTCGCCGCGCCGTAAGGCGCGCCGCCGATCAATCCGGGCCGCAGGGCGGCCAGCGAGCTGATCGTGACGATGGTGCCTCCGCCGCGCTCGATCATGCCGGGGAGTACCGACTGGGTGAGCGCGTAGACCCCGGTCAGGTTCACCGCGAGCACGCTGTCCCATTCCTCCTGACCCACCCAGCGGACGTTACGCGCCTTGCTCGAGTGGCCGGCGTTGTTGACGAGGACGTCCACGCGGCCGTACTGCGCCTGGGTCCACTCGGCCAGCCCGCGGGCCTCGGCCGGCTTCGCCACGTCGCACGCGCGCGCCACCGCCCGCCCGCCCGCCTTCTGGATCTCGCCCACCACCGTGTCGAGCGGCGCCTTGCGCCGGCCCGCCACCACCACCTGCGCCCCCTCGGCGGCCAGCATCAGCGCCGCCGCGCGGCCGATGCCGGTGCCGCCGCCCGTCATGATCGCGACCTGTCCGTCGAGGACTCCCATACCGCTCCCTCCGTTCGCGGCGGCCCGGCGCCTCAGCGCCAGGCCCACACCGGCTGTTCGAAATGGTCCACGCGCGTGGGCCGTCCGTGGACGACCACCTCGCGCATCTGGTAGAGCACGGCCGCGGTGGGCGCGTGGATCAGCGTGCCCAGCAGCGGCAGCTGGATCACGGGCCGGTCGCTCTCCGGGATGCTGATCAGCCGTGGCACGTCCGGGCCCTCCAAATCGTCGAGGGGCACCCGGAAGATCTTCGCGACCTCGGCCGGGTTCGGCACGAGCTCGTGCGCGGGCTCGGCCCACACCACCACCGGCGTGATGATGAACCCGGAGCGCGTGCCGTAGTCGTCCAGGACTCCGAGTACGGTGCTTTCATCCAGCGTGAGGCCGACCTCTTCTTGCAGCTCCCGCAACGCGGCCTGCTCCGCGGTCTCGCCCGCGTCGAGCCGCCCGCCTGGCAGCGCCCACTGCGCGGCGTGCTTCCGAAGGGTCGTGGCCCGGCGCGTGATGAGAAAACACGCGCGACCGTCGTGATCCGGCAGCAGCACCTGGGCCACCGCGGCGCGCCGCCGTCCGTCGTCCGGCAGGGCCCGCCGCATGAACGCCGCCAGGTTGGCGCGCGCCCGCTCGAGCAGCGCGCCGTCCAGCCGGGCCGGCACTAGTAGGCCGGCAGCCTCCCGGCCTTGATGCCAGTCTTGCGCACGACGCCCACTTCCTCGGCGGCCTTCGCGGCCATGAAGCGGCTGTCGCTGGCGAGCGTGACGAACTGGTAGCCCTCCGCGATCATCTTGAGCGCGTAGGCCGCGGTGGCATTGTGGATGCCTGCGACCACGTTGTGGCGCTTGCAGGCGGCCACGATCTTCTTCTGGGCCTCCACCACCGGCGGATCGGTCTGATCCAGGCGGGGCTTGAGGCCCATGGCCAGGCTCAGATCGGAGGGGCCCACGTAGATGGCGTCCACCCCGTCCACGCTCAGGATGTCGTCCAGGTTCTTGAGCGCCTCCGCGGTCTCGATCATCGGCATCACGATGGTCTCGGCGTTGGCGTGGTCGCCGTAGTCCGCGCCCGCGTAGAGCGAGGCGCGCACCGGGCCCCAGCTCCGGTAGCCGCGCGGCGGGTACTTGCAGGCCCGCACCATCGCCTCCGCCTCCTCGCGCGTGTTGATCATGGGGCAGATGACGCCGTAGGCGCCCGCGTCGAGGATCTTCATCAGGCGCGCCGGATCGTTCCACGGCACGCGGGCGAGAGGAATCACGCCCAGGGTCGAGATGCCCTGGAGCATGTTGACCGCCACCTGGTAGTCCACCACGCCGTGCTGCATGTCCACCGTCAACGAGTCGAAGCCTTGGTGCGCCATCACCTCGGCCGAGAAGCCGCTCGGGATGGACAGCCAGCCATTGACCACCGCCTCGCCCCGGGCCCAGATCTTCTTCAGCGTGTTCTCTCTCACGTCACTCTCCTGTCAGATGACCTTGTCGTTGCGGAGGGAAGCGATGTCGGCCGGGGTGTAGCCCAGCTCGGCCAGGATCTGATCGCTGTGCTCGCCGGTGTCGGGGGCGGGGGTGCGGATCGCGCCCGGGGTGCGCGAGAGCGTGACCGGCGGAGCCTGCACGAAGACCTCACCCAGCGCCGGGTGCTTCACCGGCACCGCCATCTTGAGATGACGGATCTGCTCGTTCTCGAAGACCTGCTTGACGTCGAGGATGGGGCCGGAGGGCACGCCCTTGGCGTTGAGCAGTTCGACCCATTCCTGGGTCGTGCGCTTGGCGAACGCCTTCTCCAGCTCCACCGCGAGCGCCTTCCGATTCTTGGAGCGGTCCGGCGCGGTGCGGAAGCGCGGATCCTCCAGCAACGGCTCGGTGCCGAGCGTCTCGCAGAGCCGGCGGAACATGTGCTGGCCGGAGGCCGCGATGTTGAGGTGCCCGTCGCTCGTCTTGAACACCCCGGTGGGAATCGCGGTGGGATGATCGTTGCCGGCCTGCGGCGGGATCTCCTTGCCGATGAGCCAGCGCGCCGCCTGGAAGTCCAGCATGGTCACCATCGCCTGCAGCAGGGAGGTGTGCACCCACTGGCCGCGCCCCGAGCGCTCACGCTCGAGCAGCGCGACCAGGATGCCCTGGGCCAGGAAGATGCCCGCGGTGAGATCGGCCACCGGGATGCCCACGCGGACCGGGCCCTGCCCGGGCAGGCCGGTGATGGACATGAGCCCGCCCATGCCCTGGGCGATCTGGTCGTAGCCCGGCCGGTCGCGATAGGGCCCGTCCTGTCCGAAGCCCGAGATGCTGCCGTAGACGAGCCGCGGGTTGATGCGGCTCAAGGTCTCGTAGTCGATGCCGAGGCGCGTCTTGACGTCGGGACGGAAGTTCTCGACCACCACGTCGGCGCTCTTGACGAGTCTATGGATGATCTCGATCCCGCGCGGCGACTTGAGATCGAGCGTGAGCGAGCGCTTGTTGCGATGGAGGTTCTGCGAGTCGAAGCCACGGCGCGGGAAGTCGCCCTCCACGTCCTCGCGCGCCGAGATCTGGATGACGCTCGCGCCCATGTCCGCCAGCTGGCGGACGCAGGTCGGGCCCGAGCGGGCGCGGGTGAGGTCGATCACCGTGTAGGGCGAGAGCGGCAGCGTCATCGCGAACCTCCTGGCTTCACGGTGGCCGGCATGATGGCCGACCCGGTCTGCGACTGCGGATTGCGGAGCGGCCAGCGCCCCGCGTCCACCGCGGTGAGGAAGTCGAGGAGCGCCCGGTTGAAGAGCTCCGGGTCCTCGAGGTTGATGGTATGGCCGGCCTTGGGGATCACCACGAGCCCGGACGACCGGATCTTGCGCTTCATGAAGATGGCGGGCTCGAGGCAGGGGTCGTCCTCGTCGCCGGTCATGATGAGGGTGGGCACCTCGAGCCGCTCCATCGCGGCTTCGAGCTCGAAGATGGACGGCCGGCTCATCTGCACCCCGCGCATGGTCAGCGCGTGGCCCTTCGCGGACTGAGCGGTGAACTGGTCGTAGAACTCCTGCCAGCCCTTGGGGTCCTTGTCCATGAACTGCACGCGGGTCGGGCCCTTGGTATAGAAGGAGGCCACGCCCGCCATGCCGTCGGTCTCAAATCGGCGCGCGGTCTCCTCGACATCCTTGCGGAAGCGCTCGCGCTCGCTCGGCACGCTACCGTAGCCCGCGCCCGCCACCGCGAGGGACAGCGCACGCTCGGGATGGCGAAGGCCGAAGTGGAGCACCGCGTAGCCGCCCATGGAGAGCCCGCACACGTGCGCCTTGGGAATCTTCAGATGATCGAGGACGCCCACGATGTCGTCGGCGGCCCGGTCCTGCGAGTACGCTTCCGCCTTGTCGGGGACATCGGAGGGCGGGTAGCCCCGCGCGTTGTAGGCGATGGTGCGGTAGCGCCGAGCGAAGAACCGCACCTGGAGGTGCCAGCTCTGGTGGTCGCCCGCGAACTCGTGGACGAAGAGCAGGGGGGCGCCCTGTCCGGTCTCCTCGTAGAACAGCTTGACTCCGCCGACGTCGGCGAACGGCATGGCTCGGCTCCGATCCAGGAAATTGCCCGTGCGGATTGTACAACAAGCGCCCGGTGACCGGACAGCGGTCTGATCCGTCGGCGCCCTCTTGACGAGGCGGGACTGCGGTTCCATCCGCGCACGCGTGAGACGACTCCTGTTGGTGCTGGCGCTGGGCGGCGCGGTGGCGCTGACCGCCTGCGCGTCGACGGGCACGGAGTCCCCGCCCTCGGCCACCCTGGAGGAGATCAACGCGACGAGGACGATCACGCACGGCCATCCGGACTCCTCGATTCCGTTCTCGGACGTCGGCGCCATCAAGGAGTCGATGGGCTACTCGGTGGACCTGTGCGCCCGCGTGGTCGAGGACCTGCGGCGCGCGCTCGAGCTGCCGGACCTCTAGCCGAAGTGGGTGCCGATCAGCGTCGACCCGGATCGGCGCCCTGGTGGACGGTGCTATCGACCTCGGGGGCCTTGGTGAGGTGTCCTCTCCTGATATCTGTGGCGAGTCTGCTTGGCCCATTGTTGCCTAAGTGGCTAGAAACCGAAGCATTTGACAATCGAGAGCCGACTGGCCCACAATCGCCCTCGCCGCGGAGCCTCAGATAGCCTGCAGTGTCCTTCGGGCCGAGCGCCCGGGAAAGGTTCCTGTCATGCGAGCCACGACGCGCCTCCGCCAGATGCTCAAGGCCCCCGGCATCATCGTCGCGCCCGGCGCCTACGACGGCTTCTCCGCCCGGCTCATCGAGGCGGCCGGCTTCAAGGCGGTGTACATGACCGGCGCGGGCACCGCCGCCTCGCATCTCGGCCAGCCCGACCTGGGCCTGGCGACCCTGACCGAGATGGCGAATCACGCCGGGCATCTCGCCTCCTGCGTCTCGCTGCCGGTCATCGCCGACGCCGACACCGGCTACGGCAACGTGCTCAACGTGGTGCGGACGGTCCGCGAGTACGAGCGGGCGGGGGTGGCCGGGCTCCACATCGAGGACCAGGTGGCGCCCAAGAAGTGCGGGCACATCGCGGGCAAGCAGGTGATCCCCACGCAGGAGTTCTGCGACAAGATCCGCGCCGCCTGCGAGTACCGCACCGATCCCGATCTCGTCATCATCGCGCGCACCGACGCCCGCGCGGTCACCGGGCTCGACGACGCCATCGAGCGTGGCAACCGATATGCTGAAGCGGGCGCCGACCTCGTCTTCTTCGAGGCGCCCCAGACCGAGGACGAGATCCAGCGGGTGGCCCGCGAGGTGAAGGCGCCGCTGCTCGCCAACATGGTCATCGGGGGCAGGACGCCCGCGGTGAAGGTGTCCGAGCTCGAGCGGCTCGGGTTCAAGATCGTGATCTTCCCGGCGGTGTGCATGGCCGCGGCGGTGCCCGCCATCGAGCGCTCGCTCGCGTTTCTCAGGGAGAACGGTACCGACTGGCAGGAGGGGCCGGTGCTGAGCCCGATGGACATCTTCCGCCGGGTCGGCTTCGACTGGTGGCACGCGGTCGAGGAGAAGTTCGCGGGGCGGTGATGACAACCGGCCGCCGGACGATGTTCGAGAAGATCTGGAGCCGCCACGTGGTGGCGGAGGGGCCGGGCGGCCAGGTGCTGCTCTACGTGGACCGCCACCTGCTGCACGAGGGCTCGACCCACGCCTTCGGCCGCCTCGAGAAGAAGGGCCACGCGGTACGCCGGCCCGAGGCCTGCGTGGCCACCGCCGACCACTACGTGCCGACGACCCCCGATGCCGGCGAGATCGCCGACGCGGAGATCCGCACGATGGTGGCGGACCTCGGTCGCCACACCGGCCGACTCGGTATCACCTTCTTCGGGCGGGGCGAGCCCCGCCAGGGCATCGTCCACGTCATCGGTCCCGAGCAGGGCGCGACCCAGCCCGGCATCACGCTCGTGTGTGGCGACTCGCACACCGCCACCCACGGCGCCTTCGGCGCGCTCGCCTTCGGCATCGGCTCGACCGAGGTGGAGCACGTGCTGGCCACCCAGTGCCTCTGGCAGCGCAAGCCGCGCGTCATGCGCATCACGGTGAGCGGCGCGGTGCCCTTCGGCGTGATGGCCAAGGACGTGATCCTCTCGATCATCGCGAAGATCGGCGCGGGCGGGGGCGTGGGCCACGCGATCGAGTACGCGGGCCCGGCGATCCGCGCCATGTCCATGGACGAACGGATGACGGTGTGCAACATGTCGATCGAGGCGGGGGCGCGCTCCGGCATGGTGGCGCCCGACGAGACCACCTTCGCGTATCTCGAGGGCCGCCCCTACGCGCCCCGCGGCGAGATGTGGGACCGCGCGCTCGCGTACTGGCAAACCGTGCCGTCGGATCCCGACGCCGCCTTCGATCGCGAAGTCACCCTCGATGCCTCCGAGATCTCGCCCACCGTGACGTGGGGCACGAGCCCGCAGGACGCGCTGCCCATCACCGACCGCGTGCCGGACCCGACGTCGGTCGGCGATCCCGCGCGCCGCGCGAGCATGGAGCGTGCGCTCGCGTACATGGCGCTCGCGCCGGGCGCGCCGCTCGCCGGGACGGCGGTGAGCCGCGTCTTCATCGGCTCCTGCACCAATAGCCGGCTCGAGGACCTCCGCGCCGCGGCCGCGGTGGCCAAGGGCCGGCGCGCGGCGGTCCCGGCCTGGGTCGTCCCGGGCTCCGGGCTCATCAAGCGCGCGGCCGAGGCGGAAGGGCTCGATCGAGTCTTCACGGACGCGGGCTTCGAGTGGCGCGAGCCCGGCTGCTCGATGTGCGTCGGCATGAACGGGGACACCGCGGCGGAGGGTGAGCGCGTGGCGAGCACCTCCAACCGCAACTTCGAGGGCCGACAGGGCAAGGGAGCACGCACTCATCTGATGAGCCCCGCCATGGCGGCGGCCGCCGCGGTCACCGGCCGGCTCACCGACGTGCGGACGCTCGCGCGCTAGGAGCGGGGATGGAGCCCTTCGTCCGCCTCAGTGCGGTGGCGGCGCCGATGGAGCTGCCCAACATCGATACCGACCGCATCATCCCGGCTCGCTTCCTGAGACGGCCGCGCGAATCCGGCTACGGGCCGCTTCTCTTCCACGACGTGCGCTTCGCGGCCGACGGTTGCGAGAGGCCGGACTTCGTGCTGAACCAACCCGCGTACCGCGAGGCCCGGATCCTGGTCACCGCGGAGAACTTCGGGTGCGGCTCATCGCGCGAGATGGCGGTGTGGGCCCTCATGGACTATGGCGTCCGCGCCGTCCTCGGGCCGAGCTTCGGCGACATCTTCTTCGAGAACTGCTTCAAGAACGGGGTGCTCGCCGTCGTGCTGCCGGCCGGTGCGGCGGCCGGGCTTCGGAGCGCGCTTGCCGAGCGGCCCGGGGCGACCCTCACCGTCGATCTCGAGCCCCAGACGATCACTGGGCCCGACGGCTCCTCCCTCCGCTTCGAGGTGGACGCCTTTCGCAAGCACGGGCTGCTCACGGGACGGGACGAGCTCGCCCTGACCCTCGAGCGCCTGCCGGCCATCGAAGCCTTCGAGGCGAGGCGTCGCCGCGAGATGCCCTGGCTTGACTGAGCGGCGGGGTCTGCTGGGCGTCTTCTTCGCTCTCACTTGGCTCACCGGGCTCTCGCTGGCCGCCTCCTTCGCGTTCGCGGCCTATGGGTTCGGCCGCATGGCGGAGCCCGAGCGCACCGACCTGATCAGCCTGGCCATCTTCGGCGTGATGGGGCTGGCCTCGCAGGCGGGGTTGCTGCTCGCTCCGTGGGCGGTCACGCGTGGCTCCACCCTGCGCATCATCGCGGCGCTGCTGATGGGTCCGTCCGGGGTCTTCCTCAGCATCTTCGCCTACGAGGGCTTCACGCGATACGCGGCGGGATCGCCGATCTGGGCCGTCGCGTGGACCGTGTACCTGTGTGGAGTGCTCGTCTACGCGGCGGCCTACGTGGCGCTCGCCCGCGGGAGATTCGGCCGGCCGACGTGAATCGCGCTGGACTCGACTCGCCGCTCTCTATCTAGTAGTTCCCGGGCCGGGGGCACCCCATATTTTGTTGTTGAAATATACTAAACAAGTGACGTGTAATAGGTCTCGCTCCTCTTATAGGGCACCGTATGGCTATCCCGATCGAGTCCTTACCTCCGCCAGGGTGGGATCGTAAGGGGATCGACGGCCTGCTCGGTCTGTTCCCACCGGGCCGGCTCAGCGAGATCGTCGGTCCACGATCCTCAGGGGGCAGCAGCCTGCTGCTAGCCTTCATCGCCCGATTCACGACCTCCGGTAGTCAGGGGGGCGGTCAGGTGGCCTACGTGGACGGGATGGACGCGCTCGACCCGGCGTCTGCGGCCGCAGCCGGAGTCGATCTCTCAGCCCTGCTCTGGGTGAAATGCGCCGGCCGGCTCCGGGCGGCGCTGGGCGCGGCGGATCTGCTCGCCCGCTGCCCCGGGTTTCCCCTGGTGGTGCTGGACCTGGACGAGCTCGGGCCCGTCCCCGCCTCCGCCCAGATCCGGCTGCAGCGCGCGGTGGAGGGCAGCGACACCATCCTGATCGTACGGAGCGCGCGCCACCGCGAGGGCAGCGGCGCGTCGCTGGTGGTCGCCACGCGGCGCCTCGCTCCGCGCTGGATGGGCCTGCGGCCGCTCACCCGGCTGGCCGGGCTGCGCTCCGAGGCCTCCATCGCTCGCTCTCGCTCCCATCCCCTCTCCCCTCGGGGTGAGGGGTACACCTGGACGCTGGACTGGACCCTATGACCCGCATCGGCTGCTTGCTCGCGATGACCGAGCCCGCCCGGCCGACCGCGCTCCTGCAAGTGGCGCTGGCTCACTCGCCCCGCGTCGAAGACGCCGGCGCCGGGCGGGTCTACCTCGACGCGTCAGGGCTGCAGGGGCTGTTTGGCGATGAGCAGCGCCTGGCCGCACGACTCCACCAGGCCGCCGCCGCGGCAGCGCTCGAGACTCGGGTGGGAATCGCGGGCAGCCGCATCGCTGCGCTCGCCGCCGCACGGCTGGGGGCGGGCGCGACCGTCGTCGAGCCGGGCGGCGATGCGGCGCATCTGGCCGCGGCGCCGCTGTCGCTGCTGGGGCTGTCCGAGGACGTGGCGGCGCGGCTCTCGCGCTGGGGCCTGCGAACGCTTGGCGAGCTGGCCGCGCTGCCCACCGCGGGACTGTTCGAGCGGCTCGGCGGCGAGGGAGTCCGGCTGCAGCGACTGGCTCGGGGGGAAGATCCGCGTCCGCTCGCCTTTTCCCGGCCAGTGCCGCTCTTCGAGGAATCGGTGAACTGCGAGTGGGGCATGGAGACCCTTGGGCCGGTGGTCGAGCGCATGCGGGAGCTGGCCGTCCGCGTCTGCGCGAGCCTGAGCGCGCGCGGGCTCGCGGCTGACGCCTTCGAGTGGGTCTGCCGCCTGGATGGGGGTGGCGTTCACGAGGGTGCGCTCACACCGGCCGTGCCCATGACCGATGCCGCAGCCGTCTCCGGGCTTCTCAAGCTCGGGCTCGCGGCCCGGCCCCCGCGGGGGATCGTGCAGAGTCTGACATTGCGTGCCCGGCCGGTGCGAGTCACGCCGGCCCAGGAATCGCTCACCGATCGCTCGCGCCCGAGCCCCCGGCTGCTCGCGGCCACCTTGAACCGCCTGATGGCGCTCGTGGGCCCCGACGGCATCGGCGTCCCGGCGCTGCTCGACAGCCATCGCCCCGACGCGGTGGCCCTCAGCGCCTACCACCCTCACCCCACCCTTCTCCCTCGAAGGGAGAGGGAGCCCGAAGAATCCTCTTGTGAGCTGAGAGAGCCAACCCTCGCCCTCCGCCGGCTCCGCCCCCCCGCCCCCGCCGCAGTCACGCTCGCCTCCGGCCGTCCCGTCGCCCTGCGATCGAGCCGCCTCGCCGGCCGCATCGTGGCCGGCGTGGGACCGTGGCGCTCTTCCGGAGAATGGTGGAGCCAGCACCGGTGGCTCCAGGACGAGTGGGACGTGGAGCTGGCCGACGGCACCCTATGTCGCCTCGCGCACGACGGCTCCGCCTGGCATCTCGCTGGCATCTACGATTGATGAGCGCCGCTCTATCGCGCCCCGCCGTGACCGTTCTCGTCACGGACATGGACAACACCCTTTTCGATTGGCTCGAGATGTGGCAGGCCGCATTCGGGGCCATGCTCGAGCGCCTCACCGCCGACAGTGGGGTGGCGCGTGAAACGCTCGAGCAGGAGTTCTACGCGCTCCACCAGCAGCACGGCACCACTGAGTACGCCTTCGCGATCCAGGAGCTGCCTTCGCTCCGCGCCCGTCACCCACCGGATGAGCTGCCGGCCCGCTTCGCCTCCGCCATCGAGGCCTACCGCACGATGCGGCGACAAACCCTCCGGCTCTACTCGGGTGTCCTCGACACGTTACGCACGATCCGGGTCGCGGGGACGCTGGTGGTGGCCTACACGGAATCCCGGGCGTATTACGCCGACTACCGCGTACGAACCCTCGGTCTCGATGGGGTACTCGACTACCTCTACTCGCCGCCGGATCACGCGCTCCCCGACGGAGTGACGCCGGCGCTGATCCGATGCTATCCACCCGAGCACTACCGCCTCCAGGGAACGATCCATCGTCACACGCGCGAGGGAGTGTGGAAACCCGACGTCGCGGTCCTCCGTGGCATCCTGCGCGACATCGATGCCGAGCCCGGTGAGGCGGCCTATGTCGGAGACAGCCTCATCAAGGACGTGGCCATGGCTCAGACCGCCGGAGTCATCGACGTCTTCGCCCGATATGGAGACGTCCGGAACCGGCCGGGCTACCCGCTCCTGCGCCGGGTGACCCACTGGTCGCCCACCATGCTCGCGGGCTCGGAGCGGCTCACGGAAGCGGAGATCCTCCCCACTCATGTCCTGGCCGACGGCTACACCGAGCTCCTCGGGCTGATCGACTTCCGCCGCTTCGTCCCGCGGCGTCCGATCTGAGCCATGTTCGTCGAGCTGCACGCTCGCAGCGCCTTCAGCTTTCTCGAGGCGGCGGTGCTGCCCGAGGCGCTGGCCGAGCGTGCCGCCGCGCTCGAGCAGCCCGCCATCGCGCTGCTCGACGCCGACGGAGTCTACGGCGCGCCCCGGCTCTATCGCGCCTGCACCCGGCTCGGCCTCTCCGCGCTGGTGGGCGCGGAGGTCACGCTGGCCGATGGGAGCCGGCTGCCGCTGCTCGTGGAAGACCGCGAAGGCTACCAGAACCTCTGCCGACTCCTCACCCGGATCAAGATGCGAGCGCCGAAGGGCGAAGGCGCCGCCACGATCGAGGAACTGGCCGAGTTCGCGGGCGGGCTCATCTGCCTCACTGGCGGCGGTCGCGGGCCGATCGCGACCGCGCTGGAGCGCGAGGGCGCACCCGCCGGGCGGGATCTCCTGGAGCGCCTCGTCTCGACCTACGGCCGCTTCAACGTCTTCGCGGAGCTGCAGCGCCACCTGAGCCGGCCGCAGGAAGCGCGCAACGAGTGGCTGCGCCCGGAGGCGGCGCGGCTGCGCCTGGCCCCGCTGGCCACCAACGAGCCCAGGCTGATCGCGCGCGGGGACCGGCCGCTGCTCGACGTGCTCACGTGCATCCGCGAGCACACCACCCTCGAGGAGGCGGGGCGACGGCTCGCGCGCAACAGCGAGCACTTCATGAAGAGCGGGCCGGTGATGGAGCGGCTCTTCTCGGACTGCCCGGAGGCGGTTGGGAACACGGGCGAACTGGGGCTGCGGCTCGGCTTCACCTTGAAGGATCTGGGCTATCGCTTTCCCGACTATCCGCTCCCTCGCGGCGAGACGCCGATGGGCTTCCTGCGGAGCCTCGCCCACGCGGGGGCCCGTACCCGGTACGGGGCGGGCCCGCTCGCCGAGAAGGCCCGGCGGCAGATCGAGCACGAGCTGGCCCTGATCGGCCGGCTCGACCTCGCCGGCTACTTCCTGATCGTCTGGGACCTGGTCGAGTACTGCCGCGCCCACGACGTGCTGGTGCAGGGGCGCGGCTCGGCGGCCAACAGCGCGGTATGCTACGCGCTCGGTCTCACCGCGGTAGATCCCGTCGGCATGGAGCTGCTCTTCGAGCGCTTCCTCTCCGAGGAGCGGGGCGAGTGGCCGGACATCGACCTGGACCTGCCGAGCGGCGACCGCCGCGAGCGCGTGATCCAGTACGTCTACGAGCGCTACGGCCGGCTCGGCGCCGCCATGACCGCCAACGTGATCACCTACCGGGGGCGTAGCGCGGCGCGCGAGGTCGGCAAGGCCCTCGGCCTCTCTGCCGATCTCATCGAGCGTCTGTCCCAGCTGGTGAGCGACTGGGAATACAACGACCCGGGCGATACGCTGCTCGCCCACCTGAAGGAAGCCGGCTGTGATCCCGCCGAGCCGCGCATCCAGCACTTCGGCCGGCTTTGGAGCAGCATCCAGGACCTGCCGCGGCATCTGGGCCAGCACTCGGGCGGCATGGTGATCTCGCAGGGGCGGCTCGACGGCGTCGTGCCGCTCGAGCCCGCGACCATGCCCGGGCGCAGCGTGGTGCAGTGGGACAAGGACGACTGCGCCGCCCTCGGCATCGTCAAGGTGGATCTGCTCGGGCTCGGCATGATGTCGCTCTTGCAGGACGCGCTCGAGATGATCCGCCGCCGCGGCGGGGCGGTGGACCTGGCCCATCTGCCCCAGGATCCGAAGGTCTACCGCATGCTCCAGCAGGCCGACACCATCGGGGTCTTCCAGGTGGAGAGCCGCGCTCAGATGGCGACCCTGCCGCGGCTGCGGCCCGAGTGTTTCTACGATCTGGTGGTGCAGGTGGCGATCATCCGCCCCGGGCCCATCGTGGGCGACATGGTGCATCCCTATCTGCGGCGGCGCGCGGGCCGCGAAGAGATCACGGTGCCCCATCCCGATCTCGAGCCCATTCTGCGCCGCACGCTCGGCGTGCCGCTCTTCCAGGAGCAACTGCTCCGGATGGCGATGGCCACCGCCGGCTTCACGGGCGGCGAGGCCGAGGAGCTGCGCCGCGCCTTCGGCTTCAAGCGCTCGGAGCGCGCGATGAAGGAGGTGGAGCTGAAGCTCCGCGCGGGCATGGCCCGCCAGGGCATCTCGGGCGCGGCCGCCGAGGCCATCATCCACTCCATCACCGCCTTTGCGCTCTATGGCTTCCCGGAGTGCGTGGTGGGCGAGACCCGGGTCATCGATGCGGAGACCGGGCGGCGGGTGAGGATCGAAGACGTGGTGAAAGGGCGTGTGTCACTCGAGCGCACGTTGGCCTGCCGCGAGGACTTCAAGATCCGGGCGCGTCGAGTGCTCGCCGCCACTTCGAGTGGGCCCCGGATGGTCTACCGGTTCCGGACTGTCCGGGGACGAGAGATCCTCGCCACCGCCGAGCATCCGGTGCTCACGATGAAAGGCTGGCGGCCCCTCGTATGTCTTCTGCCGGGAGATCGCCTCGCGGGAATGGCGGCGGACTCGCAAGTCTGCTGGGACGAAATGGCGGGCATCGAGCGGGTCGGCGTGCGCGAGACCTACGATCTCACCGTCGAGGGCGATCACAACTTCGTCGCCAACGACCTGATCGTCCACAACTCGCACGCGGCGAGCTTCGCGCTGCTCGCGTACGCGAGCGCGTATCTCAAGGCGTATCACCCGGCCGCCTTCTACGCTGCGTTGCTCAACAACCAGCCCATGGGCTTCTACGATCCGGCCACCATCGTGGGCGACGCGAGCCGCCACGGGCAGGTGATCCGTCCCGCCGAGGTCAACTACTCCGGCTGGCTCTGCGACATCGAGCCAGACGGCGCGGTTCGTCTAGGTCTGCGATACATCCGCGGGCTGCGGGAGGAGGCCGGGCTCCGGCTCGAGGCGGAGCGGCCGCGGCGGCCGTTCGCCTCGGTGGAGGATCTGGTGAAGCGGGGAGCGCTGCGCCGCGATGAAGTCGCCCAGTTCGCGCGGGTGGGCGCGCTGGCGAGCCTCGAGCCGGAGCGGCGGGCGGCTCTGTGGGAGGCGGAGCGGGCCGGACGTCCCGCGGGGGCGCTCTACGAGGGGCTCACCCCGCCGCGGGCGCCGTCGCCGTTACGGCCGATGACGGCCGAGGAGCGCCTGCTCGCCGACTACGAGGGCACCGGCCTCACCCTCGGGCCGCATCCGATGGCGTTCCGGCGCGGCCGGCTCGGGCGCATGGGCGTCTCGCGCGCGGCGGACCTGGCCGCCTTCCGTCACGGCGCGTGGGTGAAGGTGGCGGGCGCGGTCGTGGTGCGGCAGCGTCCGGGCACCGCCAAGGGGTTCGTGTTCCTGAACCTCGAGGACGAGACCGGCCTCGTCAATATCATCGTGCGGCCCGCGCTCTTCCACCGGCACCGGCTGGCGCTGGTGAACGAGCCGTTTCTGCTGATCGAAGGCACGCTGCAGCGTCAGGACAACGTCACCTCGGTGCGCGCCGAGCGGCTCTCGCCGCTGCGCCACCGCTTGGCGAGCGTCCCCTCGCACGATTTCCACTAAGCCCGGCGAGGGCGGCCAGGAACACCCGGAGGGCCGGCGTCTCCGGCTTGTCACGACGGCGCACCAGCCCCAGGCGCCGCACCAGCGGAGGCGAGAGCGGGCGAATGCGCAGCGCGCCCGCCCGCACCTCCTCCCGCACCGCCATGGCCGGGCTCACCGAGACCCCGAGGCCCGCGCCCACCAGCTTCTTGATGGCCTCCTCGTTGCCCAGCTCCATGACCACCCGCGGCCGCGCGCCGCCGCGCCGGAACCAGCCTTCGATGACACGCCGGATGGTGCCGCCCCGCTCGTAGACGATGAGCGGATGGCGCGCCAGCTCGGCCGGGCTGAGGCCGCCGCGCGCCGGCCACTCCTGGGTCGGCGGTCCCACCGCGACCAGCGGGTCGAGCAGGAGCGGCGTCACCAGGAGCTGGCGGCCGGTCACCGGCAGCGTGACGAGGCCCACGTCCAGCTCGTTACCGGCCACCGCGGCGGCGATCTCCGGCGAGTTGCCGGTCACCACGACCAGCTCCAGCTCCGGGTAGCGCGCCCGCATCCGCCGCAGCAGCGGCGGCAGCAGGTGGATGCTCGCGGTGGCGCCCGTGCCGAGCCGCAGTCGCCCCGCCACCACGCCGCGGAGCTGGCGGAGGGCCTCCTGGGCGGCCTCGAGCTCCGCGAAGGCGCGCGTGGCGTGCTGGAGCAGAAGAGCCCCCGCCGGAGTGGGGAAGGCGCGCTTGCCCACCCGCTCGAGCAGCGCGGTGCCGCAGCGCGCCTCGAGCTGCCGCATGTGCAGGCTCAACGCGGGCTGGCTCAGGCGAAGGCTCTCGGCCGCGCGCGAGAAGCTGCCGTGGCGCGCGATCTCCTGCAGGGTACGCACGTGGACCGGATTGAGATCCATGGCTGGTGGAGCATGGGGGCTGGCGCCAGGCGCTGCTCGAGCTGGCCGTCATCCTGGCGGTCCTGACCATTCCCCTCCACGCGATCGTGCTCCGGCGCCAGCCGCCGCACTTTGATCCGGCGCCGAAGCGCGCCCCGCGCAGCGCCGGCGTCACCCTTGGCGCGGCCGGCCGCACGCCGATCTTCTGGGCGCTGGCGGTGGCGTTCTCGATCGCCAACTTCTCGACGACCGCGGTTACGCTACACCTGATCCCGTACATGGTGGCGCACGGCTGGTCGGCGGTCACGATGGCCGCCGCCATCGGCTGGATCGGGGCCATGCAGATCCCGGGACGCCTCCTCTTCGTGGCGGTGAGCGGGCGCTTCGGCGCCCTCGGCGTGACGATGGCGGTGTTCCTGGCTCAGGCGGTGGGGCTCGCGCTCGTCGCGCTCGCGCCGTCGCTGCCGGGCGGCTTCTTTCTCATGATCGTCGTGCTCGGCGCCGCCAACGGCATGGGCACGCTCGCGCGCGCGACGACGCTCGCCGAGGTGTTCGGCCCCGCGCACTACGCGAGCATCGGCGGCGCGGTGGCCCTGGGAGCCAACGGCGCCCGCGCGGCCGGGCCGCTCGGCGCCTCGCTGCTCTACCTGGCGCTCGGCGGCTACGGCCCGGTGTTCTGGACGCTCGCCGGCGCGCTCGTCGTGGTGGGCGTGGTGGTGGCGTTGGCCGCGCGCGAGGTGCGGACGCCCGCGGCCGCGCCCGGCGCGTAGGCGGCCCGACCGGCGCCTCGATCCCGGCGGGCTTCGAGGCCATAGCGGCCGCAGGCGTCGCCGAGCGCCCCTCGTCCCGCCCCGGCGCAGGACGGCCCGGCCGCCACCGTCTCACTGGACCGCGATGCCGTGAAGGAGGATAGAGAACAGGCTCGCGGGCCGTTCGGGTTACGATAAGACCCTATGCTCGCGCGATGGGGTCACGTCGTTCATCGCTTCCGGATCGCGGTCATCGCCCTGTCCCTGCTGAGCCTGGTCCCGTCGCTGTGGCTGATCGCGCACGGCGGCCGGCTCGCCACCACCGACATCCCGACCACCACGGAGTCCGGCCGCGCGCTCGATCTGATCGGGCGCGAGCTACCCGGCCGGCCGCCATCGTTCAGCTTCATCTTCAGTAGCCCCACCCGGTCGGCCGAGGATCCCGCGTTCCGCCAGGAAGTCGAGCGCGCGGTGGCGCCGCTGCGCGAGGACGCGCACGTCGCGCGCGTCCTGACCGCGTACGATCCGCCGGTCTACGACGCCTCCATGCCCGCCGCGCAGCTCGTCTCGCGCGACGGCCGGCGGGCGCTGGTGGTGGTGGAGCTGAAGGGCGAAGCGGCCGCGTTCTCCTCGCTCGAGTTCTCGGTGCTTCCGCCCGACGTCTATCCCTCTCTGAGGGCCAAGGTCAAGACGGAGACGCTCGAGGTGCTGCCGGTCGGGAACATCCCCCTCAACCACGACTTCACCGAGGTGACGCGGACCGATCTGCGGCGTGCCGAGCTGGTGATTCTGCCCGTGGTTGTGATCCTCCTGCTGCTCGTGTTCGGCTCGGTGGTGGCGGCGCTGCTACCGCTGGCGGTGGGAGCCTTGTCGATGGCGGGCGCCATCGCGGGCACGCTCCTCATGGCCCGCTACACCTCCGTGTCGGTCTACGCGCCGAACATCGTGACCATGATCGGGCTCGGGGTGGCGATCGACTACTCGCTGTTCATCGTGAGCCGGTTCCGCGAAGAGATCCGCGCCGGCGACACCCGGGATGCGCTCGCGCGCACGATGGCCACCGCCGGACGGGCCATCCTCTTCTCCGGGCTGACCGTCGCCATCGGTCTGCTCGGGATGGTGTTCCTCGGTCTCGGCAACATCGGCTCGATCGGCTGGGCCGGCACCGTGGTCGTGGCACTGGCGGTGCTCTACGCCCTGACGCTCTTGCCCGCGCTGCTCGCGGTCACCGGGCCGCGGGTGAACTCGCTGCGTCTGCCCTTCATCCACCCCGAGCGCTCGGCCAGGGGGCGGGGGCTGTGGCACGGCGTGGCCGTCACCGTCATGAAGCATCCGTGGGCGGTCTTCGTCTCCGTCTCCGCGCTGCTCCTGCTCCTGGGCCTGCCGTTCCTCCACTTGCGCGTGGGCTCCGGCGACGTCAACGCCCTGCCGCCGGAGGCCGCCTCGCGGCGCGGTGACGCGGCGCTGCGCGAGCACTTCCCGGGCGGTGACACCAACCGCATCCTGGTGGTGGTCCGCTATGCGGACGGCTCGCCGCTAACCGCCGAGCGCGTGGGCGGCCTCTACGACCTGAGCCGGTGGCTGGCGAAGCGGCCGCACGTGGGGCGCGTGGAGAGCCTGGTGGACCTCGATCCGAGCGTCACGCGCGAGCAGTACCAGCAGCTGGCCACCGCGCCCGCCGGGATGCTCCCGCCGGGAGTGGAGCGGGTGCTGCGCCAGACCGTCGGCCGCCGCCTCGCGCTCCTGGTCGTGTCGACGCCGCTCAAGCCCTCCAGCGGGGAGGCGCGCGCCCTGGTGGAAGAGATCCGCGCATCCCATCCGGCGGTTGGGGGTGAGGTGCTCGTGACCGGGCAGACCGCCTTCGACCTCGACATCATCGACCTGGTGACTCGGCATGCCCCGCTCACGGTCGGGCTCGTCATGCTCGCCACCTACGTCGTGCTCTTCCTGCTGCTGGGCTCGGTGCTGCTCCCGCTGAAGGCGGTGGTCATGAACCTCCTGTCCATCAGCGCCTCCTACGGCGCCCTGGTCTGGATCTTCCAGGAGGGGCACCTGTCGAGCTGGCTCAACTTCACGCCCGGACCGATCCAGACCGCCACGCCGCTCATCATGTTCTGCTTCGTGTTCGGCCTGTCCATGGACTACGAGGTGCTGTTGCTGAGCCGCGTCCGCGAAGAATACGAGCGGACCGGACACACGAACCGCGCGGTGGCCGATGCTCTCGAGTCCACCGGGCGACTCATCACCGGCGCGGCCGCCATCATGGCCGCCGTCTTCTTCGGATTCGCCACCGCGGGCTCGGTGATCATCCAGGCCGTCGGCGTCGGCATCGGCCTGGCGGTGGTGATCGACGCCACCATCGTGCGCGCGCTCCTGGTCCCGGCCACCATGTGTCTCATGGGGCGGTGGAACTGGTGGGCTCCGGCGCCGCTGGCCCATCTTTACCGCCGGGTGGGGCTGGCCGAGCGCAGCTCCAATGCCGAAGTCGTCCGCCGATAGCCCGCCGACTCCGCCGTCCCCGCTGATCCGCCATCACGCCGACCGGCCGGTGACCACGGAGTACCGCGTCGGACTCTGCGCCTGGCAGGACAAGAGCATGATCCAGGAGGGGTCGTTCTATCCGGTCAAGAGCATGAAGGCGGAGGACCGGCTCTGGTGGTACAGCCGCTTCTTCGACGCAGTCGAGGTCAACTCCACGTTCTACGCCCCGCTCTCCGCTCAGAACGCGGTGCTCTGGGTGAAGCGGACGCCGCCGGGCTTCCTCTTCAGCGTCAAGGCCTACGCCCTGCTCACCGGGCACCACCTGGACGCGGGGCGGCTGCCTCCGCCTCTCGAGGAGATGGTGCCCGCGCGCGCCCGACCCAACGCGCGCGGCCAGTGGGAGAACGCGGTCTTCGGCGAGGACGCGCGCGAGTGGGCCTTCGCGATGTTTCGCGAGGCGCTGCAGCCCCTCGCGCACGCGGGGAAGCTGGGCTACGTGCTCTTCCAGATGGCGCCGTGGGTCAAGTACGGAGAGCCCGCGCTCGCCTACCTCGCCTCGCTGCCGGCGCGCCTGCCGGGCACCACGATCGCGGTGGAGTTCCGCGATCGCTCCTGGCTGCCCGACCATGTCGAGGAGACTCTGAACCTGCTGACCGAACGCGGGCTGGCCTACGTCTCGGTGGACGTCCCGCGCACGCCCACCTCGGTGGACACGACGGTGGCGCTCACCGCGCCTACCGCCGTCCTGAGGCTCCACGGGCGCAATCGTGAAGGCTTCATGAAGCAGCTTCGGGGCCAGGCGCCGAGCGTGGCCGAGAAATTCGGCTACCTCTACGACCGCTCCGAGCTGGCCGGGATCGTGGCCCGCGGGCGCGCCCTCGACGGGCAGGCGCAGCGCGTCTACTTCAAGCTCAACAACAACGTGGGCGACGCCCCCGCCATCAACGGCGAAGAGATCAAGGAACTGCTGGGGCTCGAGACGGCCGATCGCGCGGCGGTGCGGGAGGAGTGGCGGAGCCGGCGCCGGGCGGGCCCGCCCACCCCGTGAGGCCCCGGAATCCACATGGTAGAATGGCGCATCCAAACGAGGCGGAGGGGCGGCGAGTGCCGATCTACGAGTACGAGTGCCAGGGCTGTCGCCGGCGGGTCAGCCTGCTCATCCGCACGGTTCAGGCGGCCGAAGGCCCCCGATGTCCGCGCTGCGGCAGCGCCGAGCTGTCGCGTCTGATGTCACGCTTTGCCACCGTGAAGTCCGAAGATGCCCGCCTCGACTCCCTCGCAGACCCCGCCAGCCTCGGTGATCTCGACGAGAACGATCCCCGCAGCGTGGCCCAGTTCGTCAAGAGGATGGGCCAGGAGATGGGGGAGGACCTCGGCGAAGACCTGGACGCCGCGATGGACGAGGCCATGGGCGAGGAGGGCGGGCCGGAAGCGGGCGGACCGGAGGCGGGCGAGGGCGGCCTCATGGATCCGGACGGCGGCGACCACGCGCGGGACCTCTAGGCCGATGAAGATCGACGTCCTCTCCGGCCTCGCCTCCCTCGACGAGATGCGCTGGAACGGGCTGGTCGACCGCTCGCGTCTGCCCTCGGTGTTCCTCACCTGGCAATGGCAAACCGAATGGAGCAGGGCCTTCACGGCGGACCGCTCCCTTCAGCTCCTGGCCGCGACCGACGCCGACGGCGCTCTGAGCGGCCTGCTCCCTCTCTACGAGGAGGCCCCGGGCCGGCAGCGGATCATCGGCGGCGTCGACATCTCCGACTACCTGGACCTGATCGCGGTGGCCGGACGCGAAGAGGAGATCTGGCCCGCGCTGCTCCAGCACCGCGCGGCCCAGCCCGCCGAGTGGGACCTGCACGGCATCCGGGCCGCCTCGGCCACCGCGACCCTCGTGCCCGCGCTGGCGCCCGCCTACGGGCTGGTGGCCGTGGTGGAGCGCGAGGACCGCTGTCCGGTACTGGCGCTGCCGAAGAGCTGGGACGAGTACCTGGCGCGGCTCTCCGGCAAGGACCGCCACGAGCTGCGGCGAAAGATGCGGCGGCTCGAGCGGGAGCTGCCGGGGACGACCGCGCGCTCCCACGACCTGGCGGCCGGCTGGGACGAGGCCATGACGCGCTTCCTGACGCTGCACCGGCTCTCCAAGGTGGGCAAGGCGCGCTTCATGGACGAGCGGATGGAGCGCTTCTTCCGGTCGGCCACCGCGGCCCTCGTGGCCGCCGGGTGGATGCGGCTCTGGTTCCTCGAGTTCGAGGGCGCGCCGGTCGCCGCCTTCCTGTGCGTCGAGTACGCGGGCAGCGTCGCCCTCTACAACTCGGGCTTCGATCCCGCGCGGGCCGCGCTCGCGCCGGGCATCGTGCTGCTCGCCCACGTCATCCGCGACGCGATCGAGCGCGGCTTCCCCACCTTCGACTTCCTGCGCGGCGAGGAGCCGTACAAGTACGGCTTCGGGCCGGCGCCGGAAGACGTGCTCAACGTGCGGATAACCCCGTGAAGCTCTCCGTCGCCATGCTCTCGGTGCACACCTGCCCCCTGGCTGCCCTCGGCGGTAAGGAGACGGGAGGTATGAACGTCTACGTGCGGCAGACCGCGCGCGAGCTCGGCCGCATGGGCCTTCACGTGGACGTCTTCACGCGCTCGCAGAACGCCACCATTCCTCGAATCGTCGAGCTGGGGCCGGGGGCCCGGGTCGTCCACCTGCCCGCGGGACCGGAGACGCCGATGCCCCGCGAGGCGCTCCACCGCCATCTCCAAGAGTTCGCCGCGGGCGTGGAGGCCTTCGCGCGCGAGCACGACATCCGCTACGACCTCATCCACTCCCACTACTGGCTGTCCGGCGTGGCCGGGCTGCGCCTGCGCGAGAAGTGGGGGACGCCGCTCGTCCAGATGTTCCACACGCTCGGGCGACTCAAGAACGTGGTGGCCCAGACCCCGGCCGAGCTGGAGCCCTCGCTCCGGATCGAGGAGGAGGCGCGCATCGTTTCCCAGGCCGATCGCGTCGTGGCGGGCAACGTGGTGGAGCGGGCGCATCTCGTCTGGTACTACGGCGCGCGCGCGGACCGGATCGCGGTGATCCCCTGCGGGGTGGACACCGAGCTGTTCCAGCCCATGGATCTCGCCAAGGCCAAGGATCTGCTCGAGCTGCCGCCGGACCCGCTCCTGCTCTACGTCGGGCGGCTTCAGCCCATCAAGGGCCTCGAGACCCTGCTCGAGGCCATGACCGCGGTGCCGGAGCCCGCGTGCCTGCTCATCGTGGGCGGCGAGCACGACGAGCCAGAGAACGGGCACGGGGCAGCCCTCCGCCAGCGTGTGGCCGCGCTCGGTCTCGACAAGCGCGTGCGGTTCCTGCGCGCGCAGCCGCAGCGGCGCCTGCGGCTCTTCTATGCCGCCGCGGACGCCACCGTGATGCCGTCCTACTACGAGTCGTTCGGGATGGTCGCCCTGGAGGCGATGGCCTGCGGCAGCCCCGTCGTCGCTTCGCGCGTCGGCGGACTGACCACCACGGTGCAGGACGGCGTCACCGGCCGGCTCGTGCCGGAGGGCGATCCCGCCGGGCTGGCCGCCGCCATCACCGCATTGCTCGACAGCCCGGAAGGCCGGCGGCTCGGTCAGCAGGCCACCCGCTGGGCCGCCGAGCACCGCTGGCCGTGCGTGGCCGAGGCGGTGTGCCGCCTCTACTCCGAGCTGCGCCCGACCGCCGAGCAGCATCTGCCCCACGCGCGCTGCCGGGGCTGAGCGGAGTCCTTCCTCGCGGGTACACACGATGAGCTCCCCACGGTCGCTGCGCGTGCCGCCAGCGAATGCGCTACATTGGCTGGCGTGTCGACATACAAGGGGGCCGTTGCGGTCAACGGCCGGCACTACAAGTGGCCCAGGAGCCCGGTCGCTGTGGTCTGCGTCGACGGCTGCGAGCCCGACTACGTGCGGCAGGCCATCGCGGCGGGGGCGATGCCGTACCTGGCGGCCGCGCTGCCCGGGGGGACCGAGCGCCTGGCCGACTGCGTGGTGCCGAGCTTCACGAATCCCAACAATCTCTCGATCGTCACCGGCGTGCCGCCCGCGGTGCACGGCATCTGCGGCAACTACTTCTTCGATCGGGAAGCGGGCGCGGAGGTCATGATGAACGACCCGCGCTACCTGCGCTGCGGGACCATTCTGGCCGCCTTCGCCCAGGACGGCGCGCGGGTGGCGGTGGTCACCGCGAAGGACAAGCTGCGGCGGCTGCTGGGCCATGAGATGTCGGGCGTCTGCTTCTCGGCCGAGAAGGCGAACGAGACCACCGCCGGGGAGCACGGCATCGCGGACGGGCTGGGTCTGGTGGGAATGCCGCTGCCCTCGGTGTACAGCGCCGACCTCTCGGAGTTCGTGTTCGCGGCGGGAGTCAAGCTCATGGAGGCGATGCGGCCCGAGATCATGTACCTCTCCACCACCGACTACGTGCAGCACAAGCACGCGCCAGGGTCGCCGGATGCCAACGTGTTCTACGGCATGATGGACGGCTACTTCGCGAAGCTTGCCGGCCTCGGGGCCACCCTCGCGATCACCGCCGACCACGGCATGAACGCCAAGACCGACGCGGCGAGCCGGCCGCAGGTGATCTATTTGCAAGACCATCTCGACGAATGGCTGGGCGCGGGGCGGGCGCGCGTCATCCTGCCCATCACCGACCCCTACGTCGTGCACCACGGGGCCCTCGGCTCCTTCGCCACCGTCTACCTGCCCGAGGGCGCGGAGGCGGGGAGCCTGCGTCGGCGCGTGGCGGGCCTGGCCGGGATGGAGGTGGTGCTGGGGCGCGACGCGGCGTGCCGCCGCTTCGAGCTGCCGCCCGACCGCATGGGCGACCTGGTGGCGGTGTCCGAGCGCCACGTGGTGATCGGCACCAGCGCGGCCCGTCACGACCTCTCGGGGCTCGATGCCCCGCTCCGCTCCCACGGCGGCATCAGCGAGCAGACCGTCCCGCTACTGCTCAACCGACCGACGCCCGGCGTGCCATCGGACCGCCGCCTACGCAACTTCGACATCTTCGACCTCGCCTTGAACCACGCCCAGTAACGAATGTGCGCGGAATGGGGGAGTGCGGGGGCCATTTGTGGGCCCCCGCAGGTGAACAACCGGACAGTTCATCGGCCTCGGGCGGGACGAGGCATGGTGCGGGGGCCATTTCTGGGCCCCCGCAGGTGAATGAGCAGTAGCGCGCGCGTCGTCATTGTCGGCGGAGGGATAGTCGGGACCAGCGTCGCGTATCATCTGACGAAGCTCGGCTGGCGCGATGTCGTGCTGCTGGAGCAGGGGAGCCTCTCCTGCGGGACGACGTGGCACGCGGCGGGCCTCGTCGGCCAGCTCCGCTCCTCGAGCAACCTCACCCGCCTGATCGGCTACAGCGTCGAGCTCTACGGACGCCTCGAGGCCGAGACCGGCCAATCCACCGGCTGGAAGCGATGCGGCAGCGTGAGCGTCGCGCGCACCGCCGAGCGCATGGTGCAGCTCCGTCGCAACGCGTCGGTGGCCAACTCCTACGGCATCGAGGCCCACGTGATCAGTCGGGAAGAGGCGGCGACCCGCTATCCGCTCATGCGGATCGACGATCTGGTAGGCGCGGTGTGGATCCCCGGAGACGGCAAGGCCAACCCGGCCGACGTCACGCAGGCGCTGGCGCGCGGGGCGCGCGCGGGCGGCGCGCGGCTGCTCGAGGGCGTCATGGTCACCGGGGTCGATGTGGGTGGCGGCCGGGTGTCTCGCGTCGAGACGTCCGCGGGGCCGATCGCCACCGAGATCCTCGTCAACTGTGCCGGCATGTGGGCGCGCGAGCTCGGCCGTATGAGCGGCGTGACCATCCCGCTGCACGCCTGCGAGCACATGTACATCGTCACCCAGCCCATCGCGGGCGTCTCCTCCGATCTGCCCGTGCTGCGTGACCCCGACGGCCACATCTACGTCAAAGAAGAGGTGCAGGGGCTCCTGATGGGCGGCTTCGATCCGTGGGCGAAGCCGTGGGGCACCGAGGGGATTCCGGAGGGCTTCGCCTTCGGGACGCTCAAGGAGGACTGGGACAAGTTCGAGATCCTGATGACCAACGCGCTCAAGCGCCTGCCCGCCCTCGAGACGGCGGAGGTGCGCACGTTCATGAACGGCCCGGAGTCCTTCACCCCCGACAACTACTTCATCCTGGGCGAGAGCCCGGAGGTGCGGCGCTATTACGTCGGCGCCGGATTCTGCTCGGGCGGCATCGCGGCCGCGGGCGGAGCCGGGCGCGCGCTCGCGGAGTGGATCGTGGAGGACCGGCCGCCCATGGATCTCTGGCAGGCCGACATCCGGCGCTTCGCGCCCTTCCACGGGGACCGCCGCTTCCTGCGCGAGCGGGTCAGCGAGATCGTGGGCGTGCACTACAACATCGCGTTCCCGAACCGCGAGCTCACGAGCGGCCGGGGGCTGCGCCGGTCCCCCCTCCACGAGCGCCTGCGCGACCGGCGTGCCGCCTTCGGCGCCAAGATGGGCTGGGAGCGGGCCAACTGGTTCGCGCCGGAAGGCGTCGCGCCGGAGCCGGTGTACTCCTTCGGCCGGCAGAACTGGTTTCCGTATTCGGCCGCCGAGCACCGCGCGGCCCGGGAGGCGGTGGCCCTCTTCGACCAGACGTCGTTCGCCAAGCTCCGGCTCGACGGCGCGGATGCCGAGATGGTGCTGCAGCGGCTCTGCGCCAACGACGTGGCCGTAGAGCAGGGCCGCGTCGTCTACACCGCGATGCTCAACGAGCGCGGCGGCTTCGAGAGCGACCTGACCGTGACGCGGCTCTCCCGCGACGGCTACCTGATCGTCACCGGCTCCGCCCAGAGGACGCGAGATCTGGACTGGATCCGGCGGCACCTGCCCGCGGGAGCGCGGGCCGCGATCGGCGACGTCACCGACGCGTACGCGGTGCTCGGGCTGATGGGGCCGCGCTCGCGCGACCTGCTCACGCGCGTGAGCGGCGCCGATCTCGGCAACGACGCGTTTCCCTTCGGGACCTCGCAGGAGATCGCCATCGGCGGAGCCACCGTGCGCGCCTCGCGCATCACCTATGTGGGCGAACTGGGCTGGGAGCTCTACGTGCCGGTGGAGCGGGCGGGCGGCGTGTACGATGCCTTGTGGCGCGAGGGCCGGGAGCTGGGCCTGCGTGACGCGGGGTACTATGCGATGGAGTCTCTTCGCATGGAGAAGGCGTATCGGGCGTGGGGCCGGGAGGTCACCACCGACGACACCCCGTGGGAGGCCGGCCTCGGCTTCGCGGTCCGGCTCGACAAGCCGGTGCCCTTCATCGGCCGGGAAGCGCTGCTGAGCCGGCGGGAGCAGCCGCTCACCAAGCGCCTGCTGACGTTCGTGCTGGAGGACGAGGCCGCGCTGCCGTGGGGCGACGAGCCGATCCTCCGGGACGGCCGCGTGGTGGGGGCGGTCACCTCCGCCGCTTTTGGGCACACGCTCGGCCGCGCGGTGGCCATGGGCTACGTGCGGGATCCGGGTGGGGTGGGCGAGGGCTACATCGAGCGCGGCGCCTTCGCGCTGGACATCGGGGGCGACCTGGTCGCGGCGCGGGCCGGCCTCGCCGCGCCTTACGATCCCCGCGCGCTGCGCGTGAAGAGGTGACCATGGACCCCGCCGAGCCGTTTCTCCTGACGCCCGGACCGCTCACCACGACGCGCGCCACCAAGGAGGCCATGCTGCGCGACTGGGGATCGCGGGACGGGGAGTTCATCGCCATGAACGCGCGGGTGCGCCGCCGCCTGCTCGAGCTCGTCGCGGGCGACGGCAGCCACGTCTGCGTGCCGCTCCAGGGAAGCGGGACCTTCATCGTCGAGGCCATGATCGGCACCCTGGTGCCGCCCCATGGCAAGCTCCTGGTGATGGTCAACGGCGCCTACGGGCGGCGCATGGTCCGCATGTGCGAGTACTACCGCCGCGCCTGCGTGACCCAGGAGACGGCGGAGGACCAGCCCGCCGATCCGGCGGCCCTCGATCGACATCTGACCGGCGATCCAGCGGTGACTCACGTGGTCGTGGTCCATTGCGAGACGACCTCGGGGGTGCTCAACCCGGTGGAGGAGATCGCGGCGGTGACGGCCCGCCACCGTCGCCGCCTGCTGATCGACGCCATGAGCGCTTTCGGCGCCATTCCGCTCGACGCGCGGCGGACCCCGTTCGACGCGGCGGTGGCCTCCGCCAACAAGTGCCTGGAGGGCGTGCCGGGGGTGGGCTTCGCGATCGTCAGGCGCGAGGCGCTGGAAGAGGCGCGCGGTCAGGCTCCCTCTCTCAGCCTGGACCTGCACGACCAGTGGACCTCGATGGAGAAGAACGGCCAGTGGCGCTTCACCCCGCCCACCCACGTGATCGCGGCGCTGGACCGCGCGCTCGACCAGCACGCGGCCGAGGGCGGCGTGGCGGGGCGCGGCGCCCGTTACCGCCGGAACTGCAGCCAGCTCGTCGAGGGCCTCCGCGCCCTGGGCTTCGAGACGCTCCTGCCCGATCGGCAGCAGGCGCCGATCATCGTCACGGTGCGCATGCCGGCCGACCCCCGGTTCCACTTCGACACCTTCTACGAGCGGCTCGGCCAGCGCGGCTACGTGATCTATCCCGGCAAGCTCACGGTGGTCGACAGCTTCCGCATCGGCTGCATCGGCGCCCTCGGGGAGACCGAGATGCGCGGTGTTCTCCGGGCCATCCGCGAGGTCATCGCCGAGCTCGGCGTGACCTCCTGCGCCCCGGTTGACCACTAGCGAGCTGGCCATGCGCTGGACGCGGGGCGGGCGCAGCTCGGACATCGAGGATCGGCGCGACGAGTCGCCCGCGCGCGGGGGCATGGGCTTGCGCGTCGGCGGCGGGCTCGGCCTGGGCGGCGTGCTCATCCTGCTGGTGCTGAGTCTCGTCTTCGGCCAGAACTTCTTCTCGCTCCTGGACGGCGGCGGCGACGTCACGACTGGGCCGAGCGGCGCTCCGTCGAGCCCGCCGCGCAAGGCGTCCCCCGCCGAGGAACAGCTCGTCGAGTTCATCTCCTTCGTGCTGGACGACGTGCAGAACACGTGGACGCGGGAGTTCTCGCGGCTCGGCCGCGAGTACGCGCGGGCCCGCCTCGTGATCTTCACCGACGCGGTGCGCTCCGGCTGCGGGTTCGCGGAGTCGGCGGCGGGGCCCTTCTACTGTCCCGCGGATTCGAAGGTCTACATCGATCTCGGCTTCTACAACGAGCTCCGGACCCGGTTCGGCGCGCCGGGCGACTTCGCCCAGGCGTACGTGCTGGCGCACGAGATCGGCCATCACGTCCAGCACCTGCTCGGTGTCACCGAGCAGGTCCGGTCGAGCCAGGAGGCGCGCCCGGAGCGCGCCGCCGCGCTGTCGGTGCGGCTCGAGCTGCAGGCCGACTGTCTGGCCGGGGTCTGGGCCCACTCGACAAACGAGCGGCGGCTGCTCGAGGAGGGTGACATCGAGGAGGGGCTGGGGGCGGCGGCCGCGGTGGGCGACGATCGGATCCAGCGGCAGACCGGTGGCCGCGTGAATCCCGAGACCTGGACCCACGGCTCGGCCAAGCGGCGCGCCGGCTGGTTCCGGCGCGGCCTCGAGACAGGGCGCGTCAAGGACTGCGACACCTTCCGCGCCGCCCTGCCCGGAGTCGAGGAGCGGGCGCCCGTCCGCTCTCGCTGAGCGGTAGCCGACCACCGCCCTCTGGGCCCGTTGGTGCAGCCGAAGGCGAGCCGAGCGAATACAAGAAGAGAAGCTTCCGGCTGACCGGTTCCGCGGCGCTACCTGCCATCCCGGTGTGCTAGACTCGCCGGCTGATGGAGGCCCTCCTCGACGTTCGCAGTCTCCGCACCCAGTTCCACACCTCGGCGGGAGTGATCCGCGCGGTGGATGGTGTCTCCTGGGACGTGCGCAAAGGCGAGACGGTGGCCCTCGTCGGCGAGTCGGGCTGCGGCAAGTCGGTCAGCGCGCTCTCGGTGATGCGCCTCGTGTCCGCGCCCGCCGGGCGGATCGTGGATGGTGAGATCATCTTCAAGGGCCGGAACCTCCTCTCGCTGGCCGAGGAGGAGATGCGCCGGACCCGCGGGCGGGAGATCGGGATGATCTTCCAGGAGCCGATGACCTCGCTGAACCCCGTGCTCACCATCGGCCGCCAGCTCACCGAGACGCTCGAGACCCATCTCGGCATGACGGGCGCCCAGGCCCAGGCGCGCGCGGTCGAGCTGCTCTCGCTCGTGGGCATTCCGGACGGGGCGCGGCGCCTGCGCCAGTATCCGCACCAGTTCAGCGGGGGCATGCGGCAGCGGATCATGATCGCGATGGCGCTGTCCTGCGACCCGGCGCTCATCCTGGCCGACGAGCCGACCACCGCCCTGGACGTGACCATCCAGGCCCAGATCCTCGAGCTCATGAAGGGCCTCTCGCGGAGGCTGGGCGTCGCGATGCTGATAATCACTCACAACCTGGGCGTGGTGGCCCGCTACGCGGACCGGGTCAACGTGATGTACGCGGGCAGGATCGTGGAGCGGGGGACGGCGCGCGAGATCTACGCCAATCCCCGCCACCCTTACACGTTGGGACTGCTCCGCTCGGTGCCCCGCCTGGACGAGCCTCGGCGGGCGAGGCTCCAGCCGATCCCGGGGCAGCCGCCGGACCTGTCCCGGCTGCCGGTCGGCTGCTCGTTCGCGCCCCGCTGCGCCTATGTGGTCGACCGCTGCCGGGAGCAGCCGCCGCCGCTCGACGAGGTGGCCGCCGCCCACTTCTCCGCCTGCTGGCTCGCCAAGGACCTCCACACCCTGGTCCCCGCCGCGATCGACGCCCGATGAGCGCGAGGGGCGAAGAGACCTCCGAGATCATCCTAGAAGTCAGGAACCTGGTGAAGCACTTCCAGGTGGGCGGGGGGCTGTTCGGCGGCCGCCCCGCGGTGGTGAAGGCGGTGGACGGCGTGAGCTTTCAGATCCGCCGCGGCGAGACGCTGGGCCTGGTCGGCGAGTCGGGCTGCGGCAAGACCACGACCGGCCGCTGCATCCTGCGCCTGGAGCCACCCACGAGCGGCGAGGTCATCTTCGAGGGCCGGGATCTCGGGAAGCTCTCCGATGCCGAGCTGCGGGCGATGCGCCGGCGCATGCAGGTGATCTTCCAGGACCCCTATAGCTCGCTGAACCCCCGAATGACGGTGGGGCAGATCATCGCGGAGCCGCTGGGCGTGCACGGTATCGTGCCGGATCGGACCGCCCGGGCGGCCCGGGTCCAGGACCTGCTGCGCCACGCGGGTCTCCTACCGGCCATGGCCCGGCGCTACCCCCACGAGCTCTCCGGCGGGCAGCGCCAGCGCGTCGGCATCGCCCGGGCGCTCGCGATGGAGCCGAGCCTGATCATCTGCGACGAGCCGGTCTCGGCGCTGGACGTCTCGATCCAGGCCCAGATCATCAACCTGCTCGAGGAGCTGCAGGCCGAGTTCGGGCTGACCTATCTCTTTATCGCCCACGATCTCTCGGTCGTGCGCCACATCTCCGACCGCGTCGCGGTCATGTATCTCGGCAAGATCGCCGAGATCACCGACCGCAAGTCCCTCTACGAGGACCCGCAGCACCCCTATACCAAGGCCCTCCTGTCGGCCGTCCCCATCCCGGACCCGGCCGTCGAGGCCGCCCGCGAGCACGTGGTGCTCGGCGGGGAGGTGCCGAGCCCACTCAATCCGCCCTCCGGCTGCGTCTTTCACCCCCGCTGTCCCATCGCGGTGGACGAGTGCCGACGGGTGGTGCCCGAGCTCCGGGAGATCAAGCCCGGACACCAGGCGGCCTGCATCCGCCTGTAGGGCGCGACCGGCCTTGACATCGAGGGTGTGTGCCCGCTAAATTACCGAAACGTAGGCGGAACCAAGACCCACCCTGACGGATTGATTCCTCAAACGGTTCGATCGCCCATCTCACTGGGGAGGTGGCCAATGCGCCATCGCAACAGCCGGATTCTCTGTGCTCTCGTCGCGCTCGCCCTCGTGTCGTCCACCGGGTGGACGGCCTCCGCCGTCGCCCAGGACAAGCCGCGCTCCGGGGGTGAGCTGGTCTTCGTCGTGCCCTCGGAGCCCCCGTCTTACGACGCACACCGCGAGGAGACCTTCGGGGTGATCCACCCGATGGCGCCTCACTACAGCACCCTTCTCAAGGTGGACCCGTTCGACAAGACCGGGACGAAGCCGGTCGGTGATCTGGCCGAGTCCTGGACGATCTCCCGGGACGGCACGACCTACACGTTCAAGCTCCGCCAGGGTGTGAAGTTCCACGACGGGAGCCTGCTGACGTCCAAGGACGTGAAGGCCTCGTACGACAAGATCGTCTTCCCGCCCACTGGAGTCGTGTCGTTGCGGAAGAGCGCGTATCGCGCGCTCGAAGCGGTGGAGGCGCCCGATCCGCAGACCGTCCGCTTCAAGCTGAAGTGGGCCGAAGGCTCCTTCCTCCTCAACCTCGCCTCGCCTTGGAACTGGATCTACAAGGCCGACCTCCTGGCCAAGGACATGCACTGGTACGAGAAGAACGTGATGGGCACAGGCCCCTTCAAGTTCGTCGAGCACGCCAAGGGCTCGCACTGGGTGGGCAAGAAGAACCCCGACTACTGGGACAAGGGGAAGCCCCATCTCGACGGGTACCGGGCGATCTTCATCTCGTCGTCCTCCGCTCAGGTGGCGGCGGTTCGCGGTGAGCGGGCCCACATCCAGTTCCGGGGCTTCACCCCCGCCGACCGTGACAGCCTCGTCCAGGCCCTCGGCAACAAGATCACCGTCCAGGAGAGCCCGTGGGACTGCATCCTGATGGTCGCCATGAATCACCAGAAGAAGCCCTTCGACGACAAGCGCGTGCGCCGGGCGATGACCCTGGCGCTGGACCGGTACGAGGGCTCCCGGAACCTGTCGAAGATCGCCATCGTGAAGGAGGTCGCCGGCATCCAGGTGCCCGGCACCCCATTCGCGACGCCGCCCGACGAGCTGGCCAAGCTGGCCGGGTACGGCAAGGACATCAACGCGTCCCGGACCGAGGCCCGCAAGCTCCTCAAGGAGGCAGGCGTCCCGGATGGCTTCTCCTTCACGTTCAAGAACCGCGGCATCCCGCAGCCGTACGAGCCTCTGGGGATCTGGCTGATCGACCAGTGGCGTCAGATCGGGCTGAACGTCAAGCAGGAGATCCTCGAGGCGTCGGCCTATCATCCGATGCTGAAGCGCGGTGACTTCGAGACCGCCATGGACTTCCAGTGCGGCTTCATCGTCGAGCCGGACCTCGACCTGCCCCGCTTCCTGTCGGACTCCGACGCCAACTACGGCAAGTCCGGCGACAAGGTGCTGGACGATCTCTACAACCGGCAGGCCCGCGCCACCGACTCCGAGGAGCGCAAGAAGATCCTCCGGGCCTTCGAGAAGCGCCTCCTGGACGAAGAGGTGCATTCGATGATGACGCTGCAGTGGAACCGGATCATCCCGCACAGCGCGAAGGTGAAGGGCTGGACCATCACGCCCAGCCACTACCTCAACAACCAGCTCGACACGGTCTGGCTGTCGGAGTAGGGCAGGCACGGGCGGCCCCGGGCCGGGTCCATAACCGGCCCGGGCCGCCACAGGGCCTATGTGGAAATACCTGCTGAAGCGCTTCCTCCTCATGTTCCCCACCCTGATCGGGGTGGCGATCGTGACGTTCGTCCTCATCCGGGTGATCCCCGGCGACGTGGTCGAGCTGCGGCTGTCGGGCGAGCGCGGCGCCGCCTCGGAGCAGGTGATCCAGCAGGAGCGCGTGCGGTTCGAGCTCGATCAACCCATCTGGAAGCAGTTCGCGGTCTGGATCGCCGGGATCGCCCGGCTCGACTTCGGCACCTCGATGTGGACGGGCTCGCCGATCTGGGACGAGATCAAGCTGCGTTTCGCCCTGTCGCTGCAGGTGGCGGTCATGGCCACCATCGTGGCGGTGATCCTGGCCGTGCCCTTGGGTCTTCTCGCGGCGCTCAAGCAGGACACGTGGGTGGACTACGCGGTGCGCATCTTCTCCATCGCGGGGCTGGCGGTCCCGTCGTTCTGGCTCGGTATCCTGTTCATCCTGGCGTTCCTGATCATCTTCAAGTGGCTGCCCCCCATGGTCTACACTCCGTTCTGGGTGAGCCCCTGGCAGAACATGCAGCAGCTCATCTGGCCGGCGCTTGCGGTGGGCTACCGGTACTCGGCGGTGGCCACGCGGATGACCCGCTCGGCGATGCTCGAGGTGCTGCGCGAGGACTACGTGCGCACCGCGCGGGCCAAGGGTCTCGTCCACCGCCTCATCCTGATCCGCCACGCCCTGAAGAACGCCATGCTGCCGGTGCTGACGGTCATCGCGCTCGAGTTCGCGTTCCTGATCGGGGGCCTCGTCGTCACCGAGCAGGTCTTCAACCTGAACGGGATCGGGCTGCTGTTCGTGCAGGCGGTGGCCCATCGCGACTACACGTTGATCCAGGCCCTGGTGATGCTGGTGGCCGGCATCTTCATCGTCGTGAACTTCTTCATGGACGTCATGTACGCCTGGCTCGACCCCCGGATCCGCTACCGGTAGATCACGCGCTTATGGCCATCAACGCCGCCGACATCACGACCGCAACCAGCGAGCCGACGTCCAGCGCCCGCGGGTGGGCGGCCGTCCGCGCCTTCGCGCGCCGGCGCACCCTGGGCGCGGTGGGCGCAGTCGTGGTGGTGATCATGATCGTGGTCGCCGTCTTCGCGGGGCCGCTGGCGCCCTATGACCCGCTGGCGGTGGATTTCGGGGCCATGCTGACCAAGCCCACCGCCGCGCACTGGCTCGGCACCGACGCCTTCGGCCGCGACGTGCTCTCGCGGCTCATCTACGGCTCGCGCACCGCGCTCCTGGTGGGCTTCGGCGCCGCGCTCCTCGGGGCCACCCTGGGGGCGGTGCTCGGAGTGGGCAGCGCCTACTTCGGTGGGCGCGTGGACCTCTACCTGCAGCGGCTCATGGACGTCTTCCTGTCGTTCCCGCTCATCATCCTGGCCCTGGCACTCGTGGCGATCCTCGGCAACAGCATTCCGAACGTGATCATGGCCATCACGGTTCCGATGATCCCGCGGGCCGCGCTGGTCATCCGCTCCTCGGCCCTGACGATCCGCGAGATGCCGTACGTCGACGCGGCGCGGGCGGCCGGCTTCGGGCACGCCCGCATCATCCTCCGCCACATGCTGCCCAACGTGGTCGCCCCGTACCTCATCATGCTCACCGCGTTCCTGAGCCAGGCGATCCTGGCGGAGGCCTCGCTCTCGTTCCTCGGGCTCGGAGTGCAGGAGCCCACGCCCGCCTGGGGGCTCATGCTGCGGGGCGCCGCCGTGGATTTCGCGGAGGCGGCCCCATGGATGGGGCTGTTCCCGGGCCTCTCGATCAGCCTGGCCGTCTTCGCGTTCAACCTCTTCGGCGACTCGCTCCGCGACGCGCTCGACCCCAAGCTCCGAACGCTGTAGCCGGCGGGCCAAACGCCTTGACACCTGCCGCGCAAGTTGGTAGAAATGTGTGGGTTTCCAGTCGGTTCATCCCGGGTCACCGGTTAACAGGAGGCCGGAATGGCGTATATCATCGCTGAGCCCTGCATCAACGTGAAGGACAAGGCCTGCGTCGAGGTCTGCCCCGTCGACTGCATCTACGAGGGCGAGACGATGCTCTACATCCATCCGGATGAGTGCATCGACTGCGGGGCGTGCGAGCCGGTCTGCCCGGTGAAAGCGATCTTCGCGGAAGACGAGACCCCGGCCAACTGGAAGAACTTCATCGAGCTGAACAAGCAGTTCTTCAAGGACAACCCGGGCGTCAAGCCGGCCACCAAGGCGTAGCCGAGCAGCCGTCCGCTCGCAGAACGACGGGAACCCGCGACCTCGCGGGTTCCTTTCTTTTGGACTGGCGGCCCGTGCCCGGACGCGGCAGCAGCCGCCCGCGGCGGCTGCACACGGCCCGGTGCAGGCGGTCGGGCTCGGCCACGGATTTCCGCGGACTTCATCGCCGCGCCGCGTGGCACAGGCCTTGCGATGCTCGGCGCGCATGACAGCGCTCATGCCCGCTCCCGAGCCCGCTCCGCGGCCCTCGCCCCCGCGCGTGCCCAAGGGGTTGTCGGACACGGCCGCCTTGCCCGATGCGCCCGCACGGCCGCTGCCCGGCTTCCACGGGGCCGTCTCCGACTTCAAGCGCCGACTGATCGAGGCGACGCTCACCCAGGCCGGCGGCAACCGCACGCGCGCCGCGCGGGCGCTCGGCCTGCAGCGCACGTATCTGCTGCGGCTCATCCGCGAGTTCGAGGTCCGCGTCCCGCCCGCGCCGATGGCGCCGCGCCGCGGGGACACGAGCCCGGTTTCCGGAGACGAGGTGGCGCAAAGACGTTGACACCCGATCACGCGCCGGTTTGAAACGGGTGCGTGAGCGACGTGGGGATCGCCGGAGCGGGCATGACCCGCTTCGGCCGGCGCGACGAGAATCTCCCCGATCTCACCGTGACGTACGCTGCTCAGACCCGGGCGCCGCCCTCCGCGGGAGCCGATGGCACAGCGGGAGCGATCACTCTGACCTGCGACAATCTCCCTCAGTCTCGTCCGCCGCGCGCCGGAGAGCGCCCCGCGCGGGGTCGCAGATGCGGTCGAACCTCCTTCATGAACAGGTCGAGCTGGCCGGGATCCTGTACGAGCAGGTTGAACGTCAGCTCGTCCACGCCGGCGTCGATGCGAGCCTGGAGCCGCGGGATCAGGTCGTCGGGATGCCCCATCAGGTAGATCGGGGCCATCTCGTCGTAGTCGTTGAAGCTGAACCGCGCGAGGACCTCGCGCAGGCGATGCGGCGTCGGGTCCAGGTCGATGTAGAGGTGGTCCTGGTGGGCGAACCGCAGCGTGGCCGGATCGCGGCCGGCCGCGCGCGCCTCCGCTTCGAGCATGGTCCAGCTCTTCACGAGCTCGGACGTGTCGAGCCCCGGGGCGGCGCGGTAGGCGGTCATGAGCCCGTCTGCCATCCGGGCGGCGCGCCGGATCGGTCGCTCCGCCGAGTAGCCCGGGCTCGTGGTGATGTGCCGGCTCGTCCCCGGCTTGACGGTGCCGCCCGCCAGCCAGATCGGCGGGTGCGGCTTCTGCACGGGCTTCGGGACGAGCCGCACCTCGGGAATCGTGAAGAGGCGTCCCTCGTACGAGAACGTGTCCTCCGTCCAGAGCCCCTTGATGATCTCGAGCATCTCGTCCATCCGGCGCCCGCGCGTCGCCTTCGGGACCTGGCAGGCGCGGAACTCCCGGTCCTCCCAGCCCACGCCGGCCCCGAACACGACTCGGCCCTCCGACAGGACGTCGAGGTTTGCGAACGCCTTGGCGGTCACGACCGGGTCCCGGAGCGGCAGCACGAGGATCCCCGTCCCCACCGTGACCCGCCGGGTCGCGGGAACGACCACCGCCAGCGTGGTCACCGGCTCGAGGAACACGACGCGATAGGACGGGGGCGCGTCGAAGAGATGGTCGAAGACCCAGATGCCGTCGAACCCCACGTCTTCGGCGCGTCGCGCGTAATCCTGGAGGACGGCGGCCGTCGGCGGCGCCTCGCCGGGAACGGTGTAGGCAGGCAGGAACGCTCCGAATCGCATCAGGCTATCATAGCGCCATGCGGCGCTGGCGCCTCGGAATCCTCGGTCTCCTGGCCCCCGCCGGGCTCCTCCTCGGGGTGCTCTTCGTCTACCCGCTCCTCAACATGGCCAGTCTCTCCGTGCGCTCCAAGTTTCCGGGCGCCTTCACGTACACCGGCGAGCACTACGCCAAGTTCGTCACCGAGCCCTATTTCCTCCAGGTGACGCAGACGACGTTCACCCTGGCCATCGTCGTCACGATCCTCACGATCGTCCTCGGCTACCCCGTCGCGTACTACTTCGTCCGTGGACACTCCAGGCGGAAGCACCTGATCTTCCTGTGCATCATCTCGCCGCTCCTGGTCTCGATCGTCGTGCGGACCATCGGGTGGACGATCGTCCTCGGCAACGAGGGCCTCGTGAACAACTTCCTGCGCGCGCTCGGGGCGACCCGCGAGCCGTGGCCCCTCATGAATAACTTCTGGTCCGTGACGGTCGGCCTCGTCCATGTCCTCTTGCCGTTCATGATCCTGTCGATCGCGAGCGTGCTCGGAAAGATCGATCCCGCCCTCGAGGAGTCTGCCGCGGTCCTCGGCGCCAACCCGGCGTGGACCTTCTGGCGCGTCACCCTGCCGCTTTCCGTCCAGGGCATCGCGGCAGGCTCGATCCTCGTCTTCTGTCTGACGATCGGCGCCTACATCACACCCTGGTGGCTCGGCCGCGGCAAGGTGCTCCTGTTCTCGACCACGATCTACGACCAGATGCTGGCTATCATCGACTGGCCGTTTGGCTCGGCCGCCGCCATGATGCTGGTGGCGGCCACCCTGGTCGTCGCGACCGTCTACTTCACCCTCCTCGGCCGTGTCGGACCGCGCTGAGCGCCTCCTCGGCTGGTACGTGGTGGGGCTCCTCGCCTTCCTGGCCCTCCCGATCGTGGTCGTCTTCCCCGCGGCGTTCGCCCCGGACCCCACGCTCAACTTCCCGCCGCGTGGGCTGTCCCTCCGCTGGTTCAAGAACGTCGTCGATCAGCCGCAGTTCCTGCGCGCTTTCTACGTGAGCCTCTACGTGGCCGTGGTGTCGACGGCGCTGGCGCTGGTTGCCGGCACGCTCGCGGCCTTCGCGCTCGTGCGACACCGCTTCCCCGGTCGCCAGCTCCTGGAGCTCTTGTTCGTCGCGCCGCTCGTCTTCCCGGCCATCGTGTACGGCGTGGCCATGCTCATGGTCCTGAACCCGATGAGGCTCCAGCGGACGATCCTGGGACTCTGCCTCGCCCACGTCGTCATCACCGTCCCCTACGTGCTCCGGACCGTGTCGGCGACGCTCCACGGCGTCAGCCCCACCTTCGAGGAGTCCGCCGCGATCCTCGGCGCCAACCGCTGGCGGACCTTCTGGCACGTTACGCTGCCCCTGATCCGCCCGGGGCTGATCGCGGGGGCCACATTCTCCTTGATCATCTCGTTCGACGAGTTTACAGTCTCACTGTTCCTCACGGGCCCCGGGCTGATGACGCTCCCGCTGGAGATCTACAACTACACCGAGTTCACGATCGACCCCACCATCGCCGCGATCTCGACGGTGCTGATCGCGCTCTCGGTGGCGATCATCGTGGCGATCGAGCGGTTCCTCGGGTTCGAGAAGCACTTCCAGCTCTGACCGGGCCCCTGAACGGGGCAGGGAGGTCGACATGAGCGAGCACACAGCGTACCTCTTGCGATCCTTCGACAAGGATGTGACCCGGCGTGCCGTGCTCCAGGGCCTCGTCGCGATGGGCGTCGGCGCGGCGACGCTCACGGACTTCGCCGGTCGCCTCGCCCGGGCGAGCGCCGCGGACGTCGCCGAGCTGACGATCTTCTGCTGGTCGGGGCTCGTCCCGGACATCCTCAAGGAGGCGTCGATCGCCCCCTTCCGGAAGACCCGTCCCGAGGTCTCGATCAAGCTCGACGTCTCGACCAACGCCGTCATGTACCCGAAGATGCTGGCGGCGCGGAGCAACCCGGCGATCAGCGGGGGGATGTTCAACGACATTTTCACCCAGAAGGGCATCGCCGACGGGCTCTGGGAGAAGCCGAACGACGAGTGGATGCCCAACAAGAAGAGCATCCCCACCGAGCTCCTGGCGCCCGGCGGGTACGGCGTCCTGTTCCAGTTCACCCCCTTCGGGATCATGTACAACCCCGATCGCGTCGAGAAGCCGAAGTCGTGGGCCGACTTGTGGGACCCGAAGTACAAGGGCCGCGTGGTCATGTGGGACCTCTACTACGACGCCTACATCGCGGCCGCGGTGATCAGCGGCAAGGGCCCGAGCGTCGAGGAAGGGATCAAGCTCTGGGCGCCGCACAAGCAGAACGTCGGCGCGTGGACGACCTCGAACAGCAAGGCCGAGGACGAGGTGGCGCGCGGCGAGATGTGGCTGGCGCCGCATTGGGGCGCCTGGGCGGAGCAGGCGCGGACACAGGGCAAGAAGCTCGCCTTCGCGATCCCGAAGGAAGGCGCCGTGCAGTGGGGTGGCCACATGGTCTCGGTGACCGGCTTCAAGCGTCCGATCGTCGAGCTGACCCAGCGCTACCTCGACACCTGGAACTCCGAGGAGTGCCAGCTCACGTGGATCACGAAGGGCTTCTTCGGCCCGGCCAACCGGAACGTGAAGATCCCGCCCGAGATGCTGAAATCCCCGGCCGTGATGACGGCCGAGGACGCCGCGAAGAAGCTGATCCGCTACGACGTCAAGGCGGTCGGCGAGAAGATCCCGCAGCTCAAGGCGCTGATCGACCGGACGCTCAAGGTGTGACCGCCCCCGTTCGCCCAGCGTGAGCATCGACGTCCGGCTCACCGCGGTCACCAAGCGGTTCGGCTCGGTGACCGCGGTTCGCGCCGTCTCCCTGGAGGTCTCCCAGGGTGAGGTCCTGGCCCTCCTCGGGCCGAGCGGATGCGGCAAGACCACCACCCTCCGCGTGGTCGCCGGCTTCGAGGCGCCCGACGACGGCACCGTCGAGATCCGTGGTCGCGTCGTCAACAACGTGCCGACCTACCGCCGGAACCTCGGCATGGTCTTCCAGCAGTACGCCCTGTTCCCTCACATGTCCGTCTTCGACAACGTCGCCTTCGGCCTCCGGATGCGCCGCGTCCCGCGGAGCGACACCCCCAGCCTGGTTGGGGAGGCGATGGCGCTGGTGCGCCTCACCGGCCTCGGCGAGCGTTTCCCCTCCCAGCTCTCGGGCGGCCAGCAGCAGCGCGTCGCCCTGGCGCGGGCGATCGTCACCAAGCCCGCGGTGCTCCTCCTCGACGAGCCGCTCGGCGCCCTCGACCGGAAGCTCCGGGCGGAGATGCAGGTCGAGATCCGCGCGCTGCAGCGCCAGGTCGGCATCACGACCATCTTCGTGACCCACGACCAGGAGGAGGCGCTCACGATCGCCGACCGCATCGCGGTGATGGAGCACGGCGAGATCGTGCAGATCGGCGCGCCGAGGGAGATCTACGAGCGTCCCCGCTCGCGCTTCGTGTCCGACTTCATCGGCGTCTCGAACGTCCTGGAGGGTCAGGTCGTCGCCCGCACGGCCGGCGGGCTCGTGATCGAGCTCCCCAGCGGCGCGCGCGTGAGCGCGCTCCCGGTCGACGGTCCCAGGGCCGGCGACCGCGTCGAAGTCGCCATCCGGCCGGAGAAGGTCGAGATCGCCGAAGTCGCGGGGAGGGCAGCGAACTGCCTGCCTGGGACCGTCGAGAACGTCGTCTATCTGGGCGCCGTGACCTACTACCACGTGCGGACCCCCGACGCCCGGCTCGTCGTCATGGAGCAGAACCGCGCGCCGCGCCACGACGAGGCGCCGTCGCCTGTCGGCCGCGAGGTCCACGTCTGCTGGGACATCGAGAGCACGCTCGTCCTCGCGTCGGCGAGGTGAGCCCGGTCGTTTCCTCGCCTTCAGAACACACCGGAGGCCGTTTTGTTTCCGAGGGCAAGGAGGCCGGTGGCAAGGCCCTTTGGAGACGCGTCCTTGAGACTCGCTGGTGACCCTCGCTTTGTGCCCGGCAGCTCTTGGCACTGTTCCCTGATTCGCCGTTCCAAGTGACCGAGAGGTACTGACACCTGGCCGATTGGGGTTTAAGATTGGCGCATCGTGCAGATCGGCGTCGACATCGGCGGGACCTTCACTGACATTGTGGCGCTGGATGGCCAGGGGCGGCTCACGCTCGCCAAGGTGCCGACCACGCCCAAGGACCTGCTCGAGGGCATCGCGGCGGCGGTGCGGCGGGTGACGGTCGAGGCGGGTGCCGATCCCGCCGCAGTCGCGCGGTTCATCCATGGCACCACAGTGGCGACCAATGCCGTGCTCGAGCAGAAGGGGGCGGTGACGGCCATCCTGGCCACCGAGGGGTTCGAGGACGTGCTGGAGCTCGGCCGGCAGAAGCGCTCGCGCATGTACGACCTCGACATGGATCCAGAGACGCCCACGTTCCTGGCCCCGCGCCGGCGCCGGATCGGCATCCGCGAGCGCGTGGATGCCCGCGGCCACGTGCTGGTGCCGCTCGACGAGGATCAGGTGCGCGCGGAGGTCGCGCGGCTACGCGACGAGGGCGTGCAGGCTATCGCGGTGTGCTACTTCTTCTCGTTCGTCAATCCGTCGCACGAGCTCCGCACGCGCGAGCTGTGCCGCGAGGTCGCGCCGGAGCTCAGCGTGTCGCTCTCGTGCGAGGTGGACCAGACGTTCCGCGAATACGAGCGCTGCTGCGTCACCGCGTTCGACGCCTACCTGGGACCGGTGGTGCAGCGCTACCTGGCGGGATTGGCCCAGACGCTGCGCGGGCTCCGCGTGCCGGCAGTGCCGCTGATCATGCGCTCGCGGGGCGGCATCGTGTCGGCCTCGCTCGCCGCGAGCCAGCCGGTGACGCTGTTTCTCTCCGGGCCGGCCGGCGGCGTGGTGGGCGCGGCGTTCGCGGCGGAACGCTCCGGCGTCCGCGAGTTCGTCTCGCTCGACATGGGCGGCACCAGCAACGACGTGGCGATGGTGCGAGGCGGCGAGCCGCTCATCACCAGCGAGGGCTTCATCGGGCCGTATCCGGTGCGCACCCCCATGGTGGACGTCAACACGATCGGCGCGGGAGGCGGGAGCATCGCGGGGATCGACGCCGCCGGCGGGTTGCGCGTGGGTCCGACAAGCGCCGGCGCCGAGCCGGGTCCGGCGTGTTACGGGCGCGGCGGCGACCGCGCGACCGTCACCGACGCGAGCCTCCTGCTCGGATATCTGAACCCGGAGCGCTTCGCCGGCGGCGCGCTGGTGCTCGACCTCGCGGCGGCGGAGCGCGCCGTGGGTGCGGTGGCGCGCCGGCTGGGCCTCGACGTGATCGCGGCGGCGGCGGGGATTCACCGCGTGATCAACGCGCGCATGGCGGATCAGATCCGCCTTATGACGATCAAGCGCGGCTACGACCCGCGCCAGTTCGCCCTCGTCGTGCTGGGGGGCGCCGGTCCCGTGCACGGGGTGGCGCTGGCGGAAGAGATGGGCATGGCCGAGGTGATCGTGCCCGAGGCGCCCGGTGTGCTGGCCGCCTTCGGCCTGCTCGCGGCCGCGATCCAGCATCACCACGCGCGCACCTTCGCCGGGCCAGCCGACCGCGTCGATCTCGACGCGGTGAATCGGTGCCTGGCCGAGCTCGACGCCGCCGGACGCGCGCGGATGCGCGAGGAGGGCGTGCCGGCCGAAGAGGTGCGAGCAGTCCATTCCGCGGACATGCGGTACGTGGGCCAGGCGTACGAGCTGGAGGTCCCGCTGCCGGCCCCGCTCACGCGCGAGCGGATGCCCGCGGTGGTGCAGGCCTTCCACGCCACGCACGAGCGCGTCTACGGCTATGCGCGCGCCCAGCAGCCCACCGAGCTCGTGAACCTGCGCGCCGTCCACACGTATCCGCTGCCCCGGCCCGTGCTGCGCCCGCCCGCCCGCAGCGGCGGCTCGCTCGCGGAGGCCCGCCTGTCCACGCGGCGCGCGTACTTCGCGGGGGACGGCTTCATCGCCACCACGATCTACGAACGCGCCCGCCTGCGGGCCGACGCCCGCGTGCCCGGCCCGGCCATCGTGGAGCAGATCGATACCACCACCGTGATCCCGCCGCGCTACGAGGCCCACGTCGAGACCTCGGGCAACCTCCGCATCCGTCGCGCCGGGACCGTCGAGCCGGGATGAATTTCAGAGCGAGGGAGCCCTTTCGAACAGAGCAGTCGGAGAGGGAGTGAGCCCATGAGCAGTCCCGCCATCGACCCCATCCTGCTCGAGGTGCTGCGCAACCGCCTCGACGCGGTCGCCGACGAGATGGAGCTGACGCTGCTGAAGAGCGCGGCCTCGCCGATCGTGAAGGAAGGCCTGGACGCCTCGGCGGCGCTCTTCAACCGGCAGGGCGAGACCATCGCGCAGGCCGCGGCCATCCCGATCCACCTGGGGGCGCTGCAGTTCGCCGCTCAGCGCATCGTGCGCGCGTTCCCGCCCGACGAGATGCGCGAGGGCGACGC
>Ga0187893_10000870_pt1 | contig 76111 bp, 73 predicted proteins | sample MA1701074metaG_FD_139574 | JGI IMG/M metagenome (GOLD analysis project Ga0187893, IMG submission 139574) | White microbial mat communities from a basaltic lava cave in the Kipuka Kanohina Cave System on the Island of Hawaii, USA - MA170107-4 metaG ...
GACGCGACGTGGTATCTTTCGCCTGTAACAACCCGGCCTTGAAAGACCGGGCTAAATTCAGCGTGCCGCTACGCGGCAGAAATGCTCCTGGCTTTCTTTGCAGTCTAAGGAAACATGAGCCACGATGTTTTGTCGCCGTCACCATATTTACCTCCCTGTGTTCGCTCCGGCAATCTCGTATTCTGTGGAAGTTTGGAGCCGAGAGTCTGGAGTCATTAGGTGACAGGGAACAGGTTACAGGTTACAGACGGGGAGATTTCCTGCCAGTCCCCTCTAACCTGTCACCTGTTCCCTACTCTGACCACTGACCACCGCCCTATGGTTTGGCTTCCACCCAGTTTCGCCCCACTCCAGTGTCTACGACGAGCGGGACGGTGAGTTTATGGACAGACTCCATCTCCGACCGCACCACTTCGCGCACGCGCTCGACTTCCTTTTCAGGCGATTCCAACAACAACTCGTCGTGAACCTGAAGTATCATCTTCGCTCGCAGCCCTTCACGCCGCAATCTCTCATGCACACGAATCATCGCCATCTTTACAAGGTCGGAAGTCGAACCCTGAAGAGGCGCGTTGATGGCTTCGCGCTCGGCCCTCGCCCGCAGATTATGATTGCGATTGTTGATGTCTGGGATAGGACGTATGCGACCGAACAGGGTTCGCACGAAGCCCGTCTCGCGCACCTCCTTGGGCGTTTCTTCCATGTAGCGGCGCACGCCCGTGTAGGTTTTGTAATAATCCTCGATCACCTGTTTTGCTTTCGCCCGCGAGAGGCCGGTTCTCTGCGCGAGTCCGAACGGGCCTATGACGTAAGCGACGGCGAAGTTGACTATCTTGGCGAGCCGTCGCATCTCTTCTTCTTCCTGTTTGTCCTTCGCGCCGAAGACCGACCTTGCGGTGGAGGCGTGAATATCTTCGCCGTGAGCGAAAGCTTCGGTCATAACGCGATCGCCCGTGATGTGCGCGAAGAGTCTCAATTCGATCTGCGAATAATCAGCCGATATCAAAACATATCCGGGCGAAGCGACGAATGCCGCGCGGATGCGGCGGCCAAGCTCCGAGCGAATCGGTATGTTTTGCAGGTTCGGATTGGTGCTGCTGAGTCTTCCCGTCGCTGCGACTGCCTGATTGAGAGTCGTATGCACGCGACCTGTTCGCGGGTTGATCAGTTTGGGCAAAGCGTCGACGTAAGTGTTTTTGAGTTTGGCTATTTCGCGATATTCGATTATGAGGCGAGGCAGTTCGTACTTCGCGGCGAGTTCTTCAAGCACATCGCTCGAAGTCGAGATGCGCCCCGTTTTGGTCTTGCGCCCGACTTCGAAGTTGAGTTTCTCGAAAATCTCTCCGAGCTGAACGGTCGAGTTGATGTTGAACTCTTCGCCCGCGAGCTTGTAAATCTCTTTCGTCAAGCGATCAAGTTCCTGCTCCATCTCGCCGTCCGCTTTTTCCAACGCCGTGGTGTCGATCTTCATGCCGAGTCGTTCCATCTCGAAAAGAATTTCGACGAGGGGTAGTTCTATTTCGGAATAAACCGTCTCAAGTTCCTTCTCTTCGATTTTCGCTCGCAGGACATCGGCAAGATGAAACGTCAGATCGGCGGTCTGAAGCGCGTGCGAATCCGCCGAGTCGAATCCATCGACTGAGTCAGCCATATCGAGACCGAGATATTCGCGCGTCACTTCCTGAATTCGGTAATTAGTTCGGTTGGGATCGAGCAGATAAGCCGCAAGCATCGTGTCGTCTTCGACGCCTTCTATGCGGATAGCGGGTTTGAAATCAGGGATCGAGCCGTCAGGTTTTTTCTTCTGGGGCTTATCGTCGCGCTCGGTGATGTATTTATCGAGAGAGGTGAGCGCGCCTTTCCAGTCGTGGATGGATTTACGGATGATTCCGTTTTCCAGAACTTCTTTGAGAAGACTGAGCGGGTCAGTGTCGGTCTCGAACTTTTCGAAATCGATTATCACTGCATTCATCTGCGCGGTCGAGATGGCCAGCCCGTAAAGCGTTTCGTCGCGCTCGGCTGTGGTAATCGCTATGCGATCAAGCGACCACAGCGAACGAATGAATGATTTTAATTCCGCCGCAGTCGTGATGCGCGCATACCGCGCTTTGCCGGGGCGACGAGCCGCAACGGTCGCTATCGAGTCGGGGCTGGCAGCGTCGGCGAATTCGCGCGTGAGTTGCGAGAATTCGAGTTCTGAAAACAACTCATACGCGGCCTCTCGATCAGGCTCTTCGTAGCGCAGCGCGTCGAGGTCTAAGCTGATAGGCATATTGCAATGGATGCGCGCGAGGTCGCGCGATTGCAATATCAATTCAACATTTTGCTGAAGGCTTTCGCGGTAGGTCTTGCGCGAGATTTCGTCAGCGTGAGCAAGCGCGTTTTCGAGAGAGTCGAACTGCTGAAGTATCTGCTTTGCGCCCTTCTCTCCCACGCCCGGAGCGCCGGGTATATTATCCGAAGAATCGCCCCAGAGAGCCAGTAGATCGACGACCTGATCGGGGCGGACGCCGAGTTTTTCCTCAACGCCCGCCGAGTCGAGCAATTTCATATCTCCGCTGCGCTCGGTTCTGAGAACTTTCGTGTGAGGGGTGACGATCTGGCAGAGGTCTTTGTCATTCGTCACGACGATAATATCGAGACTCGCAGCTTCGGCTTTGCGCGCAAGCGTGCCGATGATATCGTCGGCTTCAAATCCCGGTTGTCGGATGATCGGCACGCGCAGAACTTCGCAGACGCGATTGATGTAGGGAAGCTGCGCTTCGAGGTCGTCGGGCATCATCGCGCGATTCGCTTTGTAAAGCTCATAAGATTCATGTCGAAAGGTCGGCTCAGGAGAATCCAAAGCGATGCCGAGGTAATCCGGCTTTTCATGTGCGATCAGGCGACGAAGCATCATCGTGAATCCATAGATCGCATTGGTCGCAAGCCCGTGTGAATTCGACAGTCCGCGAATCGCGTAGTAAGCGCGAAAAATCTGTGACATGCCATCGACGATGTAGAGCCGCTTTCTTTCCTCTTCAGCCATTACAGTTCATACTACGAGCCGCAAAATTCGAGTGTCAATTCAGTTTTCAGTTTTCAGTTTTCAGCGCGTCTGGCTTCAGGGGTATTCACCGCCTGATTTTTTATCCGTCTTCTGCATCAAAAGATCAGCCTTGCCCGCAGACAAACAATCTAGGGCTGGAAACTGAAAACTGAAAACTGAAAACTGAATTGACGGCTGAAAACTGACGGGCTTTGTGTTAGCATGGGGTCGCCTCGAAACGAGCGCCAGCGTGTGAGACCGCAACGAGCGCACGGGAAAAGGAATGACATTTGAAGATTTCCAAAAAGCGTTTGCGGGAGAGATCAGAGAGTTTTTAACTCGTATCCAGCGTCGTTACAGCGTCACTGATGAAGAGATGATTGCGGCCCTGCATTCGTCGGCGAAAAAATATCTGACGGACGCCTTCGATCAGACGACCGGAAATCCCGGCCCGACGACGGAAGCGCGACTGGAGACGACGAAATACTTCGAGTCGCTCAACTGCGAGGATATGTGTCTGGCCGTAGCCTGTGCCAAAGGAGACGATGCCGCATGGGAAGATTTCTTCCGCGATTATCGCAGCTATCTCGTCAACATCTCGCGCACGATGACGCAGGACGCCGGAGCCGCAGAGCAACTGGCCGATTCGACTTTCGCCGAACTCTACGGCCTGCGCGAGACCGACAGCGGGCGGGTGAGCAAGTTTTCCTTCTATTCGGGGCGCGGCTCGATGCGCGGATGGCTTCGCGCAGTGGTATTTCAACTCTCGGCTGATTCGCACCGTCAGACGAGCCGTTTCGTTCAGACCGAAGAGCCTGAAGACATGGATCGCCTGGTCGGACTAAACGAGCCGGAGCGCCCCACCCTCTCCGACCCGCAGTATGTGAGCGAGCGTTATCGCAGCGCCGTTGCAGACGCGCTCAGGCGTTCGCTCTCGGCGCTTGATCCGCGCGAGCGATTGCTGCTGGCTTATTACTATTACGACGAAATGACGTTGCGCGAGATAGGGCAGTTGTTCAACGTGCATGAAGCGACCATAAGCCGGTGGCTGACGAAGGTGCAAAAGCGGACGCGCAAGCTGGTTGAAAAGAGCCTTGCGCGGGATCACGAGTTCAAACGGCGCGAGGTCAGCGAAGCCATTGAGCTTGCGGCTGAAGAGATGAACATAAGCGTGCGCGAATATCTGGTCGAACAGGTAGAAGCAGACTCGGCGCGCGGGGCAAGAGGAGCCGTCGCTCCAAAGACATAAAAATAAAAATTTTCGCAAACGCGGCATCGGGTCGCGTTCTCTTGGAGGAGAAAGTCCAAAGCCATGAGGATGTTCTGGCAAACTGAAGACAAGGCCATTGATAATCTGCTCCGCGTGCGGCGCGTCACTGACGCTGTGTGCCGCGGATTCGATCCTGATCTGGCCGCCGCCTACGTCGAGCGTTCGCTCACTTCCACCGAGCAGGCGCGATACGAAATCCACCTGTCCGAATGCGCCGGGTGCCGAAAGACCACCGTCGCGTTGATGCGCGCGGTCGAGGCCGATCAGCCCCGCGCAGGAAAACGGATTGAAAAAACCGGCTGGGCCGATATGCTCAAAGGTTCTGTGATCGCTTTGGCGACTCCGCGAACCGCCCTCGCCGCCACAGCCGTCATAGTTCTTGCCGCGAGCTTCGCCTTTGTGATTTTGCGGCAGCCGCAGATGGGAGACACCCGGCAGGCGCGCGCCAGTCAGCCCGCGCAAAAAACGGAAGCTCAATCAGCCCCGCAACCTGACTCTGTAGCCCCCGCACCGGAGCAGGATGCCGATGATCAACCGACTCGCCCTCTCCTGGCGAAAGCCAGTCGCGCCAACAGCGAGCAGGAAACCGCGTTGGCGGAGGAAAAGAAGGACGCGGCGAGTGAGCCGCCCGCGTCGCCCGTTGCGCAGCCGACTGCAAAAGCAGCCGAAGAAAATGCTGCGGCAAGGACAGACGAGATCGCGCGCAAATCTGAAAACGAGAAATCGGAATCCGCGCCCCCGCCTCCGACCGAAGACAAACCGTTGCCGAAGATCGAAGGCGGACGCTCCGTGCCGAGCGATGATAGCGATGCCCGGTCGAGAGTCAGCACTCTTCGTCCCGGAGTGGTTGACGGCGAAGCGACCGAAGGCGGAAAAGAGAAAAAAGTCATTCGCCCTGATGATGCTGTTGCGCGAGGCGAAGCCGGGTCTACGAGCGGCACGGCTGGCAGAATAGCGGCTCCTCCTGCAAGTTCGCGCCTGCGCGATTCGAAAGACGAGGCGAAGTCTCGCGCGAAGGGAACGCCTGAAATAAAGATAGGCGGGAAGAAATTCTACTTTCTCAACGACACATGGACGGACAAGGACTACAAGCCGGAAAAAGAAATGCCGGTCGTCCCCGTAGTCCGAGGCAGCGCGCTTTACAAGGAACTGCTCACTAAAAACGCCGGACTGAAAATTTACTTCGAGTCTGAGCGGTTCGCCGAAGAGCGCGCCATCATCGTCTACAAAAATACCGTCTACAAACTTTCTCCACCGGAGAAATAAGCCACAATCCTCATCACTGCAACCAGAAGCCGTTCCCTTGGGGGGCGGCTTTTTATTTTCGTCGCGACCGACAAACGAAACAGCGGATGAAGGCGACCGTGCCGAGCCGCTTTCATCCGCTGTTTTTCACAAGAGTGATTTGCTGATTCAGAGCAATTGCTTGATCTCTTCTTCGAAGACCTCCATCGGGCGCGCGCCGACGAGTTTGTTTACGATCTCCCCTTTGCGGTTGATGATGTAATTGGTCGGTATGCCCTGACTCACATCCCAGCCCGTGAGGGCAGCCGGATTGTTCACAAGCCAGATGGAATAGTTGATGTTGTTGCTCTTCATGAATGAAGCGACCGCGCCTGCGCCCTGCCTCGTCCCCGTTATCGGATCGACCGAGACGCCTATCACCTCAAGCCCTTTATCGCGATACTTGTTCTGCAAAGCGACGAGTCCCGGTATCTCCACCCGGCAGGGGCCGCACCACGTGGCCCAGAAATCCAGTATCACCACTTTGCCGCGATACTGCTCAAGACTCTTCTGCACGCTTTCGGTCACAATGGGCGTCGTCGAAACCGGAGGGCCGCTGCTCGAACTGCCATTGCCTGAGATCAGTGAGCAGCCTGCGGAAAGCAGACCCAGTGCGAGCGCGAATATTAAAATGCCGCTTCTGTCCGGCTTTGAATTTGTGTTCGACATGATTTTCCTCAACACCTGACTTTTCAAAACAGGTCACAGCTTAACACGAATGCCCGTTCGGTTGCATTGTCAAAACCGGCGGCGATGGCGGTCGCGTTTGTCCGTGAAGCGGCAACGTTTCTCTTTTACTCTGACAGGCTGTGCGCCCGAATGACGCCGCTCAAGAATTATCCGGCACACGACGAGCGCGATCAATCGGTGCAGGTAACGCGATTCCCACTTCATCGATGGCGTGACTTCTATCCTCACCGTAGTCTGAGTCCGCCGGTCAGTGTCGAAGCAGAAAACGAGCAGCGTCGATTGATAAAATTTCTTGTGAACCGTTATCGCCGCTTGCGACCGCAACGCGCTCCTTCTACTCCGTTCGAGATAGAAATCATCGCCTTCGGCCATCTCCACGATCATGCGGTCGCGATTGGGATTGGCCCGCGAACGGCGAATGAGGAAAGACTCGCTGCCCTCCACCGAGATGATCGATATTCGGCGATCCAGCGCCTCGACGTTTATCTCGAATTTCGAGCCGTCTGCTTCATAAACAGCGCGACGCAGCCCGCGCCACTTGAGTCGCGCGATGCGGCGACCATCCAGAGTAAAGATATGGCGGACACGGCTATGGCCTTCGCGCCGGACGATGATCTCGCTTGCTCCGATGAAATCGCGCTCGAACGCTTCGCCTGCCGATTCGATTAAAGCTGCGTCTGCCTTCATAAAAGTATTTCACGCTCCGATATAACGCGCATACAACCCGCGCGCTATGGCCGGGTCTGTAGTGCCGCGAATTATGCTGCGCGCATCGCGGAAAACCGTTATGTCGTAATCCTCGACGCGAAAACGAAGTAGAAAATCGTTGAATTCGACTTTGCCGAGAGGTTGCAATCTGCGAGCGAGATCCGAAAAATCGACACGTATTCGCGCAGAGCGGGCTATCTGCACGCTGTTGCGCCCGCAAAGAGTGGTCGTCACCTGTCGCCCAAAGCCACTCAGGAATTCAAACTCCCGCCGCCCGCACGCCGCGCAGTCCGCGCGATCCGCGATGCCGGAAAGATCGAGGCGACTGATCGAGAAATCCCACACATCGACGCGCACGAGCGAGCGATGCAGTTTGTCTTTCTGCGCGGCGAGCAACTTCAACGCTTCGGCTGATTGAATAGAAGCGATGATCGAGATGATCGGCATTATCACGCCCGCCGTATCGCACGTCTCTCCGCTTCCGGGTTCGGGGAGGGATTCAAGCACGCAGCGAAGACACGGCCCTTCATCGGTTACGGTCATCGTCAATCCGTAAGAGCCAACAGCCGCGCCGTAAATCCATGGCACCCCCGTTTTTACGCACGCATCGTTTATCAGAAAGCGCGTTTCGAAATTATCCGTTCCGTCCAGCACCACATCTGCGCCTCGGATAATATCTTCGATGTTTTCGAAGTTCACGTCTTCGACAATCGCTTCGACTTCTATGGAAGAGTTGACGCGCGAGATGCGGCGGGCGGCGGCTATCGATTTAGGCAGACGATTGCATGCGTCGCTTTCCTCAAACATTATCTGGCGTTGCAGGTTGGACTGTTCAACGAAGTCGCGGTCGACGAGGGTGAGGCGGCCCACGCCTGCGCGGGCGAAGGTTTCAGCCTGTATTGCGCCGAGCGCGCCGCAGCCTATGATGACTGCGCGAGATGCGGCAAGTCGCTCTTGTCCTTCGCGACCGATGCCTGCGAAGAGTATCTGCCGCGAATATCTTTCTTCGATTGACATACCCACCAGATAAAACTCAAGCGGCCCCCGACGATTCAGAGACCGCTTCCAGTGCGATCTACTTCTTCTGCAATTCAGCCAGAGCAGCCAGCACTTCCTCGCTGTGCGGCATAGGCTTGACCTTGAGGAAGACTTTGGCCAATTTTCCGGTCGGGTCGATGATGAAGGTGTTGCGGGCTGAAATCTTCTTGCCGTTGTATTCCATCACCGAGCCGTAAGCTTCCGACACTGTGCCTTCGGTGTCTGCAAGCAGCTTGAAGTTCAATCCTTCTTTTTCGCAGAAGCTTTTGTGAGATGCGACATCATCGAAGCTCACGCCGAGTATGACGGCGTTGGCCTGCTGGTACTTATCGATGTCGCGCTGAAAGTTCCGGGCCTCGATAGTGCAGCCGGAAGTGAAGTCCTTGGGATAAAAGTAAAGCACCACCCATTTGCCCTTGAAGTCCTTGATGCTCACCATTTTGCCTTCGTCGTTCGAGAGCTTGAAATCGGGCGCTGGCTTGCCGACTTCGGGCGGGTCGGCCCAGGCCCCGACGCCGGGAGCTATCAGGGATAACGCAAGGATGAGCGAAGCAATCAGCACGGGTTTTCGATTCATTTATTTCCTCCAGTGAAACAGGCTGGCCGCTACCCACCAACAAATTAGCATAGCGGACACGGACGTAAGGCTTGAATGATAACACCTCATCGCGGAAAATACAGTCTGATGATGGCGTCTCTTTGCATTGCGCAATGCCTGCGGCATCGGATATATTTTTGCGGCCAGTATTATGTCTAACGAGAAAGTGGCGGCCACCAATAGGGAAGCCTACCACAGCTATCACATCCTTGAGACCTTTGAGTGCGGCATCGCGCTCACAGGCACAGAAGTAAAATCCATACGCGAAGGCCGATGCAACCTCAAAGACAGCTATGGAATGATCCGACAGGGCGAAGCCTTTCTCCTAAACGCTCACATAAGCCCTTACAGCCACGGAAATCGCGAGAATCACGAACCCACTCGCACGCGAAAACTGCTCATGCACAAGGCTGAAATCCACAGGCTTGCCGGAAAGGTTCAGGAAAAAGGTCTCACCCTTGTTCCGACGCGTATGTATCTGAAAAACGGTCGGATCAAACTCGAACTGGCGCTGGCAAAAGGAAAGAAACTTTACGACAAGCGCGAAACTGAGCGTCGCCGCGAAGCTGATCGCGAAGCGCGCGCTGTGATGAAGGGAAAAATCAGAGAGTGAAGCACGGCGACAGAGACCTCTTTCACAAGAGAGTTTTTCGCGAGATCGAACAACTTGACGCGAGATGATGAGTAACTGAAAACCGAAAACTGAAAACTGAAAACTGTTTTCGAGGAGACACTATGGAAGTCAGAGCGGAATTCGGAAAATTTTATGACGTTGAGGCAGACGCCCTGGTGGTGACCATTTACGAAGGCGAGAAGGCCGACGAGGGCGCGCTCAAGGAACTGGACGAGCGCACAGGCGGAGTGTTGAGCGAGATCACTGCAAGCGACGAGATGCGCGGCAAGCAGGGCGATATGGTTTATATTTATCGCGCAGGCAACCTGCGCGCTCGAAGGCTCCTGCTCGTGGGCGGAGGCAAGCGCGAAGATTTTTCGTTCGACACCGTGCGAAGAGTTTCAGGCGCGGCAGCAAGATTTCTCCGCAGCAAAGGCGCGCGCTCGATGGCCGTGCTTCGCCGCTCGCAACTCGATCTGGAACGAAGCGCGCAGTCGGCAGTCGAAGGCGTGCTTTTGGGACTGTTCGAACCTGATATGTACAAGACCGATCATAAAGAAGAGCGATACATCGAAGAACTCATTCTTCTCACCGCCCAGCCCGGAATGGAAGAAGCCCTCGCTCGCGGAGTCGAGCGCGGTCGAATAATCGGCGAATCCGTAAACCTCGCCCGCGAGCTTTCAAACGAGCCAAGCTCCACTCTTACTCCTTCCGAGCTTGCCGAACGCGCGAAAGAAAACGCTCAGAGATTCGGTCTCGATATCGACACACTCGACGAAGCCCGTATGAAAGAACTCGGCATGGGCGCACTCTTAGGAGTCGCCCGCGGATCGGACGAGCCTGCTCGCCTGATCGTGCTGCGCTACACGCCCGCAGGCACAGAGCCGATGGGCAATGACGCGGACGTGATAGCCATTGTCGGCAAGGGCATCACATTCGATTCGGGCGGAATATCGATCAAGCCTGCCGAGGGCATGGAAAAAATGAAGTACGATATGTCGGGCGCGGCGGCGACTCTCGCGGCGATGCGCGCGATAGCCCAACTCAAACCGCGAGTCAATGTGATAGGACTTATGCCCGCGGCTGAGAACATGCCGTCGGGTCGGGCTTACAAGCCGGGCGATGTGCTGCGGGCGATGAGCGGCAAGACCATCGAGATCATCAACACCGACGCCGAAGGCCGTTTGATTCTCGCCGACGCCATCGCTTATGCGCGCAAGCTTGGAGCGACGAAGATAATCGATCTGGCGACTCTCACGGGAGCAGTCTCGGTCGCTCTCGGCCCCGTTCACGTCGCGATACTCGGAAACGATCAAGCATTCATCGATGAAATGCGACAGTCTGCGCGCGAAGTCGGCGAGCGTATGTGGCAGTTGCCACTGGATGAAGATTATCGCGATATGATCAAGAGCGACATCGCTGATATAAAAAACTCAGGCGGTCGTTATGCGGGGACGATCACGGCAGCATATTTTCTGAAAGAATTTGCCGAAGACACTCCGTGGGTTCATCTCGACATAGCTGGAACAGCGTGGGAGAACGAACGCAAGGCGCACATGTCGAAAGGCCCGACGGGAGTGGCGATCAGGACTTTGATCAATTATGTCTGCAATCACGCAGCAGAATAAGGCAAAAGGAAAAATGCAAAAGGAAAAAGTATCGGAATCGAGAGGTTCGCCTTTTCCTTCCGGCCTGAGCTTGAGTCGATCACAACAAGCGGGCGCGCTGCTTATTATTTTTCTGCTGCTGGCTTTGCTGATTTACAGATTGAGTTGAGCGCGTCTCTTCCGAAGTTTCAAAAACGAGCAATATCATAAAAGCCCAGCGAGTCTGAAGAGTCCAGAGAGCCTGGAGTCAGGAAAAAAACATAAGCCTTCAGACTCTCCGGACTCTCCAGACTCGCTGGACTCCAGACTCGCTTACTACTTTTCAGGTTCCTGCTTTTCGCAGCCTTTGCCTTTGCGCTGTCGAGTCCATTCTTCGATGCTGGCGCGTATGAACTCGCCGAGGTCTTCGATGTCGCGTCCGGCCCTGACCCAGAAATCCTTGAATGTTTCAGGATCGATGTGAATTCCATAAGCTCTGCCCCACGACGAAGAACCTCCTACTTCATCTTCGTAGTAAGCCGCAAGCTGACGACAGGCCATCGCCGCCACCGAAAGCGAACTTCCCGCGGGCAGCGGATCGAAGACGGGCGCGACATCCGCGTCGATCTCCTTGAGCCGCGCAAGCACCCGGTTGTACTGCTCGACGCAAAACGCCGCCGTGTCTTCATTGCCGCCAGTCCATTCGTACTGCATCGCCATGCGCGCAGTCCGACGAAGCACATTCACAAGTTTCGCTATCTCTTTTTCGCGTTCCATAAAATTCCCTTTGAAAGCAGCCAGAAGTCAGGAGTCAGAAGCCAGAAGTCAGAATAAAACGACTGAAAACTGAAAGCTGAAAACTGCTACTGCATACCTCCATCTTTCAAAAGTTCCATCTGCTCGCGCAGCAACGCCTTGCCTCGATGCGCGCGCCACTTGACGGTCGAAACCGGAAGGCCCAAAAAAGCCGCTATCCGTTTGAGCGGCATCTCGTCGAGGAATCGCAATCTCACGACGAGCGCGTAATCACCGGGCAGTTTTTCAATCGCGCGGCGGAGTTCTTCCGTCTCGTCTTCGCTCACCAGTGGGCGGGCCAGCGCGCCGACTTCGCGGAGCAGTACTTCATCTAATCCGACATGATTTCGCTCGCGCGCAATCTCGCGCTGGCTCAATCTCAGGGCGCGATGTCGCGTGATGGCTCCGAGCCACGCGGCAAATCGCTTAGGGTCTTCAATCGAAGGCAACGCCTTGAAAGCCAGCAAAAGCGCATCCTGCGCGACATCTTCGGCATATTCGCGACCAACTATCGATTGAGCCGCGCGGACAGCCGCCGCACGATAACGAGAGGCCAGTTCGCCGAACGCTTCGAGGTCGCCCAGTATCGATGCGACTACCAGAACTTCATCAGGCGGTTCCTGTACAAGCTTTCGCATTTGCGCTCCGCAGCCGTCCTACATGTTTATAGAGACCTGATAGAGCGGAAAAGTTAGTCGAGCGCGAAAACTTTTCGCTCTTTCATCTCGCCCGCTCGTCCTTGCAACTTTCGCGAGCCTTACTGTATTTTACCGATTTGGCCGCAGGGCCAAGTTTTCGACATGAGCATCAACAACTGAGAAGGAAAAGATTTCACTATGCAAGCAAATGATATAAGGCGCGGGATGATAATTATGTACAACAATGCGCCGCATCGCGTGCTGGATTTTCAGCATCGCACGCCCGGAAACCTGCGCGCCTTCGTGCAGGCCAAACTCCGAAACATTCGCAACGGATCATCTACGGAAGTCCGATTCAGTTCGACCGAAAACATAGAGCGCGCCGCTTTGGAAGATCACGAGATGGAGTATCTCTACAGCGACGGCGATATGTATCACTTCATGAACACCGAAACTTATGATCAGATCGGTCTCGACAACGAAACGCTCGGCAACGCGATGGATTACCTCGTCGCCGGGACGAAGATCAAGATTCAGATGTTCGAAGGAGCGCCGATAGGTGTCGAACTTCCGCCTTCTGTGGAACTGACGGTCGTCGAGACTCCGCCGGAGCTAAAAGGCGCGACCGCATCCAACAGCCCCAAGCCCGCGAAGCTTGAAACTGGCGTGACTGTTCAGGTTCCTCCGTTCATCAAGGAAGGCGACCGAATAAGAGTCGATCCTTCGAAGGGCGTTTATCTGGAACGAGCCAGATAAACGCGCGTCGCCTGCTCGCAGCCTGAGACGTGAAATCGGCTCCCACAGCCGGTTTTACCCGGCCAGACCATGTACCTCCTCTACAGCCTCGCTCTCTCGGTTCTGTTCGTCGCGCTGCTGCCCTATTTCATTTATCAGGCCGTCCGTCACGGCAAATACTCCGGCAGCTTCACCGAGCGCATGGGATGGCTGCCTGATTCGATCAGGCGCGACGTTCGCCCGACGATCTGGGTGCATGCGGTTTCGGTCGGCGAATTCAACGCCGCGCGTCCGTTGATAGCGAAAATCCGCGAGCGATGGCCCGACTATCGCATAGTCGTTTCGACGACGACACTGACGGGTCAGCGATTGGCACGCGAGCAAGCGGGCAGGGGCTTCGACTCGGCTTTTTATTTTCCGTTCGACTGGTCGCTGACCGCGCGCCGCGCTCTCGCCTGCGTCCGCCCGCAGGCGGTGGTTATTCTTGAAACCGAGTTGTGGCCCAATTTTCTGCGCGAGTGTCGAAGGCGCGACACCAGAGTGATTCTGGTCAATGGGCGAATCTCGCCACGTTCATTTACTCGCTATCGAAAAGCGCATCGATTCATGGCTCGTGTGATGGGCGATCTCTCATGTATCGTCATGCAATCCGAGATGGATGCGGAGCGCGCTCTCGGTCTCGGCGCTCCCCGCGACCGCGTGCGAGTGTGCGGAAATCTCAAATACGATTTTTCGCTCGATGAAAAGCGCGACCATCTCGACGCCCTTTGCAAAGAAATAGATGATCAATTCGCGCTCTCATCCTCTGATCATCTCATAGTCGCAGGCAGCACCGCAGCGGGCGAAGAAAGTTTGCTGCTCGACGCTTTGAAAGATGCGCGCCGTCATTCGGGGCTTGAAAAAACTCGAATGCTCATAGCCCCGCGACACCCTGAACGATTCGAAGAAGTCGCCCGATTGACGAGCGCCTCGGGTTTTACGCTTGCGCGCCGATCTGAAAAGAACTCATCATCGTCGGATGTGATACTGCTCGACACGATAGGCGAGCTTGCTGCGGTTTATCGCTTCGCGTCCGTCGTATTCGTCGGCGGGAGCCTCGCGCCCGTGGGCGGACATAACATCATCGAGCCTGCCGCTTACCGAAAGCCTATAATAGTCGGCCCTCACACATTTAATTTTCGCCAGATAATCGCGGACTTCCGCGCCGCAGACGCGCTGACGGAAGTCGAATCAAATGAGCTTGCCGGAGCATTCGTCCGATTGCTTACTGATCGCAACGAGGCACGGGCTTCAGGCGCGCGAGCGCACGCGATCATCGAGCGAAATCGCGGCGCGACGCTTTGCGCGCTTGCGGCCATCGAGGAGGTTATCATTGGTGATTGATAAAAGCGAAAAACTCAGGCGCGCTCTGCTATGGCTTCCGGCGAAACTCTATGAGCTTGCCGTCCGCATCCGCGTGGTCGCTTATGAAACCCAATACCTGAAATCGAAAAGCCTCCGCTCAGTGATCATCAGCGTCGGCAACATCACTCACGGCGGGACGGGCAAAACGCCCATGGTCGCTTACATTGCCCGCTACCTCGCTGAAGAGGGCCATAGAGTTGCGATACTGACTCGCGGGTACTCGCGCAAATCCAAAGGCAGACGCACGCTCAATTCAGGCGACGAGACGACGAGCGATTACAGGGAATATGGGGATGAGCCTTTGATGCTTGCGCGCGCTCTGCCCGGTGTGCCGATAGTCATCGACCGCAATCGCTATGAAGGCGGCATGTGGGCCGAGAGCGAATTTCACACGGACGCGCTCATACTCGATGACGGCTATCAGCATCTCGCCCTTACGCGCGATCTCAATCTTTTACTGCTTGATGCGACCGACCCATTCGGCGGATTCGAGATGGCTCCGTTCGGGCGATTGCGCGAGCCGCTCTATGGACTCAAACGCGCTGACGCTGTGATAATCACCCGCGCAGACCGCCCTACGGATCAGGCGCAGATGGCAGCCATCATAAAATATTTCTGCGGCGAAAAAGTTCCGGTGATGTATCTCTACTCCGCGATAACTCACCTGCGCCATCTTGCGACCGACGAGATTTACGATATTCACGAGTTCACCGGCTGGAATGCATCTCTGCTTTGCGGCATAGGCAATCCGCAGGCTTTTTCTCAGGATATCCTCGAAACAGGAATGGGAATAACGAGCGAGCATGTTTTCGGCGATCATCACGCTTACACGCAGGAAGAGCTTGACCGCGTGATAGAGTCGGCGCAGCGCGAAGGGGCCGATGCTGTGGTGACGACGGAAAAAGACGCCGTGCGACTCGAAGGTCTCAGGCACGGCGAGATGCCGGTTTATGCTGCGCAGATGGAAATTCAGAGCGAGGATGAAATCAGGCTCAAGAGTCTGCTGCTGAGAGCGATGATAAAAAAATGAGATATGAAAAAGTATTGCCGGTCAGGCATCGCCCGACCGGCAATATCTCGATGAGAGAGGGTCGAAACAAATCAGTTTAGTTGCGGCGGCCTCTGCCACGTCGACCACGATCCCGATCATCATCATCGTGGCGATCACGGTCTCGACGATCACGCTCGTGGCGATCACGGTCTCGGCGATCACGACTATGCCAGTCACGATCATTATGTCTGTGCCACCTGCCGTGGCGGCTGCAATACCAATCGTCGTCGTCGAATCTGTTTCCTCTCCAGCGACGGTCACGGTCTCGATCTCGATTTCGATCCTTTCCATAAGCGACAGCCGCGCCCGTTCCTCCGCCGCCGGCTGCGCCTATCAGAGCGCCTTTCTTTCCGCCAACGAGTGCGCCAACGACCGCGCCTGCTATAGCGCCGCCTGCGATATACTTGACTTTATTCGTTTTCTTTTCTTTCGCGCTTGCGGGCATCGCTGCCGCAAACAAAAATGTAAGACTTAATATCACTGCTCCGATTTTTTGGCTGATCTTCAACATAATCTGTTCCTCCGTTCTTTCTTCGGCGGCTTCCTGCCGCCGCCTATATCTTCTGCAATAGCCGTGCCGCCCGGTTCAGCCGTTCGATATCAGCGGCAAAAGCTTTTGTCTGCGGGGATTAACTGATTTCTCTGTAAGGCCGTTTCGGCACTGCTAACCCATTTGGTGTTATGGTCAGACGAAGCGGAGCAGAGAATACTGTTTTTCGCTCTCAGGGGCTGTGCTATCATCAGGCCGATTATTCACAATCCGCGTTTTGCCCCTGCCAGTTGGAACCTGGCGCAATCTGAAAATCATGCGTCAGCCGCAAGGAGAGTTATTATGAAAACCCTCAAACTTTCTCTTCTCTTTATGCTTTGTTTAACACTCTCGTCCTATCAGATCGCATCCGGTTTTTCATCTATCGAAGCTGTGAAAAATGAATACGCCACTCCAAGCGCGGCGCTCGAATCGCTAGTGCCGCGCGAAGGGCTGCGATTTTATTTCGAGGTGCGCAGCCGAGGTCTCGCGCAACTGGCCGAATCGCCGTCTGCGCTTGAGCAGGTGATCAAACTCTTCGAGTCTTCCTCAAAGCAAATAACGACCGGCGAGATGACGGGCTTTCTGACGAGAAACTCATCGGCTCTTTCCAACGCGAGGCTGGCTCTTATCAGCTACGGGCCGGGCGAGTCGGCTTCACTGCTCGAAGCCGCAAGCCCCGTTGACGCAGAGCGACTCAAACCGGAGCTTGCGCGACTTTTAGGCTCACAGCCGAACGCGCCCGATCTGACGCTTGACGTAAGCCTGCGCGGGCGTGTGGTGCTTGCGGGCTTTCGCTCGACGATCACGCGGCTCACCGAAGCGGATTATTCGCTCACGCTCGTCGAAGACCAGACCTTTCTTCGAGCGCGCTCGCGGTTTCCCGGCGAGCCGCTCTTTGTTTATATGCAGGCGGGCGGATTGCCTGTACCCGTGATGGGCAATGCCGCTCCGAATCCGGCTTACGCGGCGATGTTCAATTCCCTGAGCAGCATTCCTCAGTCGTTGGCCATGGGCGGAACCCTTCAGGGCGATCAGCTTTCGCTTCGCGCTTTGATGTTTTCAAACAAGGATCAAAAAGACGTTTTCTCATCTATAGTTTCTCCCTCGCGCGCAGGTCAGATGGCAGGCGCAAGTTTCGCTTCGCCTGACACGGATATGCTCGTCGATGTGATGCTCGATTGGGACAGGCTCTATGATTCGGTGCAGTCATTGTTCGATATGTTCATCAGCGCGACCGCAGGTTCAGGGACGACTAACGCTCCCACCTATAAGCAGAGCCGCTATCCTGATGAGTACATCTACAGAACTCAGGACGCGCAGAAACTCGGATTGATGTCGCCAACGGAAGCGTCTTTGGGTTTCAGCATAAAGAACGATCTGCTTCCGACTCTGGGCAACGAATTCGCTCTGACGATTTCAGGCTTGAGTAATCTCTTTCCCGCACACGCGACGCAACGGGCGCGACCCGCCGCGCCGCGATTCCTGCTCTTGATCGGGCTGCGCAACCCGGCGGGTTTCGAAAAGCTGCTAGGTCAGATTCTCAACCCGCGCGGGAGGGCGGCTCGTCCGTTCGCACCGATGGCTTATCGCGGCGCGACCATTCGTTATCGAAAAGACCTGGCTTATGCCATAACGGGCGGCTACTTCATCGCGGGTGGAAACCTTGAGACGATAAAGCGCGCTTTGGATGCTCGTTATTCGGGCGCGTCTCTGGCTTCGAGCGCGCAATACAGAACCGTGATGGGCGGCCCGCGTCAGGCGATGATGCAGATGTTTATATCTTCCGCGATGGCCGGTCTGTTTTCTCAGATGACTCAGGCGGCGGCAACGAAAGGCTCGCCTTCCGCTCCCGCGCTCACGCTGTCGAAGCAGGCGTTCGGATTCGTGATGACCCCGGATCAGGACGGGATGATGATCGATATGCGCGCTCCGGCCAGTTTGACCATAGCCGGATTGTCGATGTCGGCGACCGGGTATGGGATGAGTTCCTCGCCTGCAGGAGCGGGCGGGCGCAAACCGCCGCGACTGACGACTGAGGATGTGAGAACTCGCAGACCTTAAAAAGAGGAAAGTCATTTTATGAAAGAGCGAATCACTCCTCGCAGGGAAAAAACCTCGCGCGGATCGATGGTCTCGTTTACTATTCCGCTGATGCACGCCTGAAGATAGCGACTGCGGCTGACTCTTCGCGCCACGAAATCATTGAGCCACGGACGGGCAAGCCATCGCTCAGCGAGCAGATAGCCTGTATATTTCGGTCTTAGCTCGCGCTCGACTGAGCGCGGAAACTCGTCGAGCGATTTGAAGTCGCCCGTCTTCAATGCCTCATCCGACAAGCGGGCCGCGATCTCGCCCGTCTCCATAGCCTTGCCTATGCCTTCGCCTGTGAAGGGAAATGTCGCGCCGATGCTCTCGCCGATGACGAGCGTGTTTCCCTCTCCCCGTGGGCGCGCGCCCGCAAACCCGCATCTGAGCATAGCCCCTCGCGCAGGCGTGATTGATTCCGCCCGACTCATAAGCTCACTGGCCATCGGGAAACTTTCGAGGAATGAGCGAAGCGCGTCTTTGAGATTGACGCGATGGCCGTTTCTTCCCAAATAGCGAAGCCCGCAGCCGACATTGTATTCGCCTCTGCCGAGAGGAAATATCCAAGCATATCCCGGCGTGATCGAGCGATCATAGGAAATCACCAGCGGATCAATCACGGCAGTGGAGCGCACATAACAGCGCAGCGCGATGGCCGAAGGGCGCGGCTCGGTGACGAGTCCGAAACGAGCAGGCAATTCGACGCTCGCCCCTGTGGCAAGCAGAGCTATGCGCGCTCGAACAAATTCATTCGATCCTTCGAGCGTGATCGTAACCGAACCGTCCTCTTTCGACTTCACATCAGTGACTTTGGATTTCAAAAAGACTGCGCCTCGCTCAGTCGCCTTTCGCACTATCAGGTCATCGAGCGTCATTCGCTTGAGGGTTAAAAACTCGCCCGCGACATCGAACCGCACGCGGGAAGGCGAAAACACCGAACCCACGGATGTTTCATAACCGAGTCGCCGGACTTCCTCGTAAAGATCGGCTCGTTTCAGACAACGGATCGAATCGGCGATCAACCCGTCGCCGCAGACTTTATCTCTCGGAAAATTTTCTTTATCGATGAGCAGCACTCGATGGCCACGTGCAGCGAGATGAATAGCGGCGGTCGCGCCCGCAGGCCCGGCTCCGACTATGGCCGCATCCCACATTTTGTTCGTCATCGATGAGATGGTGTGTTCAACGGTCGCCAATCGCCTTGCCTCTCGTTCATTTGAGTGATGAGTGATGAGTTTGGTTTCCACTCATCACTCATCACTACTTTTTTTGGCTCGCAATTTGATTATCGCCTCGCGGACAGCAGCAGCGTTTCTGGCGTTGGGTTCGGCTTTGAGAAAGTTTTCAAACTCGCGGGCAGCGGCTTCCTTATTGCCGCGGCTCTCATAGATGCGAGCGCGCTGAAGATAAACTTCCGATAGCCGTTCTCCGCTCAGTTCGAAAGCGCGATCCAATTCTTTTTCAGCTTCAGCCAAATCTGTTTCGCGCTGAAGCTTTTCGCCGCGGAAGCCAATTTCGATCAACGTCAGCCCGCGATGAAAATGCGCCCCGGCGTGATTGGCATTGAGACTGAGCGCCTGACGAAAAGCATATTCCGCGACGACGTACTTGCGCTGCTTGAGCATCACAAGCCCGAAGAGATAATAAACCGCCCCCTCGCGGTCGTTTATTCTTCGAGCCTGTTCCAAGGATTCGACCGCTTCGCTGTATTTGCCTGTTCGATAAAGCTCGTTTCCGAGCGCGAGGTGAGCATGAAAGTAATCGTTGAAGAGGGCTATCGCTTCGCGCAACAAGCCAACAGCCTCTTGGGATTTCCCCTCGCGCAGACGGGCCATCGCTTTTTCATAAAGAGAGCGCGCCGCCTTAGGCACGTCCTGAACGAAGTTAGTCGCAGGCGCGCTGATGGCTAAATCGTCAGTCTTAGGGCGAATGATTATTTCGATGTTCAGCACCTCCTGAAAACTCGACCTCGGCCCGTGATTGAAACGGACTAGCTGAACGCTGGACTGATAGCCCGCAAAATGGACTTCTATCTCGTACTCGCCCTGAACGAGATTGCCGAAAGTGAAATCGCCGTCGCCGCGAGTGGCGGTCTGACTGAGCATAGGGCCGCCGGTTTCACGCAACTCGACTATGGCGTTGTTGATGGGAGTGTTGTTTGCGGATCGCACTTTTCCGCGAATGGTATTGTTGTTGTTGGTTTGCCCGTATGTATGAGCGGTCAGCAGGAGCAACGTGAGCGCGGGCAGGATCATAAATTTTTTCATAAGCCCCTCCGTCGCTTTGGAAAGTGGCGGCATTATAACGCAAAACACTCTGGCAATCACAAGCTTTGTCGGCAAAAAAACGACTTGAGCGGATGCGGCCCCGCGAGTAGCATCAGGGTATGAATGCTATGGAGCCGGTTGAATTCTGCCCCAGATGCAGACATCGCGCAGGTGGCGCGAACTTCTGCCCCGCCTGCGGCGCGAATCTCGCCGCAGTATCGGCTGCTCTCTCAGACCCCGGTCGCACGCGCCGCCTTGAGCAGTCGCCAAGCGCCGGATCGACGCTCGGTGTTTTTAATAATAAGACCATTTCGAATGAAAGCGGCTTGCGCGACGGTCACAGCGTAGTGGCGGTTTTCGGCACAGTGACTATCGATCTTACAGCCGACCAGTTGCCTTTGGGCGAGACGCGGATAAATGTTTACACAGTCTTCGGCAGCGCGGATATTCTGGTGTTCAACGATGTGGGAATTCGAGTGACGGGCTTGACGACATTGGGAAGTCTGAAAGTGCGGGGCAAAGGTGTGGGCAACGGATTTTTCAATCTCGGTGAATATCGCTCGCCGAATTACGAGCAGGCCGAGCGCCGTCTGCATATTGATATGGCGACGATCTTCGGCGAATTGAAGATCAGGCGGTGATCAGCGAAGCTTTCTCATCATAGCGGTATGCAATTGGATGAACAGGTTGAATGTGGCAGGAGCGCAACCTGCTCATTAACACCGCGATTGATCGCGGTGAAAAGCGAAAGGTCGGAATCCTCAACTGTTTCTAACAGTTTCTCTGCCGAAGCATATGTCGATCTCGAAGACATCTGGGGGTCTGGCGATGCGAATTGCGCAATGATGAAAAACTGTTAAAACAGTTCTTTGTTTTTCGGATTCTGCTAACACCGCGATCAATCGCGGCGTTAATGAAAAAGATTCCTGTTCGGATCGAATGATCCTCTTACCCGCCTATGAATGACATCGTGCGCGGAGGCTGGATGAAATCCGGTTCGTTGATCCGATGGCCCGCTTCTTTTTTCAAAACCGTCTCGATCATGAATTCAGTTATCTCGTCGCGCGTGTCGCCGCGTCGAATGCGATCACGGATATTGTGATCGATCATGGAAAACAAACATGTCCGCAGATTCCCATCAGCCGTCAATCGCAAACGCGAACACGCGCCGCAAAAAGCCATAGTCACTGGCGCGATTATACCTATCTCGCCGGGTGATCCATCGGCGAACCGATATCGAAGCGCGGTTTCGCTCGCCGCGAGGCGACTCGTGGGGACGAGCTTGTGACGTTCTTCGATGCGCTGCAAAATCTCGCGCCCGCCTACGAGCAGACTTTTATCCCACTGATGCCCGTTGTCCAGAGGCATGTACTCGATGAACCGCATCGAGACTCCTGTGCGACGGGCGAAGTCCGCGAAGTCGGCGACTTCCGAATCGTTGAGTCCGCGAATGACTACGCAATTTATTTTGGGCGGAGGAAAACCGGCCAGCATAGTCGCATCGATTCCGTCGAGAACGGATTGAAGCTCATCGCGTCGGGTGATCTGCTCGAAGACTTCTCGTTTGAGCGAATCGCAACTGATCGTTATACGAGTCAGCCCCGCCGCGCGCAACGAAGCGGCGCGTTCCGAAAGCCCATGGGCGTTCGTTGTAAGCGCGAGGTCACTGACGCCGGGAATGCGGGCGAGTTTTTCGACGAGGAATTCTATATCGCGCCGAACGAGAGGCTCACCTCCCGTGAGCCGGAGTTTTTCGACGCCGAGTTGGACGGCGACTTCAGCGACGAGGATGATTTCTTCGTAGGTGAGAAGTTCCTGACGACGTTTCCACACGATGTCTTCATCAGGTATGCAATAAAAGCATCGGAAGTTGCAGCGGTCAGTGACCGATATGCGAAGGTCGCGAATCGTGCGATTGAATTTATCTTTGAGCAGCCCTTGAGTCATCGGCTTGATCTTAACAACCGGCGAGAGATGATAGCAAGATTAGGTGTCACGTTGTCAGAGTTGCGAAGCCTTGGGAGCGCGCCAAAAGTTTGCGACATATCTTTGGCCGCGTCAGCGGCCCTATGAGTTTAGCCGGGTCTTTCAAGGCCCGGTTCGATCAGCGCGACACCTCTCACGTCGCGTCAGCGACGATTGAACCGAGACGAATTCAATCGTCGCTGACGCGACGTGTCAGACTTATTGCCTCAGTGCAGGCCATAAATGACCTGCCTAAAGTCAATTGCCGCTAACGCGGCAACGGCGTTTAAGGCTTCCCCCTTTGTGTCCCAAACTAATGGCCCGCGCTCTCAGGCTGTTCGATTGTTTTCCTTTGTAAAAACCCGCTGGAGAAATCAGAAGATTCTCACCATCGCTCAAACCCTTTTTGTTCCCAGGCCCAGCTTCCTGACTGATTTAGGCAGTCCGTTCAAGGTAGTGAGGTTTAATTCGTAAATCTCAAGGGCTTCAAGCTTTTCACATTTTTCTAATCCAACGAGACTCCTTATTGCTGTACCGCGCAAATCGAGCGAAGAGAGATTCGACAGCTTCTCTATCCCTGCAATGCTCGTTATTTCTGTATAGCTCAAATCGAGCGATGTTATTGACGATGGCAATGAGTCTATGTTTCTCAACCCCCTAGACCTGATAATGTGTTCCTCCAGATCGGCCTTTATCCACGCAGTATTGGTTAGCTGGCCATGATGGACGCTCAAACTACGCAGTTGATGTTGATACTCGTACAGGTCAGCGGGCAATCCCCATGCCGTCAGGTCTCTTTTCAGTTGATAAACCTCATATCGTCGAAACCCGGTGTAACTCAGAAGGCTCAATATCAAAAGAATCGCTGTAGCGGTTAAACGGGTTCTGGTTCGTCTGGCCCTGCTCGTTTGAACGAACGCTTGCTTTTCATTCCCTCTCTCTCCCCAATCCATCTGCTCCTTATGCTTCAAAATTTTTCCAAGCTCTCCGCCGCTCAACAAATACTTGCTCTTTCTTTTTGCGTCCCAAATGTCAAAAGACTGCTCCAATGCAATACGCGCGTGTTCTACTTCAGCCAAAACGTCTCCGCTCAGTTGTTTCAGAGAACTGATGATCCGTTCGTGCGGCAAACGATAACTCTTTTCTCCCTGCGCGCTCGTAAAACTGTCGAGCAGTCGGACGCTCGGAGAACTCAATCGATCAAGCTCTGCCTCAACCAATCGCGCGGGCATACTCGTATCTCTGGTCAATTCCGCAAGAGTCTTGCCCTCCGCTATTCGTTTGTTCTGCTTGAGGTCGACCATTCGCAACAGAATTTTCGATAGCTCTTTTTGATCTTTCTCTCCGAGGCGTTCAAGCTGCTCGCTCAGGTAGCTGGTCAATACGCCGATTGATCCGCCCGCAATCTTGTAATCCGCGACTGTCAGGTGTTTTTCTTTTTTACTCTTAGCGAGGTTATTCAACGCCAGCATCGAAATGCCTATATCGACCGGAGAAATTTTTCCGTTGTTGCGAAGCGAATCTATCAAGTCATTCAACAAAGATTCGTCGAGGGTGAATCGGGCCTCTCGCGCAATCGTGACCATAACAGCGCGCGCCTGCGCGTCGCCGAACAGCTTTAATGACGCGGGCATCGCAACTTTTAGAGGCTGCTCCTTCTCTCGACTCTCGATTTCAAAGTCGCGCCACTCCGGGTCGTAATCGCGACGAAAGGCCACGATCCACGTCGTGCGGTGAGGCGCGGGCCTGGCGCAAATATCTACCAAAGCTCCGAAGATATGTTTCGCTTCATCATCATCCGGGTTCAGTTGTTCGAATTGATCCAGAATGATCACGGCATCGCGTTCGGTGGCAGCGTCAATAAGTTCTTCCAATGTTTCAAGCGAACCATTCTGTTCATCAGGCTTGTGATTCCATGAGCGATTGACGGTTTCTATCAGACCAGCGACAGGCTTGCTAGGCAACGCTTCCCAGTAAGCGACTGCCATATCTTCCTGCTTGCAGCGATAATCGAGACCTGATCTGAGAAGCGATGTCTTGCCCGCGCCCGATTCGCCCATCACGACGACTAGCGGTATCTGCGGGTCTTTGACATAATCGAGCAGCTTATCGAGTTCATCTTTTCTCCCAAGCCCCTGAAAAAATTTTCCATCCTGCGGCCCGAAGGATGAAGGCCCTTTGATTACGCTCGGAGTCGGTTTGTCCTCTTCCTCTTTTTTAGTGTCAGGCGGAAAAGCCTGCCTGTAGATCATCCTGATTAGAAACAGGAGCGCGATCACCCCTGTCCCGGCAAGGATCGATGCAATCAGGTTCAGGTAATCTTCCCTGATCAGCTTTTTCAGAGGATCCAAAAACGGCAGCCATTTATCCGCAAGCACTAACCCCGCCAGAGTGAAGCAGGCCACGACGACGAAGGCCAGTCGTTGTTCTCTACCGCCTCGCTTGATGTATCGAATGCCCTCTCTGAGCGCGGCGATCAGATTGTCTGCTTTCTCAGACATGCTTCACTCTCACGATTCGGGCGAAGAACTTATCGAGTTCGATCAGGGCCAATGTTGTTGATTCAGCGGTAATCTATCATAAGTCTCGAATGTGTCAAAAATGATTTATGCCTGAAGGAAAAAGGGAATAGACAGGATTAACAGGATTAGCAGGATTGACAGGCTTTCCTTTTGAATAATCCTGTCAATCCTGACAATCCTGTTAATCCTATCCAAATCTTTCTCATCGCCTCGCAACAGCCAGCATTGTCGCTTTGCCCGCCGCGATGCTATCCTCAACATAACGGCGGGCATCAACATCGAGCATCAAGGCATGAATCGAAACGGATAACGCGAAAATGAAAATCAAACTCGCGTGAATCTGCCAATTCATGCATTATGGTTTTGACTATGGGCATGAAAATCGCCGTCGGAAGCCAAGAGATGATCCGCCGTATGCGCGAGCCTTTGGAAGCTTGGGAACTTGTCGGCAACACGCCTCTTTTGAAGCTGCGCAATCTCGATCTTCCGAACAGCAAAGTCGAAATCTACGCGAAAGCTGAGTGGTTCAATCCCGGCGGGTCAGTCAAGGATCGCCCCGCACTGAACATTATCTTAGAGGGCGAACGCGCAGGGCTGCTCACGAAAGACAAAACCATTCTCGACGCTACCAGTGGCAACACCGGAATCGCTTATGCGTGGATAGGCGCGGCGCGCGGCTACAAGGTCAAACTCGCTTTGCCTCAAAACGCCAGCGACGAGAGGAAGAAAATTCTTCGCAGCTACGGCGCGGAACTCGTGCTTACCAATCCGCTCGAAGGCTCGGACGGCGCGATTCGCGAAGCTCGTCGTCTGTACGCTGAAAACACGGATATCTATTTTTATTCCGATCAGTACAACAATCCCGCGAACTGGCAATCGCATTATCAAACGACCGCGCCTGAAATCTGGTAGCAGACCGCGGGCCGGGTGACTCATTTCGTCGCGGGACTCGGAACGAGCGGCACGTTCGTCGGCGCGACTCGACGCTTGAAAGAACTCAACCCGGCGATCCGCGCTATTTCGTTTCAACCCGATTCTCCTTTTCACGGACTCGAAGGACTCAAGCACATGCCGACAGCCATCGTGCCGGGCATCTACGACCCCGATGCGGCTGATGAAAACATCGAGATCAGCACTGAAGAGGCGCATCACTACGCTCGACAATTGGGCAGACGTGAAGGTTTGCTCGTAGGCATTTCGGCAGGGGCGGCTCTGGGAGCCGCTTTGAAGGTTGCGCGGGAAATCGAATCGGGCATGATCGTGACGGTTTTTCCCGACAGTGGGGATAAATATTTAAGCGACCGTTTCTGGGATGAAGAGTAGCGGTCGGTGGTCGGTGGTCGGTGGTCGGTGGTCGGTTGAGGGGTTTTTATGGCGATCAAAGTAAAACAGGAGCATATCGATCAGATAAGAAAACACGGCGAGGAGACTTATCCGCACGAGTGCTGCGGCTTTTTGTTCGGCAGGAATGAAGAGGGAGCGAATGTGCTTTGTGAAGTTTATCGAGCGGAAAACGAGCGCGAGGATTCGCGTCACAATCGCTATCTGATAACGCCTGATCAATATCGTCGGGCTGATAAGGAGGCGCGCGCGCGCGGGCTTGGCATCATCGGTTATTATCACTCGCACCCGGATCATCCGGCCCGTCCATCGGAATTCGATCTCGATCACTCGTGCTGGCCGGGTGAATCTTACATCATCGTTTCCATAGAGCAGGGCAAAGCCGCCGCGCTCAACTCTTTCACCAAGCCCGACTACACTCACTTCGAACAGGAAGAGATCGTTATGGAATGATGGACGGCTTATGAAACGAAACTTAGCGCATAGTTCGAGAAGCTGATGGCTCTCGTGGAGTGGTCGCCGCGAGTGTGCTAAATTGGTCGCGTGACAAGGTGCGAAAAAACGCTGCTTCAGGTTTTGCGAGGCGCTTCGGATGCAAATGTTTCTTTTGATGATCTATGTCAGTTGCTGCGACAACTTGGATTTGACGAGCGCATTCGAGGCAGCCATCACATCTTCACCAAAGAAGGCGTTGATGAGATACTGAACCTTCAGCCCAAAGGCGCAAAGGCGAAACCTTATCAAGTGAAACAGGTGCGCGGAGTGATTCTCCGCTACAAACTGGCAGAGGAAAATGATGAGCAATAACTACAGGTACGAAGTCATCATTTACTGGAGCGATGAGGATCAGGCGTTCATCGCTGAAGTTCCAGAGTTACCGGGCTGCGCCGCAGATGGAGCGACATACGCAGAGGCTCTGGCGAATCTGGAAATAATCATTCAGGAGTGGATTGAGACGGCGAAAGAATTAGGTCGCCCGATCCCTGAGCCTGAAATTTATGCCTAGAATCTCAAGGGCCGATACGCTCTCATAAGATCAGCCGCCTCTCACCGCAAAGGTTCTCTTGAAAATCGACGGAGCAGAAATATGAAGTGGATATACGCTTTGCTTTGCATCGCGGGCTTCGCGCTGCCCTATTATTTTTTCGCGCCCTTCCTTATGGAAAACGGCTTGAACCTTTCGCTTTTCGTCAGCCAGTTATTCGCAAACCCGATTTCATCTTTTTTCGGCGCAGATGTGATCGTGTCGTCTCTCGTGCTGTGGGCGTTCATCTATCACGAAACCCGCAGGCAAAAGGTGAAACTCTGGTGGCTTTGCATCATCGCTAATCTTTCGGTAGGCGTATCGCTCGGCCTGCCTCTGTTTCTGCTGCTGCGAGAAATCGAAATGGAAAAGGCAAAAGGCAACGGGTAAAAACTCATCTGGCCGATTTTTCATTTTGCCTTTCTCTGTTTTGTGTTGGAATAGCAGTTCAAAAATCATTCATCCGGGGGAGATCGTTTCATGGACATAATTTCGATTCTGCATGAAAGAATGCCGCCGTTTTCAAAACTCCTCGGCATTCGATTTCTCAGCGCGTCGCCTGAACAGGTGACGGCTGAACTCACCGTCAGAGAAGAACTCTGCACGACACCTGCGACGCTTCACGGCGGAGCGATCATGGCATTTGCCGATACTTTGGGCGCGTGCGCGACCGTACTCAATCTCCCGCAGGGCGCAGGCACGACTACCATCGAGTCGAAGACGAATTTTTTGACCCCTGCCCCGGTCGGCACACGGGTGCTCGGAGAATGCTCGGCTGTTCATCGCGGCAGGCGCACGATGGTCTGGCAGACGCAGATAAAATCCGAAAGCGGAAAACTCGTCGCCATAGTCACGCAAACGCAAATGGTGCTTGATGGGGTAGGGAACAGGTGACAGGGAACAGGGAACAGGTGACAGGGAACAGGGAACAGGTGACAGGGAACAGGGAACAGGTGACAGGGAACAGGGAACAGGTGACAGGGAACAGGGAACAGGTGACAGGGAACAGGGAACAGGGAACAGGTGACAGGGAACAGGGAACAGGTGACAGGGAACAGGGAACAGGGAACAGGTGACAGGTTACAGGGCGTAAACGCGATTAGCTCTGATCCCTGTTCCCTGTCACCTGTTCCCTGTTCCCTCTTCAGACGCAATGATCGAAATCGAATTCAAGCTGCTTGACGAAGACCTGCCGCCGCCAAGCTATCAACACGCGGGCGATGCGGGATTCGATCTTTCGAGCCGCATCGATCTGACGATTGATCCGGGTGAGCGAGCGATGATTCCGACAGGGCTTGCTGTTGCGATTCCGCGAGGCTATGCGGGATTCGTACTTCCGCGCAGCGGGCTTGCAGCGCGGCACGGCATCGCGCTTGTCAATTCTCCGGGCCTGATCGATTCGGGCTATCGCGGCGAGATCGCGGTCATACTCATAAACACTGATCTGCGCGAGCCGTTTCAAATCAAACGCGGCGACCGTATAGCGCAAATGGTCATTCAGAAAATCGAAGAGGCTTCACTTTTTCAGGTCATCGAACTTGATGAAACCGAGCGCGGCGCTGCGGGCTTCGGCAGCACAGGACGGGCGAGTGAAAAATAGCCCGCTTGAAGAGTTATTATCTTATTGAACTCTCCATCTACGGAGGAAGTGTTGTAAGATAAAACCGATTGGCGTTAGGAAAACGCTCGGAGAGATTTCCATGAGCCAGGATATGAATAACTCACGCCCGATCCCTCGCATTGAAAACCTGCGCGTTCAAAACTACAGGGCCTTGCGCGATCTTGAGTTGAAATCTCTCACCCCGCTAACAGTATTTCTCGGCCCTAACGGCAGCGGCAAGTCAACCGTCTTTGACGTTTTCGCCTTTTTGTCCGAATGTTTTTCTGTAGGACTGCGAAAAGCATGGGATAGGCGCGGTAGATTCAAAGAACTTCGTACTCGCGGAGCCGATGGCCCCATCGTGTTTGAGTTGAAGTATCGAGAGCGTCCTCATTCGCCGATAATAACCTATCACCTTTCTATAGAAGAAGATTCAAAGGGACCTTATATCGCGAAAGAATGGCTTAGTTGGAGACGAGGCGAGCAAAGAGGCTATCCTTTCAAGTTTCTGAATTTTCAGGAAGGAACTGGTGATGTTATTTCGGGAGACAAGCCTGAAAAAGAAGATGAACGTGTGAGAGAAACTCTTGACTCAAAGGAAATGCTGGCCGTCAATACTTTGGGGCAATTTACCAAGCACCCACGAGTCAGCGCCCTGCGCCGTTTCATTACAGGTTGGTATCTTTCATATCTCACAGCCGACAGCGCTCGCGGAGTTCCCGAAGCAGGGCCGCAGGAACGGCTTTCGGCTACAGGCGATAATCTGCCTAATGTTATTCAATACCTGAAAGAACAGCATACAGAGCGATTGGATCAAATACTTGAGATATTGTCTCGTCGTGTGCCAAGACTGGAAAAAGTTCAGGCTGAGTTAATGGCTGATGGCAGGCTCCTCTTACAAATTAAAGACGCTCCATTTAAGGAACCCATACTTGCCAAATGGGCTTCTGATGGAACGCTCAAAATGCTGGCTTATCTGACTGTACTCTACGACCCTGATCCTCCTCAACTGGTTGGAATCGAAGAACCGGAAAATCATCTGCATCCGCGTCTGTTGCCGGTTTTGGCGGAAGAGTGTCGCATAGCCTCAAACCTCACACAGTTGATGGTAACGACGCACTCACCATTCTTTGTGAATGGTTTGCAACCCGAAGAACTCTGGGTACTTTATCGAGATCAGGATGGACATACACAAGCCAGACGCGCTGCTGATATTCGAGGTATCAAGGAGTTCATGGATCATGGAGCCAAACTCGGTTACCTTTGGATGGAGAATTATTTCGACGTAGGCGATCCATTAACAACTTCTAACGGGCGCAGAAAATCTGTGACTTCCAGTTCCAAGCCGAAATCATAAAAACGGGAATCGTATGCACATCGAATTCTTCGTTGAGGAAGAATCCGCCGAAAGGGCGTTAGATATTCTCGTTCCCAAGATACTTGGATTCGATCCTACTTTCCGAATACATACTTTTCAGGGGAAGATGGATCTCTTGAAAAACTTGCCCGCGCGTTTGAAAGGATACCAAACTTGGCTGCCAGATGACTGGCGCATCGTTGTGCTTATTGATGAAGACCGACAGGACTGTGTTGAGTTGAAAGAAAACCTGGAAAGGGCAGCCCATGATGCCGGTTTGCTTACTCGGTCGATGGCTCGTGCTGGTCAAGGTGTTGATATCAGATGGCTCGCCTCCCGCATCACGCGAGGCGAAGCGCACAACGACGATTCGGGCCGTCGCTTTCGGGTCTTGAACAGACTGGCCGTTGAAGAATTAGAAGCATGGTTTTTCGGCGATGTGGAAGCGATTGTATCTGCCTATCCGAAGGTTTCACGTCGTCTTGGATCGCAGGAAAGATATCGCGATCCTGATGCGATACCGGGAGGAACCGGGGAAGCATTGGAGCGGGTTCTTAAAGGAAAAGGTTACTACCGCACAGGATTGCCTAAAAGAGAAATCGCGCATCGCATTGCGGAGCATATGAATCCTGATCTCAACCGGTCCAGAAGCTTTCAGATATTTCGCGATGGCTTGCGTGAATTGGTTACTGAGTAAAACTTCGATCAAACCTTCGCAAGCGTCAGCCCTTTCTGATCCTGATACTTTCCGCCGCGGTCGCTGTAGCTCGTCTCGCACTCTTCATCGGATTCGAAGAACAGTATCTGAATGAAACCTTCTTCAGCATAGAGTCGCACGGGAAGATTCGCGGCGTTGTACAACTCGACCACGAGGCGACCGCACCATCCAGCTTCGAGCGGAGTTGTATTCGCGATGAGACCGCAACGCGCCATCGTACTTTTTCCTATCGCCAGAGCCGTCACGTTGCGCGGAATGTTGAAACGCTCTATCGTCACGCCGAGCGCGTAAGAATGGGGCGGCAGCAGCCAGTATTCCGAACCATCTTCGGCTCGTCGAATCGGAACTTCGAGCAGACTGTTCGTATCGAAATTTTTGGGATCTATCTCTGTTCCTGTCACCGGCGAGAAGACTTTGAACTCATCTCGCGCAAGGCGGCAGTCATAACCATAACTCGACAATCCGCAGCTTATAATTTTGCGGTCGCCGACCCTGCGAACGAGTTTTTCCTCGAACGGGTCGATGAGTTGCTGCTCTTTGCACATTCGCTTGATCCATTGATCGGATTTGATCGACATTCTTCCTCCCGAAATCAGTGCGCTCGTTTGAATCGAAAAATGTAGCCGCGCCTCTCTTCGAAGTCAAACACAGCGGCCCGCGCATTGCGCTCACGCGCCTGATCTGTTATTGGATCGATTGAAAGTATGACGGCACGCAGTTCAAAAACGACTCAGCGATGGATCATCGCGGCTCTCATATTCGCTTATTACACCGCGCACGGCCTGCTGCTCTTCGGCTACCGCTATCTCGACGACCTGACTAGAGAAAAGAGCGGCACCTTCATGACTAGATTGATAGAAGAGATGACCGGCGCTTATGCGGGCGCGATCATATTCCCGCTCGTCGTCATATTCGCCCGCAGGTTTCGCCTGCAACGGGGAAACATCTTTCGACGGCTGCCGGTGCATCTCGTCGCGCTGTCATTTTTTTCAATCGCGCACACGACTCTCAACGCCGTCGCCCGATGGACGCTTTTTCCAGTCGCGGGGCTTGGCGATTACGATTATGGAGTCCTCTCGATCAGATACGTGATGGAGTTTTCAAACGATGTCATCTCCTACACGCTCATCGTCGGATTCGTCTACCTGTTCGATCATTACCAGCGGTCGCGCGACAGAGAAGTCCTAACGGCTCAACTCGAAACCCGACTCACGCAGGCGCAGTTGCAATCGCTTAGGCTTCAACTTCAACCGCACTTTTTATTCAACACGCTCAACACCATCTCTTCGATGGTTTATGAAAACACGCGGGCCGCCGACGAGATGATCGCTCGATTGAGCGACCTGCTGCGCCTGACCTTGCGCAACTGTCAATCGCAGGAAGTTACGCTCGACGAGGAACTGGGATTTTTGAATCTCTATCTCGAAATCATGCGGGCGCGTTTCGAAGAGCGGCTCGTCGTGCGAGTGGATGTCGAATCCTCCACACGCTCTGCGTTGGTGCCTCAACTCATACTTCAACCGCTGGTGGAAAATTCGATCCGGCATGCGGTAGATGACCGCGGGCGCGTCACAATCGATATCCGCTCCACACGCGAAAACGGCTCGCTCGTGCTTGAGATCGTAGATGACGGGCCAGGTATCGCATCAGACAAAATCGCCCTGCTCGGCAATGGAATAGGACTTTCAAACACTGCTGAAAGGCTCCGCCAACTCTACGGCGAGGCGCACCGTTTCGCGCTCACGAATAGGGAAGGGCGAGGGCTGGCGGTAAGGGTCAGCGTACCATTTCGACAAAACGGATTTGATGGAGATGCGAAGGATGTCGAAGATTCGAATTTTGATAGTCGATGACGAACGGCCAGCCCGTCAAAAAATTCGTCGCTATCTCGAAACCGAAGCCGACATGGAAATCGTCGGAGAGGCGAGCAATGGTCTTGACGCCGTCGCCGCGATTGAGAAAGAGAGTCCCGATCTGGTTTTTCTCGACGTGCAGATGCCCGGTCTCGACGGCTTCGGCGTGATCGATGCTTTGAGCGTTCACCCTCTGCCTCATATAGTTTTCGTCACTGCGCACGACGAGTTCGCTTTGCGCGCATTCGAAGTCCACGCGCTCGATTATCTGCTCAAGCCTTTCGAGCCTTCCAGATTCAAAAAAGTTCTTGAGCGAGCGAGAGCGATTATCGAGCGCGCAAGCGACGACGCGAGCCAACGGGTGAGCCGCCTGCTCGAAGAGATGCGAGGCCGCAGCTACTTCGAACGATTGTTCATCAACTCAGGCGAGCGCGCTTTTTTCCTTCAGGTGAATCGAATCGATTGGATAGAATCAGCGAAAAACTATGTCCGCCTGCACACTGCGCAGGATGTTTACACGCTGCGCGGAACCATCGAAGGGCTTTGCCGCAGGCTCGACCCTCAACGATTCATTCGGGTCAATCGCTCTCAGGCCGTGAATCTCGATAGCATCAAGGAATTACAACCATGGTTTCACGGCGAATATCGAATCATTCTCAAAGACGGCACCGAGATGATGTGGAGCCGCCGCTATCTGGATCGCTCTTCGAGCCTGTTCGCCAATCAATTCTGATCCCTCGTCGTCACACGAATCCCGCTCGTCCCTGCGCTGATTGAACTCGTCCCTGAATTGTTGTCGTCGAAATCCAATGCGAGTAAAACTTCGATTTGATTGCCAGCGTCTATTTTATTTCGAGGAGTTTTTCAGGTGGTCAATGACGGCGCTCGGAAAATATGAAAACCGACCACTGACCATCGACCACTGACCACTGCTTCATGAGGAGGGAGAGCGTTGAATAGACAAAAGTATTCGAGGTTTGAAATCCGGCGATGTTTTTCTTTTCAAAAAATCTTCGCGCTGATCATCGCGGTTTGTCTTTTCGGCCTGCAAGCAAATGCATTTGCTCAGGCGATACCTGAATCAGACTGGCCCGCCTACGGTCGCGACGGGGGAGGCACGCGCTATTCGCCTCTCGACGCGATCAATCGCCAAAATGTTTCGCAACTCAAGATCGCGTGGACATATCGCACGGGCGAGGCGGATGCAAAAATTCGTCTTCGAGAGAAATCCGCATTCGAAGCGACGCCGCTTTTCGTCGACGGCACTCTCTACCTCAGCACGCCTTTCAATCGCGTGATTGCGCTCGATCCCACGACAGGCGCGGAGCGATGGAGGTACGATGCGAACGTCAATCTGTTGAGCGGATATTCCGAAGTCACTTCGCGCGGAGTTTCGACCTGGGTTGATCGCCGACTGAAAGCAAACGCCGCGGGTCGCCGAAGAATTTTCATAGCGACTATAGACGCGCGATTGATAGCTCTGGACGCGGCGACCGGCGCGCTCTGCAAGAATTTCGGGCAAGGGGGCGAGGTCGATTTGACGCGGGAAGTGAAAATAGTTGATCGCGGAGATTATCAGGTGACATCGCCGCCTGCGGTCATTGGCGATTTGCTCATAGTTGGTTCTTCACTCGGCGACAATCGCGGCGTGGAACTGGAACGCGGCGTTGTGCGCGCTTACGATGCGCGCACGGGTCGCCTGCACTGGAGTTGGGACCCGATACCGCGTGACAAGGCTGATCCCGCGCATAAAACATGGAAAGGAGAAAACTCCACGCGCACGGGCGCGGCCAATGCGTGGTCAGTGATTTCCGTAGACGAGCAGCGCGGATTGGTGTTCGTTCCGACGAGCAGCCCAAGCCCGGATTTTTACGGCGGCGAACGCAAAGGCGGAAACAGCTACGCCAACTCTGTGGTGGCTCTGCGCGCTTCGACCGGCAAAGTAGTCTGGCATTTTCAGGTCGTTCATCATGATCTCTGGGATTACGATGTAGCGTCGCAGCCTTTGCTGCTGACGGTTAAGAAAAATGGGCGCGTGATTCCAGCCGTCGCCGTCGGCACGAAGATAGGCCACCTGTTTCTGCTTCATCGCGAGACGGGCAAACCGCTCTTTCCTGTCGAAGAGCGCAGCGTGCCTCGAACCGATATCGAAGGCGAAGAGAGTTCTCCGACTCAACCTTTCCCCTTGCTGCCCCGCGCGCTGGTTCCGCAAAAGCTCACGCCTGAAGATGCGTGGGGGGCGACGCCTGCCGATAGGGAATGGTGTAGGGACAGGATAAAAGCTTTGCGTTCGGAAGGATTGTTTACGCCGCCGAGTCTTAAAGGGACGATAATATTTCCGGGGAACGCGGGCGGCATGAACTGGGGCGGGATGTCGTACTATGCGAAGCGTGGAATTATTATCGCCAGCACCAATCGATTGGCGACGGTCGTCAAACTCATTCCGCGCGAAGAGTACAACCGATTGAGAGCATCAGAAGGTATGAGATTCAAAGGCGAGTTCGGTCGCCAGACAGGGGCGCCTTACGCTATGCATCGAGAGACATTTCTCAGCCCGAACGGTATTCCCTGCAATCCGCCGCCGTGGGGCGCGCTCACGGCAATCGATGCCTCGACGGGCGAGACGCTGTGGGAAGTGCCGCTTGGAACCATTGATCGAATGATGATGATTCCGAAATCGAATGAATGGGGATCGCCCAATCTCGGAGGCTCGACGGCGACGGCGGGCGGAGTAGTTTTCATCGCCGCCGCTATGGACACTTATCTTCGCGCTTTCGATGTCGAGACGGGCAGGGAATTATGGAAGGGCATGCTTCCTGCAAGCGCGCAGGCGACGCCTATGACATACAGGGCGGGAGGAAAACAATACATCGTGATTGCCGCCGGAGGACACGGCAAACTGGGGACGAAGATGGGCGATCACGTAGTCGCGTTCGCGCTTCAGTAGCAGATGTCGGATGTTAGAAGCTAGATGTCAGAGACCGCTCGTCGCCTCTTCCTTCTTCGCTAACATCTGGCATCGAACAGGTAACCTCTTCTTACCTGTCAGGGAGCAGGCGCGACGGGCAGAGTCACGCCGTCGAGAGCCTGCCAAGTCTTTGGCCCGACTATACCATCGGGGACGACGCTGTGAGAGCTTTGGAAAGCGCGCACTGCGGCCTCTGTTTTAGGGCCGAAGTCGCCGTCTACGGCTACACCGACTTTTGCCTGAATCTGCCTGACTAACTCACCTGTCGCCCCGCGACGCAGTGTAGGCCGACCCTGAGCTAACGGTTGCGATGGCTCGGCTGGCTCGATCAAATCAGGAGCAGGAGCCGTGCCGTCGAGGATCGCAGTGACGCCTGAGCGGAACACGTCCATATCGAAGTTGGGATCGGATTTGCGCCCTTTTGGTAAAGCGTATTCTTTGTGTCCGGCGCAAAACTCGACTCCTCGCCCGATGTGCTTCAGAATAGCCGCGACTCCCCGGCGATAAGCATCCATCTGCACTTCCGGCCATGGGGAATCGTTCGCAAGACCGGTGTTCTCCGCCTCGATGCCGATGAAATTGGTATTGCCAGCGGTTATGCCTTTCCAGTTACCCTGCCCCGCGTGATTGCATCTCCCGGCAGCGATCAAATAGTATGTGCCGTCGCGACCGAGACCGAGTTGAGCGAGCGGACCGGGGAGATCCGAACGTCCATTGATAATAAGGTTGAGGCTGGGCATATTTCCGGTCCTGGGGCCTGCGGTGTGATGGCAAAGGATACCTTTGACCTCGCCCATTTCACTGCGCCCGCGTGTAGCCCAGCCCTCGACCGGAGCGACTTTCAGACCGGCGGCCTTCAGCACCGGCTCCAGCCAGACGAGTGAAAATGTCATGCTACACCTCCTTCTGCGGCTGGCAGGTCTTCATCTGCTGTTGCATGTTCGACGTGAACGTCGCATCCATCGACGCTGTCATCGTTGTCTTCAGTAGCGGGAGTATCAGGCTTCTTGTCCATTTGTGTATACCTCTTTTTCCATTTTTAATGGTGCAATCTTACAAAACATTACGCAGAGAAGGAAACGTCAGATGTAGCGCTTCGTTTCGCCGCCGACTTCCGAAAAAAATCACCTGAGCCTGACAGGGAGTAAGGTTTTAGTCTATCCTTCTGGCATCGCGGAAAAATTTTCCAGCCGTATACGCTTTTATCGTGACGGTAAGGATTGAAGCCGCGGCGATATTCGAGGAGCCTGGTAGCGCAATGCGCGCCCTGAAAGTATAAAATTTGAAGCCACGCAAGCTCGTCTTGCGCCACTTTTTTCGAGGAGGGAAATAGTGAAGAGAATCCGCATCGTCTTTTTCATACTGGCTCTGACAACCGCGCTATCGGCGCAGACGCGCCAGGAGCCTGCGTCCATAGCATTGATTCACGTTACCGTCATCGATGCCACAGGATCGGCTCCCAAAGCCGATATGACGGTCATCCTTTCAGGCGACCGCATCTCTGAGATAGGCAAAAGCGGGAAAGTCCGCATCCCGAATAACGCTCGCGTCATCGATGCGCGCGGCAAATTTCTCATACCCGGTCTCTGGGACATGCACGTTCATGCATGGAACAAAGAAGCGCTCACCCTGCTCGTCGCAAACGGCGTCACAGGCGTGCGAGAAATGTTCGGCTCGCTTCAATCGATTCAGGCATGGCGCAAAGAGACTCAGGAGGGCGCGCTCATCCTGCCGCGCATGGTGGCAGCAGGGCCGATAGTCGATGGCCCGAAACCCTTCTGGCCCGGATCAATCGCCGTCAGCAACGAAGCGGAAGGGCGACAGGCCGTGACGAAAGTCAAAAGCGACGGTTCGGATTTCGTGAAAGTTTATTCGATGCTGCCGCGCGAAGCATATTTCGCAATCGCCGACGAAGCGAAAAAACAGGGCATCCCCTTCGCCGGACACGTCCCTTCGCAGGTCAGAGCATCTGAAGCGTCCGACGCGGGACAGAAAAGCATCGAGCATCTGACAGGAATTCTTCATGCGTGTTCCTCGAAAGAAGACGAGTTGCTGAAAGAAATAACCGATGTGATGCGAAAGCCCGACGCATCAACCATCGATTATCTGAGACGAGTGGGTGCTCAGAATAAAACGTTGCTTGAAACTTACAGCGAGGAGAAGGCTCGCGCCCTGTTCGCGCGTTTCGTCAAAAACGGCACATATCAATCGCCCACGCTCACCGTTCTTCGCATGATCGCTTCCATCGGCGACCCTGAGTTTACCAGTGACGCAAGGATGAAATATATATCGCCGTCGGTAAAGAGCTACTGGCAAAACAGCCTGTTCGCCCGCCCGCGCTCGCCGCAGAGCCTAGCTTTGGACAAGCGACTCTTTCAAAAATATCTCGACGTGGTAGGAGCGATGAGAAAGGCGGGCGTCGAAATTCTCGCGGGAACCGATCTGGGAAATCCTTATATCTTTCCGGGCTTCAGCCTTCACGACGAGCTTGCGCTGCTGGTGAAAGCGGGACTGACGCCCATGGAAGCGTTGCAATCGGCGACGCGCAATCCGGCCCGGTTTCTCGGAACATTGAATTCGACAGGCACAGTTGAGAAAGGCAAGACGGCTGATCTCGTGTTGCTCGACGCCGATCCGCTCGCCGACATCGCCAACACTCAACGGATCGATTCGGTGATCGTGGGCGGCAGGCTCATTGTGAAATCAGAACTGCAAAAGATGAGGGACGAAGTCGAAGCCGCTGCCAGCAGGAAGTGAAAATTCTTTCGGAATATGGGCAAAAAAGGTGTTTACCTGATAGGATGACCCAATGGGTGACGAGCAGGAACTGCTTGAAAAGATAAAAGCCCTGATTATCGCAACGCAATATCGCATTCGGATTCATGCAGTCCGCCATATGATTGAGGAAGGATTTAGCGAAAGAAATATAATCGAAGCTTTGACCGGAAAAAGCAGAATCCTCGAAATCTATCCAGACGATGCACGTTGCCTGATTTTTGGAGCTTTCTCAATAAATGAAAAAGTCAGGTCTCCTTTGCACACAGTTTGTGACTATTCGAAAGAACAAGTGGTTGATATAGTAACAGCATACATCCCACAAAAACCGTCATGGATTACTCCAACCAGAAGAGGAAAGCAACCATGAAAAGATTGATGGAGTTTCCCTGCTCTGAATGCGGTGGACGATTGAAAAGAAAGGCCATCACTCAAGAGTTCGAAAGAGAAGGAGTCAAAGTGAAACTGTCAGGCTTCAAAGCCTGGACTTGTTCCCGATGCGGAGAAATCTACTTTGAACCGGGCGGAGCGGAAAAAATGGCTCAGGCCGTAAATTGCCTCTTCGCGCTGGCTTTCGCCGAAAGACAGCACAAAGGAACAGTCATCGCCCGCATTTCATAGCGGGAGTTATATATAAGCTTTCCTGTAACGTGTTTTCAGACGAGGCCGTATCAGCCAATCCACACTCAAATTATCGGCCATCTTCAAAGGCAAAAAACAACTCAGTGAGGAGCGATTATGAGGATTCAACCAATGCGAAAGGGCGCAACAAAAATCCGTGAGATTCTGCTCGTCATTTTTCTGTCGGTTTCTCTTCTGCCTCCTGTCGCGCTGGCTGCGCAGTCGGGCAAACGGCCTCTCGCGCACAGCGACTACGACGAATGGCGTTCGATACAATCGCAGCAGCTTTCGCGCGATGGCAAATTTCTGGCCTACGCGCTCGTCCCGCAGGACGGCGACGGCGAAGTCGTGGCGCGCAATCTCGCCACCGGAAAAGAATGGCGTCACTCGATAGGCAAGCGGCCTGACCCGACGCCTCCTGAGCCGGGGCAACCGCCTGCTTTCACTCCGCCATCTGGACAGCTTGCCTTCACTGCTGACGCTCGCTGGCTCATATTTACGATCTATCCCGCGAGAGAAGAAATCAGACGAGCGAAGAAGCAGAAAAAGAGACCCGATGACATGCCGAAAAACAGCATCGGCATCATGGATATCTCAACAGGCGAAGTCGCTCGCGTCGATAGGGTGAAGCGTTTTCAGGTTCCCGAAGCAAGCGCGGGCGTGATCGCTTACCTGATGGAATCCAAAGCAGAAGAGAGGAGACCCGACGCCGCGCCCGCGCCGGAAGAAAGAGGCCGCCGGGAGAGAAGAAAGGAATACGGCAGCGATCTAGTGCTGCGCAACCTCGCTGATAAAACTGAGCGCACTTTTCCTGATGCGCTTGAGTTCACCTTCAGCAAAGACGCCCGGACTTTGGTTTACGCCGCGTCGTCGAAGAACGAAGACACGAACGGCGTTTACGCTGTTGCGACTTCGACCACAGACTCTCCGCGCGCTCTGCTCACGGGGAAAGGCAAATACACTCGCCTCACCTGGGATGACAAACAGACTCAGCTTGCATTCATCAGCGACCGCGACGATGCGGCGGCAAAGCAACCACGATTCAAGCTCTATCACTGGGATCGGCAATCAGCAGCGGCAGCGGAACTTGTATCATCTTCGACCGCAGGCTTTCCGCAGGGGCGCGTGATTTCCGATAGAGGGCAGATTTCGTTTTCGCTCGACGGCGGCAAACTTTTTCTTGGAACCGCGCCGCCGCCGCGCGCCGAGTCGGAAGAAGAGGTGATCGATGATGACAAAGTTACTGCCGACCTGTGGCACTGGAAGGACGACTATATCCAGCCGATGCAGAAAGTCCGCGCCGAGCAGGAACGCAATCGATCCTATCGCGCAGTCGTGCATCTGAAAGAGAAGAAATTCGTTCAACTGGCTGACGAGACCATGCCTGAAATCAACGCGACGCAGGACGGGCGCTGGGGGCTGGGCGCGGATGATCGCGCTTATCGCCGACTCGTAGGCGTCGATACGAATTATGCGGATTACTATCTGGTCGATACTTCCACGGGCAATCGAAAGCCGCTGCGCGAGAAGCATCAGGGAGGCCTGATGTGGTCTCCCGGAGGCAAATACGCGCTCTTCTTCGATGGCCGTGATTGGAACGCGATTTCGACGGCTGACAGCAAAGTTGTAAATCTCACCAGGAATCTCGGTGTGAGTTTTTCTCAGGAAGATCACGACTCGCCCAGCACGCCGCCGAGCTACGGCAATGCCGGATGGACTGCGGATGAAAAATACATTCTGCTTAACGACCGCTACGACATCTGGCAGGTCGCGCCCGATGGAAGCGGCGCAAAGAATCTGACAGACGGAGTTGGAAGAAAAGAAAAGACTGAACTGCGTTACGTCAGGCTCGATTCGGAAGAACGCACGGTCGATCCTGCTCGCCCGATGCTGTTGAAAGCCGAAAACGAAGTGACGCGCGAGTCGGGTTTTTATCGCGATAAAGTGAACGGCGGATTGCCTGAAAAGCTGATCATGGCGGCAAAGAATTTCACCAATCCACAGAAGGCCAAAGCCGCCGACGTGCTATTGCTTACCGCTTCGACTTTTAGTGAATTTCCCGATCTCGTTGTCGCGGGGCCGGATTTCAAAGAGATCAAAAAAGTGAGCAATGCGAACCCGCAGAAAGAAAAACTTCTGTGGGGCGCGGCTGAACTCGTGCATTTCAGAAATACGGACGGCGTGCCGCTCGACGGAATACTGATCAAGCCTGAAAACTTCGATCCTAAAAAGAAATACCCGATGATCGTTTACATCTACGAAAGGCTTTCAGACGGGATTCATCGCTTCATTGATCCGCGTCCGGGTCATTCCGTCAACGCTTCCTTCTATGCCAGCAACGGCTATCTGGTTTTCATGCCCGACATCGCTTACACGGTTGGCTATCCCGGCCAGAGCGCGCTCAAGTGCGTGCTGCCCGCCGTTCAGTCAGTAGTCGACCGAGGGTTCGTCGATGAAAACGCGATAGGCATTCAGGGCCATAGCTGGGGCGGATATCAGATCGCTTACATGGTCACGCAGACCAACCGATTTCGCGCCGCCGCGCCCGGCGCTCTGGTGGCGAACATGACGAGCGCATACAGCGGCATTCGCTGGGGAACCGGGTTGCCGAGACAGTTTCAGTACGAGCGCACGCAGAGCCGCATAGGCGGAAACCTTTGGGAATACCCCATGCGCTTTCTGGAAAACTCGCCCGTCTTTCGCGCAGACCGCGTGCAGACTCCCGTACTGATGCTTCACAACGATCAGGATGATGCGGTGCCGTGGTATCAGGGGATAGAGTATTATCTCGCTCTCCGCAGGCTGGGCAAGGAAGTTTACATGTTCAACTACAACGGCGAGCCGCACGGATTGCGCAGGCGGGCGAATCAGAAGGATTATACTATTCGGCTGCAACAGTTCTTCGATCATTTCCTCAAAGGCGCGGCGAAGCCTGAGTGGATGGAAAAAGGCATCCCCTTCCTTGAACGCGAACGAGAGAAGGAAAAAATCAAAGCCGCTCCCTCGCCCGTAGATCAAAGCGCGAAGAAGCAATGACAAAAAAAGAACCGGGCAAAGGCCCGGTTCTTTTCATATTCGTTAGGTGAAAGTCATCAGCGCCAGCCGCCGTTGTTACGTCCGCGGTAGCCATCTTCGTAGCCGCGTCGGTGGCCTTCACGATAAGCCTGACGGTAAAGATCGCGGTCCCCGTACTCTGCGCGATAGCCTCTCATACCGTCGCGGAAGTTTCCGCATTCGAAGTTATAAGCTCTTCGACCCCTTCGATCTCCTTCGCCATGGTGATGTCCGTCGCGATAGCCGTTCTCACGCGCGAATCGAATTATCTGATCGCGGTTGTAACGACCGCGCCCGTGGTCGCGATCATCATCGTAGCGGTCGCGCCCGTAGACGTTTCTCAGGCTGTCGCCGAGAATTCGCTCGACATCGCGTCGCGTTACTCGCGGGCTGCGTCCGTCACGTCCTTCGCGAAAGCCGTTTTGAAATCCTCTGCGGTAATTCGAGCGATAATCATCGCGGTTGCCCATCCATCCCAAAAAGCCGTTCGTGTCGTTGCGGTAGAGTTGTATATCTTCATAGTCGAGGCGATCACGCCTGCGGTAATGTTCTCGTCCTTCGGGGTAAGCCACGAAATAGCCGAAGGCATAAGCGTATTCTCTGGTTTTCGACTGAGACCATCGCCCTCGCCTGTGATCATCTCGATGATCACCCCACTGAGCCTGCGCCGTCGCGCCAGACGTTACTATTATTCCGAGCGCCATCACGATCATCGTCGCAGCACCGATTGCTCTCTTCTTCAAAGTGTTCAGCTTCATCTTTTTTCCTCCGTTTCTGTGCCAGAGTATCTGATGATCTCTCTGCGCCCGAATGAAAATACAACCCTCGTGCCAGAATCGGAATATGAGCGTAAATGCCGCGAACCTCTTGTTTTCAAAGCACTTGCGGAAAGATGATTGCGCCCATTCGGGAGGGCGGGCGATACCAATTGCGAATCCGTTTCAACCAAATGGGATAGCGCGGGTGGATGGGCGATGAGGTGAAAAGGTGAAAGGTGATTTCTGATCATTCGACTAGGGCGAGCGTCTGACCGGCGTTTACGGTGTCGCCTTCTTTAACTCGAATCTCGATGACGCGACCCGCCTTTGGCGATTTGATTTCGTTTTGCATCTTCATCGCTTCGACGACCACTACGCCCTGACCTGCCGCGACTTCATCGCCTGCGCAAAGCAGAACTTTTACAACTTTTCCCGGCATAGGCGCAATCAATGTCTGCTCTCCTTCTTCGCTGTGATCCGCGCCCGGACGCCGATGCTTGCGGTCAATTATGTTCGCGTCGAAAACCTGATCGCCAATGCGGACGCTCATCTGCGTCTGTGATTTCCATACGCGCGCTTCATAAACCCGCTCGCCTGCGAAAAACAGGTAGACGCCTTCTTCAGGACGGAGAACTTCGACATCATAGCTGCGACCGTCGATAGTGGCCGATACGCGATTGTCGCGTTCATCAAGTTCTATGTTGACCTGACGGTCATCGATTTCCGCTTCGTATTTCATCATCTTCTCTGAGCCAGTCGACCATGTAGTTTCCACCGGCTTTCAGTCGTTTGAGGAGCCGAAGCAATCCCGGTCGCCTGACTCTTCGCGTGCAACACGGCAGCGATAACGGCTATATCTGCAAGATGCGAATCTTGTTCGCCTGTATCAGTGTTCATAATTTCGCCGAGGTGTCGGTCGAGGAATGCGGTATCGAAATCGGCTCGATGGAACCTCTCGTCTCGCGCGATGGCGCGGAAGAAGGGAAGAGAAGTCTGTATGCCTTCTATCGCGTATTCGCCCAAAGCGCGAGCAAGTCTCGATATGGCCATCTGTCGGGTTTCTGCCCATACGCATAGCTTGGCAAGCAGCGGATCATAATGAACGCCGACTTCCCAGCCTTCATAGATGCCACTGTCGAGCCTCACTCCCGGCCCTGTCGGATTCGCGAGGCGAGTGATGCGACCGGGGCTTGGCATAAAATTATTGTGCGGGTCTTCGGCATAGATTCGACATTCGATGGCCGCGCCTCTCATCACTATATCGCTTTGCGAGAATGAAAGTTTTTCGCCCGCTGCGACTCTTATCTGTTCGTGAACCAGATCGCGACCTGTGACCATCTCGGTGACGGGATGCTCGACCTGAAGTCGGGTGTTCATCTCAAGAAAGTAGAAATTCTTTTCCGCATCGACTAAGAATTCTATCGTCCCGGCGTTGTAGTATCCCGCTGCGCGAGCTATAGCCAGGGCGGCTTCGCCCATCCTCGTGCGCAAATCTTCATCGACTACGGGCGAGGGACATTCTTCAACTACTTTCTGATGCCTTCGCTGAAGCGAGCATTCGCGCTCGCCGAGATAAACCATCCTTCCGTGACGGTCGCCGATCAGTTGAACTTCGATGTGACGCGGACGGGAGATATATTTCTCGATGTAGAGGGAAGGGTCTTTGAAACTCGACGCGGCTTCCGCTCTCGCCATATCGAACGCGCTTCTCAACTCTTCGCGCGAGTGGACGAGTCTCAGCCCCTTGCCGCCTCCGCCCGATGCCGCTTTGAGCATGATCGGATAAGCTATTTCTTCGGCCACTCGGTAAGCCTCGTCGAGAGAAGCGAGCGGCGAGGTGGTTCCGGGAACGAGCGGTGCGCCCGCCGCTTGAGCCGCCTCGCGTGCGGCGGTCTTCGATCCCATCAATTTCATCGCCGAAGCGGGCGGGCCTATGAGAATGAGTCCGGCGTCTTCTACTGCCGAAGCGAATTCAGCGTTCTCGGATAAAAAGCCGTAGCCGGGATGGATGGCTTCCGCTTGCGAGCGACGAGCCGCGTCGATGATTTTGTCTATGCGAAGATAACTGTCCTGTGAAGGAGCAGGGCCGATATTGATGGCTTCGTCTGCAAGGCGGACGTGAAGAGATGCGCGGTCGGGGTCTGAATAAACGGCGACGGGCGAGATATGAAGCTCGCGACAGGCGCGACAGATGCGGACGGCTATCTCTCCGCGGTTGGCTATGAGCAGTTTTTTGAACATAGAATGCGACGAGGCGGGCAATCTCGCCCGCCCCGTGATGACTTGATCGATTCGATCTTTCTCCGTGACCTGCCGCTATCCATCGCCGCGCGGTTTCATTGAAGGATCAGAAACCCAGTTTACAAGGACTCGCGGCGCTACGCCGCTAGTGATGAAAATGCCGTCCTGCATGACGATATCATCGGCGGTTCCCATCTTTTCATCAGGCCCAGCCGAGCGCAATTCGAAGTTTTCGAAGGTGCTGCCTGTCCCTGTTATCACCAACTGCCCGTCTCTTGTTGTGACGCTTGCTACTCCTTCAGTGGAGCCTTTGTAAGTGAATGGCTTTTCCCAATAATCAACTGGCAGCGCGTCTCCCATCGCTTTCTTGAAAAGATGGTCAGGCGGATAAGAGCCATTGATGCGGCGGTACTCTTCGAGTTTTATGAATGCCTGATAGGAGGTCGCGCGAGTAGCTGCCTTCTGCCGCTCTTCATAGTTGCGCAGATATTGCGGGATGTAGGCGATGCCGAAGGCACCCGTTACGGAACTGGCGACGGCGGTGATGATGAGCAGGGAGGCTGCCGTCCTGTAGCCGCCGTAGTTTTCGGCGTCGTGTTTGGCCAGCCGCATCGCGCGAAGGGATGACCACAAAACCATGATTGCGCCGAAGGCCAGCCACTTCGTGAAAATGAGCGACGCGAGGATGACCGCTGTCATCAACGCGACTGCATTCATCACCGGGCCGAACTGCTGCACTTTGACAGGTGATTGATCGAGAGGATGACCAACGAAACGCGCGCCGCAAAAACAAGCCTCCGCGCCGAAAGTCAAATCCTCACCGCAACAAGGACACAGCATGATCTGCCTGATTTTATCGCCCATGCTCAACTCTGAACTGAATAATCCACTCCGACCAGATTCTCGCCTGCGGGCGAGTCCTCGCGCTGATGCTGAGCCTCTTCTACCCTTAAACGATCCGGCTCCCTCAATTCGCGCCAGGTATGATAAATTCTGTGTACAACTGTCCAGTGCGAAAGCGCGGCCAGCACCCACAAAACCTGCGACATCTTGTGCAGGAGGAAGTGCTGATAGTTTACCTCGGTCAGCGACCCGATTATGAGCAGCACCATTCGCTCAGGCCTTTCAAGAAATCCGACCTTGCAGGCTATGTTGAGCGATTCGGCCCGCGCCCGCGAGTAGCTGACAAGCACCGAGCCTACGAGAGCGAAGCCCGTGAGCGCGACCAGCACTGTCGAGTGCGCCACTGTATCGCGCGCATAATAAATCATTATGCCGAGGTAGACTACTATATCCGAATAACGGTCAAGCACTGAGTCAAAGAACGCGCCGAATCGCGTAACCTCACGTCTCAGGCGGGCTACGCGACCGTCCAACATATCAAACAGGGCGGCGAAGATCAACAACAGCCCCGCCGAAAAAAGTTTCCCGTATCCGTACAAAACACCGCAGCCGATGTTTATCAACAGCCCGATGAATGTAATGGCGTTGGGGCTTATGCTGCTGCGCGCTATGGCGCGCACTAAAGCATCGAGAATTCTTCTAGCCCCTGATCCGATGGCATCACTGATCATTTGGGCCTCCAAGGTTTCGGCCTGCACGCCACCGATGCGCTACTATCGCAAACGCCGCTCATCATTGTCAAGAAGAGAGCCGTCTTTAGATTCACCTTTCGCCTTTTAGGTTTTACTGCTCGCTGTCGTGAATAGTCAGAAGTTTGATTATCTCAAACCTCCGCTTGCCGCCCGGCGTCACTATGACCGCATCATCGCCTTCCTGCTTGCCCATCAGGCCGCGACCAATGGGCGAAGTCGTAGATATCTTCCCCTTCGTTATGTCAGCGTCTTCGCTCATCACAAGGGTGTAGGTTATCTCCTCGCTCGAATCCAGATCGTAGAGCGTGACGGTCGCGCCATAGGCCACACGGTCGCGCGGCAGGCGCGAGGTGTCGAGCATCGAAAGGTCGGCCAGACGCTGGCGCAGATTCGCTATCCTCGCGCGCACATAATCCTGACGATTGCGCGCCGCTTCATATTCAGCGTTTTCTGAAAGGTCTCCCATCGCGACAGCCTTCTTCAATTCCTGCGGAATCTCCGTCCTCAGTTCCGCCTCAAGCTGTCGCAACTCATCTTGAATTTTTTGTTTTACGTCTCCCGACATGATTTATCCGCCTTCAATTCGAGATGGCTGCCCCGCCATCAAGCGACAAGTTTATACATGCGGACACCAACTAACAAGGCGTTCTCGCGGTTGTCAGCGTCGCAAAACTGCGGGGTAAAACAAGATAATTGACGCTCCGGGGTTGAGGGTTTAGAATCAGCCTTGTCCGCAGGCTCAGGTTTCTCTTTCACGCCCCCTCGACAAGGCTCTAATGGAAACCAAAGAGAATAAAATTCGTCAGATTTTCGAAGAGGTCGCCCGCAGCACGAACCTCGACCGCGCGCTTGCGATGATCGCATCTCAGATAGCCGCCGATCTCGGAGCGCCCGCCTGCAAGATATGGGTCGTCAAACGGGGCGATATATGCGATCACTGCCCGCTCGCTTCCGTCTGCACCAATCGCCAGATGTGCATGCATCTGGTCGCCGCAAGCGGAGCCGTGCTTGACCGCGAGTACCCGCGCATCCCAATGTCGGTTTTCAATCCCAAGCTCATAGCTCAGGGAGGAACCGCCGACTTCAATGATGCGGGCGGGTCGGGAGATACGCTATTTGGAAATCAGCGCGGCGCGATAAAAGACAGCCGCGACTCTTACGCCATCCATCCGCTCAGAGGCGCGAGCGGAACCGTCGGACTCATCGGCATATTCAATCATCGTCCCATCGAGCAAACCGAATTGCGCGCGCTCACCTACCTCGCGCCTGCGGCAGTGGCGGCCATACGTCTGGCCGAGATGAATTCGCGCTGCGAGGCGCTCAAGGCGCGACTCGAAAGAGAATCCTCGCGCGTCACGGAGCTTGAACGAACTACTGTCTCCCGCGAAAGCGAGCTCGAAGACGCGGTGGCTCATCTCACTCATCAGGTGGCTCACTTTCAGGTCGAGCGCGAGCAGGTATCGCGCACGAAAGAAACCGACTCTCAACGCCTCCACCAACTCGAAGAAGAGAATCGTCAGGCGCGCGCTCAGTTGCAGCAGCTTGTAGCGGTGAAGAATGAGGCTAACCGTACCTATGCCGAAATGACGGCTCACCTAGAACTCGAACGCCGCCAACTGGAGGAAGACAACGCTTCGCTGCGCAATCGTGTCGTGCAGTTGGAAGTCAATCTCGCGCAGGCAGGCCGCCTGCGCGCCGAGGCCGTGCAGACGGAAGTCGAGTTGCTCAAGACTCAACTCGAAGCCGCAGAAGAACTCATGAAGGCCGAACGCGAGAATGTGCAGAAACTTCATGAGCGCGTGCTGCTGTTCGATGAGTGGAACACAGGTCTTCGCGATCATAACGCCGCGCTCACCGAAAGCATCGATGATATGGAACGCGCGCTTCGCATAGCCGAAGACGCCCGCTCGCGCACCGAGCAGACGAAAGTAGAACTCGAACAGAAAATTCAGGAGACGACCGAAGAAGTAGAACTGCTGCGTGCAGAGCGAGAGAGTATATTGAGCGAGTCTCAAAGACTGGCCGTCGAAGCCGAGCAGTCCCGCAAATCCGGCAATGTATCATCGGCTGAACTGGACTCGCTGCGCATACGAGTTGCCGAAGCCGAATCGGCAGCGGCCCGACTCAATGAAGAAAAAATAAGAGAGCGAGCGCGCCTGCTCGACCTTGAGCAGAACAACGCGGCGCTCCTCGATGCCAATCAGCAACTCGAAGAGGCGGTCAAACAATTCGAATCGCTCACGGCGAGGTTGGAAGGAAGCGCGACGGCTCTGAGCGACCGCGCGGAGATGAGCGAAATAGCGCGCGCCGAAATCGAACGCGCCAATCGCACCCTTGCCGAGCAGAACAGAAGGCTGCGGCTTGAGAATCAATCCAAAGCGCGATTCCTCGCCGATATGTCGCACGAGCTTCGCACGCCGATGAACGCCATCATAGGGTTCACATCTCTTTTGATCGAAGACAGCGCGCTCAATCTCAACGAACGACAGCGCGGCAATCTCGAACGAGTTGCGCGCAATGCCCGCGATCTGCTCGAAGTGATAAACAACGTACTCGATCTCTCGAAGCTCGAAGCGGGAAGGATGGAGGTTTATCTCGAAGCGGTTTCTTTGGGCGATGTCATCGCGCGCTCGATGAGCGTCGTCGAGCCGCTCAAGGAAGACCGCCCCGTCAGCCTCAGCCTCGATGTCGAAGACGGCATCCCCGATCTGAGAACAGACCGCGCACGACTTCAACAGATTCTCATCAATCTGATTTCGAACGCTGTGAAATTTACTCCGGCAGGCGAAGTTAAAGTGATAACGCGGCGGGCCGGAGTCGAAAATGTGCGCATCTCTGTGAGCGACACAGGAACAGGCATAAACGAAAAAGACCTTCCTAAAATATTCGAGGAGTTCCGGCAGTCCGCCGATCATGGCGCAGCGAAAAAACCCGGCACAGGGCTTGGACTTGCCATCACCCGTCGCCTCGTGGAACTTCTGGGCGGAGAGATAAGCGTCGTGTCGCGAGCGGGCAAAGGCTCGGTCTTTACAGTCACCCTGCCGCTCGAAATGGAAGACCTCATCGCCATTCCTTCCGAACTTCAATCCGCGCCTTCCGACACCGAACGCACGGCGCTCGTAATCGACGGCGATCCGACTTCGCTTTATCTGATAAAGAAGTATCTGACCGAATCCGGTTTTTCCGTCGCGGCTACGGATAATGCCGGTCGCGGGCTTGAGATAGCTCGCATGGCGAGACCTGCAATCGTCACCATCGATATGGATTTGCTCGAAGACGACACTTACGCGCTGGCGCAGATCAAGCGCGGGGATACGCCACCGCTGCTCGTCGCGGTTTCGACCGACGCGGAGGGCGAACAGCGCGCGCTCGATGCCGGAGCCGATATGTTTTTGAGCAAGCCCATCGAACGCGCGGTGCTGATAGCTCTCCTCGATCAGAAGATGAACCCGCAGACAGGACGCGTGCTCGTAGTCGATGATGATGAAGATTCGCTCGATCTCGCGTCGGCGATCATCGAAGACAGCGGCTATCAGATAGTGACGGCGAGGAACGGGCGCGAGGCGCTGGATCAGATTTCACGAGAGCGGCCCGACGCTATAGTTTTGGATCTGATGCTTCCCGAAATGGACGGATTCGAACTTGTGCATCGCCTGAGCCTGAAATCGGAGTGGCGCTCGATCCCTGTGGTATTGCTCACGGCCCGAAGCCTCTCTCACGAAGAACGCCGCGCCTTGGATATCGGCACCGTGCGATTCATTCAAAAAGGCAACTTCAATCGCAACGAACTGCTCTCGGCCCTAAAGGGCGTGACCAACAATCACACACCGGCGAAAGCCGCGAAATAGTCTACTGAGTCTTGAGAGTCTATCGAGTCTTGAGAGTCCAGAGAGTCTTGAGGGTCTGGATGATTTGGACTCTCAAGACTCGATAGACTAAAAGAATCGTTTCAACAACAAAGACAGGGCCATCGCAAATCCGATGAAGATGACCGTCCTTCGGACGAACTCGCGTCCGAGTTTGCGCGCTATCGCGGCCCCGCCGTATCCGCCGATGATTGCGCCCGCAGCCATCACCGCTGCGTCAGTCCAGTTGATTTTTCCAGCCCATATGAAATACACGGACGCGATGCCGTTGATGCTGAAGGCGAAAAGATTTTTCAAGCCGTTCATACGGTGGATGTCCGTAAGTCCGAGCAGTTTCAAAGCGGCGAGCATCAAGATGCCCATCCCCGCGCCGAAGTATCCGCCATAGACGGCGACGAAAAATTGAAACACAGCCGCGCCTGTCGACCACCGACGCGTCGGATCGGACGCTTCGGTTGACGGGTTGCCGAGTTTTTTTGAAATGCTGTCGCCTGCGGCAAAAAGCACAGTCGCAAATAAAATCAGAAACGGAACTATCGAAGCGAATACGGGCGAAGGAGTGAGCAACAAGAGAATCGCGCCGATCAAACCGCCGATGATCGAAGGAGCCAGAAGTATGAGCATCCATTTTCGAGTTCCTTCCAACTCGCGGCGAAAGCCTATCATCCCGGCGAGCGAACCGGGCCACAGGGCTACGGCGTTTGTTGCATTTGCGATTATCGGATCACGGCCAAGCCACACGAGCGCAGGAAAGGAAACGAGCGTGCCTCCGCCCGCGACCGAATTTATCATTCCGGCTATGAATGCCGCGAGGAATGCTATGAGTGCGTGAAAGACCTGATCGTTCATTCGAGAGAGCGACTATAGCATCTATGGGAAACAATCGGACGGATTTTTGACAGGATTGACAGGATTTTCAGGATTAACAGGATCAGCCAAAAGGAAATCATGTCAATCCTGCTCATCCTGTTAATCCTGTCTGGTTTTTTCCTCTTTTCTCAACGCGCCCATCGCGCGGCTGATGCGGTTTATTCTTTCAACCTTGACCTCGAAGCTCGACAAAAATTTCTTTTCATATTGCGGATGCGTGATCGAAAGCGAATAAACGCCCGACGGTATCAGCGCCAGCAGAAATTCCCCATCGACGCTGCTGACCGCCGAACTTTCATTTTCGGAATTCTTGATCGTCACCGTCCCTCCCTGCACCGGCTCATTGGTTGCCGCGTCATAAAGTTTGCCGCGGATGACGCCCGCAGTCTGCGCAGACTGCGACGCGCCAATAGCTCGGAGCCTCGCCCTTGCTTTCGAGGCAAGCTCTTTGGTGGGACTCACTTCGAGAAACGCGCGGAACGTCTGCGGGTTGGAATCTTCTTTTATCATCTCCCACGTCATCAGGTTTGCGCGCAATCGTTCCTGCTCGGCCTGAGAGAGTCGCGATGCGGCTATCGTTTGAGCTTCCACAGTCAGTTCTCTCTGTCGCTCGGCTTCAGCGGCGCGATCATTGGCCACGCGAGTGGCTTCTTCCGCTTGCGCCAGAGCTTCCTGCGCTCTGGCCTTTTCAGCTTCAGCCACCCTCTTCTGCTCGAAAGTGGTGAACAAAAGCAACAGCATCAGAATGACTATCACCGTAGAGATAGCCGCCGCGCGAAGCAATCCTTTCAGATAAGCCACCCTCTGGCGTTGAAGCTCGGCATCAGGCACGTTGGCCAGTATCCAATCGCGATCAAAAACCTTGTGGTAAATTCGATTGCGCACCTGAAGATGGCCCTCGACGGCTTTCGTTATTCCTGAAAGCCGCAGCACCGTGATCAAAGCGTTTGTCTCATCATCGCGCACGCGCTTTCGGCGTCGAACCTTCGAATAGATATCGAGCAGAGCCGCCAGATCGATTTCCGAGCGAAGCAATCGCTGGCGCACGAACAAAAGATTATCGTCGCGCTCTCTGGCGCGCGATGAGAAAAAAAGCGATTCGCAAACGCGATCAACTCCTTTCGTATCCACCGCGCTTTCATCTTCGGACACAGATTGACACACTCGCTGCGTGAGATACGGATGCCCGCCCGTCCAGTAAAGCACACGACCGATCATCTTTCGCCCTGTCTCTTCATCTCTGCCCAACCCTGTCGCAAGAATTGCGGCCTCCGGTTCGGTGAAGTCGTTAAGCTCGATCCTGCGACCGATGTTGAAGGGAGTCGTGCGAGTGTCCTGTATGAGATTGGAAGGCGTGGCCACTCCGAGCAGGCAAAACACCAGTCGTTCAAGAGTGGAGTCTTCAGCGCGACGATTGTAAAATTCGCGAATTCCGGCGAAGAATTCGTCAGTCGGAAATGGCAGGCTGAGTACGGCATCGATTTCATCGATGAAGATGACCACCCGGCCCGAAAACCGACTCATCACTATTTTTTCTATGGCGAGCATCCATCTTTGAAGCGGGCCTAGTCTTTCGTGCGAGAGCCAGAAATCATCTATCTCGTCTTCGATGTCGAGTTGCTGACCGATGCGGGCGATGAGTCCGTCGTACCATTGCTCGGCTGTGAGGTTCTGGCCTATCGCGGTCAAATCCAGAACCGCGACAGCCGCTCCCGTCTGTCTGAGACGAGTCGCCGTGCGAACCATCAATGATGATTTGCCCATCTGTCTCGAAGTCAGCACATAACAAAACTGCCCTTGAGAGAGTCCGTCGAATAATTCATCATCGGCTCGCCGCCTGACATAGCACGCGGCGTCGCGCTGCAAGGTTCCGCCCGTGACATAAAAGCTGGATTGATATGCCAACGTGATTGCCTCGGCTTATTCGAGAAGATGGCGACGAAGGTATGACGAATAAAGTTGACAGCGCGGTCTCGCGTCGCGCGCCCCTTCGCCCGCTATGACGCCCGCGCTGCGCAAGCGATAAAAACTTTCGGTCGTAGGACAGGGCTGACCCTGAACGACTGCGCGAACTATATCGCAAAGCGCGTGATCCTGAGCCAGCAGCACGAGTATGCGGCGCAGATGATCGCCGAACGGGCCTTCATCGCGGTCTGCCGAGGCTTCGAAAGCGGCGAACTTCATTCCGTGCAAGGCGAGTTCCTGAAGTCCTCGTCTCACAAGATAAGGCTGGCCGCTCACCAGATCGAAGAAACGAGCCACCTCCGATTGCCCCTTCAAAGGGGAACCATAGCGTCGATTCATCTCGGCCACCTGATCGAGGATGAAATCTTCGAGCGAAAGCCTCGTGCCGACATTGAACGGCGACTGGTTTATATCGGTGATGAAAAGATGCGCTTCGGTCGCGTAAGCGATGGCAAGCGTGAGACGCTGCCATGGGCCTGTGGGGTCGAGCGATCTTTCATTGTGCCAGGATCGAAAAAGGCCGAACACTTCGCTTGCGAAATTGCAGGTGAACAATCGATCAACTTCATCGAGTCCCCAGACGAGCGGGCTTTCGATTTTGCCCAGCACCTCGCGCCGGATGTATCGCTCGAAATTCATGCTCGGCCCGCGCCTGTCGCTCCAGACCTGATCGGGCAAGGTGTCGAGATCGAGTTGATCGGCTATCCATTCGCCGAGAGTGAGAAAAAACGACTCGACGGATTCGAGGTGAGCCGCATTGAGTTTCTGAAAATCCGTCAGCACCACCCGCGCGCCGCTCTCTCTTGCCTGTTGCAACCCGCGGGCTAAGAGCGATGTCTTGCCCATCTGCCGCGCGCCTTTCACGAGCACCACGCTGTCGCGCCGCGCTATGGCGAGGTGGAATTCTTCGTCGGTCGGTCGAACTATATAGAACTGAGAATCGAGCGGGACCGCGCCGCCGACGGCTTCGAGACGGGGCCGCGAAACGGAGGTGATGTTTTCCGTATGCGCTTCGAGAGCGGCAAGCAATTCATCAAGCAGGTTTTCATTATCTTCTGATCCATTCCACATCGCGTATTGAAGCGAGTTGAGAATGGATGCGAGCGGATCGGGAAGCGGGTCGCTGTAATTTATGCGAATGGGCAGAAGGCGCGGCTTTCCCTGACGAATCTGCGCCGATTCGTGCGCGATCTGTATTTCATAGGCAAGCATTTCGCTCTGCACAGAAGCCGCCGACAGCAAAGCGATGACGGCATCGGCTCCGCGCAACTGTCGCTCGATCTCTCTGGCCCACTCCACGCCGATCTTGAGGTGACGATCAATGAAAACCTTGTAGCCGCGCGCTACGAGTTGGGTTTCCAGCCAACTCAAAATCTGATCGTCAGGCGCGGCATTGCGTTTGTAGAGAATCACCACCCGCGTCGCATCAAGAGCGATAGTCGTCGACACTAATCGATGTTCTTCGCCCGCGATAGGCGAGCCGAATTGAGTGGCGCTATCGATGCCGCTTATCAAAGCGCGAGCCAGCGCGTCGCCGAAATCGCGCGCTCGCAGGTAGCGATCACGCATATCGAATGAAAGAGCTTTGAGCAGAACTTCTTCAGCCGATTCGGGCAGACTGCTGCGAAGTTGTCTCGGTCTGGCCATAGCGCCCTGCCTCTGCATTTCGTAAAGCTCGACGGCGGTCGTGCCATTGAAGGGAAGATGACCGGTCAGCATCTCGTAAGCGATAACACCGAGAGCATAAGTATCGCTTGCCGCCACGGGTTTGCCCGCGAGTTGTTCGGGGGCCATGTAGGCGATGGTTCCGGCCACTTTGGTAGTTTCGACGGAGGATGCCACCTGAGAGTCTTTCACCGTAGCGATGCCGAAATCTATCAGCTTGACGTGATCTTCTCCCTCGCTGAGAGTTTGAAGCATTATGTTTTCGGGCTTGAGGTCGCGATGAAAGATGCCCTTATCGTGCGCGGCTGTCAGCGCGTGTCCGATTTGTCGCGCGATGTGAGCGACGCGGGCGGGTTCCATTCCATTCGGCGACATCAGCGAGCGCAGATTGACGCCGTCGACGAACTGCATGACGAGGAAGGGTTTTCCGTCGGGTAATGCTCCGGCGTCGAGTATGCCGACCACTCCCGGATGATCGATGAGGGCGAGAGCTTCCATCTCCTGACGAAATTTTTTCTGAAGCCAGAGGCCGATGTCTGATTGTCCCATTTCATCGCGGAGGACTTTTATGACGACTCGTTTGGAGAGTAGCTGCTGATCGCGCGCAGCGTAGACTACGCCGATGCCGCCGCGGGCGAGTTCTCGTTCGATGAGGTATCGGCCATTGAGAAGAGTGCCTGCGCTGATGCCGTGCCAGTCGGAATGCGGCGCGGAGGGCAATGATTCGGTGACAGTTTTATCGAGATCGTCTGTAGCCATACGCGCCTCTGAGCCGTGAGCGCACGGGAAACTTTGCGAAGCCGGTAAGAATAAGGATCGCATCCGGCAGCGTCAAATTCTAGCACGCTGCATTGAGCGAACAAACCGCATTTGGATATTGAAAACAGCGGCAAGAAGCATTTGGTCAGGCAATTCATGTGTTAATATGCAGCTGTGAGGTTTTGATATGAGCACAAAAACCAGAGCGACAATTGAAGACCTCTACATCTTGCGATTACCAGGTACTCATTAACAGATAAAGGTAGAAAGTACTTCATTGATAGAGGGCTGCGAGACACGAAATGGTTTCGCTGTCTACTCGATAAGTATTCAAATTAGGATACCGCCAAACGGTCAATTCAAATCCATCGCTGCTTTGAGTCCGCTCTCAATCTGATCCAATTCTTCATCGCTCAATATTCCTATCCTTTGAGAAATCTTGGCGCGATCAAGTGTTGTTACCTGATGGCAGAGAGCTATGCTGTCCTGAGCTAAACCGCCCGACTCCGTAGGCAAAAATATTGCAGTCGGGCCGCGTCGCGCCTGAGCAGTGGAGGTAGAAACAGGAACTACTATGATTGAGCGCCAGTTCGGTGTCTGATTGAAGCCGTCGTGAGAAACGATGATGACAGGTCTGCGCCCTCGTTGCTCAGACCCGGAACGCGGCGCAAGGTCTGCCCAATAAATTTCTCCCCGCTTCATGTTGTCCGCTCCGCTTCGCCGCTCATCAAATGCTCGACGGCAGCCTTTTCAAGTTCTACATCGAGGTCAAACTCACTGCCCGACATAGCGGCTGCATATTCAGAAATGGATTGATGTAAAGAATCGTCTGCGAACTCTGATTGACGCGGCGATTGAGCTAATTGCTCCGCCAGACATTTGATGAGATGCAATTGGTCTTTCGGCGACAAGAGTTGCGCTTGTTTCAGGATCGTTTGCAGTTCGCTCATAATAATCTGCCTCCTTGATAATACCGAGCTTTGCGCCCTCGCAAGACTACGCCTGCACGTCCAAAACATCGTATCGAGTGATGATGCCGATTATTCGACCGTACTCCTCGACCAATAGCGCGGGCGAGTTCTTCAAGTATTTCACCGCCGCTTCAACATTCACATCTTCGCTCACTACAGGAAAACCCTTGTCCATCACTTCTGAAACGGGCGAGTTCACAAGGTCGCGGTTCTCCAACAAGCGGTTCATCAAACGGCTCTCGCGCAATGACCCGACCGAATTTCCCTCCTCAAGCACGGGCAGTTGCGACAACCCGTAACTGTTCATCATCTGAAGCGCATCGCCTACCTTGTGACCGGGGCTGACGAATACGAGCTTCGGCGTCATATCAGTGGTCTTGAACTGGTGGAGCATACCGATGGTCATCTTTTCCACGCCGAGCATTCGCTTTTCTTTCATCCATTCGTCCGAATGGAACTTCGTCAGATATCGCTCGCCCGTGTCGCACACGATGAAGACGACGACATCATCTTTGCTCAAATCGCGCGCAACCTGAATCGCGGCCACAGCATTCGTCCCCGTAGAGCCGCCGCAAAATATCCCTTCCTCGCGTCCGAGCCTTCGCGCCATCTGGAATGAATCGCGGTCTGTCACGTTGATGATCTCATCGATATATTTCATGTGAACATTTTCAGGAATTATCTCCTGCCCGATGCCTTCCACAAGATATGGCGTGGCCTGAAGCAGATGGCCCGTTTCCTTGTATGTCTTGAACACCGACCCATAAGGGTCAGCGCCGACCACCCGAATGCTCGAATTCTTTTCTTTCAGATAACGGCCCGTCCCGCTTATGGTCCCGCCCGTGCCTACGCCTGAGACGAAGTGCGTGATGCGCCCTTCGGTCTGCTCCCATAGCTCCGGGCCTGTCGTGAGATAGTGCGATTCGGGATTGGCCACATTGCCGTACTGAAAAACGAAGATCGAGTTGGGAGTCTCCTTCGCTATTCGCCGCGCAGTGTTGACGTAGTGATCCGGCGAATCGGGTTTGGCCGAAACCGGCACGACTATCACATCCGCGCCGAGGGCTTTCAGGTAGCGCACTTTTTCGACGGCGCACTTGTCGGTCATCACGAAGACTGCCTTGTAACCTCTCACCGAGCAAACCAGCGCAAGCCCGATGCCTGTGTTGCCGCTCGTCGCTTCGACAACCGTGCCGCCCGGTTTGAGCGTGCCTTCGCGTTCGGCTGCATCGATCATCGAGATGCCTATTCGATCCTTGACCGAGCCTCCGGGGTTGAGCGATTCCATCTTCGCAAGCACAAGCGCCTCGATACCTCTGGTCAGCTTGTTGAGTTTCACGAGCGGCGTTCTTCCTATAAGTCCGAGAATATTTTCTTTGTAGTCCATCATTTCCTCTTGAAGAAGATGTTAGATGTTAGAGGCTGGATGTTAGCAGGCGTGCGGCAGCAGGTGTCGCTACGGCTTCTCTAACATCTAACATCTAACATCTATTTTATAGCTTCCGCGCTCGCGCGTCAGGGCTGTTTGAGATCGACCACTTCAGCCGCGCCCGTGTGAATGGCGTTGAACAAAAGCATGAAACCGAGATGCGGCTGCCCACGAAAAATCACATCGAAACCGAAGAGCGCGACCCGACCCGAACCGATTCTGTATTCGACCGCCGCCGCGCGATTGCGTATGACTTCATCATTGATTATCCACCCTGAAGTCATAGGATTCTCGTTCGGATAACGGACGAACGCGCCGCCCTGCAAGGCAGGAAGCGAAGCATCAGGCTCCCACGCAAGGCCGTTATCAAAATAAATCTTCGCTTCAGCGGGCATACCCCATCCGAATGGATGAGCCGTATCGACCTGGGCTTTGAACACAGAACCGGGCGAATAAAATTTAGTCCCTTTCGTCACTTCGCGCACGGGCAGCTTGAAAAGATTCGCGGTCGGCTCGTTGGCTGATTCGCAGGTTATCAAAACTCCGCCATCGCGGACGAACTCTGCAAGATTATCAAGCCCCTCCTGACCCACGCCCTTGAGACGGGCGGCGACTTCAGGCGCAAGCTCTCTTGGAGTGGGGCCGCCGAGGAAACCTCTGCCAAGACCGCCCTGTCCTTCTCGTCCTCCTCCGGCCTGACGGTCTTCGACGTTCGGAAACGCGGTCAGTATCAAAACATCGATTTTGTTTTTCAGGTTGCCCGCGCGAATGTCAGGGTTGATGACGGTCGTGTGATCAAACTCGAACTTTTCAAGAATGTACTGAGTCCACCCCTGCGGCATGTTGCCGCCGTAAGGATCATAAGTCCCGACGCGCAGCTTTCTCAACTTCAACGTCTTCGCCGTGACCGCAGAATCAAGAGCCGTCGCAGGTATGCGAAGACCGCTCACGATTTTTTCAATCGCTTCCTGTGTTCCCTGACCAGCAGGGACGACGACTGTGCCAGCCGGGTAAGACTTGCCAGCAATCGAGGTATCTTCACTGAGCCAGTGGACTTTCTGACCTGCCGAGAGCAATCGATTCGTCGCCGTTATCGCAACGTTGCGATCATGTGGCAGAAGGTAAGCGCCCTTCGCGCGGCCTCCAGTGATCGACGCTTGCGGCGGCGAAATAGAAATGGCTTTGGTAAGATTTGCCAGCAACTCGGCCGCGGGTTTTGATTTCATCTCGACGGTCGCCACGCCCATCTGTTCCGCGAGCGTGTAGCCTGCTATGTCGTAAGGGCGCACGGGCGGCCCGCCGGGATACTGCAATCGCATTGGGTGTTTTTGCGGAAGAGTCATATCGAGGAGATGAGGGCGATAAGGCTGAGAGGCGAGTATGACGGGCGTGCCTGCCGGGTAAGTCGCGCCGTCATAACTGAACGCCTGCTTTGCCGTGTGAACTTCGAGACCGCTCAGAATCATTCGCTCGAGGAAGTCGGCAGCCGTGTTCGGATCGCGCTCATTGAGCGGAAAGATGAATCCGTAGGGCGGCTCTGATTCGCCTTTCTCAATGGCCCACTTGCCCATCAGATAGATGTTGTGCTGAAAAGTTTCCGCAAGATCGGCTGCGATCTTCAGCACGCCCAGGCTGGCGGTGTTCATATAGGCGACCGTATCTCGAAAATGCCACTCACCTCCGCGATACGGATTCGGATACCACGTCGTCGCCTCCATCTGTTTATCAGTGAGCTTGTAATTTGCCGGATAAGGCGAAGCGTGTCCGGTCTCGGTCAGTATGCCGATGATGTTGTGAAAGTAAGGCGTGGTTCGCATCCCGCCGTTCCACCACGATGAATAAGTGGTCTGAGATATGACGCCCGATTTGCCTTCCGCTTCGAATCGCAGGTGCATAGCCGTTCCGACTATGTGAATGCCTCGCATCACGAGCGGCGGGATGTTCGGGTTCATCGGCTCGTCGTTTGGCGGAACGAATATGCGGGCGGGGAAGGGCGCGGACTGATGATGGTTGTAGATGATCTGCGGGAAGTATTCGTGATAAAGCAGACGGGTCACATTGCGCGTCTCGGTGAGGTTGAGCATGTACCAGTCGCGGTTGTTGTCGTGACCGGCGTATTTCTGATAAAGCCACGGCATAGGCGTTCCTTCGCGCGGAGTGCCGTAGTTTGCCGTGAACCAGTCTGCCACCATATTTTGCCCGTCGGGGTTGATCGAAGGCATAAGCAGAAGGACGACGCGGTCGCGAATCTTGCGATACTCTTCATCCTCGCTGGTGATCATGTCGTAGGCGAGATTGATAGTATGCTGCGCGTGGCCTACTTCTGTCGCGTGCATTCCTCCATCGATCCAGACCATAGCGCGGCCTTCTTTCGCCAGAGCTTTCGCCTGAGAGTCCGTAAGTCCTCGCGCGAGGGTGAGACGGCGGGCGATCTCTTTCAGTCGGTCTAGGCGGGCGAGGTTTTCTTCCGAAGAGATGGCCGCAAGCAGCATGGTTTCGCCCATGGCCGATTTGCCCACTTCGAAGAGCTTCATTCTTTTGGTCTGCTGGGCGATTTTTTTGAAGTAGGTGAAGGACTGTTTGTAGTTTGCGAGTTTGTAATCATCGCCCGGAGTGAAGCCGAGGAATTCTTTGGGAGATGTGACCTGAGCGTGCGCTACGGCTGAGATTGCGAATATGAGCAGGGCGAGCAGGGCGAATCTTTTTCTGATCATGGTGAATCCTCACGAAAGATATTTGGCAGCGCAGCGCGTCCACTGGCGCTGTCCGCAGATGAAGCAGAGTATCAAACTTCAGAGTTGCCGCAAAGGACGCCTGTCTTGATGCGTCATGTCGAGCGTGTTAGTATCGAATTGCGATATTTGATAATTCTCATGGGAGGTTTTACCGGAGAATGCCGATATACGAATATGTTTGTGAAAAGTGCGGCGATCATATCGAAGTGATACAGAAGGTCACGGATGCGCCGCTCAAGCGATGCAAGAAGTGCCGCGGCAAACTTGAAAAGATAATTTCACGGACGAGCTTTCAGCTTAAAGGCTCAGGGTGGTACGCAAGCGATTACGCAAAATCGCAGAAGTCCGAGAGCAAATCCGACAGCGCAAAGTCGGACACGAAGTCGGACACGAAGTCGGACGGCAAATCGGATTCGAAGACGAAAACGAGCGACACGACGGCGGCTGACTGAAAAAAGCGACGATGTTTGATTTATCGAAGGCCGGTCATAAGCGCCGGTCTTTTTCTTTGCGCAAGTTTTTTGATCCGTAGTCGTTCTCAAATTACGGGCGAGGGAGAGCCGAGACAGACATAAAAACAAACTTCGCCTTGTGTTGCAGCATCTCAATTTTGTAGTTCTGAAAAACTGGTTGATACCGAGATTCGTATAGAAGAAAGAGGAGAAAACGGAATGGCAAGCTTTCGAGACCCTGAAATAACTTTCTCACCCCTTGAGGTCATCGAACGATTGCTTGAGATAACCGACTACTACGGCCACAAAACGGTTCTCTACATATCATCGAATGATGACCTTGCGACTTATCTTGACTCTCTGGGTTTTGACATCTACAGCCTGACTACAAATACCCAGGAAGCGTTCAAGACATCATCAAGAATCGTGCAGGTTATGCCTAACGGCTGCCGCTCGCATCAGAGCGCAACCGCACACTGAAGCACAACAAAAAGCAGCAAACAAAAAGGCAAAAGTGAAGTCTTCACTTTTGCCTTTTTACTTTTCCCTTTTGCCTTGTTTTTTATCCGCGCTTCTTCGCCTCGATAATCGTCTGCGGATCGAGCAGGTCGCTGCGCAGGAGTTCAGCAAAGCGCACATCGCCGCTCGTCACCACTTTGCGACTCGATACGGCGGCGCGGCCAAAGACCGGCAGCGGAGCCAGACGACCGGGCTTTCTCGCACGCAAGGCCACGCGATAACGCGACTCGCGCGGATTGATTTCATAAGCGGCGCGGAAATGCTCCTGCGCTAAAACGAGATTCTCTTGGCGCAGGTAAATCAATCCCAGATGATAAAGCGCGGCGTCGAACCGGGGATCCATCTCGATGCATCGGCGCAGGTGTCGAGCCGCAATTTCAGCGCGGCCATATTCGAGATAAGCGCGACCCACGAGGTAATACATTTCAGGCGTGGGCTTGAGTTGCAATGCGCGCTTGAGGTGACGGATGGCATCGCGCAGATTGCCTTCGCTGACCATGATTCGCCCCAGCCCATAGTGAGCCGTGAAGGAATTCTTTTCTATTTTGAGCGCGCGGCTCAGATGAATCTTTGCAGCGCTCAGGTCGCCGTCGTCGCCGCATATCACTCCGAGCATCAGCAGAGCCAGATGGTTTTCAGGCTCGCGGTCGACTACGCGCTCAAGATAGCTTTGCGCCGTAGCGGGTTTGTTGAATCGAAAGAAGTGTTCGCCTATAAGGAACGCCAGTTGAGCGTTGGAAGGATCGAGCAGGAGAGCTTTTTCAAAGTAACGGATGCCGCGCTTCATATTCCCTTCGGCGAAAAGCCCCGCTCCAGTGTCGAGAAGACAGGCGAAGAGATCGAGATTGTCTCCGCTGAAACTTCCGAGTATCCGATCAAGTCGGCTTCTGAAAAGTTTTTGCCGGTCGTTTTCTTTTTCCTCGCCCGCTTCCGCTTCCTGCCAGATGGTCTCAAGCTTGTCGTTTTCAAGCGCGCCGCGCTCCGAAAGATGTTCGACAAGGGCTTTAAGCATCGCATGATCGTAAAGCCCGTTGGCTGCCTGATGCTGAAGGAGATCGAAAACCATATCGAGTCGGTCGTGCGCTCGCTGAAGCGATGTCTCAAGCTCGCTGATGCGCTCAAGCAGATGCTCTTCGATGGTCGGGCGCAGCAGGCTGTCGACGCCGCCGTAGGCTGAAACGACGCGAGTGCCTGTGACGATCATCAGTTTTGTCCCGCACTTGGAGCAGGTGTCGCGGTCGTAGAAATTGGGATGAGTGCATTGCTGACAGAGTATCATATTAAGCCGTTCGTTATATTGCCGACCCGGGAAACCCGCTTGCCTTGAAACCGGCTTCTGAAGCCGGTTTCGGGTTTCCCGCTCACTGTCGGCTGCTGCCTTGAAAGATCATTTCGCAAAGCTTCGGATTCGCTCTCTATCTGTTCATTGTTTCTGCCGTCTCATTCTATCACATCATCATCCCAGCTTTTAGAATAATGTTGCCGGGGAAATCACGTCGCACTATCGACCCGAACAAAGGATACTATCTTTTATTGCTGCGTCAAAGTCGCATCAGGCGACGTTGAACTTCTTCGCGCTCTTTGGCGTCGAGCGGAGCGATCTCAAGATATCTTTGGTAAGCCGCTCGCGCCTGCGCTGGCTGATGGAGCTGCTCGTAGACCTGACCGAGTTGCAAATGAATGGGAGCGTACCAGCGCGGGATTTTTCTCTCGGTTTGTTCGAGCATCACCCGCGCATCTTCGTAGCGGCCTCGCTCGAAATAATATTGCCCAGTGTAATACCACGCGACGGGGCGCGGGAGTATCTGATTTGATCGCGTCAAATGCTCATCAGCTTTCTCGTAATTCTTTTTTTGCGCGTAGAGCAGGCCGAGGTTGAGATGAATGGTGGCGAGATTCTGACGAGTCACAGGAGTTTCCTTAACCCCTGAGACGCCCTGCTCAAGGTAGTCGATGGATTTATCGAGATTGCCCGAACGGCTGGCTAAAAAACTCAGACTCAGATAAGCGTAAGGATAGCCGGGATCGAGGCTCAACGCTTTTTGCGCTCCATCTTCAGCATCTCGTGGCCTGCTCGCTTCGAAATAAGCGCGGGACAATGAGGCATAAGCCTGCGGCGAAGAAGGCGCTTTGGCGACGCAGTTTTTGTACACCGAGAGGTTATCCCACCATACCCAATTCTGTCTGAAAGAAACTGCGCCCCATACGATGACTATCCCAAGTGTTGTTGCTGAAGCTATCACAATGCCGCGCCGTCCCGTCCTTTTTGCCAGCCACTCAATGCCTAAAGCCAATGCCAGACAAAAGCCTATGGATGGCAGGTACAAATATCTTTCCTGAACCAGGTATTCGAGATCGAACTGGCGCAGCGCGGCAAGCGCGGGCGCGAGAAAGGCAGTAAACCACAGGGCTGCGAATTTCAGCAGCCGGGATTTAGCATTAAAGACGACGAGCGCCAGAGCGATGAGCAATAACACGGGAGCGATGAACGACAAACTCGTCATGCTTTCAACGAGCGAAGTATAATGCTGATAGCTGTAGCCCGCCGGGATGACCATGAGCGCGAGATATTTCACAGCGGCAAGCGGCGTGGTCATCAACGCCCAATCGAGCGGAAGACGCGGGTCGCTGCCGAACAGCACGGCGTTGATCGCGTTGTAACGCATGAGAAAGTAGGCTGCGGTAGGCAAAGCGAGCAGCAGAAGGATTGGAATCGTTTTGAGGATTCTTTTTCTGAAAGACAGAGTTTCTTTGAAATGAAAGACCTCGCAATAGGCGATGATAATTGGCATCGCTATGGCGGTTTCTTTGTTAAGCAAGGCTAGAAAATAAAACCCGGCGACGGCTGCCAGCAAAAGTTTGCGTTCTGTTTTTCGATATCGGAGGTAGCAATAAAAAGCCGCCAGCAGGAAGACTGCCATGATGGGATCGGTCACGCCCGAAATCCATGCTACGGATTCGACGTGCGCCGGATGCACGGCGAACAGCGAGGCGGCAGTGAGCGCAAGCCATCTTCGCTCGGCCATTTCATTGACCACTACGAAAACGAGAAATGTCACTGCCGCATGAATCAGCACGTTCGCCAGATGCCAGCCCCAGGCCGAGGTTCCGAACAGCGCATAGTTGATCGAAAACAAAACGCTGAAAAGAGGGCGATAGTATGAATCTACGGTGAATATGATTTCGCCGCTGACGAACGCCCACACGCTGCTTGTGAAAGCTCGCGGGATATTGGCGGGATTCCTGATGAAGGCGTTATTGAGAACCTGATACGAGTCGTCGGCGGCAAATCCGCACCAGAGCGTGTTGATCGATGCAAGTATTGCAATCGCTGCGGGAACGAGCGCGTAAACCCCGCGCCAACGGAAGTAGCCTCCTTCCTGCGGCTGATTTTCAGGCGTGTCAGATGTCAGGCTTGCTGCCGATTGATCTGCTGCATCCGACGAAGCAGTTTCTTTGGAAGGGTGGGAACCTCTGCGCGCTCGATTTTTTTTAGACATAGTTTGAAGAGGGCTGATAAAAATGCGTTCGATGCGCTGCCTCGCGCGTAATAACATGATCGACGAGGCAATGCACGAGCGGGTCGATTTTAAGCAACCATCACTCAGCCGTGCAAGGACTCTATGGTTGATCCTCAATGTCGGAGACAACCTCGATTCTGAGAGTGTCATTGTGATATGAGTTCAGGAATAATTTTGGGAAGACGAGAGAGGAGATTGTCATGAAGAAGATTTTTTTTGCGGCGCTGGCGCTCGTTTTTGCGTTCAGCGCGGGATTGAGCGGCGTCGGGGCGCGCGCTCATCAAACTGATCTTTTACAACTACTGCCCGATGGGAAGTTCGTGGCGGTTGCCGACATGCAACGGGTGACGAGGAGCAGTTTCTGGGCGACTCTCGCCGCCGAAAACAAGATCAGAAGGATGATCGATGAAGTTGAGGATACGTTTAGCGATATCGGGCTGAAGCTCGAAGACCTCAACTCGCTGGCTCTGGTCGGATCATCTTCATCGATAGACAGCGGTGTTATGGCCGTGTCAGGCGCGTTCAACCAGGCAAATATTCTGGCCAGCCTGCGCGCCAACCCAAAGATCAGGCTCACGTCCGAAAAATACAAGGGCTTTGATGTTTTCGAAGTCACGGACACCATCCCTGATGGAAAGAATGATCGAGCCGCTTTCGCGTTTTACGATTCTTCAACTGCGGTCGTCGGAAGCCTGTCGGGAGTGCGCACGGCGATAGATGTGCGCACGGGCGAAAGGCCATCTGTCGCGCAGAACGCCAAACTCAGCGCGGCTCTCGCTCAGACTCCACACTCCGCGGTGCGGTTTGCTGTGGAGATGACGCCCGGTTTGAGCGGCAGGCTCAAGGCCGATAACATGCCTATGCCTGATTTCGCTTCGATCAAATTGATATTCGGGACGGTGGATTTCACTTCGGCTATTGAAGTCAACGCTACGCTGCGAAGCGAAGCGGCAGGCTCGGCCAAAGCGATAGGCGATCAACTCAATTCACTTCTGGGAATGGCCAAAGGATTTCTGGGAGTGAGCGGCGATCCAAAAATGGCCTCGCTCGGCGAGATGCTCAAGACTGTCAGCGTCACGGTTGAAGAAACGGATGTCAAGATAAGCGGCAACATCCCGGCTGAAGTTCTGGCGCAACTGCTTCGCTGATTTGAAACAGAAAGGCGACAGCTTCGCGAATTTAGTGAAGCTGTCGCCGCAAATTGAAGAGGGATTTCAGCCTGCCTGCTGATTTTGTTTTTTGTATTCCGACCACAGGCGGCAAACCTTGATTCGGTACTCGACCAGATCGCGGCTGACCGAAAACCGGCGCGCTATCTGATCCGCGCGAAGCCCCGCCTCGACAGCGTGCTTTAGAGGGAAATAAGGAATCAAAACAGCCGCTCCGACTGCATAAGCCACTTCTTCCTGATTTTCATCGAAATTGCGAAATTTGAGAGCCTCGGTTGCCTCTTCTGTGAAAGTGAGCCGGGTTGGAGAGTGGCCCAGTATGACGTGGCAAACTTCTTCCATGAGAGTAGCCGCCTGTCGCTCGCGTGTGTGGTTGGGATTGAGAAAAACCAGCCGCGATCCGTCAGGGAGCGGACGCGTCGCCCCGCCTGACCAGCTTTTGCCGCTCTCTCCGAATAATGTCCTGCGGGTTTCTTCCGAAAGGCCCTGTATGTCTTTCAGGCTCGTCACTCGAAGCTTGACGTAAGGAGCAAGCTTCCACGGATTGAGAGGCTGATCCAAAGCGACGCCCGCGAACTCGCGGATTTTGAGCGCGATGCGCTCATAGACTCGGCGTTTGGCTGTGGGCGGCAACAACTCATCCATCGATGGAGTTTTGCCCTCGCTACTCATTCTTGTCGGTCTGTTCAATGCCCTGACTGGCAAATTGCGTGTATGCAACGCGGAAAAGCTCGGCCAGCGCCTTGGCCATTTCAGGCTTCAGGTTCCGGTCTGCTCTCAAATGCGCCTCAACTATGTTGGGCATCGATTCGGTCGGAAAATAAATCACCGGCTCGACCTGCTCAACCGACTCGCCATGAATGGTTTCCATCAGTGATCCTCTCATAAGCCTCTCAAGCGGTATCCCCAGCCACGAGGCAAGCCGCGCTAGAGTCGCGCTGTCAGGCGTCCCTATGCCATTCTCCACGCGCGAAAGCGTCGACGCGCTCACGTTGATCTTTTGAGCAACATCGCGGAGCGAAAGCTTTTCGTCCTCCCTCTTGCGCTTGACGTATTCGCCCAACTCCACAATGTTCAATGTAGGTTCTCCCATAGCGATCGCTACCTCCTTAGTCCTCCTGTATAACACATGAGACGTGTTGCTCGCAACACTTAATTTTATTCTTGCAACACTCCGAAGACCGTGATACACTGTTGCAAGTGTGAAACGAGAGCAGATATATATGAAACAGAAAGGCGTAATTTTGAGCGAGATTCGTCAGGCAGCGAGGTCGGAAGAGATAGCTGATCTCGATGCCTGGCGGGGGTATGAGTTCTGGTCGGCTCAGGTTGAGGCCCGGATGATGGTCAGCGAGCGGACAGCGAAATACGGCGCGCGGCCTGAACTTTACGAAAGAGAAAGGGAAAGCGATGTCTTACCATTCTGAAGAAATATGGGAAAGCTTCGACGCTTTAGGCAGGCGGGTTCAACAACTCAGCCACATAGTCCGCCAGATGCAGGCTCGCCTCGATGCCATCGAGACTGATGGGGGCGAGAGATTCGACAATAGCTGTTATGAAGAGGAGGTAAACAGATGAGCGCAGCAATCGATAATATGACTGTCAGTCGGGCGAAGGCCATCGCGGCGATGGGGCTCGTGGAGCGCGATTTCGACGGCTTCAACGTCGCTTCGCCCAATATGAAAAAGGAAACCTTCAAAATATGGCGCGATGAGAGCGGGCGCGTCTGTTGCACCTGTGCGGAGTTCGAAACGCGCTCTTCTGAAGATGCCCGCTTCCGTTGCGAACATATACTCGCGGTGAAGTTTCACCTCGAACCGCCTGCGGAAGCTGTGAGCGAGATCGCCCCGGAATCGAGCGAGCAGGACGAAACGGAAACGATTTCTGCGCTCCAGATAGATCGCCCGTCGCGGGCTGCGAATTTTTCCATTGTGCTGAGAGAACTCTCCGATTCTCTGTTGCCTGAGATGATCCGACAAAGAGTTGGATGGCGCGACAGCGCCGGACGCGAGCATGAAGTCGATTATGTCGAGTGGCACACGGTCGCCGATCTGCTTGATCGCATCTGCCCCGACTGGTCGCATCAGGTCACTGAGGTGAAACAGATAGGCGATTTCGTCGCCGTCACCGCCTCGATCACTATTCACGAAGTCACGCGCCAGGGCGTCGGAACCGGTTCGGCTTACGACGAGAAGGGGATAAAGAAAGCCGAGCACGACGCGCTCAAACGAGCCGCTGTGAAATTCGGCCTGGCGCGTGATCTATATCGCAGGGAGGATGAAATGAAGGGGAATAAAAATCCGGACGGGGTCACAGCTATCCGCCCTGAAATTCTCAAAGAGCCGACCGCGAAGACTATGGCCGATTTAGTTACCCCGAAACAACTCGTGGCCATTCGCGCAATCTCTCACGCGCAGCGAGTCAACGCCGAAACCGAATGCCTTGAAGTTATGGGCTGCAAGCCCGAAGAGCTTTCGCGCAGGGCCGCAAGCGCCTTCATCGATCATCTGAAATCCAAAAACATCGACGCGGAGATTCGTCAGGTCGGATAGAGAAGAAGACGGAGGAACAGTTATGCAACAGCAGGAAATCACTTTCAATGAAATAACGATGCCGCTCGCGGAATTCGCCGAGGAAGAATCACGCGAGACTGAAAAACGGCAGACAAAAAAGAGCCGCATCCTTGAGCTTTTCACCGCAGGCGTGACCGACATAGGCGAGATAGCCGAGCGCGCAGGCACAGCGCCGAGCTACGTTGCGAGTGTGCTTCAATCAGCAGGACTCATCAATGGGTACTTCGATCTTTACACCACTACGGCGATGGATCAGAACCTTTACAGCCGCTACTTTCGCAATGTGTTGAGCTTCAAAAATGTTGAAGCGTCCAGAGAGTCTGTCAAGAAAATAGCCAGACTCTACGAACACTTCGAACGCATTGGAGATCGCGCAGGTCAGCATCACGCCGAGGTGCTGGCCTTGACGGGCCGCAATCGCGCTCGCTGGTCAGGAAAGATGGAAGAAGCGCGCGTATTCGAGGAATGGCTTTTCAATCACTGAACTCCGCTCCTTTTCTGGTGTGTTCGTTCTCCAAAGCGCGAACAGGCGAATTCAACGCTTCACGCCTGTTCGCGCATTTTTTACAGCTTCAAAATCCTGGCTGCGTTGTCGTAAAGAATCTTTCGCTTCGCCTCATCTGAAAATCCTTCGAGGGAGTCGAAATCCGCAAGCCAGCGATCAGGAAGTATGAACGGGTAATCGCTGCCGAAAAGTATGCGATCCTGCAAACGCTTCCGCGCTTCGTCCATTATCGCTTTCGGAATGTATCGCGGCAGCCAGCCTGAAAGATCCATGAAGACGTTCGACTTGTGACCGATTATCGCAAGCATCTCTTCGTGCCATGGCCAGGCCGGGTGCGCGCCGATGATGGTGAGTTCTGGAAAATCAGCCGCTACCGTGTCGAGATAGATCGGTCGCGTGTAGTCCATCTTTATTCCCATCCCTCCGGGCATCCCCGCGCCAAGACCGTTCGTGCCTGTGTGAAAAAGCGCAGGCACTCCTAGCTCCATGATCTTTTCATAAAGCGGATAAAAGCGCATGTCATTGGGATAGAAAGCCTGAATGCCGGGGTGGAACTTCGCGCCGCTCATTCCGAGTTCAGTGATTGCGCGCTCCATTTCGTCAATCGCGCGACGGCCCTTCCACGGATCGACGCTGGCGAAACCCGTGAAGCGACCCGGATACTTTTTCACTACGTCGGCCACTTCCGTATTCGTGAGCGGGGGCAGTCCCGTTGCCGTCTCTGCATCCCACGCAAGCAGCACGCCGACTATGTCCATACCTTCGTACATCCTTGCGACTTCATCCATCTCGCACTCTCGCACCGTCGAGCGAAAGAATTTTTCGGCGGCGAGTCGGTATGGTTTTATCGCGCCGTTTAGAAAACTGCCCGTCGGCAAATGAACATGCATGTCGATAGCTTTAGGCATAAATCTCCTTGAAGAAGTCTGGAGTCGAGAGTCTGGAGTCTGGAGTCTGGAGTCCGAGTGCTTCAATCAGGCTCGTTCTCTCAATACTTTTTTGACAATCGAAGGCAATACTATCAAACCGGGCGAGAGTCAAAAAGCCACCTGCTCTGAAAAAGAAACCGCCGATGAACGCAATGCTCATAGGCGGTTTCAGCGAATCAGCTTTCGATCAAATCACTGACGGCCCGGTTGCGGAGCGGGCTGACCGGGCATGGCTTTGCGCGGAAGTTTCTCGTTGCGCATGGCGGTGTTGTAGACGAATGCGGCCATAATGACCGCCGCCTGCTTCATGTCGTCTTCCTGAATTCGGTCGTACACATCCATATTCGAATGGTGCGTGCGGGTATCGTATTCGATTTCATCCTGAATGAACTGAAATCCGGGAAGTCCCACTCCATCGAAAGCCAGATGATCAGTGCCGCCTGTGTTGGATATCGTCAAGGTGGCTGCGCCCATATCCCGGAACGGCGTGAGCCACGCGCGGAAGATCGGGCGGACGGCTTCGTTGCCTTGCAGGTACACGCCGCGAATCTTTCCCGTCCCGTTATCGAGATTGAAATAACCAGCGAACTTTTCATGTGCAGGCTTGATCTCAATCGGCCCTCCTGCCTGACTCTGACCGGGCTGTTGCTGCGGACGTTTGGCGAAATGATCGCCGACATAAGCGCGAGAGCCGAGTAATCCCTGCTCTTCGCCGCTCCACAAAGCTATGCGAATCGTGCGGCGCGGCTTGAGTCCGAGCGTCTGAATTATTCGCACTGCTTCCATCACCACCGCCGAACCTGCGGCGTTGTCGGTCGCTCCCGTTCCGCCATGCCAGGAATCATAGTGCGCGCCGAGCATCACCACTTCGTCTTTGAGATCGGTGCCGGGTATTTCGGCGATCACGTTGTAATCCATCAAATCTCTGTCGTGATACTGCGCGTTGACATTGACTTCAAGCTGAACTGCGACGCCTTTCTGAATCATTCTCACAAGTTGGTTGTAATGCTCTGCGGCGACGACCACCTGCGGGATGATCGGAGGCGCGTCCTTGTCTCTTATCGACTTGCGCTCGCTGGCTGGCGTGCCGGTGGGATAAAAAAGGTTGGCGCTTTGAACGAAAATCGTTCCGCCATCGCCGCGTCCCGGTTCGAGTATGACTGCCGGACCTTCGGCGGAAACCAATTCCCATTTTTTGGTTTGAAGTTGCTGGGCGGCGCGCTGTTCGGGCGTGAGTTCAAATCTGCGTCCGCCTCTTTGCCCCCCGCCGGACGGATTGGCATTTGCCCATTCGAGAAGCTCGGCTTCAGTCATTCGCGTGCCTTCCGGCTGAAAGTGCGCTCTCACTTCGCGCACGGGCGCGAGCAACACTATCGCGCCTTTGAGCTTGCCTTTGTACTTTTCAAGATCGGCTTCGGTCTTCGCATCGAGGTAGAGGACTTCGCCGCGCACTGCGCCTTTGGTGCTTGAAGACCATGCTTTCGGATGAGCGATCAGCGGCGAGTAAAACGGTTTGATCATATTGGCCGCAAACCCTTCGAGCGTCCATCCGCGACCGAATGGCCCCCACGCTTCGAGGTGAGCGTTTTGCAAGCCCCAGCCTGCGAGTTTCTGTTTCGCCCACTCCTGCGCCTTGCGGATGTTGGGCGACCCCGTTAGGCGAGGCCCGTGTACATCGGTCATAAAGGAGAGAAGTTCCATGACCTGAGATCGCTTCAGCCCTTCTTCTTTTATTTTCTCGACCGTATCGGCGTCGAATTTTTCCTGCGGTGATTGAGCCAGTGCTGTGTTGAAAGTCAGAAGATTGACTATCAACAAGAGTGCGGTGGTATAGCGCCTGTGCATCTTTCCTCCTCCATAGCAAGCCGAGCTTGCGTTAAATAAAAATGTGCGAGCGATCAGTAGACTTCCACTGACTATCTACTTCCTGATGAGCCGGACGGTTACTTTTTCGGCTCAAGCATCAGCTTTTGTGCTGTGTGCTGCTCGATCTTTTTGCGACTGAAGAGCAGCGGAAAATATTTCCCCTCGGCCCACAAGCCTAGCAGGTCGCCGTAGTGACGACTGCCCGGTTGTCCCGATTGTCCAGGGACGTTTATGGCAACCGAGTTGTCCCAGTCTGCAAGATCGAGAATCTCTCTGAATGATGCGCCGTGAGTTTGTTTCAATCCCGCTCCCGCTGTCGCATTCACTGTGTTGCCGTCTCCGCCGCGGGGGACGGATTTCAAATCGAACACGGCTCGCGTCGCGTCATCTTTCGAGAGCATGTGTTTGAATTCAGCGAAGTGCAGATCGCCCCATAGCCACTTTTTCATCTCCGGGCCGAGTCTTTTGCTCAAATCCGACACGGCTTCGGCAAGGCTGCCAGTCAAAACGTCCGCCCTGCTCTCAGAGCCGAAGTATCTGCTCTCGTTTTTTTTGAGCGTTGTGATCAACTGCGAAAGCGAAAACCTGTTGCCCAGAAACGACTGTGCTTCGCGTGGCGCAACCAATCTGAAGACGTTCGATGTGAGTTTCGCCATCCAGACTTCGAAGAGCGCTGCCGCAGCCGAATCCTTCGACAAAATGAAATTCCAGTCGAGCAGAAGCCTGACAGCTTCTCTCAAACTTTCGTCTTCGACTTTCTCCTTGCTCAGTATCGACACTACTTCGCGAGCCACGAGCGATAGTTCATCGTGCTGCAATCGTTCGAAGTCTGAGACGGAAAACTTTCCGCCTTTGTTCAAAATTTCTTCAATGCGATAGAAGCGAAACGGCGCGGCCCACTCGAAACCTAATTCTCGTTTATAACCTTCAGGCAGGATGTTGTGATTAGCTGTGGCGATGAATCGAGACCGGGGATTGAACGAGCGCGGCAACTGGGCGAGCGGCAAAAATCCCTGCCATTCATATCGCCCGTCGCCCGGAACCGGGAGGAGTCCCGACCATCCGCGACGAACGGGAGTGAGACCCGCGGCCTGCCATCCGATGTTGCCGTCCACATCCGCATACACCAGATTTTCAGAAGGCACTTTCCATCGTTCGAGCGCAGCGAGGAATTCTTTCCAGTTGCGCGCGCGATTCAGCGAAAGCGATGCGAGATAACCAGCCGTCCCCGGTTCCGTTCCTACCCACCGGAGAACATAAGCGCGACGCCGAGCGCGGTCTTCATAAATGACAGGCCCGTGGCGAGTGAATCTGAGTTCGACCACTTCGGGCGAAGCGCGGCCTTTAACTTTTATCTCTTCACGCTCCGTCTTCATTCGCTCCCATCTGTTCTGATATCGATAAAGAGTCGCGTCTTCTGCGCTCGTCTCTGCGATGTAGATATCCTGCTGATCTATGCCGACGATGGTGAATCCGAACCCGACTCTTTCGTTGTGTCCCGCCGCGACTCCCGGCAATGAAGGCTCGCCCGCGCCTATGACATTCCATCCCGGCCCGACAAGATGAACCATGTACCTGAGCGACGGCAAGGTGATCGCGCGATGCGGATCGTTGGCTAAGATGGGTTTGCCCGTATTGGTAAGTCCTCCGCCAACGACCCAGTTGTTGCTTCCTTCAGGCGCAGGAAAATTCACTGATCCGCTCGCGGCGTTCGCCGATTCGAGAATTTTTCTATCGATGCCTTCAAGGTCTAACCCCGCGGGGATTTCAAGTTTCCTGGGCGGATCAGTCTCAAGCAGTTCATCGACTTTTTCAGCGCCGATCATTCGCGCAAGCTGCGCGCGGAGGACTTCGCTCGAAGCGTTGCGCGTCATCACATAACCAGCCATTCGCGTGAGACACGCTTCCGGCGTCCACCGTTCGGGCTTTATTCCCGTCAGTTGAAATTCAATGGGAGGATTCGCGCGGCTCTCATCGATGAATGCGTTGACTCCGCGCACGAAGGCTTCGATTATCTGCCGCGCATCGGGCGCATAACTCGTCCACTCCGCTTCCATCGATCCGCGATAGCGCATCAGTCGCGCGAAGCGGTCGCGCTCGATGGCCGACTCTCCGAGTATTTCGGCAAGCTTGCCTTCGCCCGTGCGCCGCCAGATTTCCATCTGCCACAATCGATCCTGCGCGGCAACAAACCCCTGAGCGAAAAATAAATCATCCGTCGTCTGCGCGTAGATGTGAGCCACTCCCCACCGGTCGCGCAGCACTTCGACAGGCTTCATTATCCCTGCCATCTCGATTCGCCCCGATGTCTGAGCCAGCGCCGCGCGAGCGCGCGCCGCAAGATCGTCGGCTGAAACCGAGACTGCGCGATTCTGACTTGCTGTAATCTGCGCGACCCAGACGAAACATAGAGCAAGGGCGAGGAGTTTTTTCATCGCTGTCACCTCGAATTTGTGGAAAGCGTATGCTAATGCGGGCAAGTCTCGCGGTCAACCTCCATTCGATGATAGATTCACACGACTGATGCGACTATAATCCCCGTGCCTGAGAAAAAGGCGCGAGAGAGAGAAGCTGCCAGAAAACAACCTGCCTTTAACCCCCGTGATCGAGGAACAGTCTATGGAAGACAAGCCGCATTACGTCGAGCATAGAAAAAGGCTGAGGGAGCGATTTCAAAAAACCGGGGCCGAAGGACTGCACGATTATGAACTGATGGAACTGCTGCTGACTTATGCAATCCCGCGAAAAGATGTGAAGCCGACGGCGAAGGGATTGATCGCTCGATTCGGCAGTTTGTCAAAAGCTATGGACGCTTCTCAAACGGAGCTTGAAGCGATCAACGGACTGGGCGCGACTTCGGCCACGCTCGTCCGACTGGTCAAGGAGCTTTGCGCGGCGTATCTCTCTGAACGGATGAAAGGAAAAGATGCTCTTTCATCTCCCGACGCGGTGGCGGATTTCGCCAGAATGAAACTCGCCGGACTTCCTCACGAAGCTTTCATGGTTGTTTATCTCAACGTCAAAAACGAAGTCATCGAACACCAGATCATTCACGAAGGGACGGTTGATCGAGCGGTGGTTTATCCCCGTCGGGTTGTCGAGGCTGCGCTCGCGCATCACGCGGCGGCTTTGATTCTGGTTCACAATCATCCTTCGGGTGATCCTGAGCCTTCGCAGGAAGACAAGAGATTGACCCGAAGCATCATCGATGCCGCGCGCACCGTTGACATCCGCGTTCTGGATCACATCATCGTTGGCCGAAAGGGATATTTCAGCTTTCACGAAAATCAGCTTTTGCCCGACATCGCGAGATAATCACAAGGCGAGATGTTAGTCTGCTTATTGGATTGTGCCTTTCGGATATCCTATCTCTTCAATATCCGCTCCCAGATCATCCATAATCATATAGCCACTCAATACTTTTACAATCTCGTCTGTCAAAGGCTTGTGGAGTTGACACTCCCTGCCGCTAAAGCGGAGGGATTCTTGGGTCGTCGAGTCACCACGTTGACTCTCGCCAAAGGGCCTGCCCGGCCCTACGAGAACGATGCTGCTGCTCTCGATTATTTCTCTGCTTCGTCGTTCCAAGTTTTACGCTTTGGA
>Ga0187893_10000871_pt1 | contig 76106 bp, 69 predicted proteins | sample MA1701074metaG_FD_139574 | JGI IMG/M metagenome (GOLD analysis project Ga0187893, IMG submission 139574) | White microbial mat communities from a basaltic lava cave in the Kipuka Kanohina Cave System on the Island of Hawaii, USA - MA170107-4 metaG ...
CGACGGCATCCCGCTGATTACGGGTGACACCGGTGAATTGAATTTCGAGACAATCCCGGTTGGTCAAATCGATCGGGTTGAGGTGGTGAAAGGTGCAAGCTCGGCGTTGTATGGATCGAGTGCGCTTGGTGGTGTGATCAACGTGCTTACGAAACCAGTCGTGTCCGGTTACCAGGAGATCCGTGCACGATTGTACGGGGGATTCTACTCGGAGCCATCGCATACTGTCTGGGATTGGGGTGGGGGAACCCGCACACTCGACGGCCAATCAATTGAATACACATCAGGACATGGCAATCTCGGTTTGACGTTGTTCGGATCTCGCATGGCCGATGATGGGTACAGGCAGAATGATTTCCGCAGGAGGTATAACGGTTTCGCCAAGGGGTCAATTGGTCTTTCTTCTCAAACCACGGTGACAACGACGTTCAACATCCTTCATCAACACCGGGGAAGCTTCCTCTTCTGGAAGGATTTGGATACAGCTCTTGTTCCGGACGACGCACAACAGGGAGACCGTGTCACATCGACGAGATTCTTCTTGAGTGGGCAATTCAACCATGTCGCTTCGGAACAGACATGGTATACTGTCAGAGCAATCTGGTTCCGCAACCGGTGGGATGACAGCATTGATACTCTTACGAATAACTCGCTATCAAATGTTGTTCGCGGAGAGTTTCAGTTCACTTGGAAACCCTTGAGTGAGCATATCATCACGACCGGTATCGAGGGAAACACTGATATGGTCAGCGCGGATTTGTTTGGAGGGCGAAGTGGCGGCGGATTTGCCGTTTACACCCAAGACGAATTCTTCCCGCTTGAACGATTGAGGTTCACAATAGGTCTACGATACGACTATCAGGACCTGGATTCACTCCCATCCAGCAGTCAACTGAACCCGAAATTCGGCGTTTCATATACGGCTGGCAAGGCGACGACGCTTAGGGCTTCAGTGGGTCGTGGATTTCGCACGCCGGCTGCAGCGGAAGCGTTCATTGTCACTCAGGCAGGCGGGCTGGAAGTCATTCCCAATCTCTCGTTGGTTCCGGAAAGGAGCATCTCGTATGAAGTCGGAATCTCTCAAGTGTTTGGCTTTGCAATCACCGACGTTGCTTTGTTTCAATCTGACTATTGGGATTTGATTGAACCGAGATTTGTGTCCGTGGGAGGACAGCTCAAAGGTCAGTTCAACAACGTGACGAGGGCGAGGATCAGAGGCTTCGAAGCATCACTCCAGTCACTTCTGTTTGGAGGCAAGGTTCCTTTATCAGTCGGGTACACCTACATGGATCCAAAAGACGTGACCCTTGATGAAGTCCTCAAGTACCGTCCACGGCATTTGTTCTATGTGAATGCGAGGGTAGAGACGGGTTCAATCTCACCCGGGGTTGACTTCCGATACATCAGCCGGGTTGAAAACATTGATGAAGAGTTCAATGCGTTTGTGAATGATGTGGATGCGCGGGTCCCGATTTATGTGTTGGATGCACGATGCGCATTCAGATTCATGGCGTTCAATGCGCCCTGGACGGCCACACTCAGCATCAACAACATCCTGCAATACAACTACGTGGAATTGATCGCCAATATGATGCCGCCGAGGACGTTTATCCTCTCCATAGAAGCACGGTTCGGAGCCAACTGATAACGAATGTTCATCGACTCCCATTGTCATTTGACATCCGCTCAATTTGACGGCGACCGCGACGAAGTGTTGCGACGCGCTTTTGATGCCGGCGTTGAAGTCGTTGTCAATCCTGCCGTTGACGTAGCTGATAGTATCAAGGCAATTGAACTGGCAGAACGTCATCCGAGGGTGTTTGCTTGTGTCGGCCTTCACCCGCACGAAGCTTCAAAGGCGAATGATCAGTCGTTGAAGCAAATTGAAGAGCTCAGCAGGCACGAGAAGGTCGTTGGAATTGGGGAGATCGGATTGGATTATCATTACGATTTTGCCCCACGCGACGTTCAGATTGCCGTATTTAAGGCGCAGATCGAGATCGCCCAACGCCGTGATTTACCAATCGTGATTCATACACGCAAATCCATTGAGGACACGGTGAAAGCAGTCGAGGAATCAATAGAGCAGTTTCCGCAGTGGAGATCTGATGGAGAGAAAAGACGCGGGGTGTATCACTGCTTTTCCGGCAGTACTGAGGACGCGTGGAAGGTTATCAACGCAAGATTCATTGTGTCGTTTCCCGGGATGATAACATTCAAGATGGCGACTGGTGCGGCGGAAATTGCATCGCGCATTCCGATGCGTAATCTTCTTTTGGAAACAGACAGTCCCTACCTTGCCCCGGTTCCTTTGAGAGGAAAACGAAATGAGCCTGCTAATATTCCCCTCATTGCAAAAAGAATTTCTGAGCTGCAGAATGTGTCCATTGAGGATGTCGGAGTAACAACGACACGGAACTCGCGCCTCTTTTTCGGCTTATCGCCCGCGGAGTAAGCAATGCCATCGAGGATTCTCTTCCTTGCAGAAGGGCAACTCGGCGACTTATTGTTGCTGACTCCTGCCATCCGTGGACTCAAGGAATCATTTCCAGATTGCAGGATTTCTGTCTTTGCCCTTGACCGGCATGCATCGCCGCATCAACCGCTTATTCGTCCGGCTGATAGGGCGAATCCGTTGTCGGGGAACCAAAATCTTTCGTCTGTAATGGTTCTGAATCGATCCCGGCTTCGGATGAAAAAGGGGTGGGAAAGAATCAAAGAGGAGGTTTCCATTCTCCGAACGCTTCGTGCAGAGGAGTTCGACACGGTCATCTGCACTTTTCCGGAGGATCGCTTCGCTGTGTGGGCTTTTCTCTCAGGTGCACGGCATCGAGTCGGGCAGAAAAACCAATCGCTTAACTTCTTGCTGAATCTTACGCCCGGCATCAGCAAGTCCGATAATGGAGTCCTTGAATACTACTGTGATCTAGCGCGTTACTTGGGTGCGACTATCGGCAGCATCCAAACCGAGTTCACAATCACTACGGACGATCATTCCTGGGCGGAAAAGGTTCTGTCTGTGGGACATTCAGTATTTGTAATTGTTCACCCCGGCGCGACAGGCGCCTATAAGATATGGCCGCCATCGCGTTTTGCAGAAATGATTGATTCAATACAACTCAACCTCGGGATCAAAGTTCTGCTTTGTGCGTCACCGTATGATGAGCCCGTTGTGAAGGCGATCAAGGATAGATTGCGGACGAATGTTGCTGAGGTGGACATTGGGGGAAAACTCGGCAGACTTGCCGCTCTCATGGTTCGGAGCAAATTGTGTATCTCCAATGACTCCGGCCCGCGACACCTCGCCGTTGCGGTAGGGGCCAAATCTCTTGCAGTATTCCGGAAGCATATTACCAACGAGTGGATGATCTACGCCGAGAGTAGTCGCATCTCGACTCTTCAGGGTATTGCAGAATGCCCACATTGCCCGACAGACCGCTGTTTGGACCGCATTCCACAGGGGGAATCCTTTGGGTCGTCGTGCGTTCGGATGGTGGAAACTGAGCATGTGATGTCGAGAATTAGAGAAATGGCTATCGAATGAAACGGCGATTTTTTTGTCGGAGACTCTTGACCATTGCGTCTCGAAGCACTATATTGGCGAAAGCTCGAAGGATGCCTGCCAGCCCTACGGCAGTCCGGAAATTCCTCCTCATCTCGTTTCTTTCACTTTGTAATTGCGCGAGCCATGCCCAATCAACATACTACGTTTCCACAACAGGCAACGATACCAATCCCGGAACGGAAGCTCTACCCTGGCGAACGATTCAGCATGGATGCAGGGTGGCATTACCAGGTTCCACGGTTCTTATCAAGGCGGGCATCTATGGTGAAAAAGTCGATGTGGAGGTTTCAGGCGACATCATCAATGGATTCATCACCATAAAGAATTTTGAACAGGACAGCGTCATCCTTGATGGTACTGGCATACCGGGTCAGAACATGATCTACATCGAAAACAAGAATTACCTCCGCATGAGCGGACTGATTCTTCGCGACAACACAGGTGTTGCCGATGGTTCCGGGATTAGGATCGAAGGGTATGCAGATCACATTGAACTTTCCGGCAATGTCATCCACAATATGCGCGGCTCAAACGCGATGGGCATCACGTGCTACGGAACGAATGCGACATTGCCTATAGGGAACCTCGCTATCAAGAACAATCGCATCTTCGATTGTGACGCTGCCCCGAGTGAAGCGCTAACGCTGAATGGAAATGTTGACGGCTTTGAAATTCTGGATAACACGGTTCATGACATCAACAACATCGGGATTGATATGATTGGCGGGGAGGGCATGTGCCCGAATGGTCCGAAGGACAGGGCCCGTAACGGACTATGTCGGGGAAATACAGTGTTCCGATGCAGGTCAAGCTATGGGGGCGGATATGCGGCAGGAATCTATGTTGATGGGGGCCGCGTGATCGTCGTTGAGGGTAACAGGATGTTTGAAAACGATGTTGGTCTTGAAGTTGGTTGTGAGAATCACAATGAAGTTGCAGACAGCATCGTTGTGCGGAATAATCTCATTTACAACAATGACAAGCGAGGACTTTCGTTCGGGGGATATAACTTTCCTTCGACCGGTCAGGTGCGATACTGTCAGTTCCTGAACAACACTGTTTTCCATAACGATATACTCTCGACTGGTGATGGCGAGTGTCATATTGAGTATGCACGAAATTGTGTCGTCAGGAATAATATCTTCTTTTCATCCACACAAGATTTACTCCTCACATCGATAGTCGGGTCGTCAAACGGGAACATTCTCAACGATAATTTGTGGTTCTCTCCCGACGGTTCCGCTTCAGCGCTGTTTATGTGGAATAGCATTATGCATACGGGGTTTGCTGCTTACAGGGTCGCGACAACCCAGGATTCCTCTTCACTCTTCTCAGATCCTTCGTTTGCAAATTCAAGTCTGCCCGCTCCTGACCTTCACATTACCCCCGCCTCGCCTGCGAGAGACGCGGGCTCGAATTCATTTGCAGGAGGCGGTGTTGATTTCGACGGGGACCCAAGGATAATCGGGATGAATGTTGATATCGGTGCGGATGAAGTGGCCGAATTGGCGATCGCTCCGGTTCTTAGTTCACCGGCGGACGCATCGACCGGTCACGCTCCCATCGTCGAGCTCACTTGGTTCCCCACAGCCGGGGCATCTGAATATCGCGTCCAGATGGCGATGGATTCCACTTTTACTTCTCTCGCGTCGGACGATACTACGGCGATCATTACAATCAACGCGGGACCATTTGATGGCAATTCAGAATTGTATTGGCGTGTTGCGGGACTGAATGCAGTGGGACAAGGACCATGGTCTGGTCATTGGCGATTTTTTACATCCGGTTACCAAACATCAACGCATGCAATGCAGTCAGGTTGGAATCTTTTATCGGTGCCGTTGACATTGTTTGACGAACGAGCTGGGTCCGTGTTGCCTACAGCAGTCTCGCAGGCATTTGGCTTTGGTGGTTCTTCCGGATACGTTCAAGCTGACTCCCTGCATAATGGGATAGGGTATTGGGTAAAGTTTGGCGTTGATCAGAACGTAGCTTTTTACGGGGAGTCGCTTACAAGAGACACCATCCCGGTCAATCCCGGTTGGAACATGATTGGTTCAATCACATTTCCAATCGGGGTGACCGATGTTGTTCAGCTTCCGAATGGGATTCTTCAATCGGACTTCTTTTCTTACAATGGATTTTATGCGTCTTCAGACTCACTTCGCCCGGCGATGGGGTATTGGGTGAAGTCAGGGTCAAACGGATTCTTGATTTTAGACTCAGGCGTTGTAAACAGGAAAAAGAAATGAAACGGAATTCCACCGGCTTAGTAGCCATCCTTCCGCTTTTGATTACGGTTGTATTCTCGGGGCCGCTGTTCGGACAAACTGTTGAAAAAGATATCCTCCTTGCCCAGGATACTCGCGATGCAGCGGCGCTCAGTCGCTTCCTTTCCAGCGCCGATCCTGTAATTCGAACCCGCGCCGCTCTTGCGGCCGCCTCTGTGCAGGATGCCGGTCACGCAGAGCAACTCATAGCGCTTCTTTCCGACACCGACACCGACGCCCGCGAAGCCGCGGCTCTGGCTCTCGGACAACTGCATCCGGCTGTCGACAGCAGCAGGCGACGAGCTGTTTCGGATGCTCTTCTTGCCCGACTCGCGCTTGAATCGGAAGAGTCTGTCTCAATGAGAATAGTTGAAGCGCTCGGAAAAACCGGCGATGCTCAAAGTCTTTCATCACTGGCTCAAACGCTACGGAAGGAAAGCGCCAATCAGTTGAAGTATGAAATTGCGTTGAGTATTGGCAGGTATGCATACCGCGGGATCGAGAGCGCAGAAGCAACTTCAGTGGTGGTCGGAACGCTCGAACTCCCGCGGCACGCCGATCAATGGAAAGCTGCCTATGCTCTGATGCGAATCAACGACAAAGCCCTTCTTGAGACTCATGCCGGCTCGATTGCGGCGGTTCAAAGCAAGGACGTCAACGTCAACATGTTCCTCGCATTGGCCCTTGGGAAAATCACAGAACATGGCGACGTTCAGACGAAGTTGGGACAACTCATTGCCGATCTTGATTGGCGCGTTCGGGTCAACGCCGCCAAGGCTCTGGGAAATACAAAGCCGGCCTCTATGCCGGATGTTGTTGACCTTCTGTTACGGGTTGTTGAGGATCAAAATGAGCACGTTTCTCTTCAGGCAATCACCACACTGCAGACGATGCCCATTGATTCCGTGACCGGATCAACGAAAATTGTTCCCCTTTTGAAAGGCCTTATTGAAGATCCCGCTCCATCATCGCGGCAGAAGAAGTCCGCCGCTGTTGCTCTCGCAAAGATTGGAGGACCGCGATACCATCCATATCTTCATCTACAATACACGCGGAGAACAATCTCATCATCCGCGTTTGTGGAATCCCTGGCGCTGATCCCCACAGATGCTGCCCGCAGTGAATTGTTTTCCCTTTCCACACCGGTTGATGTTCATGAGCAGCGCATCGCGCTTGAGTCGATCATAACCTCGTGTAAGACACACCCTACTTCCGGCGAAATGATCTCACAGGCACGCGAGGCTCTCCAGCGAGCATTGGACTCGAAAGACATGGCTGTTCTTACCGTGGCCGCAGATGGACTGGCGGATTCGGTGTATGCGGATCCAAGCTCGACACAGAAGCTTGTTGGCGCGCTGAAAAGACTTCATTCTCCGGATGATGTCGAGCCGATGGTTTCCATCATCAATGCACTTGGTTCACTGAATGACCAATCTGCAACCGATGCTTTGGTTGCGCGGCTTCAGGATCCCGCAAAAACTGTTGCCGATGCCGCCGCGTCGGCTCTTGAGAAGATCACAGGATCATCCAACAAAAGCAGAGTGCATGGGCATGCGGACCCGATGTACACAAATCATGACTGGGCCCTGCTCGAATGGCTGAAAACCCACAATGAAATCCGCGTTCAAACGACGAGAGGAGAGTTCATTATACGCCTTATTCCCGATGAAGCTCCATTTACCTGCATCTCGCTCGCGTCGCTGATCAGGAAGAACTTTTATTCCGGACTGAATTTTCATCGCGTGGTTCCGAACTTTGTTGCGCAGGGCGGCGATCCGCGTGGCGACGGCTGGGGCGGACCCGGTTTTGCCATCCGCTCCGAGTTCGCGTTCGCGACGTATGACAGGGGGTTTGTCGGGGTTGCAAGCTCGGGGAAAGATACCGAAGGATGCCAATTCTTCGTCACCCATTCAAAGCAGCCGCATCTTGACGGGCGCTATACTATTTTCGGGAAGGTCAGTGTTGGGATGGGGGTTGTGGATCAGCTGCAGGTTGGCGATCGCATCGAGAGCATTTCATTTGTTTCCACCGACGCGATGCCGCCGGGGAAATAGTCACTCGCGTTTCGTCCGATACTCCTCGTACGTCGACTGGTGTCCGGGATCTATGGTGGAGAGCTTGACATACACGTTCGGGTCGGGATATCCCTGAAACAACTGGGCAATTTCCTGATACTTTGCCTCAAAGAACGCTTTGATGTACAGGTTGCGGGGATTGACCTCCTTTCGAATTCTACCGATGGATTCAAGTGAGGCGAGGATGTGTTGAAGAGCCCGCGGTTTGTTTGCGGCCAGCGAGTCGAGCCCCCAGAAGTGATACCGATATACAGCGCGCCTCACCTGCGTCATCTTGGGAGTTAAAATCTCCTCGATGAACGTCGACCGGCTGTAAGAGGAGTTCTTGAAATCCCAGCCCTTCATGCCGCTTGCCCTTCCGAGGCTGGCAATGTCAGACACCTTTTGAAACCACTTGGAGCCGCCGGATGGTTCATACGTATCGTAATCAAAACCGAGGGCTATGTACATATAGAAATCCAAAAAACTGGCAAGATCATTGAAGGTTTGCAGGTTGTGGCTGAGAGGGTTGCTCTTCACGTATGTGAATTCCCACTCTTCATCAAACAATCTGAGAACCGCGCTGCTCTGTTCCATGTTGTAGATGGGACGCTGGCTCCCGATAAAGACCTGGGCCGAAAACCTGTTCTCGCCGATTCTCTCCCGTACAAAAATATTGATGTTGCACGTGATCGTTGCGTCGAGATCGGGATCACCCCACTGGTAATCTCTTATGTAGCTTTGGACGTCTTCTCTGAAGTTTGTCAGGAGTTCGTACTGTGCATCTCCGATCTGCTTGTAGTCAACCTGAAGCTGACAGGAAATCTTCTGCGCGTTGAGGGATGAGAAACAGAAAAGAAGGGATGCAAGGAACAGGGCGGACAAACGGTAGTGCATGCTGAATCCTTTTTTCATTGGCGGCATTCCCGCTCCGACGGGATCACATCGTGAATGCAATATATGCCTTTTGATTAGACAGGTCAAGCAACACAGCCATCGGTCCAGTCGAGTTTACAAGTGTCATCCACACCCGAACCGAAGGAGAAACACATGGCAGCGAAAACACTGATTCTTCTTGTGGTAATCACAGCCAATGCATTGGGCGCCTTTGAAAAGCGTTCGCAAGGAAGTCCAGCCATGATGCTCGGCGGCCCGACCATGGCTTCATCCGAAGACCCCTGGGCCACCTTCATGAACCCCGCTGTTCTTCAGTTGAACAACGAACGGCTTCTTGCCATTTCATACGCACCTCAGCCGTTTGGCTTGAAAGAGCTTTCACGGGCAAGCGTTATGGTTGTTGAGCCGGCTTCGTTCGGACATCTGTCGTTCTCCGCATCAAAATTCGGATTCGAGCTTTATAGGGAAATAACGTTCTCGCTATCATATGGCGCGACTGTTTCCAACGCATTCCATCTCGGTGTTTCGTTGAATCATTACGGCCTGACGATCAAGAACTACGGGAGCGCCTCCACCATCGGAATTGATCTTGGTGGCGTCGTTGAAGTCTCCGATGACGTTCGCTGGGGGTTTGCGGCGACCAATGTAAACTTTCCAAAGCTCGGGGAATCCGAAGAACCACTTCCGCAGGTTTTCGCGACCGGTGTGGCATACGCCCCGTTTGATGTCGGCGTGATTGCATTGGATATTGTGAAGGACGTTCGCCATTCTCCTGAAGTTGTCGTCGGTTTAGAGTACGTGGTGGTGCAGTCGGTTCGCTTACGCGCCGGTGTATGCACGGAACCGTCCGTACTGAATGCCGGTCTTGGTTTGTCGTTTGATTTCGTCAGGCTTGACTACGCGTTTTCAAGCACGGCCGATCTCGGGTTCACCCATCAGGCGTCTCTCATCTTCTTCCTGACCAAATTCTAGAATGCATTTCTTCTGTCTCATAGCCGCAACGCTTGCGACGTTGAACCCCGACGGTCCGGATAGTACAACAGTACGGAATATATCCGTGATCGAAGGAACGCTTGAACAGGCAACATCGGATGACGGCGCTTCCGTGTTGAAAGATCTGTTGGAACATCTTGTCGAGAACCCTCTTGACCTGAACAAAGCAACGGCGGAGGAACTCGCTCTCATTCCTGATGTAACGATTGAAGACGCCCGTTTGATTGTTGACCTGAGAAAACGCGTTGGGAAGTTTACGTCTGTCCGGCAACTGGAAGTGATAGAAGGGATTGGCTATCGCGGGTATCTCGCGTTGGAGCCGTTTGTTACGGTACTTGCGTCTGACCGGCGGGGGCTGGTGAGTCGAAGTCGTCCTGTGGTAGAGTTGCGCTCACGTATTGTGCGCGACATACTTTCCCTTGACCAACAACAATCTCGCGGCCCGTCACTTAAATCGTACGCGCGCGTCATTGTCGCGCCCGCAGGGAACATTGAGGCTGGCGGACTCTTCGAAAAGGACGCCGGTGAACGATTTGGCGATGGATTTGCTTCTGGGTACGTGGCGATAAAGAACATTGCCTTCCTTTCGCGCATCGTTGCAGGTGACTTTACATTCGAAAGTGGACAAGGTCTTGTGTTTTGGTCGCCAACGAGTTTCTCAAAAGGCTCGGATATCATCCGGGCTGTCCGGAAATCAGGATCCAATGCGAAACCGTACAGATCTACAAATGAATTCAGTTTTCTCCGCGGTATTGCCCTTGAGGTTCATCAGCCGGTTGGGTTCGGCCAAATTGAATTGACCGCGTTCGGGTCATCGCGCCATCTGGCTGCGACGATAAGCGAGGAAAATGAAGTTACATCATTGTACGAAGAAGGCCTGTATCGAAGTGACTCGGAGGTGAGGAAGCGAAACCAGCTAAAGGAAGAACTCTTCGGTGGAGCCGTTCATCTGCGTGACGAGAATCTGTGGAAGATCGGTGCAAGTGCTTGTGCTGTCCGGTACGATCATTTGTTTGCTTCGGAAGGGCCGTTTGAATTTTCTGGCAACCGTTCCAGTATTGTGGGCGTTGACGGTCAGGCCGTACTCGGTCGCCTCTCGGCTTTTTTTGAGGCGGCCCATTCACAGTCCGGCGGCCTGGCTGCAATCGGAGGAAGCGTCATCCGGTTCAGCAATGAAGTGTACGCTTCGATGGTGTACCGCGATTACGCGCCGTCGTTTCACAATTTACATGCGGCGGGTTTTGGCGAGTATGATGGCGTGAATAATGAACGCGGATTCTACTTTGGAATCGACGCGTCGCCTGCCCAATGGCTGAGAATCCGAACGTACATTGATCAGTTCGAGCGACCATGGAAAACTTCAACAATTCCATTCCCATCGAAAGGGTATGACATCTTTTTCCAGGCCGATGTGGATGTGTCATCGCGGTTGAATCTCATCGGACGATTTGGAACCAAACGAACAGCATCGACAGAAACCTCGATGGGGGAGGCGAAACGCGAGATACGGACTCAGGACGACAGACAGCAGCATCGAGCGCGCGTGCACGCAACATATCATGTGAGCAGACAACTTTCGGTCGCAGGAAGAGTGGAGGCGACGTTTGTGTCCTACGGGACAGTTGGCAGAAAAGAATCGGGACACTTGATCTATCAGGATGTTAAATACCGGGACAAGTCTCGGCTTGCAGCTTTGGGTCGCCTGATTTTCTTTGACACGGACTCCTATGATTCACGTGTTTACGAATACGAAAGCGAGGTGCGCGGTGCATCGTCCATTCCGCCCTTGTATGGAAGGGGGATCCGTTATTATCTGGTGCTGGCGTATCCGCTGATGAGCGGGTTCTTGCTTTCGGGAAAATTTGCAGAAACGCATGTGCTTAAGGGGGAGCGTGTTGTAGGGCAGGATAGACAGGCCTCGTTGCAAATCGATTATAGCTTCTAGATATTGCAGCAGAAATATACGCTGCCGATTGTGGTCTCACCTTATTTTGAGTATACTTGAACGCGAAACAAGACTTTCCAGGGCCCACCATTGAAAGGATTTAAATGGAAAAGCATGTCACCATTGTCGGAGTGCTGTACATCGTATTTGGCGCACTCGGTCTGCTGATTGCCCTGGTCGTTTTCGTGGTTCTTGCTGGAAGTGGTATTGTCTCCGGCGATGAGACAGCCATGGCTGTTACAACCGGCATCGGCTCCATCATTGCGATGATTATTGCCTTTCTCGCGATTCCAGAAATCATCGGCGGTGTATTTCTTCTCAAGCGAAAAGAGTGGGCTCGGATTTTCGTGTTGATCCTGAGTTTTTTCAACCTCCTCAGCATCCCCTTTGGCACAATCCTTGGCGGATATGCCATCTGGGTTCTCATGAAAGATGAAACAATCCGGCTGTTTCAACCTTCGACTACCATTACTCCAACAACGTGACTAAGCACATTCAACATTCAGAAGGCAACATTATGAATTCTTTTTTCCGCTCTCTGCTTTCTACGCTCGTTGTGCTGGCGTTCTTCTCAACAGTTGAGGCACAACCTGTTGCTTACCCGGATACAAAAACCATTGACCATGCGGATGAGTACTTTGGCGTCGGGGTTTCTGATCCGTATCGCTGGCTCGAAGACGACACCTCGGCCGCCGTTGCAGACTGGGTGAAACGCCAGAACACGGTCACGTTCGATTATCTCGCCAAGATTCCTTTCAGGACGGAATTGAAAAAACGCGTCGAGCAGTTGTACAACTATCCGAAATACTCTTCGCCCTGGCGCAAGGGTCCGTACTACGTTTACACCAAGAACGACGGTCTGCAGAACCAGTCTGTGTACTACATTCAGAAAGGACTTGACGAACAACCGGAGGTGTTCATTGATCCGAACAAACTCTCACCGGATGGAACCACCAGGCTGAGCTCGCTGGTGTTTTCCGATGACGCAAAGTATTTCGTGTACAGTATTTCAAAAGGCGGCTCGGATTGGCTGGAGTTTTTCGTCGGTGATGTTGCAACAAAGACATTGCTTCCGGACCACATTCGCTGGGCCAAGGTGACCGGTATGTCTTGGTACAACGACGGATTCTTCTACAGTGCTTATGATCCGCCGACAGATACCTCCAAGGCCCTTTCGGCAAAGAACGAGAACCACAAGGTCTATTACCACAAAGTTGGAACAAAGCAGAGCGAGGACCGCCTTGTGTTTCAGGATCCGGAGAATCCCCAACGATTCCATTTTGCAGGAATGACGAAATCCAAGGGTTACCTTTTGCTCTCTGTTTCCGACCGCGGAAGAGGCAAGGATGGGAATGCTATCTCCGTGCGGGATACGGCTGTAGAAACGAAAATGTTTACGCCGGTGATTACAGAGTTCGATCACCAGTTCGCCGTGGTGGACAATGTTGGCGACAAGCTTATTATGGTGACAAACAAGGATGCCCCGAACAAAAAGGTGGTTCTTGTTGATCCGCAAAAGCCGGGGGAGCAAAACTGGACAGTGCTGATCCCTGAAAAACCTGAACCGATTGAGTTTGTCTCTAGTGCAGGCGGAAAACTGTTTGTGGGTTATTTGAAGGACGTTGCAACCCGCGTCTACGTCTACTCAACGGACGGGAAGATGGAGAACGAAATCGTTTTTCCGACACTTGGGACGGCGGGCGGTTTTGGTGGAGAGCCCGATGACAAATCGGTGTTCTATACGTTCACGTCATTCACATTCCCGACCAACATTTACCAATACGATATTGCATCGAAGATCTCGAAACTGTTTCGGGCTTCGGAAGTAAAGTTCGACCCGGAAGCGTTTGAAACGCGCCAGGTGTTTTATACAAGCTTTGATGGCACGCGCGTTCCCATGTTTATTGTGCATCGAAAGGGATTAATTCTTGATGGCTCCAATCCTGCGCTCTTGTACGGCTACGGCGGATTCAACATCAAGGTGATGCCTTCATTCAGCTCGACGTTACCGGCCCTTCTTGAGCAGGGTGTGGTGTATGCCGTGGCAAACATCCGCGGAGGAGGGGAGTACGGAGAGCAATGGCATCTTGCCGGTACGAAATTGAAGAAGATGAATGTGTTCAACGATTTCATTTCAGCGGCGGAATGGCTTGTTGCAAACAAGTATACGTCTCCAGCAAGGCTGGCTGTTCAGGGCGGGTCCAACGGTGGATTGCTTGTGGGTGCGGTCAGCAACATGCGGCCGGATTTGTTCAAAGTCGCGTTGCCGGCTGTTGGTGTGATGGACATGCTTCGCTACCAGAAATTCACCATTGGATGGAACTGGAAGCCGGACTACGGCTCAAGCGATGATTCAACGGAGTTCCGGTACATCAGCAAGTATTCACCGGTGCACAATATCTCACCGAAGGAATATCCGGCGACGCTCGTAACCACGGCGGACCATGATGACCGGGTCGTTCCCGCGCATTCGTTCAAGTACATTGCCACGTTGCAGAAGAACCAACAGGGAAAGAACCCCACGTTGATTCGCATTGACACGAAATCAGGACACGGCTCAAGCAACACGCAAAAGCTCATCGAAAGTGTTGCGGATATCTATTCGTTCCTGCTCTTCAATCTCGGAGTGACGCCCAAAAACAATACGCCAAATTAGGGTTTAGCAAAGCGGAGCCAAACAGAAAAGCCCTGACCTTCAAGTCGGGGCTTTTTCTTTATGCTGCATCTGCGTTCACTTACCAAAAATAATACCGCCAATCGAGAGAAGCGCGCAAGCCTATAGACCAAAATGACCTGTGATCGGGGGGAGACACGCCAACCGGGTTAATAACGTTGACGCTTGTTGGAATATCCAAACCGGTGTAGAGCTGAACATGAATGGCACTGCTCTGATCACGTGAGAAAGTGTGAAGATTTCTGTAATCCCGAATCGGAAATACAAGCCGGACAGACTTGATATCCACCAGTATCAACTGACCATCATCGCTTGCGGCAAATGAACGTTCGTTGTTCTTGCTGATGCTAGAAAAGTTTACTCCGACTTCGCGTCCTGCAGTGAACTGAAACCGTCCGATCGGTGTTGCGATTCCTGCCTGCCAACCGAAAAGCCCGCCGTTGGCCGCCACTGCTGCCATGTGGGTCAATGTCGAAGGAGATGAAAACAAGAGGACAGGTCCCGCGAGCAGCAGGTCGAATGGAAGAGCATAGAGCGGCATGCGCAACCTCGCAAGAATAGTTGATCGCCTACTCCACTGAAAACCCTTGGTGGTGCTAATGATTGAACACTACTATGCCTTGATTATCCCTCCTTTTAACCATATTATGTAAGTGCACTTTAGTTGCTCACCTGTTTTTTCCTTTTTGTCCGGAGTTTTGATGAAGAAAGCTGGAGTTCGGGGGATAGCTATATCATTTTGTTTCATGGTTTTCGGGGGTTTGGCATTTGCACAATCCAACCCATGGTCTGATGTTTCCAAGGCATCAGTTTCAGTTGGTGGCAGGCGAGACATCGTACCTAATGTCTATCGCGTCCTGCGACTGGATCTTCCGGCCCTCTGGGAAAGAATCCGACAGGCGCCATTGGAGTTCACAGAAGCTGCGCGGCAGAACCCTGTGACGCTAGAGCTTCCGCTGCCCGGTGGTGGATTTGCTCGGTTTAACATTCAGGATTCTCCGATCATGGAACCCGGCTTGGCTGTGCGCTACCCTGAGATTCGCACATTCAGCGGAAACTCCGTGAACCGCGATGCGTGGAGCGTCCGGCTTGATATTACGCCGCAGGGACTCCACGCAATGATGTTCACACCTTCCGGTATCGTGTTCATTGATCCCTACAGCAACGCGACTACACAATTCTACATTTGTTACTACAAGCAGGACCTTGCCTTCAACGAGAGCAAACGTTTCTCGGAAGAACCCGTCGTTGATGAACTCGGCATGGCAGAACAAATGAAACAACTCGTCGCGCAAAACGTCATGACGCCGACAGGACCAACGCTGCGCACATACCGGCTCGCGTGCGCGGCAACCGGCGAATACACAGTGTTTCACGGCGGCACAAAGGCATTGGGACAAGCCGCCATCGTTACAGCGATGAACCGAGTCAATGGCGTTTATGAAAAAGAGGTTGCTGTTCGGATGACACTTGTAGCCAACAACGACACACTCGTGTTCACCAGCTCAGGTAGTGATCCATATACGAACAGCGACGGCTTCGCAATGTTGGGTCAAAACCAGACAACCGTGACGAACAGAATCGGCAGCGCAAACTACGACATCGGCCATGTGTTCAGCACGGGAGGTGGCGGTGTCGCGGGACTGGGTGTTGTTTGTGTTTCCAGTCAGAAGGCACGCGGCGTGACCGGCTCCGGAAGTCCGACGGGCGACGCATTCTGGATCGATTATGTTGCGCATGAAATTGGGCATCAATTCGGAGGGAACCACACGTTCAACTCCACAGCATCGAACTGTGGCGGCGGAAACCGCAACGGCTCGACGGCCTATGAACCGGGAAGCGGCTCGACTATAATGGCATACGCAGGCATCTGCGGGGCGGATGACCTCCAGCCGAACAGCGATGCAATCTTTCACACAATCAGCTTTGACGAAATCGTTGCGTTTACAAATTCCGGAGGCGGTAACGGTTGCGCGGTTCTGACAAGCACGGGCAACAGCGCTCCCGTTGTAAATGCAGGGACGGGTGGATTTACGATTCCGATTTCGACGCCCTTCACACTTACCGGTTCTGCAACAGATGCCGACGCGTTGACTTACTGCTGGGAGGAATTTGATCTTGGTCCCTCCGGAAGTCCGAATTCACCCTCAGGCAATGCGCCGATCTTCAGAACGTTCAACCCGGTTTCAAGCCCGTCACGCACATTTCCCAAACAGTCAAATCTTCTGAACAACACACAAACCATTGGTGAGATTCTGCCGACGTACACTCGCACGCTGGCATTCCGTCTGACTGTCCGTGATAATAAAGTGGGAGGCGGAGGCGTTGATCGCGCAGGAATTTCGTTCAGCGTTACCTCAACGGCCGGTCCGTTCCTCGTCACTTCTCCCAATACTGCAGTAACATGGGGAAGCGGAACCAACCAAACAGTAACGTGGAATGTTGCCAATACCAGTGCTTCGCCCGTGAGTTGTTCAAGTGTGAACATTCGACTTTCGACCGACGGCGGAGTGACCTTCCCGACGCTACTGGCGTCAGGCGTTACAAATGATGGATCCGAAGTTGTGGTACTTCCGATTGTTACATCGAGCACCGCGCGTATTAAAGTGGAAGCTGTTGGAAACATCTTTTTTGACCTATCCAACACGAACTTCACGATTGCAAACATGGCGCCATCAACGCCTGCACTTGTGTCACCCGCAGATAATGTCACCGGACAACTCGATTCTGTCATGATCAAATGGCGTGTGTCATCGGGAGCAACAAGCTACAAGCTTCAAGTTGGTACGGATTCCACGTTTGCCGGCGGAATTATTGTTAATGATTCGACCTTGACAGATACCTCACGCGCAGTAACAGGATTAACGTTCAGTACAAAGCATTTTTGGCGTGTTGCGGCGAAGAGTGCCGGGGGAACAAGTGCATGGTCATCGTTGCGCCGCTTTACGACATTGGCGGCTCCCGCGGCTCCGGCGCTTCTCTCTCCGGCGGATGGCGTTCTCGGTCAACCATTTTCATTGAGCCTGCTCTGGCAGACTTCTGCCTCTGCAGCATCGTACACTGTTGAAGTCGGCACGGATTCAGCATTTGCGGGCGGAATTATCTTCAGTGATTCAACCTTTACAGATACAACGGCCTCGTTAAGCGGATTGTCTATCGGGACGAAATACTTCTGGCGGGTGAGAGGAAAGAATGTTGCCGGAGTCGGAACATGGGCTGGTCCGTGGGACTTCACAACGCTTGCCCCGCCTGTGGCTTCGTCGCTTCTTAGCCCGGCAGACAGCGCAACGGATCAAACCCTTTCACCGGTGTTTGTTTGGTCAACTGCGGCTTTTGCAGACTTGTACACCTTTGAGTTGTCAACGGATTCCGGATTTGGAACTCTGGTTGAAAGCGACTCAACACTGACGGATTCAACAAAGTCTGTAAGCGGACTTCTTGCTGCGACGCCATATTTCTGGCGCGTCAATGGTCGCAACACGGCCGGAACCGGGGCTTGGTCTACGCCGTCCATGTTTACCACAATTGCTCCTCCTGCCGCTGCAACCTTGATTTCGCCTGCCGACGGCGCAACTTCACAGCCGGTGAACGTTGATCTTACATGGAATCCTTCTTCACTCGCGGCGGGGTACATTCTTCAAGTTTCAACGGACTCAACATTTGCAGGTGGGCTTGTTGTTGATGATTCAACCGTCACTGATACGGTGTACGCTGTCAGCGGACTCTTGGCAACTACTGAATATTTCTGGAGAGTTCAATCCTTGAACGAAGCGGGCTCAAGCGCGTGGAGTTCAGTTTGGAAATTCACAACAGTTTCTGCGCCCGCAATGGTAAACTTGGTCGCGCCGCCTCAGGACACAGAACTTTCGGTTGACAGTACAATACTTGTTTGGGAATCAACTCTTCTTGTAGAGAAGTATTGGGTAGAATGGTCAGACGATTCGCTGTTTGCTATCTCTTCTGTTGATTCAACCGTTACGGATACAACGCTTGCGCTTGCTGATCTTCAGGACAGCACAACGTATTTCTGGCGTGTTCGGCCAGGTAACACAGCGGGGTGGGGAGCGTTCAGTGAAACGCGACGCTTTGAAACATTCTTCCAGGTTCAGGTGTGCGCGCCGCTTCAACCCCGATGGACCATCGTTTCGGTTCCAGTCGGCGTTCAGAACGATTCGTCACACGTTCTCTTTCCGGCTTGCGGTGGAGAAACGTGTCCGTTTAGTTTTGTCCCGGGTTCCGGCTATGAAGAAAATTGCAATCTTGAGCGCGGCGTCGGATATTGGGTAAAGTGTACGGCAGGATCGGTATGCTTCACAGGCACAATAATCGCTTCCGACACGATTGAAGTGGAGGAGGGATGGAACCTGATCGGATCCGTTACTGCGCCGGTTCAGATCGAAAATATTGTTACGGTTCCTTCAGGAATCATCGCGTCACCATTCTACCGCTTTGAAGATGGCTATTTGGTTTCAACCGCTATTGACCCGGGAATTGGATATTGGGTGAAAGCGAGTCAGGCGGGAGTGATTATTCTGAATGGATCATCAGCGCCGGCGAGGGCGCAAGCAGTTCCGAATAATTAGGACTTCAATAAGGTCAAGAGAAAAAAAACCCGTCTGATGAGGACGGGTTTTTTTTGCTAGCGGGATTTGTTACCAGCCGAGGATATAGGCGAACATCAGGGGGGCCACGATGGTCGCGTCGCTTTCCACTATGAATCGCGGCGTATCGACACCGAGCTTGCCCCAGGTGATCTTTTCATTGGGGACAGCGCCGCTGTAGGAGCCGTAGGATGTTGTCGAGTCGCTGATCTGGCAGAAGTAAGCCCAAAGCGGAACATCATGCCATTCAAGGTCCTGGTACATCATCGGCACAACACAGATTGGGAAGTCTCCCGCAATGCCACCGCCAATTTGGAAAAAGCCGACGCCCTTACCGGCCGAGTTTTTCTTATACCAATCAGCCAGCCAAACCATGTACTCAATGCCGCTCTTGGTGACAGAAGGTTTCAGTTCACCTTTGATGCAGTGTGATGCGAAAATATTTCCCATCGTCGAATCCTCCCAACCGGGAACAACGATCGGGACATTCTTTTCCGCTGCGGCGATCATCCAACTGTTTGCCGGATCGATCTCATAGTACTGTTTCAACTCACCGCTGAGCAACATTTGAAACATGAACTCATGCGGGAAGAAACGCTTTCCTGATGTATCCGCGTCTTTCCACAACTTATAGATGTGTGTTTGCAGTCGGCGGAAGGCCTCGTCCTCCGGAATGCAGGTATCTGTAACGCGGTTGTAATGCTGATCAAGCAGTTCCTGCTCCTGCTGAGGCGAAAGCTGACGGTAATCAGGAACGCGCTTATAGTGTGAATGTGCAACGAGGTTCATCAGATCTTCTTCGAGATTTGCGCCGGTACAGGTGATGATCTGGACCTTATCGCGGCGAATCATTTCTGCGAGAGAAATACCCAGTTCGGCGGTGGACATCGCCCCGGCCAGTGTTACCATCATCTTCCCGCCTCCGTTCATGTGTGCTTCATAGGCTTTTGCAGCATCCACAAGCGCGGCGGAATTGAAGTGAAGAAAGTGTTTGGTAATAAACTGAGAGATCGGACCTTCAGTCATTTTCGTGGTCTCCGAAATGGTGTTTATGCGCCAACTGAACGCATGTATTGTGCCACGCCGTCTTCAAGTGACGTTGCCGGCTTTGCAAATCCCGTGGACTGGATTTTCTTCAATGTTGCTTCCGTAAAATTTTGATACTGTCCCGAAATTTCGGGAGGCATATCCATGAACTTGATGTTCGGCTCTTTCCCGAGGGCGGTGAACACGGCTTTAACGAGATCCAGAAATGTCCGCGCTTTTCCTGTGCCGCTGTTGTACAATCCCCCTCCATGAGGCGATTTCCAAAACCACAACATGTGGTCGATGCAGTCCTCCACGAAAACAAAATCGCGCTTCTGTTCCCCGTCCTTGATGGCGGAGGTATTCGAGCGAAAGAGTTTCACCTCGCCGTTCTGGAGAATCTGTTGGTATGCCTTCCAGACAACGCTCGCCATGTTTCCTTTGTGGGCTTCGCGGGGTCCGTACACATTAAAAAACTTAACACCGGCCCAACGAGGCGGAGCCGTTTTGCCCTCGGCGATACTTTGAAGAACCCAGATATCAAAATCGTTCTTGCTCTTACCGTATAGGTTGAGTGGCTTTAGCATCGAGGCATGAGTTGCGTCGTCGAAACCAAGCGATCCGTCGCCATACGTTGCCGCGCTTGACGCGTAGATCAACGGCTTTTCATGTTTCGCGCACCAATCCCACACGCGCTGAGAGTATTCAATATTGTTCCTGAGGAGGTAGTTCCAGTCGGTTTCCGTTGTGCTGCTGCAAGCGCCGAGATGAAACACCGCTTCCGGTGCCAGACGGTTATATTCAAGCTCGTTCAAAAAGTCCATGTGCTGAATGAAACGCAACCCTTTGAGTCCGGGCCAACCCAGATGTTTGTCGGGCGTCAGCGGGTGGTCGACGAGAACAAGGTCGGCACCCTCGTGTGCGAGACGCGAAGCGAGATTTGATCCGATGAATCCGGCTGCGCCGGTTATGGCGATCATTCAACTATCCTCAAGAACGCTGAATAATTCTAATTTAGAAAAAAAACTTGGCCAATTTCAATGCGCCTTGCTTCCACGGGGCGCGATGCGTCACACCGGAGATGTTCTTCAAGCTTGGGATGTTCGCAAGGTACCATTCGTAATTTCTGAGGAGGGCGTCTTTGTTTGAATACTTCGGACGAAACCCGAGCTGTTTCTCCGCCTTCTCGATTGAAACAAAAGATTCCTTGCCGACCTGCTCGTAGATCCATTTATACAGCGGTGAGAGGTTCACTTTTTCAAGCATTCTCAAAATGAAAATTGCCGGCCCTTCAGGAATCGGGATGATGCGCTTTCCATGCCCGGCGTGGTCAAGAACTGCTTGAAAGTCCTCCACCGGTGAACGATATTCGCCGGCTCCGATATTGAATTCGTCATTCACTCGTTCCGTTGATAGAGTCATACAAAGCCAGATTGCTTCACACAAGTCTTCGACGTCGAGAAACTGGTACGGCTGATCCCCCTTTCCGAGAACGGGGAAGTTCTTGCCATCGTTTGCCCATTCATATAGCAAAGCAAACACGCCCAGACGTTCGGGCCCTATGAACGACTTCGGGCGAATGATCGGAACACACATTCCTTTAGCACGATAGTCAAGACACACCTGCTCTGCCTTGACTTTTGCTTCCCCATACGGGCCTATGCCGATGAGGGCATCCTGCTCATAAACCGGATGCCGTTCAGGAAGGCCGTACACCGCTGTGGAAGAGATATGAATGACCCGGGCAACTTTGTGGCAGAACGCGGACTCAAGGACAGTCTTTGTGCCGTCAATATCAGTGGAGAAAATATCTCCGGGTTTGTAGAGCGGGAGAGCCGCTGCGGCATGGACGACCATGTCGGCACCTCTCATTGCAGCGTCTACATCGGTCCTATTGCGAATGTCACCGTCGACAACCCGAACTTTGCCCGGCATGTCGGCGTGTGAGAACGGAGCGATGTCCAACGATGTAACGTTCCAGCCTTTGGTAAGAAGGTAACGGGCAAGGTTGATCCCAAGAAATCCCGCGCCTCCGGTAATGAGAACTGTCTGACTCAAGTCGATTGCGGATTGTTTCAAAGCATGTTGGTAGGTCAAGAGAATTTCGCGACCCCTGCATCACACATGATAAAGAATTTCCGGTTGTTTTTCCTTCAGTCGCGGTTATTCGGTACTGCCTAATTAGGGGAATAACGGCAATTCATGCACAGATTAGAACAATTCCTTTGCGAGTACCGTCGCCAAATAGCGATGAACGGGGAGGCGCGCGAGTCTTCACACGCCGATAGTCAACTGCGACTTTCGAGGTACCGCCTGCCGGCGGACATGAGCTCGACGAAGGCTGCCTCGTCACCGGTTTCCACGAGCTGCTGAATTCGTTCGGCGGCAGAACGCAACGCTTCCAGCGATGCTGAGCCGTAGTCGTTGAGCGCCTGGATCTCGAAATACAGATGTGGGTTGTCGGTCGCGACCAAGCTCGCGACCTGGAGCTGGGCGTCGAACGTGGTGCTTGACATCCTTTGCAGACGTGGAACAAGCTCACCGCTTTCGGCAAGAGCAGTGAAGAACACGAGGTTCAACGCGTGCGACAGCCCCAGCACATAGGCCATGAGTCGATCGTGCTCCTCGAGACTCATCTCGATCAGGTCTGCCATCGTCGAGGCGAACAACGCGCGAGCCTCGCGTGTTGCCAGCGGGACGCCGACTTCGCAGAATACGACGTGCCTGCCGGACAAGAGTCGCGTATCTGGACCGAACATCGGATGGATCGACGCGACTTTGCAACCCGCATCAACGAGGCGCTTGAGGCCCGCGCGTAGCGGGCTTTTGAGCGAGCCGATGTCAATGACAAGCCCTTTGGGTCTGCGCTCAGCGAGCTCGAGTAGCACGCGTGCCGCGACCTTCATCGGCGTCGCGACCACGATTACTTCGTGATCCAGTGTGCTGTCGCGCCAGTCCGTGATCCTCGGATAATGGGTTGCCGCGCTGCCCGGGTCGGCCACCTCGACGGTGAACCCCTGCGAGGTCAGGAATTGCCCGAACCAGGCGCCCATCTTGCCGGCACCACCGATGATCAACACACGCTTACCGGCGCCCGGCGTCTGTGCCGCGACGCGCCTCTGCTCCTGGTGCGTCAGCGAGGAACGGATCAGCAGCGTCATGATCTTTTCGGCAAGGTCACGCTCGATTCCGAGGGTTCCTGCTTGGTCGCGCACCGCTTTCAACACTTCCCGCTCGCGCTCATAGTCGCGTGTCGGCACGGAGTTTTGGATCTTGTGTGCAGCTATTTCGGCCACAATCTTTTGTCTGATGGCGATTAGTCCGATCAACTCGCGGTCGACTTCGGACAGACGTTTGCGTAGTTCTTCGAGCGTCATGAGCACCTCGTGAGGGCAGTTTCGATTTGCTGGATCTGTTTATGGCAAGCTCCACCAATAGAAGAAAGGGAATTTGATAAGAATCCACCAGCACACTCTGCATTGCAGGAGTTTTTCTGGTTGTCAACATCTCTCATTTTGAGTACATTTCTTCAGCAAAGTTCGCTGTTTTTCTATCACCCGAGGTTCAGTTGTCCAGGAAGCCACGCGTCGTTGTTGCCATGTCCGGCGGAGTCGATAGCTCCGTCGTTGCCGCCATGCTTGTGGAGCAGGGATACGAGGTCATCGGCATAACGATCAAGACATACAAATATGAGGACGTCGGCGGCAACATCGGCAATGAGACCAGTTGCTGTTCGCTCGACGGGATCAATGATGCCCGCGCCATTGCGGCGAAATTCGGATTCCCTCATTACGTGCTGGATTTCAGCGAGCGCTTCGGCCTTGAGGTGATTGACAACTTTATCGCGGAGTATCTCGCCGGGCATACACCCAACCCATGCGTCATTTGCAACCGCCACATCAAGTGGGAAGAACTGCTGAAGAAGGCGGGCTCGCTTGGAGCGGAGAAAATCGCAACCGGACACTACGCGAAAGTAAGCAGGAACCCGGATAACGGTCGCTACTACATTTCCCGGGGCCGCGATGAATCAAAGGATCAGTCGTACGCTCTCTGGGGTCTTACACAGGAATCTCTCAGTCGTACGCTCTTTCCGCTTGCAGACATGGTGAAGCAGGAGTCGCGGGAACTCGGTACACGGCTTGGCCTGGAAAAAATGAACAAGCCGGAGAGCTTCGAGATTTGTTTCATCCCTGATGACAACTACGAGCGCTTTCTTAAAGAGCGCGTTCCGCAGCTGGAGCGCGAGGTGGCAAACGGTGAGGTTGTTTTGGATGGTGGAGTTGTTGGGAGGCATCGCGGCTTTCCGTTCTATACCATCGGGCAGCGGCGTGGGCTTGGCGTTTATCGCCCGGAGCCGTTGTACGTCACCAACATTGATGCCACAAAGAACAAAATCGAGATTGGAACAGAGCAGAAGCTCTTGAAGTCAGGTCTGATTGCCAGCAAGGTCAACATGCAGAAGTTTGCCTCCGCAAAGGAACACAGCCGGGTCATCTGCAGAATCCGGTACAAGGATCCCGGCAGTTGGGCAACAACCGAAGACCTTCCGGATGGCCTTGTGAAGGTTCTGTTCGATGAGAAGAAGCGCGCAATCACCCCGGGACAGTCGGCAGTGTTTTACGACGGAAACGATATCGTCGGTGGTGGGGTGATTGAGGAAGTGATTGAATGACGACTGTAGAGGACCAAATCCGCGCAATGCTCAAAACGTGGAACCGTTTTCCCGCCACCGATGAGGCCGATTTCAATTGTCTTGTGCGCGAGGTTTCCGAAGCCCTGAATCGCGGTACTGACCAGAAGGAGCTTGCGCTGGTGATTCACAATGAGTTTTACAGTCACTTCGGAACGCAGGGGCCGCGAGGCGATGTTCAGGATGTCGCTGAAGAGATCTTGGTGTGGTGGGAGACCAGGAGAGAGGATAGCTCTTGATACGCGTCCCCGGCCTCCCTTCAGAATAAATCCAACACAAAAACATGATTACATCCAAATCCGTTACGACAATTGGTCTCGTTAGCGTCCTCATTATGGCCGTTGCGTTTAGCCTGGTGCTCTTCACGCTTGTACCCGAGGAGTTCACCATCCCCCTTTTCATTATGGCGACCCTTTCTTTTGCCGTACGCATCACTGCGAGGATCATGTTCAAGCGCCAGCAGGAGCGGTTTCAAGCGGAAGACTTCACAGCGCCGCCGGGTCGGGACGAGTGATTCGCTTCGGCATTCTTGGCACTGCGCGAATTGCGCGTGCATTTTTTCGTCAACAGCTTGAAGGCGTTGAGATCACCGCTATTGCCAGCCGCGACATCAAGAAGGCTCGAGCATTCGCATCGGAATTCAGCATCAGAAAAGCCTATGGAAGTTATGATGCTCTCCTCGCCGATCCTGAGATCGAAGCTGTATACATTCCGCTTCCCCAGCATCTGCATGCCGAATATGTAATCAAGTCCGCCAAGGCGCGAAAGCATGTACTGTTGGAAAAGCCCGCGGCTTTGAATGCGCGTGAGGTGAGGACTATGACAGCCTCGTGTAGAAAGCACGAGGTGTTGTATATGGAAGCATTCATGTATCGCTTCCTGCGCATTCACAATCATGCGAAGGAGCTTGTTACAAGCGGAGCGATTGGCGAACTGCGACATATTGACTATCACTTATGCTTCAACGCGTGGGCGCGCGGGTTGGAAGGGTTTCGCATGAAGAGAAACGAGGGAGGGGGAGCGGTGTACGACCTGGGAATCTATGCCGTGGATTTCCTGAGGTTCATCACCGGCAAAGAGCCGAAGCTTGTCAATGCCTACATGCGAAGACACAAAGGCAAGGGCATCGATATCTTCACCAACGCAATTTATTCCATCGACAAGGTTGTCGCGACGGTTACGTGCGGCTTCCACTGCGATGCAAACTACTACACGCTCGCAGGCGAGCTTGGTGCAGTTCATTCGCCGGTGGCGCTTTCCGGTCGTCCAGACCAGCATTCACTCTGGCTTCATTTCCACAAAGACAACAGCCGCCGCGAGGAGATTTTCCCCGCGGAGGTTCCATTCAAGTATGAGATAGAATACTTTGCGCGGTGCATCGAGCGGAAGGAACAGCCGTTCCTCGGTGCTGAGAACAGCTTGAGGAACGCGATGATGCTGGATGAGTTGTTTGCGAAGGCGAGGCCGATTTAGACTTGTGCGGGCGTGTCGCAACACGCCCCCAACAGCGTTACTTACGACTGGATCTTCCTGCTGGCGATGAAGTAAAACATCACAAGCCCTAAACCGCCGCAAAGGGCGATCAAGCCGGGGAACACGCCTTCATCCATGTAAAAGCTGTTGCGTAGGAACATGCCTACGAGAATAGCAATGCCCACGCCTGCAAACACAATTCCCCATTTTAGGGAGCTCAGTGGATTCACACGCAATGTCCCGCGCTCGTACATGGCTTTGATGTCCTCGCCTTTGAGTCCTTTTTCGATCATTGTCATGCGCTCCTTATGCCGTGTCAGAGCAGACAATCCCCAGATTGCCCCGATCGTCATGAAAAAAACAATAGGTATCAGTACTTCCGGTCCGTCCATATGATCTCCGTATGTGATAAACGTTGTTGGATTCGTTGTTTGCTTAGACTACACCCTGTGGTCCCGGGTTTCAAGGTTTTCGAGGATTTTGAGGAATGAAACAAAACACCTGCCTTTGTAGTCAAAGAGAGCGTGCACAGCCATCAGGGATCCGTGATCGACTCGGATGAACAGATCATTTTGGATATCCGTCAAGGAAATCCGCGCCGTTACTCGGTCCTTCTGGACCGCCACAAGGACCGCGCTATGACGCTTGCGGTGCGGCTTGTGGGCAACCGTCATGAAGCGGAGGAGCTTGTGCAGGATGCCTTTGTGCGTGCGTACAACCATCTGGAACAGTTTCGCGGCGATGCAAAGTTCAGCACATGGTTTTACAGGATTCTCTACAATGTGTGCATGACCAGGGTAACGCGACGACAACCAGCCCGGGAAACTGTGGAGGTTGATGATGCGAATGCAAAGGATAAGTTGACGATGCAGGACTGTTCACCGCTTGAACGTCTCGAAGATGCTGAGCTTCAGGAAATCATCCGGAGGGAAATTGAAACGTTACCGGAAAAATATAGAACCCATATCACGCTGTTCTATGTGCAGGAAATGAGTTATGAGCAGATCGGAGAAGTGTTGGGGTTGCCAGTGGGAACAGTAAAGACAAATTTGTTTCGCGCGCGGACACGCTTGCGCGTGAATGTCCTTTCAAGACTTCATGATGAGGTAAAGGTTGCATGAGAACGAGTGAACAGCACTGCACGATGGAGGAACTCTACCTTCTGATTGACGGCGCGTTGAGCACCGATGTTGCATCTCAGGTACGACAACACGTGCGGGAATGCTCTGTGTGTGGTGACGTTTACAAAACCGCGCTGAGAGTTGACTCAGGAGTGAAACGACTTCCGGTGGAAGCCGCGAGTGCCGATATGGCCCGTCGTGTGCTTTCAACACTGGGCATTGTGCCCAAATCGCCGTTCTTATTCCGACTGCTCGAGAAATCCGCATACATTTTCGGACTGCTCATAGTTCTTGCGATAATGGCAACGGTCTTTATTCTGACTGGGGTTGTTGAAATGAGCCAGCTTCAGGCCGGAGTTTCTCCGGCGCAAAATGCCTTGGTAAAAAGCGGTGCGGCGATAGCTGGTGGAGTTGGATGGTTCACGCAAGTTTTGAAAGATTATCTGCCATTTGCCTTCAGTTCAAGCACAATGGCGATTTCTGTGTTTACCGCCGTAGTCGTTTCAATGCTTGCGATTGCGGATAAGGTTGTGGGTGGGAGGATTGTTCACCGTATGCGGTGAGACGGCTCAGTTGCTTGGGATGGGAACCGTCTGCGTCCGACCGGAAAGACACTCCGTATAGTAGTCTTCGTAATGGTTCACAATTTTTTTCACATCAAACTCCTCAGCACGAGCACGGGCTGCCTGCCGGAACAATTCAAGCTTTGAATCATTTGTCAGCAGGTCGATGGCATACCGCGCCATGCGGTCAATATCGCCGATTTCAGCAATGAAACCCGTTTGGCCGTGCAGCTGAAGCTCAGGAAGCCCACCAACGCTCGAAGAAATCACTGGTACGCCACACGCCATTGCTTCAAGCGCTGAAAGACCAAAACTCTCCGACTGACTCGGCATGAGCATCAGGTCTGCCGCCGAAAGAATAGGAACAAGCTCCTGCTGCTTGCCGAGAAACTTCACGTGCTCATGAATTCCGAGTTCGCGCACCAACAATTCGCACGATGATCTGTCGGGCCCGTCCCCGGCCATTATCAGCTTTGACGGGATTCTCTTTCTCACCTGATCAAATACCCGCACGACATCCTGGACGCGTTTTACCGTTCTGAAATTGGAAATGTGCACGAGCACGCGTTCACCCTTTGGCGCGAACTGCTCACAAATATCCTCGCAGGCAATCCTCCTGTACTTTTCCATATCGACGAAGTTGTGAATGACGCGGATGTCCTTGTTGATTCCGTAGTTCGTCATGGTTTTTTCACGCAGAAAACGCGAGACCGCCGTAACGCCGTCGCTTTGTTCAATGCTGAATTTCATCACCGGGAGAAAACTCGGCTCAAGTCCGACAAGCGTAATATCCGTGCCGTGAAGAGTTGTAACAATCTTTAACTGTCCGCCGAGAATTTGCTTTGCGAGAAACGCGCTTGTAGCGTGTGGGATTGCGTAATGCGCGTGAATAATGTCAAGTTTTTCAAATCGCGCAACCTCGACAATCTTACTTGCGAGTGCGGGAGTGTAGAGCGGAAAATCGAAGAGGGGATAGCTTGCCATCTCCACTTCATGATAAAACACGTTGCCGGAGTAGCCGTTCAGGCGCATCGGCATTGCGTAGCTGATGAAGTGGATTTGATGGCCCCTATCTGCGAGCGCTTTCCCGAGTTCGGTTGCGACAACACCCGATCCGCCGTAGGTGGGATAACAAACAATGCCGATTTTCATTCCGCAGGTTTTCCTTTCGCTGAAAAAGATACCGAATTCGGATTCAAGCCACAAATTTATACATTTCGTTCGTGGTTGATGAATTCATGACATTAAAAGAGGAAGCACGGGCGGAAATCAAAGTGCAGGGTTCACGCTTCGTTGCCACTGCCGTCCCCTGCACAACACGGGAGGCTGCCGAGGAGTTCATCGCGGCGCTGAAGAAGAAGTACTTCGACGCCACCCACAACTGCTATGCATACAGAGTGGGACCGGCAGGCGATATCTTCAGATCCAACGACGATGGAGAACCTCCGGGCAGTGCCGGAAAACCAATCCTTTCTGCAATGGACAAGTTTAAGGTGACCAACGTTGTTGTGGTTGTTACGCGGTACTTCGGAGGGACCAAGCTCGGTGTCGGTGGATTGGTGAGAGCGTATGGAGGCGCGGCTTCATCAGCAATCGAAGCGGGAACAATAACCAAAGAACTAATCCTTGCTTCCCTTTTAGTTTCATTCCCACATTCCCGGGTCAGTGAAGTAATGCATGCTGTTTCGTCCATGGGAAGTCGAATTCTAGATACGCAATACGATGAGGAGGTTCACCTGACTATTGCTGTCCGCCTTTCAATGGCCGAATCACTGAAGAGCCTCCTTATTCAACGAACACGGGGAAACGTCGAGATACGCGAGAAGGATTAGCTTTGCATTTCAGGTTTAAGATGGATATATTGCCAATGTTCTCAGATTCAATCAGGAACAGTTTCTATCCCTCGAATTGTTGATGATAATAGATGTGCCTTGTGCACGTCTTATTTTTGCTTTGAAATCGGACTTTTTCAGTCGTATATAAAATGGTCAGACTCTCAAAAAAAGCTGAATACGGGCTTATCGCCATCCGGCACATTGCCGTAGTGACAAACGGTCAGCCGACGACAGCACGTGAAATCGCTGACACCTATTCGATCCCCTACGATTTGCTGGCGAAGGTTCTCCAGAAACTCGCAAAGAGCCGTTTGATTGCGTCGCACCACGGGTTGCATGGCGGGTATACGCTCACGCAAAATCCGCGCGACATTTCGGTTTCGCAGATCATCAGTGTAATTGAAGGAACCGATCCGATGATTGCGCAGTGCATGTCGGAGGGCCCTGACAGTTGCGGCGTGTTCAATGCTTGCACGATCAAGTCTCCGTTGACGAAAGTGCAGGCACACATCGACAAGGCATTCAGCTCGATGACGCTTGCGGAGATTGTATGACCAAGCCGGTGTATCTGGACAATCATTCAACGACGCAGGTTGACCCGCGTGTTGTTCAAGCGATGTTGCCGTATTTCACGCAGCATTTCGGTAACGCAGCGAGTAAGCAGCACCTGTTTGGATGGAATGCCGAAGCCGCTGTTGAGAAAGCGAGGCACGACGTTGCATCATTGATCAATGCCTCAAGTGAGGAGATTGTTTTTACAAGCGGTGCAACCGAGTCGATTAATCTTACAATCAAAGGGGTTGCGGACGAGTATCGTTCCCGCGGCAATCACATCATCACGGTTGCAACGGAGCATAGCGCTGTGCTTGATTCAGTGCGAAAACTTGAACGCCAGGGATTCGATATCACAATCCTTCCGGTTGACAACCGGGGGATGGTGGATTCCCAGACTGTGAAAGCGGCGATTCGAACAGACACAATTCTTGTCAGTGTGATGATGGCGAATAATGAAATTGGTACCATCGCTCCCCTCAAAGAGATTGCCGCTTGCTGCAAAGCACAGGATGTTCTGTTTCATACGGATGCAACCCAAGCTGTTGGCAGGATTCCTGTAGACGTTTGCATCCTCGGTGTCGACCTTCTTTCATTCAGTGCGCACAAAATGTACGGACCGAAAGGGGTTGGTGCGTTGTTTGTGAGATTGTCGAAACCGTCGATTCGACTGGCGACCCAGCTTGATGGCGGCGGGCATGAGCGAGGACTGCGTTCGGGAACTCTTAACGTTCCGGGTATTGTGGGCTTCGGGAAGGCGTGTGATCTTGCAGGCATGGAGATGAAAGAAGAGGCGATTCGTGTCGCAAGTTTGAGAAACCAACTGCGTGACGGCCTGTCGGACCGCGTTGGTGATGTGTGGTTCAATGGTCATCCGGAACAGACGTTGCCGGGAAATCTGAATGTCATCTTCAGTGGCGTTCGCGCTGACAAACTGATGATGTGTGTGAAGGACATCGCGGTTTCAACGGGATCGGCGTGCAGTTCGGGATCACCGGAACCGTCGCATGTACTGCTCGCGATCGGGGTGGAGAAACAGGATGCCGGCTCATCAATTCGATTTGGTGTTGGGCGGTTCACAACTTCTGAAGAAATAGAATACACTATTGAACAATTCGGGGAAGCAGTGCGGTTGGAACGCGAGCGAACGTTGAACTCGTACCACTATCAGCCAGGAAAGACATTACATGAAACCAATTGACTACATCCTCTCCAATGATATTGATGTCTTGAAGTTCCTTGCTGGGCGTTATCCGTTATTCCATCTGTCGAACGTGTTCTTCCGGGACATTCAGTATGGTATCCAAACGCTTCTCGAGCGCCGCAATATGTCTGTGGGTTATGTTGAAACTGAAGGAATAGCGAAAGCATTTGTTGGACAACTTGAAAAGAAAAAGATTCTCAAACCCATCGATCAGCAGAGTTGGGTTTTGCATTTCGAGGAGATGAGAAAGCCGCCAAAGAAGCCAGCGGCTCCGGCTGCAAAAGCGGCACCTTCCGCGCCGGCAGCTCCACGGCCCACAGTACCGAAGCCAGCGGCCCAGCCTGCGGCAGTTGCAGCTCCAGTCGCGACAGCTCCGGAACCACCGGCGGCAGAAGCACAACCTAAACCGTCGGCTCCACCTCCATCACCCGCGCCGAAGCCGGCTCCGGCCGCGGCACCATCGGGGAAAACAATTCCTCCGCTGGGAAAGCGACCGTTGCCTCCGATTACAAGTTCAAAACCGGCCGGTGGTGGATAACATTTTGATCGGATAGGAATTCTGATGAGCACCGAAACGAATGAAATAGAACAGCTGACGAACAAGGAATACCGGTATGGGTTCGTCACTGATATTGAGGTTGACGCAATCCCGAAGGGATTGAGCGAAGAAGTGATCCGGATGATCTCAGCGAAGAAGAATGAGCCGGAGTTCATGCTGGAGTGGCGACTCAAGGCGTACAGACTCTGGCTCGAAATGAAAGAGCCGATCTGGCCGAATGTCACGTATCCGCGCATCAATTACCAGGACATCGTGTACTATTCCGCTCCGAAGCAGAAGAAGAAACTGCAGAGTTTGGACGAAGTCGATCCGGAATTGCTCAAGACCTATGAGAAGCTCGGCATCCCTCTCGCCGAACAAAAAGCGCTTACAGGAGTCGCCGTTGATGCAGTGTTTGACAGCGTTTCGGTGGCCACAACCTTCAAGGAGAAGTTAGGCGAGTTGGGAGTCATCTTCTGTTCTTTCTCTGAAGCTGTCCAGGAACACCCCGAATTGATTCGAAAGTATCTTGGCTCCGTTGTTCCGGCAGCCGATAACTATTTCGCGGCATTGAACTCGGCAGTCTTCAGTGATGGATCATTTTGTTTCATTCCTAAGGGCGTTCGATGTCCGATGGAGCTCTCAACATACTTCCGTATCAACGCGGCAGATACCGGACAATTCGAGCGCACTCTGATCGTTGCCGAAGAGGGGGCTTACGTCAGTTACCTGGAAGGATGCACGGCTCCGATTCGCGACACCAACCAGCTTCACGCGGCAGTGGTTGAACTTGTTGCACTTGACAATGCGCAGATCAAGTACTCTACCGTACAAAATTGGTATCCGGGCGATAAAGAAGGGCGCGGCGGTATTTACAACTTTGTAACAAAGCGCGGGAAATGTGCCGGTGTGAACTCTAGGATTTCCTGGACACAGGTGGAAACAGGTTCCGCGATTACCTGGAAATATCCGAGCTGTATCCTTCAAGGTGATAACTCCGTCGGAGAGTTTTATTCCGTTGCAGTTGCCAACAACCGTCAGCAGGCGGATACCGGGACGAAGATGATTCATCTCGGGAAGAATACGCGCAGCACCATCGTTTCAAAAGGCATCTCCGCCGGATTCGGCAACAACTCATACCGCGGACTTGTGCGCATTGCAAAGAATGCATCGGGATCAAGGAACTTCTCCCAGTGCGACTCGCTTCTTCTCGGCGATAAATGCGGAGCACACACTTTCCCCTATATCGAAGTAAAGAATACTACTTCAAAGGTTGAACATGAGGCGTCAACATCGAAAATAGGGGAGGACCAGATTTTCTACTGTAAGCAACGCGGTCTCTCGACGGAGGATGCAGTCAACATGATCGTGAATGGATTTTGCAAGGAAGTGTTCAAGGAGTTGCCGATGGAGTTTGCCGTCGAGGCACAGAAACTGCTCGGCATCAGTCTTGAAGGAAGTGTCGGATAAAATCGTAACAAGAAGGAATCAGAACAACATGCTTGAAATAAAGAATCTGCACGCATCGATCAACGGTAATGAGATCCTCAACGGTATTTCACTGAATATCCGCCCTGGAGAAGTTCATGCAATCATGGGCCCGAACGGCTCAGGCAAGAGTACGCTTGCCCAAGTGCTTGCCGGACGCGAAGCATACGATGTCACTGAAGGCACGGTGGGTTTTCTTGGCAAAGATCTAATGGAGATGGATCCGGAAGAGCGCGCACGTGAGGGCGTGTTCCTCGCATTCCAGTATCCTGTGGAAATTCCCGGCGTAACCAATACGTATTTTCTGAAGGCGGCACTCAATGCGCTTCGAAAACATCGCGGACAGGAACCACTCGATGCAGTTGAGTTTCTCCAGTACATCCGTCAGCGCATGAAGCTCGTCGAGATGGAAGAGTCCTTGTTGAACCGTCCTGTGAACGAGGGTTTCTCCGGAGGAGAAAAGAAACGCAATGAGATTTTCCAAATGGCTGTGCTTCAGCCGCGGCTTGCGATCCTGGATGAAACTGATTCAGGTCTTGATATTGACGCTCTGCGTATTGTGGCCGACGGCGTGAACACGCTTCGCAGCAAGGACACCTCGACGATCGTGGTTACGCACTACCAGCGATTACTCAACTACATCGTTCCGGACTTTGTTCACGTGCTGGTTGATGGACGAATTGTAAGGTCCGGCGGTAAAGAATTAGCTCTGACTCTTGAAGAGAAGGGATATGACTGGCTCCGAACAGAAGCAGGAGTTGCGGCATAAGCTATGAAGACGATGAGCAATAGCTCTACGGATAGTATCATAAAGTGGTACGAAACTCAGTTCCAGGCACAGGAGAAGTCCGTTCTGAATGGCAACGGGCTTGGGGATCTTCGCGCTTCGGCCATGAAGAACTTCTCTGAACGCGGATTTCCAACGACACGTGATGAGGAATGGCGATTCACTAACGTTGCGCCCATTACCAAGGCAATGTTCAATGTTGCACCAGGCTCACGGCAGAGTGTCTCCGATGAGACCGTCCAGCCACATTTCTTCGGCGGACTTCAATGCCATCGACTCGTTTTCGTCAACGGCAGTTTTGTTGTGGAACTTTCTTCGATCCCAAATTTGTCCAAGGGCGCGTTCATTACCAATTTGCAAGATGCGTTGAAACAGGGTCATGCAATTGCACAGGAACATCTCGGGAAGTATGCCTCTTTTACTGACAACGCCTTTACTTCATTGAATACGGCGTTCCTTCAGGATGGCCTCTTCGTACACGTTTCCGATGGCGTCTCGGTTGATGTTCCTGTCCACGCGATCTATCTCTCCACCGGCACAACGGACGCTTTTGTATCGTATCCGCGAAACCTGATTGTTGTCGGGCGAAACGGACGACTATCTCTTGTTGAAAGTTATGTGCACGCTACGAACGTTTCCTATCTTACCAACGCGGTAACGGAGGTTGTTCTTTCCGAGGATGCCGTTGTTGAGCATGATAAGCTACAGGATGAGGCGGCAACAGCGTACCATATCAGCGCGACTCATGTTCATCAGAGTACCCGGAGTACATACACATCCAACGCGGTTTCGATTGGCGGCGCGATTGTTCGGAACAATATCACCACGGTGTTGAACGCGGAGCGCTGCGAATGCACGTTGAACGGACTTTCCCTCGGTACGGGAACCCAGTTGGTGGACAATCACACGGCGATCGACCATGCAAAGCCAAACTGCGCAAGCCATGAATTGTACAAGGCAGTTCTGGATGGAAAGGCGCGCGGTGTGTTTAACGGAAAAATCTTTGTCCGCAAAGACGCCCAGAAGACGGATGCAAAGCAGACTAACAAGACCGTTCTGTTGTCTGATGACGCGGGCATGGATACAAAGCCGCAACTTGAAATCTTTGCCGATGATGTGAAGTGCACACATGGAGCAACGGTGGGACAGCTTGATGATGAGCAAGTGTTTTATCTCCGTTCTCGCGGACTTGGCATAAATGAAGCACGCGATATCCTCACATTTGCATTTGCAAGCGACGTCATTTCCCGGGTGCACATAGAACCTCTTCGTGAGCAGCTTGACATGAAGATCCGCGATCGACTACAGAAAGGGCGGATGTCGGCATGATGGGGGTGAAAACACACGACGAAGCATTGATGGCGCAGTTTCTGGACCGCGTGAACGCGATCGCGGGATGCAGACATCATTTTCCTTTGTTGAAGCAACGTGTGAACGGCAAGGCCCTGGTGTATTTTGACAACGCTGCAACAAGTCAGAAGCCGCAAGTGGTTATTGATGCGATCATGAAATATTACGAGGAGGAGAACTCGAACATACACCGCGGTGTTCATTATCTGAGCGAGCGGGCAACGCGTGCGTATGAGGCAGTACGTGAGAATGTCCGCGCGCTGATAAACGCGCAGTCCGAACGGGAAATTATTTTTGTCCGCGGAACTACGGAAGCAATAAACCTGGTGGCACACAGCTACGGCAGCATGAATATCAGGCCTGGTGATGAAGTGCTTGTTTCCGCCATGGAGCATCACTCGAACATTGTTCCCTGGCAGTTGAAATGTGAACAACTCGGCGCGCGCCTGCGCGTCATTCCGATGAGTTCTGAAGGCGAGCTTTTGCTTGACGAGTACGAGCGCCTTCTCTCGGAGAAAACCAGACTTGTAGCCGTTGCCCATATTTCCAATGCGCTCGGGACGATCAACCCGATAGAGCAGATGATTGCGTCGGCGCATCGCCGGGGGATACCGGTTCTGGTGGATGGAGCACAAGCAGTTCCTCACATGCGCGTCGATGTGCGCGAGCTTGACTGTGACTTCTACGCGTTTTCATCGCACAAGATGTTCGGCCCTACCGGCGTTGGCATTTTGTTCGGTAAGGAGTCATTGCTCGAGAAGATGCCTCCGTACCAGGGCGGCGGTGACATGATCCGCTCGGTTCGATTCGAGAAGACGACTTTTGCCGAACTTCCCCATAAGTTTGAAGCGGGCACTCCAAATATCGGCGGCGGGATTGGTTTCGGTGCCGCCATTGAGTACATGAAGCAACTGGATATGGAAGCAGTCCAGGCGTATGAACATGATTTGGTCGCCTATGCAACTGCGCGTTTGCAGGAGATTTCAGGTGTAAGGATTGTCGGAACGGCAAAGGAGAAGGCGGGAGTGGTTTCGTTTGTGATGGAGGGCGTTCACCCTCACGACATCGGGACGATTCTTGATGATGAAGGCATTGCGATAAGGACGGGACACCATTGCGCACAACCGGTGATGGATTTCTTTCACGTTCCGGCAACCGCGCGGGCGTCATTTGCATTTTACAATACACGCGAGGAAATTGACGTGATGATCAAAGCGCTCCACAAGGTCAGGGAGACTCTCGGCTGATGTCCGCTCTCAAGGACTTATATCGCGAAGTCATTCTTGATCACAACAAGAGTCCGCGAAACTTTCGTAAGATGCCCGATGCTGATAACACCGTCGAAGGTTTCAACCCATTGTGTGGAGATCACTATACGGTGTACGTAAAGATGGGCGGGGATTTGATCCAGGATGTGAGTTTTGAAGGTTCGGGTTGCGCCATTTCAAAAGCATCCGGCTCTATCATGAGTATGGTGTTGAAGGGAAAGACACGAACAGAAGCTCAGGAAACATTCGAGCAGTTTCATAAGCTCGTTCGCGGAGGGATGAATGCTGAAGATCATGTTGAGGAGCTTGGCAAGCTCGCGGCGTTCGGAGGCGTCTCCGAGTTTCCGGCGCGAGTAAAATGCGCGAGTCTTGCCTGGCACACGGTAATGGCCGCAATTGAACACAAAACTTCGACTGTTACGACTGAATGAGTATGGACACGACTGAAGAACAAAAGCCGGCTCAGCAAGTGAGCAGTATCGAAAAGAACATCATCCAGGCGCAGGTGATTGAAGCGTTGCGTACCTGCTACGATCCTGAAATCCCCGTCAATATTTATGAACTTGGTCTCGTTTACGAGGTCCAGGTGGATGACCAGGCCGGCGTAAAGATCATAATGACGCTGACCTCTCCGCATTGCCCCGCGGTTCAGTCGTTGCCGCGTGAAATTGAAACAAAAGCAAAAGCGGTTCCGGGAGCGACATCCGTGAAAGTGGAACTTGTCTGGACGCCGCCCTGGACACCTGCACTCATGTCCGAAGCGGCCAAACTTGAATTGGGGTTGCAGTAACATGTACATTGAGAATGGAGCCTGATCATGATTGAAGCATCAATCTCACAACAACCGATTGGCGAAGAGGAAATCCATCTGACGGAGAAAGCGGTCGCGCAGGTGATGAAATTGCGTGAGCAGAACAACATCCCCGCGTCCCATGGCTTGCGTCTTGGTGTGAAGGGGGGAGGATGCTCAGGGTTGTCGTATGTTCTTGCATTCGACGAGCAACCCAAGGAGACCGACAAGACCTTCACGGTTCACGGCGTTACTGTTTTTGTTGATCCGAAGAGCTTATTCTATCTTTCGGGGACCGTTTTGGATTTCAGCGACGGCTTGAATGGCAAGGGGTTTGTCTTTAACAACCCGCAGGCGGCGAAGACATGCGGATGCGGAAGCTCATTCGGCGTTTGACCTCTTCCGGGTTTGGCAGGTTTCGGATTTTCTTATAGCTTCATACCAAACTGCTACATCACCACAGCTCCAGTGAAAGCAAACATCATCCATCACGAATAGGAGAGAACCATGGCAGTCTCGGACGTCCTCAGTATGGTTTTTCGCTGGCTTCATGTAGGGGCCGGCATCCTCTGGATCGGACTACTCTACTGGTTTAACTTCGCCAACATTCCGTTCGCGCCCACCATGGACGGGGACACAAAAAAGAAAGTCATCCCTGAGCTCATGCCGCGCGTGCTCTATTTCTTTCGATGGGGAGCGGTGTGGACATGGGCGACCGGGCTTCTGTTGTTGCTTCTGGTCTTCTATCACGGGGCACAGGTGTTTCCTTCCCAGGAACAATCATGGACGGCAGGAAGCATTGTTATGGTGCTGGTGACGTTCTTTATGTTTTTCATTTATGATCCGCTCTCAAACAGTTTAGGCAAGGATATCAAAGTGTTTGGCGCGGTTGCTTTTGTTATTATCGCGCTTGTTGCGTACTTGATGTACGCGTGGGGCGGTTTCGGATATCGGGCTCAGCAGATTCACATGGGGGCCATGTTCGGCACGATTATGATGATGAATGTGTGGATGCGCATCTGGCCCGGACAGAAGTCGGTTATTCCTGCAGTGAAGGAAGGCACAGCACCTGATGCGGCACTGGTTGCACAGGTAAGCCAGCGTTCTCGTCACAACGTGTATATGTCGGTTCCGCTCGTTTGGACAATGATCAACATGCATACAACATTTTTCGGCGATGAAAGCTGGTGGGTGATTCTGGTCGTCACCGGACTTGCATGGCCGTTTGTCTCGTGGGTGTACGACAAGTCTATGAAGGTCAAGGGAATGTAACGCGGTAAGATGAAACGGAGGGCATTCATAAAAACAACCGCCGCTGTCGGTGTGGCTGTTGCAGCGACCAATCTTGTTGGCGCGCGTCAAATGCTCGCCCAAACAGAATCAATAGAAGGAGATCAGGTGATGTACGAATGGAAATTCAATTCACGCCCATATTCAGATGATGAGGCGAAGAAACTGCTTGCGGGTGTTATTGATGCAGAAACAACAGACTGGCATTATAACACTCACCACAAGGGTTACGTGACAGCCCTGAACAATATTGAAAAAGCGCTTGAAAACGCGGATCGCTCCGCAGCCAACGGGAACTACAGTCCAATCGGTGAACTCAAACGGCGCACAACGTGGAATCACGCGGGTGCTTTGCTCCATGATGTATATTGGGAGGTAATGGGTGGAGACGGTGACGTGTTAAAGGGCCCGGAGGTCAAAGCAGCGATCGAGAAGGAGTTTGGCTCGATCGATTCTTGGAAGGCCGATTTCAAAGCAGCCGCTGTCTCAGCCAAACTGAGCGGATGGGGTGTTTTGGTTTACGACATGCTTTACTCAAAGAGAGTGCTCAACGTTCTTGTCGATGAACATCATTATGGCGCCATGTGGGGCGGCATTCCGCTCATTCCGGTGGACGTATTCGAGCACGCATACTATCACAAGGACGGTCCGAAACGAGCGGCTTATATCGATAACTTCATTGCCAACCTGCATTGGGGAAGGATCAACGACAGGTTCAAGAGGTTCGCAAAGTAATACCGATTTTCATTCGGAGGAATTTATGCATTGGACTTGGCGTGACATCGATGATATCGCGCTCGATCTGGTCGAGCGTCATCCTTACGTTGATCCGTTGACGATCAAACTTCCGGAGTTGAAAAAAATGATTCTGGAACTTCCGACATTCTCGGACGACGCCAATGCAGTTACTGACCGCACGCTGGAGTCGATCCAGGCCGCGTGGTATGACGAATATGAAGACTAAACAAACCGAACATAGGAGAACAGGTACATGAATAAGAAAAGACGCGTGGCCCGCAAGAAACACAAGAAAGCTGTCGAGCGGTCACGGGCAAAGCGTAAAGCGCTGAGAGAAGGAAAGAAGCGGTAAGGATTAGGGTGGTTGCGGAGAATTGCAATCACCCTTTTGATTTGCCTATCACTACCTGATTTGCATTGCACTCTCGCTATTGCTTCGATATATTGCAATCTGGGATGAGTAACATAGCAATGGCACATTCTTTCACCATCGGGTCGCGTCAGTTTGAATTTGGAACCCGAACGTTCATCATGGGAATCCTAAACGTTACGCCGGATTCCTTTTCCGATGGTGGGAGGTACCTGGACGCATCGCGGGCGATAGATCGGGCGTTGCAGATGCAGGAAGAGGGTGCGGATATTATTGATATCGGGGGCGAATCAACGAGACCGAAGAGTTCGGCGTACGGTGAGGGCGCTGACCGGGTTTCTGTTGAGGAGGAACTGCGCCGCGTTCTCCCGGTTGTGAGTAAGGTAGCTTCAAAACTTTCAATCCCGATTTCTGTTGACACGACAAAGTCGGTAGTTGCAGAAAAGGCATTGGCGGAAGGCGCTTCGATGATTAATGATGTAAGCGCGTTTTCCTTTGACCCAAGAATGGTCTCAGTAATTGCTTTTCAGCAAGCCACGGCGATCGCCATGCATATGCTTGGAACTCCGAAGACAATGCAAATCAACCCCGGCTACGATAATGTTACGCGCGAAGTCAAAAACTTTCTTGCAGAGCGGACAGGTCTAGCTCGAAACGCAGGTATCCGGCAAGTGATTATCGACCCGGGAATTGGTTTTGGCAAGCGGCTCGAGGATAACGTTGCTCTGATTCGTCACATTGGAGAGTTCCGTTCGCTTGGATGCCCTGTGATGGTTGGTGTCTCACGCAAGGGGTTCATTGGTGCTCTTACAGATACTCCGATTGAAGCGCGAGTTGAGGGATCAATCGCCGCGGCGATTGTTGCCGCAACAAATGGGGCCGATATTGTCCGCGTTCATGATGTTCGTGAAACAAAACGGGCTTTGCTTATCTCTGATGCGATCATCAGATCAAGGCCGGTACAGGACCCGGTAACTTCCGCGTAGTATGGAACTCTTCAAAATCGGCTTTCTTACCATCACTATTGCCGATATCCTCGACATCGCAATTGTGTCATACATTTTGTACCGGCTCTACCTGGTCATGCGAGGAACCATTGCCGCACAGATTTTTGTAGGACTTGTACTCATTATTGCATCCTCCTTCGTCGCTCAGGCCGCCAACTTGCAGGCCATGAGTTGGATTCTCAAGACACTCACCGACATCTGGGTTATTGCTTTCATTGTACTGTTCCAGCCTGAACTGAGACGTATCCTTGTTCTTATCGGCCGCAATCCTATCATCCGGCTCTTTCTTAAGGTGAACGTAGATGCGTCGATAGATGATGTCGTTGGGGCAGTAACAGAACTTTCCAGGAAGAAGCAAGGTGCACTCATCGTCTTCGTGCGCTCGGTGGGAATCAAAACAAGTGTCGAAACCGGAACGCGCATGGAGGCGTTGGTCAGCAGATCTCTCCTACTTTCCATCTTCAACCCAAAGTCACCGTTGCATGATGGCGCGGTGGTTATCAAGGATCGCGTGATTGAAGCTGCTCGGTGCACGCTTCCTCTGTCCAACCTCACCACATGGGAGGGGCAACTCCTTGGGACCCGGCACCGTGCCGCATTGGGGATTTCCGAGCAGGCGGATGTGGTTGTTGTCATCGTTTCTGAAGAGTCGGGCGTTGTTTCCGTCGCCGAGGACGGGTCCCTGAAGAGTGGATTTACGCCGGCAGTTCTTAGAAGGGAACTCAACGAGCGGCTCACGGTCGACACGGAACGCTCCTTCGCGTCGGTGTGGAAACTACTGAGGAACAATGGTTAGCCGGAGTCACTGACTTGGGGATGTTCGACGTAGATCGGCAGGAGATGATCACGGTTCTCAGGGATCGCGGCATTATGGACGAACGACTCCTCGGTGCGTTTGCCCGTGTGGATCGTCATCTTTTTGTTCCTGAACCGTTTACACGGCGGGCCTACGAGGATTCAGCACTCCCGATTGGAAAAGGTCAGACGATATCGCAACCTTATACCGTTGCTTTCATGACGCAGGCGTTGGGTGTGAAAGCAGGCGAAAAGGTTCTCGAAATCGGAACCGGCTCAGGATATCAGGCGGCGATTCTTGCGGAACTCGGAGCGCGCGTGTTTACAATCGAGCGGCACCACGAACTGCTTGTGGAAGCACGTAGGCTGTTTGACAAACTGGATTACCGCATTACGTCAAAAGCCGGTGACGGGACGATTGGGTGGAACGATCTTGCTCCGTACAACGGGATTATTGTTACTGCAGGAGCCCCCGAAATTCCGCGGCCTTTGTACCGGCAACTGGCCGATGGCGCCAACCTCGTTATCCCCGTTGGCGATATGAATATTCAATCCCTCCTCGTTGTCACGAGACACGGCGATGATTTTGAAAGCAGGGAGATCCACGGCTTCAAATTCGTTCCCCTTATCGGCAAGATGGGTTGGGAAAGTCCCGCCTGAGGTAATTGTTGTCCCCGCGAATGAAAGTGCTTGTACTGGTTGGTCCGACAGCTTCTGGAAAAACGGAGATAGCACTGCACCTTGCACGCATCCTTGACGGCGAAATCGTTTCAGCCGATTCCCGCCAGGTCTACAAGTATCTGGATATTGGAACCGCCAAACCGGACAAAAATCAGCGCAAGTCCATTCCGCATTACTTTGTTGATGAGCTGGACCCGCGCGACGCGTTTAACGCGGCGATCTTCGGTACACGGGGCAGGGAGGTGCTGCGTGAGATTTTATCGAGAGGGAAGACTGCGATTGTGTCCGGAGGGTCAGGTCTGTACATTCGTTCACTCATTGACGGACTGTTTGAGGGTCCAGGCGCTGATCCCCGCTTTCGGAAAAAAATGGAACGGTTGGTGCTGGAGGACAAACTTCAAGAGCTGCTTGACTTGTTGAAACGAGTAGATCCGCAAACTGCGGCAACGATTGATCCCACGAAGCCGAGAAGAGTGATTCGTGCACTCGAAGTTCACCACGCAACTGGCAGGCCTATCTCAGCACATCACAGAGAAATGAAAAGCCCCGGGGACATTCGCGCATTTCAATATGGACTTCGATGGGACCGACAGGAGCTTTACCGAAGAATTGAATTGCGGTGCGAGGAGATGATTGCGGCGGGACTAATGTCGGAGGTGGAAGCATTGGAGAGGATGGGATTGAATACGTCGGTGAATGCGCTGAACACGGTCGGATATCGTGAAGCGTTTGCGTACAGGGAGGGCGCGATTTCATTCAGTGAAATGACAAGGTTGTTCAAGCAGAACTCTCGCCGGTACGCCAAGAGGCAGGAGACATGGTTTAGGGCAGACACGCGGATTGAGTGGATTGAAATGAACGGTCAAAAAAACTCTGGTGAAGTCGCGAGGGAGATTGAGCGCAGGTTTCGCGATTCGAGACATCAAGGGAGCATTGCTTCTCATCCCGATTTGAGGTAACTTGCTCACCGCTTCTCGGTTTCCACTTCGGGGCGTAGCGCAGCCCGGCTAGCGCGCTTGGTTCGGGACCAAGAGGTCGGGGGTTCGAATCCCCCCGCCCCGACAGCACTTTGTACACCTGTACAATCCTTATTATTTGCTTTTCCCGTTGCCTGCTGTCGCGTCCTTATACATCCACATTCGAGGTTCGCGCGAAATGCTTGCCGGATGTGAGAATCTTTGCGAGTGGTGAACACTAGGCACTCTACCTCGTAGAACTACGTGATTCAGCCAGCGTTTTCTTGACAAATGAATCATCTTTTTATACATTCGTTCACGATTTGAATCCGATATTATGCACCATCTCCGCAAAGGATGACGAGAGAGTAAGCGGGAAAACGGGTTGGTCACTCGTTCGAAAAAGATGGTGCCACGTGCTGGTTTTTAACATGAGATGGTTTTTCAGAACTCCGCTGATTCAGCACGACCCACTCTTTCCGGAATCAATCCCGAGCAATGCAAGATTCAATTCACAACTATATGGTTTACCATGTCAAAACTTAACCGCTATCACTGGTTGGTTATTCTCGCCTCTGTGATAGGCCTTTCTTGCGAACAGTACGAGTACGCATCTCCGACTCCGGGGATTCTCGAAGTCCGATTTGCGGTGAAGAATGGTGTCAACGCCAACTACATTCCGTTTAGTGCGTTCGATACCTCGACCGGGACTCAGAACCGGCTTGCAATGATAATGAACCGCCTTGATGTGAGACAGTCGGGGAACGTAAAGCAGGAGATCTACGCGAGCTTAAGCGCGATTCGCCGGAACCCTGATGGTGATTTCTTTAACTGTCTTGATGTTGCTGCGCGCGATTCCAATTTGTTTCTGGGAATAGCCTATGTCCCGCCCGGAACGTATTCGGAGCTTGTCGTCAGCGCGTCGTTGATCGGTCCGATTGTTATATTTAATCCATGGGCAGTAAACGAGATCCCGATAAATCCTTTACCACCGTATGTTGGAAGCTTCACAATCCCCATTAACGCTACAGTGCAGGAGTCCAGAACCACGGTGGTGGTGGTGACGCTTGATTTGGATCAGTCCCTCATACAGAGAGCAGAGGACTACGACTATCGCATTGTGTATTACGCTTCTTCAGTTCAGCAATTGTAGGCAAGGTCAACCATGAAAAACGCGCCAACCCGGTACCGATATACCTTCATCGCTTCGATCCTTCTGCTTGGTCTTGTACTATGGAGTTGTGAAAACCCTTCATCGTCTCCGAATCCTAACATGCTTCCGGAGACACGTCTCGCGAATGTTCCTGCCGACGATACTATCGGCGTATACATAGGGCAGGGAACGATTCCTGAGCAGACACTTTTCTGGGTGGGCGATGACCAGGATGGATTTATTGTCGGTTACAGGTACCGGTGGTTCAACCTTCACCAGCAAGGTCCTGAGAGTACACAGTGGAACACGATTCTGAATCTTGCATCCATGAGCGGTTTTCCTCTTGACACACTTATTCAGGTCAGTCCGACCGCCGCCTCTGTCGCCCGTATCTATCGGTACTTCAGTACCCTCAACCCGGACGATATTTCACTCTTGGAACAACTCGATGATTCTCTTGCGTCAGGACATTATTTTGCAGTACCGTATCCAACGGGACCGGTTCCGGGCGATTCTGTGCGGGGCGCAGATCCGATTCAGATCGAAGCCCCGAACAAGGGGAACTTCATCTTCAATTCTCCGGCGGACAGCAACCTTCACAGATTTGAAGTGAAAGCAATTGATAATTCAGATGTTGAAGATCCTACTCCAGCGGCCGTATCGTTTTGGACCCTCCCTTCCCCGGGACTCATAGTTCGCTTCGCCGGGCAGCCGGGAGTATCCACTGCGGCTCTCATCTTGCGTTGCGCAACGGAGAAGAACCCCGGTCTCCGATTCACCTTCGCAGCAATTGACCCCAGCACATTCCAACGGGATTATTCATGGAGCGTGGATGACACGCTTCATTGGTCCCCGTGGAGCCGGGATGCATTTGCTACCGTTACAGCCGCGTACCTCCAGCCGACTGGGAGCGACACACATAGTATTTACCTGCAAGGAAGGAACAGATGGGGTGTGGTAAGTCCCATTGTGTCGACACGGTTTAGGGCGCAGGTCCCTGCAATTGATGACCCCGCATGGCCGCATAGGACGCTTTTTATCAATAGCACAAGGTACACAGGCGCAGGCAATGTGGATTCCTTGCTTTCGATGAGTTTCTACACAGAGGTTCTGGACTCGTGTGGGAAGCGGGACAGTCTTGATACTTGGCTCGTTCGGGCTGGTGCAGCCGGATTTCCTTCGAGGGTTCAGCTTGGCACCTACACAAGTGTTGTTGTTGCCGCGGATGTAAGAATCAGCACGTTTAACGGCGCAGCGGTTTTTCAGATCAATGGCGACAGAAGAACCAGACTTCAAGATTACTTGAACGCCGGTGGCAAACTGATTTATTCCGGCTCACCCGATATCGGGTTTATGATCTCAGGATATGCCGGGTGGGCGGTGAATTACCTCCACTACTTGAACGCAGGGGTAGTCAACACAGGCCTTGATTTCGGCGGTTCCATAGGAACGGAGGGTTATCCGAATATCCGGTTGGATAGCACCAAGGTCACCGCAGATTCATCATACGCTATACGTATGATCTCGATTGGTTATCCAAGAGGATTTGGGGAAACAATTTCGCTTTTCAATTCAATCTCAAACAACCCTGGATTTGAGAACCAGCCGATGGGCATAAGATACAAGGGTCCGTTCATCAGCCCGGAATGCCGGTCGATTTATTCTATCGTGCATTTTGCGTTCCCCTTGTACTTTGCGAACAAGTCTGATGTTATCCAGGCGATGAAACAGGCATTTGTTGACGTTAATGAGAATTCGATCCCGTAAGGAGGACTCATGAGATTTTGCCAATCGATTGCTCTTGCATTGCTGGTTGGGTTGCTCTCGGGAGTTACCCACGCAGGAACCAACGGTAACCTGAAGGGAAGAATCACGGATGTTTCAACCGGTGAAGCCTTGCCAGGTGTTAACATCTTGATTGTGGGGAGCGGACGCGGCGGGGTTACTAATGAAAAGGGTGAGTATTTTATCACCAGTGTCGCCCCCGGGTCATACATCCTCAGGGTAACGTCTCTCGGCTACAAGACCGTTGAATCCAAGAAGGTTGAAATCAACGCCGACGTGACGTCCGTATTTGATTTCAAACTCGCCAGCGAAGACATCGAATTGGAAGGCGTTACCGTTGAAGGCCAGGCACCGCTTGTTGATGTCAAGAAGACTGCAGGTGAACAAACGTTCAGCCGTGACAAGATTGAACAGCTTCCCAATGTCAAAGGTGTGGAGGATGTTCTCGGGCTTCAGGCAGGCGTTGTCAGGTTTGGCGGCCAGATGTTTCTTCGCGGCGGCCGCGCGAATGAAACACAGATCATGATTGACGGCGTTGTTGTGAACGACGTCGGTGCAGGCGGCGGTGCCGCGGGAACATCCACTGCCAATGAACAGCTTCAGTCATTGTATTCAGGTAATTCCACCTCCGGCGCAGGCGGCGCCCTTTCGGTCTCGCCGAATTCCATTCAGTCGGTCAGCGTGTCCAGCAGCGGTCTCGATGCAGAATTCGGAAACGCACAGTCCGGAGTTGTCAATATCACTACGAAATCCGGCGGTGACACATACACTGGCACCTTCCAGGCCCGCACAGATGAGATAACAAATCAAAGCTTCAACGAGCGTTATTTTTCTGCCAACATCGGCGGACCGGAACCTATCACTTCATATTTGCTTCCTTCTCTCGGGGTAAACATCCCCGGGAAAATCGGGTTCTTCATGAGCGGCAATTTCGCCCAGTCCGATGGCCCGTACGCGTTTAATACCAGCGATTTTTATAACCCGACGCGCCGCAAGATCAAGCTCGGGGGCTTTCTCGGTTCGTTGCTGAACGATCTTGGTTTTGTCTACTCCGACCGCCAGGACAACGACTTTTCATTCAACAGCAAACTCTCGTGGCAAATCGGTGAGTCCGACAACCTTAACTACAGCTACAGGGCGAACTCAAGTTCTAACCGCCCATTGTACGGGTCGCTGGCATGGCGGGACAGGGCGGATTCTGTCGCGTCAACTTCAGCTTTTGTCTCGCAAAATGTAATCCAGTGGAACCACGTTCTCAGCTTGAACTCGCTCTTGAAGGGATATGTCAGCGTTCTGGAGACTGACAGGACGGGGAGTATCGGGCCGCTCGCTCCGGTGAACTACTCTGATCCAAATGTCAGCGGAAATTCACGCGATCCCAGCAGCGACGGCTTCTATGACCTCGGCACAAGTCAGAGCTGGACGACTTCCTACACCAAACTGTTTAACACAAAGTTTGATTTCAGTTCGAAGGTTCACGAGTTCCACTTCCTGAAGGTCGGTTTCGAATACTTCTATGAGGAGATTCAATCGACGGCGATGTCGTTCCCGGCGGAAATCCTCGACCCTGCAAACCAATCAGACTCGATTGCGATTTACCTCGGCCGGCGCGGTGCATATCCCGGACTTGGCACAGATCGCTGGGTGACGAATGTGTACCCCAGCCGCGGAGCGTTGTTTGCCCAGGACAATATCGAGTTTAGAAGCATCAACATTCATATCGGATTGCGGTATGACTTCTTCTACCTCGGCGAGCAGGTATTCAGCAATGAATGGGTAAGTCGTTGGGAATATGTGACGGGGGAGCAAGCGGATTGGCTCGACAAATCTTCATTCTGGGACCAGTTCACCAGCGGATACTTCAGCCCGCGTTTGTCCATCGGCTACCCAATCTCGACCCGGACGGTGTTCTATTTCAATTACGGACATTTTTTACAGCACCCAGAGCGTGACCAGTTGTACCACGATCCGGTCCCGACCTCCGCGAGCGGAAACTATGTTGGTAATCCTTCTTTGAAACCACAGAAGACGATTCAATATGAAGCCGGCTTTGATCAGTTGGTGTTTGATGATCTCTCCCTTGGCATCCGCGGATTCTACAAAGATATTTTCGACTATGTAACGCTGAATGTTCGGACGAACCCCGACAAGTACGTGAACCTTGACTTTGCCAGCGCTCGCGGCTTTGAAATTATTGTCACAAAGCAATTAAGCAACAGGTATTCCGGAAGTTTGGGATACACGTACCAACTTGCAAAGGGACGCTCATCCAATCCCTTTGCCGCCCAGGCCACCTCTGCGTTGTTCGGTTTGCCTCGTGAAGTGCGCCTCGACTGGGATCAACAACACACCGTGAACCTCTTCCTTGGATACCGTGTCAGTCCCAATGACAACTTCAGCATCTTCGGTTTGCCGTTCAACAACTGGGGTGCTTCGGTCACCTGGAACTATGGCAGTGGATTTCCTTACACGCCATTTGACCCGACTGTCCCGGCGGGAAGCCTGGGAGAACTGTATCTGAAGAATACTGGGGATGGTCCGTTTACCTCGGAAGTAAATATTTCGCTTTACAAGGGATTCAACATTTTTGATAAGCTCAATCTGACGGCCACATTAGACGTGACCAATCTGCTTAATCGCAGGAATGTTGACCTGAATGCGGGCGGGTTTAATAACGCGGCTGGCAGACCGATCTCCTACGGCGATTATACGAACGTCACAAGGGAGATCTATTCGTGGGGTGCTACGGCAGGCAATAGTTCCTTCGCGTCCACCGTTCCGCCCTATATCTTCAGAGCGCCTCGTCAGATTGCGCTTGGATTCAGAATCAGTTGGGAATAAGATGAGTACAATCATGAGGTACCTGATGAATATCCAGAAGCTCGCCCTTGTTCTTGTCATTTGCGGTCTTGCGACCTTGGGTTCCGCATACGGTCAACGACGGTATGACTTCAAGAAGCAGGGCTTTTCCATGAAGCTTCAAATGGAAAACACCGGATCTTTTGGCCACGTGGCATACGGGCCTACGCACAGTCCAACTCCAAATCCACCATCTCCCGATTCACTCGGGCTTGAATATCGGATAGGCGACAAGATCGAACATATCTATGGCGGGGGCTTGTGGATTGGGGGAAAGCTGGACACGTCAACAGGACCGGTTCCTCGTCCTCCACTCAGACTCGTCTCGGTTTGTTACGAGGGGTGGGCCGGGCCCTACTATGAGTTTTTTCCTGGAACGGATCCGAGGGATGGTTTTTGGGAAGTAAGCACCCGTGATACAATTCCGCCCGCTGGGTGGTATGATTACTGGGGAAGTTCACTTCCTTTTGCCCCTATTTCGGATCAGGATCTCTACACCACCTATACTGATAGCGCCGTAAGGGTTTCGGGCCACGTCCCAATGAAGCTGAAAGTCATTCAAGCATCCTATGCATGGGAAGATCCATACGCCGACGCCATTCTGATTTTTGAATACCGGATCATGAATCTTGGCCGAAAGAGTATTGATAGCGCCTACATCGGGTACTTCTTCGAAGGAGACGTTGGTCCAATCAATGTTCCATCGTATTGGACTAACAATTACACTGACTATATTCCCAATGCCCGTTGCGCGTTTATTCACAATCCTCAGAATGATGGTTCAACACCGGCTGGCGCCGCGTTGTTAGCTACGTCGCGCCCGCTGGATTCTCTGAGATATACCTTCCAATGGTTTCCCGGGAATGGAACGCCGCCTGATGACGCGGGGAAATACAATCTCCTGAGTTCAGGCCTTATTGATCCAAATCAATTTCCAGAGCTCGTGGATACGCGCTTTGTATTCTCGTTCGGTCCGTTTACTATAAGACCCTCAAATGAAACGTCGCAAGGGGACACGCTTCTTATCGCTGTTGCGATTGTATCCGGGTACTCGGCGAGAATTGATCCCCGCATTGTGTTGCAGGCGAATGCAGCCCGAGCGCTGGATATTTATTTGAACCAGGGTATCAGGTTACCGGCCACACCTCCGTCTCCGCCTTTAAGAGTGAACGTCGGTTTCCGCCGGGTTGAATTGAATTGGAAGTGGCAGCCCGGTGACGACGCGCTTTACGGCAGGCGAGATCCCGAATTGAATTGGGACAGTACGAACCAGCGTACGAGACTTTTTGCATCGAGAATCGTCCCGTTGCCTAACTCACCGCCTCCGGGATATGACCCCTCACGGGGTGGACGAAATTTTGAATCATACCGTGTCTGGCGCAGTGAAAACCCCAATATGACAGATGGAAGCTTCGTCTTACTGGCTCAATACGACGCCCGTGAGGATGACAATGATACGTTGAAATTTGAGTATGAAACGGGTCTTAAGTACACTTTTGTTGATTCCAACCTGGTCCGAGGGAAGACATATATTTACTCGGTGACATCAAGTTCGATCCCCAATGTGGTGTATCAGCAGATCCAGGACGAAGACTCGACATATTTCGTTCCAGTCAACGTTGAGCCGCTAGTTTCCTCAAAACTCACCAACTCCGTGCGCGTTGATCTTCCGTTTGCTGTCTCAGCCGAGTTGGGTAAGGTGAGCGTCGTTCCCAATCCATACCGTACAGACGTGGATTACACTTTGGAAAACGGCGGGTACGAGGGGCTTTCCGGTGATTGGGATGAGAACCAGCGAAAGATAAAGTTCATCAACCTTCCGGAGGTTTGTACGATCAGGGTATTTTCACTTTCGGGAGATCTCATCACCACCATTCAGCACGATGGCAGAAATGGGTCCGGGTTTCCCAGCGGTGATCAAGACATGTTCCTTGTTAGCGAAAGCAATCGCGCGTTGGCAAGCGGCATCTATCTCTTTGCCGTTGAATCCCAATACGGTACTCAGACTGGCAAATTTGTCATCATCCGATAATCCATGCTCACAGGACCATATATCATGATGATCAGGAAACAATATCTCCAGTGGATTGCACTGCTCACCATTGCAATACTTCAGAATCAGGTGATGTTGGCGGGTAATCGGTCAGGAACCGTCACGGCACAATTCCTCAAACTCCCCACAAATGCGCGGGCCACAGCGCTTGGCAATGCGCAGGTGGCCCTCTCGCAGGGAGCTTTGTCCATTGCGTCCAACCCCGCTGGGGTTCTCAGCACCGTGAAGTACTCAGTAGGAGCAACATATAACGAATGGTTCGCGGATATTACGCATTCGTTCATGGGAGCGGCGGTCAACATCGAAGAAATAGGGACGATCGGCGGCGGCTTGACGATTCTTACGACGGATGACATAGCTGTCACCACACCGGGATCGCCTGAGGGGACCGGTGAATTATTCAAGGCGACTGACTACGCGTTTACGCTGACGTACGGGCGTCAGATCAGCGAGGAGTTTGGGCTGGGGTTGAGTGCGAAGTACATCAAGTCTAACCTGTATAATTCTGAAATCACCTCGAACTCCATCGGGTTCGATATCGGCTCGCTCTATGATATCACAGCTTTGAGAACACGGCTTGGTATTTCCATCACCAATCTTGGCCAGGACCTCACGTACCTCAACGAGCAGTATTCGATTCCCACTTCGCTGAGGTTCGGCGCGCTCACGACAGTCATTAATGATGAAGACAACGGCCTGTACGCCGTTGCTCAGATTGGAAGACCGAATGACGCTGATGAGCAGTACAACCTTGGTGTTGAGTATGTATTTCGAAGCGTTCTGTCGATACGGACCGGTTACCGATTCAATTATGATACTGAAAACTGGAGCGCCGGGCTTGGGATGAATCTCTCGCCATTGGGCGCGGTCGGGTCGTTTGATTATGCATATACAAACTACAAGTTTCTCCCCGGAACTCACATGTTTTCACTCGAGTTAGGATTCTAATGATGAGCCCTTTTCAAATGCGTTCGCTGGCCGTCGTTGTTTTGGGTGCTGTTGTCATGAGCAGTTGTGCCTTCGAAACCGAGGACCCGGCGCCTCCCCAATACAGACCGGCATCGACCGTTGTCATTAACGAGGTCTTCGCGCTGCCTCTCACTAACCCCAGTTTCTATTGCTGGATCGAGTTTCTCAACCCGACAAGTAGCACTGTTGATCTTGAAGGTTGGACGATTACACAATCCTGTTTCCGGCTGGTGTTAAGTGAGATATACTTAAACGTTGCCGATTCTCTTCAGTTGATTCGCATTCGCATCGGCCAGCAGTTTGTCCCGGACAGCTTTGGCGTTTACGACGTTCCGATCAGCGAAGGCAGTCTGGAACTTGGACCGCAAGGACTGATGACAATTGTGAGCAATGAAGACAGGCTGTTGGACCACACGGAGTGGGGTCCGGGTGATCTGCGGCTCACATTCCAAAGAGAGATCATCAACGGCCCTCCATTCGAAATTGATACGATCGCGGTAAGAGGCGACACAACCATCACTTCGGAGAATGCATACGGGTACTTCTGGTTCATACAAACCACTGAGCAGTTGATTCTGAAGAACAATCTCGGTCAGGTGGTGGATGTTGTCAGGTTTGGTAACTATCCGTATCCGGTGCCGGATCCGTTCCCGGGAAATGTTACTCTGGGTGCTATTCCAAATTTTGAGTCAATATCACGATTTGCCGGCGGTTTCTTCACGGGAAATTCGGCGAATGATTTCTATGTGTCGCGATCCAATGTTCGTCCGACGCCGCAATGGTATAATCAGGATTTTAAGCAATAGGTGCAGCCTCCAAACTCTGTCCTCTCAAAAAAAGGGGAATCCTGTGGTTCTCCTTTTGTTGAGTGAAAGCACCACGCATTATGGATCGGGTACTTGACTTTTTTCATCGGTCGTTGTACAATTCCATGTGGTGCAACCCTCATGGGAGGAGGCTCTTCCCGCAATGGCTGTCGTTTCAACATTTCCAACCATCACCAGCAGAAAAGGTCTTGAACCCGCGTGGGAATCAGCGGCGTTCACGTGGGATGAGTCCTCTGTAAGGCATCTCTACCGCCGCGCCTGCTTTGCGCCGACCTTCTCCGAGATCTCAGCAGGCCTCGCGTTGAATCCCTCCTCTGCTGTCCATACATTGCTGAACGCCGCTTCGACTGCGGTTCCCCCGTCATGGGTCAATGATTTGCCCTTTCCAACTCCGCTGACGAGCGAGCAACAACAGCAATACAACACATGGAAGCGTGAGCTGCGTGAGTGGCAAATCCGTGTGATGCTCACCGAGCCGACGTCGCTCAGGGAAAAAATGGTTCTCTTCTGGCATGGACACTTTGCCACGCAGGTTTCGGATGTAAAGGTTCCCCAGCACATGTACCATCAGAATGCACTGTTCCGACAGTTTGCATTTGGCAATTTCAAGGAGATGGTTAAAGCCGTTGCGATTGATCCCGCGATGCTGATCTATCTCGATGGGATTAAAAACAGGGTAGGAAATCCGAACGAGAATTTCGCGCGCGAGTTGCTTGAATTGTTCACCATCGGTGTGGACAACTACACGCAAGCGGATATACAGGAAGCGTCGCGTGCGTTTACGGGATGGCAGGTGAACGGACTTGATGCGGTGTTCAATTCCAGCCGTCATGATTACGGTCAGAAAACATTCATGGGACATACCGGGAATTTCGACGGGAACGCAATTATTGATATTATCTTCGATCAACCGGAAACGGCGCGGTTTATTTGCAGGAAACTCTATAAGTTTTTTGTCTATGAGATGCCGAGCGAAACGGTTGTCAATCAACTCGCTGTCACTCTTCGCAACAGCAACTACAAGATTTCCGCGGTTCTGGACCGACTCTTCAAGAGTGCACACTTTTATGATACATTACACGTGGGGGCGGGGATTACAAGCCCAGTCGACCGTACAGCAGGGGTTATAAGGCAGTTGGAGATCACGGTTGATCCGGGATCGAATGTTGTCCCGAAATTCGTCCGCACTGAAACTCCTGAAATGGGGCAGGAATTGTTTGAACCTCCCAACGTTGCCGGATGGCCAGGTTATCGACAGTGGATCAGCACGACTTCTCTCGCTTTGAGAAATGCTTTTACTGACGCGGTCGTTGATGGAGTTGACGCCAATAATTCGAATATTGGCTTTAGTGTCAATCCGATTGGTTTTGCGCAGGAGTTTCCGGATCCGAATGATCCCGTCGCATTAGTAAGTGATATATGCAAGCACTTGTGTCCGCTTCCGGTTGCCCCGATTAGGCAGGAATTCCTCCTTGAGACACTTCTTCAGGGTATTGAACCTGAAAACTGGAGTCTCGCATATCCGGGAGCCGCGCAGCGTATTAAGGATTTGCTCAAGGTAGTCATGCGATTGGCGGAGTATCAGCTTGGATAAGACATGATGGATCGGAGACGATTTCTTCGAGGGGCTACCATTAGCCTCTTGCCCCTTACCCTCTCAGGGTTTCCTTTGAGAGTTTTTAGCCGCACTCCGTTGTTGAACACGATAGGGAAGCGATTTCAAGGAACCGGGAGGTCATTGGTGATTATCCAATTGGGCGGAGGATGTGACGGCCTTAACGCCGTAATTCCGTATGGGATGAGCGCGTATTACAATAACCGCCCAACGATCGGAATCCCGGCGAACCAGGTTCTTCCGTTGAGCGGAAGCGTTTCGATGGGCCTACATCCGTCGCTTGCCCCGGTGCATTCACTGTTCAACAGTGGAAAGATTTGCATCGTGCAGGGTGTAGGATACGCAATCCCCAACAGATCCCACTTTCGCGCTACCGACATCTGGCTCACCGGAACGGCGAGCAATGTGTTTGAATCCACGGGATGGCTTGGCAGAGATCTTCACTACAACTATCCTGACTATCCCCAGCTCCTTACACCAAGCCCGCTTGCGTTGCAAATTGGCGGCGCGCCATCCCTCGCTTTAAAGAGCCTGAATGGCGATATGAGTGTTACGATAACAGACCCACAACAGTTTTATGACCTCGTTAGTGGAACAGTTTCCGGCTACACAGGTGATCCTTCACCAAAGACTCCGGCTGGAGCCGAGCTTCGTTACCTCAGAAGCATCACGCAGGAAGCCATCCAATACGCGACGGGAATAAAATCCGCCGCCGACAACGCGACGAATCAAGCTACGTACCCTGACTCGAATATTGCGGAACAACTTGCGATTGTTGCCAGACTAATTGCCGGGGGGCTCGAGTGTCCGCTCTACGTGGTTTCCCAGGGAGGGCACGACACGCACTCGAATCAACTGACGCGACAGGCAAACCTGCTTAACGATCTCTCAAGTGCAATCGCTAGCTTTCAACAGGACATCGAACTGCTCGGCGTAGCCAACAATGTTTTGGGAATGACCTTCTCGGAATTCGGTCGCAGAACTTTTGAAAACGGAAGCGGCGGCACGGACCATGGGACGTCCGCTCCTTTGATAATGTTTGGGACCAACGTAGTAGGAGGACTCTACGGTTCCGACCCTGATTTCAACAGCGTGGACTCCGTCGGAGATTTCATTTACAACATTGATTTCCGGCAAGTGTACGCAACCATCCTGGGTTCCTGGTTTAGTGCTCCGCCCGACGAAATTGAGGCAGTGTTGTTCAGTCAATTCAACGAACTGCCGATCATTCAATCAACGGAGACAACGGTTACCGACAGGTTGGTCCCTGCGAAATTCGGATTGAAGCAGAATTATCCCAATCCGTTCAACCCGGCCACCACGATCTCATACGAAATTCCGCGTGATACCCATGTCAACATTCGTGTGTACAACACGGCGGGAGAACAGGTAAGGGAGTTGTTCAATGGTGTACGATCTGCAGGTACATATTCCGTCGGGTTTGATGCCGGGAGACTTTCAAGCGGCGTTTACTACTACTCGATGGAAGCCGGCGGATTCAAGGAGACGAAGAAGATGGTGCTTGTCCGCTGAACTCTGTTTCTTGGAAAGGACTTCGAAGGCCCGCTGCACTGTTTTCAGAGGGCCTTTTTTTACGCCTCTATTAACGATAGCAGGGAAGTAATCTTGTGGAAAGCGAGCTAAACATTTTGCTTGTTGAGGACAACTACGAGCATCTTCGTCTCACAAAGTACATTTTGAAGAGCGAGCAAGTCCCCGGAGAAGTACACGTGGTGCGGGATGGTCAGGAGGCACTGGACTATCTGTTTGGTCGCAATGCATTTGCGGACAAAAAACGTTTCCCACGGCCTGATTTGATCATGCTGGACTTGAACATGCCCCGGATTGACGGGAAAGAAGTATTGAGAACGATCAAGGGTGATGCAGATCTCAAGGATATTCCGGTGATTGTCGTGAGTTCATCGGACAGGGAAGAGGACGAGCACTTTGCCCGAAAAAACGGGGCTGCGGCGTACATTTCGAAATCCAGTGGCTTTGAGAATCTCAAACAGGCCCTCTCAACCGTGCACACGTATGCAAGAAAGAGTTAGCCGTATTCAGCACTCCTTCTTGACGACCTGAAGAATTCATGCCTCCCCAACCATTAGTTGCAATCATTGGTCGACCGAACGTCGGAAAATCGACCCTGTTCAACCGGATTATCGGTTCGCGAAGTGCCATTGTCCATGATATGCCGGGGGTTACTCGCGACCGAAACTACGCTGAGGCCGAGTGGGCAGGAAAGACTTTTTTGTTGGTTGATACCGGTGGATATGTCCCCGAGTCGGAGGATGTGTTTGAAACCGCGATTCGAGAACAGGCACAGCTTGCGATTGAAGAGGCCGACCTCGTCTTGTTTGTCGTTGACGGTGAAGGAGGGGTTCTCGCCTCCGATGATGAAATTGCGGACATCCTGCGGAGGGCCCGAAAAAAGGTTGTGCTCGTCGTGAACAAAGTAGATAGCGAACGGCGCGAACCAAACGTCCACGAGTTCATTCGTCTTGGCTTGGGTGATCCTGTTCCTGCCTCGGCGTTGGTAGGCAGGAGGGTGGGAGATTTGCTGGACATGGTGACGAACGGGATTCCAGCCGGTGCCCAGGAACAACCAGACCCGCGGCTGAAGATCGCAATTGTGGGTAGGCCAAACGTTGGGAAATCATCTTTTGTCAATTCCCTGCTTCAGGAAAAGAGGCATATTGTTACGGACGTTCCGGGGACAACGCGCGACCCGATAGATGCGGTCATAAAATTCCATGGCGAGGAATTCTTGCTGATTGATACGGCCGGCCTGCGACGGAAAAGCAAGATAAAGGAGAGTGTTGAGTTCTACAGCACGATTCGAACCCTGAAGAGCATCGAGCGTTGTGACGTTGCAGTGATAATGACAGACGGCAAGACGGGTCTTGAGCATCAGGACCTTCGCATTATCTCCGACGCGTTGGAACGCTATCGACCTGTGGTATTGGTCGTGAACAAATGGGATCTTGTCGAGAAGGACGAGACCACAGCCAAGTATTATGAAAAGGCCATTCGGGAGAAACTCCGGATTTACGATTACATTCCTATTATCTTTGTTTCCGCGCTGACAAAACAGCGAGTGTTTAAGGTACTTGAGCTTGCGAAGCAAATCGACGAGGAACAGCACAAAAGAATCAACACAAGCGAGCTGAACGATTTGATGCAGGAGGATATCGCTTCCTTCCCGCCAAAGAGTACATCAGGCAAGGAGATTAAGATAAAATACGTGACCCAGGTAAAAACCAAGCCGCCCGTTTTTGCGTTCTTTTGCAACGAGCCCCAGCTGATCGAAGACAATTATCGCAGGTACCTCGAGAATCGCATTCGTGAACACTACACTTTCACCGGTGTTCCAATCATTCTGTCGTTCAAGAGAAAGTAACGCGTGAGCAAACGTATAGTTGTTGTGGGAGGTCTTGCCGCGGGGCCAAGTGCCGCCAGCAAGGCAGCGCGCACGAATGGTTCCGCCTCGGTTGTTCTTCTTGAAAAAAGTCCTCATACATCGTATGGGATTTGTGAGATTCCTTACTTCATCTCCGGCGAGGTCGATGGATCCCGGCTTGTTTCCTACACTCCCGATGCTCTTAAGGAGCGAAAACAAGTTGATGCACGGGCGCATCATCTTGTGGAAGAAATCAGTCCGGGCAAACGTTTTGTGAGCGTTCGGAACCTCAAGACAGGCAAGACCAATCAGGAGTACTACGACCGGTTGATTCTTGCAACCGGGGCGCGTTCAAAACGACTGAACGTCGAGGGTGAAGATGCGCGTAACCTGTTCTTCGTGCGCTGGCTTGATGATGCCTACCAACTGAAAACATATCTTCAAGAAGAGAAACCCAAGACGGCAGTCGTCATCGGTGCTGGGTATGTAGGCTTGGAGATGACTGAGGCGCTTACGCGGTGTGGCCTGCAGGTGACGGTGTTGCACAAGTCGAGCTTGCCATTGAGTTACATGGAGCATGAGGTTCGCGAACGGATCCGATCGATTATCGACGGACAAGGAGTTCAATTTCACGGCATGGTCCGAACAGAAGGGTTTGTCCTCGGTCGTGACCGTAAGGTCACACATGTCGTTACTAGCGAAGGAACATTTGATTGCGACCTTGTCATTGAATGTGTCGGAGTGGAACCGCAAACGGAACTAGCAACTGCGGTTGGTATCCGGACTGGTTCTTTTGGCGGAATACTCGCCGATCAAAGGCAGGAGACGAACATCGACAACATCTTGGCGGCCGGTGATTGTTGCGAGGTAAGAAACATTATCAACAAGAAAATGATGTACCTGCCCTTGGCGACGATTTCAAGCAAGACGGGCTGGGTTGCGGGAGAAAACGCAGCCGGTGGTAACGCGGTGTTCCGTGGAGCAATCAGGGCTATTGCAATACGCGTGTTTGGTCTCGAAGTGATTCAGGTCGGCATCAGTAGCGAAGAGGCCAGGGATTCGGGCTTTGATGTCGTTGTCGACAGCATTACCGCGTGGTCAAAGGTAGGTATCATGCCTGGCGCGACGAAACTCACTGTTGTGACAATCGCTGACAGAAAATCGAAACGGTTGCTGGGCGCCAACATCTACGGGAGCGAAGGAGCCGTGCTGCGTGGAAACACCCTTGCAGTCGCTATCCAGCAAGGGATTTCTGTTGACGATATTCAACAATGGGATTTGGCGTATTCGCCGCCGTTCACACCATTGTGGGACCCGATTCTTGTTGCCGCGAACAGTTTGCGGAAGAAGCTATGAAAAGGACATTCAACATGAGACGACTCACGATTATTGATCACCCGCTTATTAAGCGCGATCTTTCGATTCTCCGGGACAAGCGGACGCCGTCGCATTCCTTTCGATCCACGCTGAGGCGCATCGCGTCAATGATGGCGTATCAGGTGACGAGCGAACTGCGCCTCAATTCCATCTTAACGCAAACACCACTTGAACGAACCCGTGGCTACGTTCTTAGGGATGAAATTGTTCTTGTGCCGGTGTTGCGTGCAGGGTTGGGATTGGTGGACGGATTTTTGGACTTTCTCCCCGAAGCGAAGGTCGGGCATGTCGGGTTGTACAGGGATGAAACAACGTTGAAGCCCGTAGAGTACTACTCAAAATTCCCCGGGAATCTCAAGAAAGCGCATGTGTTGCTGTTGGATCCGATGCTGGCGACCGGTGGGAGCGGGGAGGCAGCAATCCGATTTCTCAAAGACAAAGGAGCAAAACGCATCAGGTTTGTCAGTTTACTTGCGGCTCCTGAAGGGGTTCGCACAGTAACATCGCGGCATCCGGATGTTCACGTCTACACAGCAGTTCTCGACCGCACTCTGAACAAACATGGATATATTCTACCCGGTCTTGGCGATGCCGGCGACCGGATCTTCGGAACAGGATAGCGCTGTTCCGCCTTCCGCTGGTGGCTTTTCTAAGCCAGGAAACAACATCTCGTTTCGATTGGTTGACATTCCCTGTTCAAGCGTATATATTTTTGAGAAGGATTCGGCTGAGGTTCTCAGGCTGATCCGCTGAAATTTTGCAGGGTGTCAATCGATGACTAACGTAAAGTACAAGAAAAAACTTGACGACCTTCTTGCCGTGTGTGAGAAGAGCCTTCCCTCTGTCAATGAAACCCTGATCCGCAGGGCATTTGACTTCGGTTTCAACGCCCACCGCCATGATATTCGCGCCTCTGGTGAACCATTCTTTGATCATCCTTATGAGGTGGCGCGCATTGTTGCGAAAGAAATCCCACTTGATGATGTCTCGGTTGCCAGTGCCCTCCTTCACGACGTTGCCGAGGACACCGACTACCAGGTCAAGGACATACGGGCGGAATTCGGAGATGCCATCGCAGATATTGTGGACGGGGCAACCAAGATATCGGATATCTTCAAGAGTCATGAAGTGACGCAGGCGGAGAGCTACGGCAAGATGCTGCTCTCGATGGTGAATGACGTCCGTGTGATGCTGGTGAAATTTGCAGACCGCCTTCACAACATGCGAACGCTGGAGTACCTTCCCGAGGAGAAACAGCGCCGGCTGGCGCGCGAAACGCTGGACATTTACGCGCCCTTCGCGCATCGATTCGGACTTGCCGGAATAAAATGGGAGTTGGAGGATCTCGCATTTAAAGCGCTCCACCGCGAATCGTATGATATGATTGCGCGGGAACTGAAGTCTCGAAGACGAGAGCGTGAAAGCTATATCAAAAGGTTTTCGGAGCCGATTGAACAGCGCCTGCACAAGGGTGGGTATAAATTCGAGATTATCGGCAGGCCCAAGCACATTTATAGTATCTATAACAAAATGATGGCTCGTAACAAGCCGCTTGAAGATATCTACGATCTGTTTGCCATACGTATCATCCTCGACACTGCCGTTGACAACGAATGCTTTGCCATCTATGGAATAGTCGCTGATATCTACACGCCGAACCCCGACCGGTTCAAGAACTACATTTCCATCCCGAAGAAAAACGGGTATCAATCCATTCACACGACGGTGGTTGGTCCCGAGGGAAAGATGGTGGAAGTGCAGATCAGGACCCGCGGGATGGAAGAGGTTGCCGAAAAGGGAGTTGCCGCGCATTGGATGTACAAGGAGAATAAGGAGACGATTGACGCGGAGTTGACACAGTGGGTGAACTGGGTGCGTGAAGTGCTCGAAAGCGCAAGCAGCGGTGACGTGCCCGCTGCCCAGCTCATGGAAAGTTTCAAGCTGAACCTGTACCAGGACGAAATATATCTGTTCACGCCGAAAGGAGAGCTAAAGATTCTCCCGAAAGGGGCGACCCCTGTGGATTTTGCTTACGAGATTCACTCAAAGGTCGGGGATCACTGTCTGGCCGCCAAAGTTGGCGGCAAAATCGTGGCGCTGGACAACGTCTTGCGCAGTGGTGATCAGGTTGAGATCCTTACTTCAAAAACACAAACACCAAATCCAGATTGGGAAAAGTTCGTTGTAACGCACAAGGCGAAATCTCATATCCGGCGTTGGATCCGGGAAGAACAGCGCAAGGCAATTGATGAAGGACGTGCGATTTGGGAGAAGAGGACGAAGAAGGCAAAGCTCAGCATCGGCGAAGATGATCTGAATGCGTTTCTTCATTCGATGAAAATTGAAAACCAGGGGTCATTTTTCCTGGCGCTCAGGCAGGAGAAGATTGATCCCGACGCCGTTATCCAACTTTTCCTGGAGGGACAAAAGCATCCACAGTCTGTGGTGCAGGAAGAGGGCAGTATTGAGGGGTTGTTCAACCAGTTTATTTCCTCAGCTCGCGGACTCACCAAGGGGATAATTCTTAATGGGAACCAGGATAACTACATGCACAACTTTGCCAAATGCTGCAATCCTATTCCCGGCGACGAGGTGGTGGGTTTTGTAACGACAGGCGAGGGTATCAAGATTCACCGCAAGAACTGTAAAAATATCAGACTGATCTCCCAGATGGATACCACCAGAATGCTGGAGGTGAGCTGGCCCACTGATGACAATTCCCTGTTCGTTGCCGGAGTGAGGATCTCCGGAGATGACCGACCAGCCCTGCTCAGTGATATTACACACGCCATTTCCTCTTATCTGAATACCAACATCAGAAGTGTTAACATCGACACACGTGACAAGGTGTTTGCAGGAACATTCATCCTTTATGTCAAAGACACAGAACACCTGGCCAAACTGATGGAAAAAATTCGCCGGGTCAGAGGCGTTCACATGGCTGAACGGTTTGAGGAGTAAACAAAGCATTTGAAAAAAGCATCTGGTCGCGTTCTTGGGATTGACTACGGAGCCAAAAGAATTGGGGTGGCAATCAGCGACCCGACCCGGTTGATAGCGCAACCAGTGGCAACACTGCAAAACGATATATCATTCAAGGATCGATTACTCAGCTTGACTAATGAACGGGAGGTTACCCTGATTGTGGTTGGGATGCCATATGCGCCGGACGGTGGAGCCGGGTCGATGGCGCAGCAGGTTCTCTCGTTCATTGAACTTTTGCAATCATGGACCACAGTTCCCATTGTCACATGGGATGAAAGCAATTCATCTACTACGGCAGAAGCGATCCTTTCAGTCGGAGGAATGAAAAGAAAGCAACGGCGCTCAAAGGGATCCATAGACGTGATGGCGGCGCGGGTCATGCTTCAGGAATTCCTCGATCAGTCCATGCACCCCGATGACTACTGACGCAGAAGCGAGGAATCAACCGTCAAGCCGACGCACAGCGGTTCATCGACTCGGGCGATGGATATGGGCCAACAAAGGGAAGTCGCTGGGACTAGGTGTTCTTTTGTTCCTGGTAGTTGAACTCCTGACCATCCCTTTTTTTGACATCGCGGGACTAAAAACAAAAATCCCTCCACAGACAGCTTTGATGAGGCAAAGAATTCGTGAAGCAGAACTGGAAGGGAAGCAAATCAGAATTCGCCAACAGTGGATTCCGCTCGCCCGCATTCCCAAACATATGATTGACGCTGTGGTTGTAGCCGAGGATGGTACTTTCTTTTCGCACAACGGTTTCGACTGGTACGAAGTTCAGGAGTCCATCGAAAAGAACATCCAAAAAAAGCGCGCAGTCCGGGGTGCCAGCACAATAACGCAACAGCTTGTCAAGAACCTTTACTTGTCGACATCGAAAGACCCAATCCGAAAGGGGAAGGAGGCACTGATCACCGTACTTCTGGAGCGTTCACTCACAAAGAACCGGATTCTTGAAATCTATCTCAATGTTATAGAATGGGGGCATGGAGTATTTGGGGTTGAGGCAGCGGCGAGGACATTTTTTGGGAAATCTGCATCTGAGTTGAATCTTGAGGAAGCGACGAGGCTTGCGGCTGTGATCCCGAGCCCTTTGAAACACAAGCCAAGCGACAACAGCAGGTATGTTACGCGACGGAAGGGAATTGTCCTGGCGCGAATGCGAGCACGAGGTCGTGCACCAGTGGAAGAAGTTGGACCGCCTGAACTGGAGGAGGGATTGCCAGAGGATGAAACACCTGTTTCAGTTCCTGACACAGGGAGCAAACAATGAACTACAAAGATGTTTACCATTTGATTGAAGAGGGGGAGGGGTTTGAGATTGAGTTCAAGAGGAAAGTAACAACCCCCGAGAAAATTGCCCGCGCAATGATTGCATTTGCCAATACAAAAGGAGGATATCTTCTTTTCGGCGTTGACGATGATGGCTCAATTGTAGGGGTTGAAAGCGAGAAGAGCGAGTTGGATTTGATTCACACCGCAGGATTGATGTTCTGCGATCCCGAAATTGATCCGGCAATCGACATTGTGGCCGTTGATGGTAAGGATGTCATCGTCGCGCATGTGAGGGAGAGTGAATCAAAGCCGCACTGTTTTGTCAACGGAACTCGGCGATCAAACGGCGCGGATGAGACCAATGTGTTTATCAGGATGAATGACAAGACGGTCATGGCCAGCAAGGAAGTTGTGAAGATTCTGTGCGATGAGAACCCTAATGCACCTCCGGTGAAAATAGAAATAGGAGAAAATGAACGAAGGCTCTTTCGATACCTTGAGGAGCATGAGCGTATTACGTCAAAGGAATTCAGCGCGCTTGTGAATATCTCGGAGCAGCGAGCGTCAAGGATTCTGGTGTTTCTCGTTCGTGCGGGAGTTATTCATATCCACACGTACGAACAACGAGACTTCTTTACGCTCGCGCATCCCGTACCTTCCTAACGACCATCTGTTCACGCCAGGTCTGAACCAGCTGATTCAGGGCAATTCCGTACGCGACAGCAACGTTTAGGGAGTGTTTTGTTCCATACATTGGAACCTCGATGGCAATGTCGGCATGCCGCACCAGACCGGGATCTACTCCAGTCAACTCATTCCCTACAACAAGACAGACCGGGAACGTTTGTTCTGTGAGATCGAAACACGATTTACTTTGGGATGTTTGCTCAAGAACGCAAATGCAGGCGCCCCTGTCACGGGCTGCGCTTATCGCCTCTCCTGTGGTTTTATAGTGCTCCCAGGGGATGCTCAATGTTGCTCCAAGAGCAGTTTTTTCAATCTCCTTCCTTGGAGGAGTTGGAGTAAAGCCGCATAGCATCAATCCGCTGATCATTGCGCCATCAGATGTCCTGAAAATTGACCCAACGTTGTAGAGGCTTCGCACATTGTCCAATATCCCCCAAACTGGTGCCCTTTGAGCATTTTCAATGCCTGAAAGGGGTATTCTTTTTCCAAGGATCTCTTCGTGGTTGAGCTTTTGTCGGCTTTCTTTTGACATGGAGTGAATAATGTAGAGAGATTGTGGGAGTTTTGCCAGCCGTTTTGGTTGCAGCACGTTCGTCAATTGAGTATATTAAATGCCCCGGTAAAATTTAATGTGGTTAAAAAGAAGCTCATTATCGCCATTGACGGGCCTGCGGGCTCAGGCAAAACTACAACTGCAAAACTGGTTGCTCAAGAACTGGACTATCTACATCTGGATACCGGGGCGATGTATCGTGGTGTCGCCGAAAAAGTTCTGAGAGCAGGGATTGATCCCTCCGACAACGAAGCTGTTTCCCGGCTAATCGATTCAACCACGGTTGCACTTGAGCAATCTGGAAATGGGGTTCGTGTGCTTCTTGATGGGCACGACGTTACCTCAAGAATCAGAAGACCGGAAGTGACAAGCGTTGTCAGCGCGGTGAGCAGTGTTCCGGAAGTGCGAAGAGCGATGGTACGGTACCAGCGGTCAATCGGGAAATCCGGAGAAGTGGTGGTGGAGGGGAGGGATATCGGAACGGTCGTATTCCCCGATGCAGACGTAAAAGTGTTCCTTGTGGCAGATTTAATGGCGCGTGCGCACAGACGACAACTCGAACTGGGGCACGTGGGTGTTGAAGCGTCACTGGAATCTCTTGCCCGGGAAATTCAAGACCGTGATACAAAGGATTCAACTCGATCCGACAGTCCATTGCAGAAAGCAAAGGATGCAATTGTTCTTGATACATCGGAGTTGACGATAGCACAACAAGTGGATTTCATCGTTTCTCTTGCACGCCAACGGATGGCCGCGCAATGAAGGTCACGATTGATCCGCACGCAGGTTTTTGTTGGGGCGTCGTCCGCACAATCGATATTGCCGAAGAGGAAATGGAAGTCTCTCCGGAGCTTTACTCGCTCGGTCCTGTGATTCACAATCCGATGGAAGTCGAAAGACTGAAAGAGCACGGACTCGAAACCATTGGACACAATGACTTTGAGCGGCTTGGCGGCAAGAAGGTTCTGATCCGCGCGCATGGAGAACCGCCGTCAACATATGAACTTGCACGGCGGCATGGTGTGACCCTGATTGACGCTACTTGTCCGGTTGTAACGAAGGTGCAGGAACGCATCCGGAAGTTTTACGACAAGGGCTACCAGGTGGTAATCTTTGGAAAGAAAGATCACGCAGAGGTTATCGGTCTTGTCGGGCATAGCAATAACGAAGCTATTGTCATCAAATCCGTTGAGGAAATTGAGCGGCTTGATCTGACCCGGAAGACGGTGTTGTTCTCCCAAACTACAATGGACAAGGAGACCTTCTACAAGATTGCCGCGGAGATGAAGAAAAGGATCGGCGAGTTTGAAGTCGGCACCTTTGAGGAATCCGCAATTGATTTTCACGCGAAGGACACCATCTGTGGCCAGGTTTCCGGCCGTGACAAGAAACTTCGCGAGTTTGCTAGCAGGCACGATGCCATGGTTTTTGTTTCCGGACGAAACTCATCAAATGGCAAGGTACTGTATGAAATCTGCCGTGATGCAAACCCGGCCACATTCTTTGTTGAAAAGGAGGATGAACTCAAGCCCGAGTGGTTTGGCGGTAAACAATTGATCGGGGTGAGTGGGGCCACGTCCACGCCGCAATGGCTGATGGAGCGGGTTAAAGCAGCGATTGAGAATCTGCTTTCATAACAAGTTTCAAAGGCGTTCGCCTGGCGCCCGACGTATTCAGGCAAGTCATCGCACAGTTCACACCAAACAATAATCAAAAACGTTCCTGCTTGGGGCACGTAACGCAATCCGATGACATTGCGCTACCACACCGGCAGGATAATCCCTGATGGGATGTTATGTGAAACAACAGGAGGATGAATGGCCGACACGTCAACAATCGAGAAGCCCGCAATTTCCAATGCAGCAAGACGCGATGAATCATCAAAACCGACAGGTACGATGAAAACACGACGCGCTGTTGATGACATGGAGTATGGCGAAAAAGAATACAGCGACATGATGAAGCTGTATGAAGGCACGCTGGGATCAATCAATGAGGGTGAAATCGTCCGTGGCAGAATAGTTGCCATTGGCGAGAGCGAGGTTTCCGTGGACATCGGCTTCAAGTCTGAAGGCGTTGTTCCGCTCGCTGAATTTACACGCCCTGAAGACCTGAAGGTCGGGGCCGACATCGAAGTGTTTCTCGAAAGTGTGGAGGACAAGGAAGGGCAACTTGTTCTTTCCCGCAAACGAGCGGACTTCATGCGAGTGTGGGAGCGAGTCACCAAGGCGTTTGAATCAGGAGAGGTTCTTCAGGGTCGCTGTGTTCGCCGTATCAAGGGTGGTCTCGTTGTGGATCTCCTCGGTATTGACGCGTTTCTTCCGGGTTCACAGATTGACGTTCGTCCGGTTCGCGATTTTGATGCGTTCATTGGAAAGACATTGGACTTCCGGGTTGTCAAGATCAACCATCCATCCGAGAATGTTGTAGTCAGCCACAAAATCCTTGTTGAAGAAGAAATGTCCGGCCAGAGAAAGGCAATTCTTGAAAAGCTTGAAAAGGGTCAGATCCTTGAAGGCACGGTCAAGGCCATCACGGACTTCGGCGTTTTTGTTGATCTGGGTGGTGTGGACGGTCTCGTTCATATTACAGACCTTTCCTGGGGTCGCATAAATCATCCTTCAGAGATTGTAAAGCTCGACCAGACGATCAATATCGTCGTGTTGGATTTTGATGCCGAGAAGAAGCGTATTTCACTCGGCTACAAGCAACTCCAACCGCATCCGTGGGAAAATATTCAGAGCAAGTATCCTGTTGGAACCAAAGTTCCCGGCAAAGTTGTCTCACTTGCGGACTACGGTGCTTTTGTCGAGATCGAAAAAGGCATCGAGGGGCTCATTCATATTTCCGAGATGAGCTGGACCCAACACATCAAGCATCCGTCTCAGGTGGTTTCCATGGGACAAATGATGGAGGCGGTTATCCTCTCCATCGATAAGGATAACAAGAAGCTCTCTCTTGGAATCAAACAGCTCGAACCGGATCCGTGGTTGACGCTGATGCAGAAGTACCCGGTTGGATCGCGACACAAGGGCATCGTGCGCAACCTGACAAACTTCGGAGTGTTTGTTGAGCTCGAGCAGGGCGTGGATGGGCTGGTTCACATTTCAGATCTCTCATGGACGAAGAAAATCCGCCACCCAGGTGAAGTCGTCAAGAAGGGTGACGAGATCGAGGTTATTATCCTTGGCGTTGATGTTGATCAGCGCAGAATCTCGCTTGGTCACAAGCAGATCGAGGACAATCCCTGGGATCGCTTCGGTGAATCATACAAAGTGGGCACCGAGGTTGAAGGCAAAATCGTTCGCATCATTGAAAAGGGTGTGATCGTTGAGCTTCCGATGGGGGTTGATGGGTTCGTTCCCGCCTCGCAGTTATCGATGTCGCAAGTGAAGAACATTGCCGACAAGTTTAAGGTCGATGATATGCTTCCGCTGAGAGTCGTTGAATTCGAGAAGGACTCTAAGAAAATTGTCCTTTCCGCGGTTGAATATTTCAAAGGGAAGGAATCGAGTGAAGTCGAGGAGTACATGGAGAAACACAAACTCCCGGCAAACACGATTGGTGACTCAGCGACAATCGTTGACCAGACGGCCGGCGGCGATACGTCGATACCGACGGAGAACTAAGGTCCCCAGCGCTTGCTCGAAGAGCCGTCCGTGGGTTTACGGATGGCTCTTCTTGCGTTAAGATAACCATGTCCACAGTTGCACTTCATACGCTCGGCTGCAAGCTGAACATGGCGGAAACCTCCGCTCTTGCGTCGCAGTTTGTAAACCGCGGATTCCGCGTCGTAGGTCCCGGGGAACCGGCCGATGTTCATCTTATCAACACGTGCAGTGTAACGCAACGTGCCAACCGCGAATGCAGACAGATCGTACGGCGCGCCTTGCGCGATAACTCTGATCCATTTGTCATTGTTACCGGATGCTACGCACAACTGGAACCGGAGGAAGTCGCATCCATCGAAGGCGTTGACATCGTCCTCGGCTCCAGGGAAAAACCTCACCTCTTCGAATTCTTCACCTCAACGCGGAAGCACGTTTCACCACAAGTGCATGTCTCTGATATTGCCGAGGCAAATGATTTCGGACCTGCGTTTTCCCACGATCCATCCGATCGTACCCGTGCATTCCTGAAGGTTCAGGATGGTTGTGACTATTCATGCAGTTTCTGCACAATTCCGCTTGCGAGAGGAAAGAGCCGAAGTCAGTCAATTCCGGAAACCATTGCACAGGCATCAGATCTGGTGGCCAGAGGATTCAAGGAAATCGTACTCACAGGGGTGAACGTTGGTGATTTTGGGCGAAAGGACGGCTCGAGTCTCTTAACGCTTCTCCGTGAACTTGTGTCTCTTGACGGATTGCATCGCATCCGTATCAGTTCGATAGAACCGAATCTTTTAACAGACGATATTCTCGAATTCACCGCGGCCTCGGAGAAAATGTGCAGGCATTTCCATATTCCGCTTCAGAGTGGTAACGATGAGATTCTCCATCGCATGAGACGACGGTATGTCAGCTCCCACTACAGAGATTTGATTTTCCGCATTCACGAGTTGATGCCTTCCTGCGGCATCGGAGCCGATGTTATTGTCGGCTTCCCGGGTGAAACGGAAGAGCATTTCGAGACAACGTGTATGTTGCTGGAAGAACTGCCGATCTCCTATGTCCACGGCTTTACGTACTCAGAGCGCCCGAACACCCCGGCGGCTATCTTCGATGGTGCTGTTGAACCGCGCGTGCGTTTCAAGCGCAATGAGCGATTGCGTCACCTTTGCTACAGAAAAAAATCCGCCTTCGCCAAATCCGTTGAAGGCACCTTGCAGGAAGTTCTCCTTGAGGATGACTGCGATGAATCTCACAGGTATGGATTCACGACGAATTATGTGCGTGTTGGTGTACCGTTGGCGGGCTCCCGATCAAACACACTGGTTTCCGTGCATATTACTTCAAGCGCAGATGGCATTTGCTACGGATCTATCATGAACAGCGGGATGATCTCATGAAGATCGCTTCGGTTGAGCCCGGAAGTATTGCAGAAGAACTCGGCATTGTTCCGGGGAATGATCTGTTGGAGATAAACGGGGCTCGCGTCCAGGACCACATTGATTTCCGGTTCCGGGAAGGGGATGCAACCCTTTCTGTTAAGATCGCCAGGGAGTCTGAGGTAACGATCTTCGATATCGAAAAGGATGAAGGCGAATCTCTGGGGCTCGACTTTGAAGACCTGAAGATTCTTGCCTGCGGGAATGACTGCGTGTTCTGCTTTGTGGACCAGAATCCACAGGGAATGCGCAAGCAGTTGTATTTCCGTGATGGCGACTACCGCCTTTCGTTCATGTACGGCAACTATACCACTATGACGAATGCCGGACCTGCAATTCTCAGGCGAATCATCCAGCAGCGGCTTTCCCCGCAATACATCTCTGTCCACGTCACGGACTATGATGTCCGGAAGAAGCTGATGGGGTTGAAGAAGGATGATCTCATCCTTGAGAAGATCAAACTCCTTCATGACAACGGCATTGATATGCACACGCAGATTGTTCTCTGTCCGGGCATTAATGATGGCGATGTGCTTGCGAAAACCGTGAGGGATTTGTTCCGTTTTCACAAACACATTGTTTCCCTCGCGATTGTTCCGGTCGGATTGACCGACCACCGGTTTGGGTTGTTCGAGCTAAAGAAGGTTGATGCGGGGTATGCTTCTGGGTTGCTGGAGATCGTTGATGAGTGGCAAACGGCGTTCCGCAAGAAGACCGGAAGGAACTTTGTTTACGCCTCCGATGAGTTTCACATCGTCGCGGGTCGTTCGATTCCGGCATCTTCACATTACGACGGCTTTCCCCAGACGGAGAATGGTGTCGGGCTTGTCAGGAGTTTTCTCAATGGCCTTGCAGCGCAATCGAGAAGGTTCCCGGATAGACTCAAAAATCCCCGACGTCTTACACTCGTAACCGCAGAGCTTCCATCCGGGATAATTCAAGAGAAGGTCCTTCCGAAGCTGAACCGAATAAAGAACCTCGATGTCGAGATTGTTACCGCGGTGAATACTTTGTACGGACGTAGCGTCACTGTTGCTGGACTTCTATCCGGCAAATGTCTATCTTCTGCTCTTAGTGACCGTGTCCCGTGTGATCTGGTGCTTCTTCCGCCTGACATTCTTAACGCGGATGGTTTATTTCTCGACGATGTAACCGTCGAGCAATTAGAAACAACAATCGGGACAAGGGTGATGGTATTTGACGGGCAATGGAGTGAGATGTTCAAGGTGCTGAACCAAAAACAGGGAAGAGCTGCATAGGGCATTGGGACGATTTGTTCGTGGTGTCCGTTCAACAATGATGAAAGAAGCGCTTGTATGTCCAAAGTAGCCCTGTTATTTGTATTTGCCCTCTCTGTGCAGACAATCCTCGCTTCTGAGAAGATGTCGCGCTATGACGCCCAGCTTCATCTGATGCCACCCTCGGTCACTTCTGAAGCCCGCAGCCTTGAGAATGAGCTGATGCAGGAAACTTCGCAGGATAAGAAGTCACCTGGTCTTGCCGCCATTTATTCGTTGTTACTTCCCGGAATGGGTGAGCTATACGCGGAGGGTTTTCAATCAGGAAAGTACTTCACGATCGCAGAAGGAGCGCTCTGGCTTACGTACGCAGCGCTTGATGTTCATGGGAATTCCCTCCAAGATGACGCGAGGTCGCTTGCCGTTGCCAGGGCGGACGCGAATATTGCGGGAAAGCCAGACCAGTTCTTTGTTGATATCGGCAATTTTGTTGACATCTATGAGTACAACGAAAAGCAGCTGCGAGACCGGGAACAGGAAAAAGTATATGATCCGAACGCCGGTTATTATTGGCGTTGGGAATCCGATGATCTTCGCTCCCAATACCGCGAACAACGGATTGACGCGGAGAACGCCTTTAACAACCGCAAATTTGTCGTAGCAGCCATTATTGTGAACCATGTTGCAAGCGCAATCAACGCGGCGCGCAGTGCAATTTCCTACAATTCGGAACGCCAGGGAATGGGCGAACTCCGTTTCGGTGCCTCCGTCCTTGGCAGTGTCTCCCGACCTCACGGAATCCTCCTGACTATTTCAAAGGGATTCTGATCCCCGGACCGGATGCGCAACATCAAGCTTGTTGTTGAGTATGACGGCACCGATTTTGTCGGGTGGCAGATACAACAACAAGGCAGGACGGTCCAACAGGAAATCACGAGCATCCTCAGGCAGATCCTTCAAGAGGATGTGAATGTAATCGGCGCGGGCAGAACCGACTCGGGTGTGCATGCTCGTGGCCAGGTCGCAAACTTTCGCACGAATTCTCCTCTCACGCCTGAAACACTCCTCAATGCGCTCAACGGCCTTCTTCCGCGTGATATTTGCATTCACGCCGCCGAGGAAGTCCCCGAGGAATTCCACGCGCGGTTTGATGCAAAAGAGAGAACATACCGTTACTTCATTGCCCCGCGTCCTACGGCTATCGATCGGCGATATTCCTGGTTCTCAAAATACACTCTCGACATCGGAGTGATGAACACATGTGCTAAGCTCCTTGAAGGCGAACATGACTTCTGCTCGTTTAGCAAGCTGAATCCTGAATTGTCCCATTCGCGGTGTATCGTCGCATCATCACACTGGTTTGAGTCCAACGGGATGTTCGTGTATGAGATACAAGCCAACCGCTTTCTTCATGGAATGGTGCGCACTCTCGTGGGAACCATGGTTCACGTTGGCCGTTCTTATCGGACATTCGACGAGTTCAGGAAGATATTGAATTCACGTGAACGATCTGAAGCAGGAATGTCAGCGCCGCCACACGGTTTGTTTCTGGAGTCGGTCCGGTATGATGTCTCGTCCTGAGACAGCGATCTGGTCCAGGTCAATCCCATGTTGATTTTACCCTTGCTTTCGTGTATCATTTCGAGGTCGAATTGCCGGTCACTCATTACCAACGCATAGCGAATGCCACCCTCTGACGCCGCAGCATCAGTTCCACCCATTCTTCAGGATGAAACCGCCCGCCTTCGACGGGCTGTGGAAGAGCTTTCAGTCCTGAACGATCTCGCGCGCACGATCAGTGCATCGCTGGATCCCCAGGAGGTTATGGATGTAATCATTCGGCGATCCCTTCGAGCCGTTCAAGCAGAACAGGGTGTGATTACGATGGTGGAACAGCAGTCCGCCGATCCGTTGAAAACACTCGTCCGGGCAATGAACAGCACCAAGGAGCATGAGCACTTACGGCCGACACAGAACCTGCTGGGCTGGATGCACTTGAACAAGAAGCCCATGCTACTCAACTCGCCGCGTACAGATCCTCGCTTTCAAGGGGTTGAATGGTCGTCTTCAATGCAATCTGTTATATGCGTGCCATTGATGATCAAATCGGAACTCAAAGGAGTTCTGACGGTCTACAACAAGCGAGGGAACGGGGGATTCACTGACGACGATCAGCGCGTGCTGGCAATTATTGCGGCACAATCAGCCCATGTGATTGAAAATGCGCGCCTCAACGAACACGAGAAGCAGTTCCTCAAGATGCAGGAAGAGTTGAGGTTGGCGTATAAGATTCAGATGGACTTGCTTCCCGGTGAAGCGCCCTCCATTCCGGGGTACGACGTTGCCGCGAAGACCATTCCCGCCCAGTTGGTTGGAGGAGACTATTTCGACTTTATTCAAGCCAGGGAGAATACGCTCGCTGTTTGCGTCGGCGATGTTTCGGGAAAGGGGCTCCCTGCAGCGTTGCTGATGGCCAACACGCAAGCAACCCTGCGCGGTCAAGCCCTCGTTGCCGGTTCGGTGACCGAGTGCATCACTAGGTCCAACACGCTTATGTATCAAAGCACAAGTGCTGAGAAGTTTGTGACGCTATTTTACGGAGTCCTTGATTATCAGAACCATGTTCTTGTATCTTCCAACGCCGGGCATGAGCATCCGTACCATTTTTCAACCGCGGAACAGCCGACAAAGCTGGAAAAGGGCGGAACTGCTTTGGGCATGCTTGATTCATTTCCGTACGAAGAGGAAAAAGTCCGGCTTGCAGTTGGAGACGTTGTCGTCATGTTTTCCGACGGCATTACGGAAGCAATGGATGACAAGCGAGCACAGTTTGGAGCGGAGCGCCTTGAAACCGTTATCCGTCAGCACCGGGAGTTGTCTGCCGCCGCTCTGATCGGCAAGATTATCGAAGCAGTGCAGTGGCACTCAGGTCTCGCACCGCAAGCGGATGACATGACTCTTCTGGTCATCAGGCGGATTGGATGATTCCTATGAACAACGACATTAACACTTGAAGGAGAATCTCAATGGGTATTCGCACTTCCACGCTTGACAGCGGCATTGCCTTGGTTGAGGCGGCCGGCTCGCTTGTTGGTGGTGATGAAACGGACAAGCTTCGTCAATCCATTGCCGGCTTTCTCGACCGGCAATACCAGAAACTTGTGATAGACCTTAGCGGCGTCACGTACATGAACAGTACGGCGATCGGTGTTTTGGTGCAGGGTCACACAAGTTACACGCGCAAGGGTTGGAAAGTGGTGTTGTGCGGGATCAACAAGAACATTGACAGTATCTTTGTCATCACCAAGTTGACGTTGGTGTTTGACGTTAAAGACTCGCGCGATCAGGCAATCAAAAGCTTGAGCTAGCTGCTAAGGAATGTCGCATGCATATGCGAATGGTTGAAGTAAAGGTAAAGGAAGGCTTGAGCAGTCAGCTTCGGTCGCATTATGCCAATCGTGTGATCACGGGCCTTTCGGAAGTGCGCGGATGTCGTTATGCAGGGTTATTGCAGGAAGCGCGTCACCCGGACGAGTGTGTTTCCCTCACCTTGTGGGATTCAGAAGAGGAGTGCAGGGCATATGAAAAGGGCGGACTCTTTGAAAAACTGCTCGAAGAAACGCGCCCCTATCTTCTGGAATCCACAGAATCGAGAATTCAACTCTCGCAGAACCTGACCCTTGAATATGTGCCGATTCCACAGGAGCCAGTCGTCACCGTGATGCCTGTTGAGGCAACAAGCAATGAACCGGCATCCAACACGAGCGTAGGTTCGCCGATGTGGGTCAGGATTATCTCCCTGAAAGTGAAGCCGGGGAAGATGGAAGAGTTTAGTGAGTTCTATGTCAGTCATGTTATTCCCCGGTTGCGCGCTGTGCGTGGGTGCCGGTATGTGTATCTGACGGGCAAGGCGCAGAGACCGGATGAAATTCTCTCGGTGACAAGCTGGGACACGAAAGACGACGCAGAACGCTACGAGCAGAGTGGGGCATTCGGGGTTCTCTTGCGGTCGGCGCAGCATGTCCTTTCAGATTTGTACCAGTGGAAGCAGGACGACGAAAAGGAAGGTGCAGTACGATCAACAACCAGCGACGACCCAGTGGTTGAGCAGTACACTGTGTTGGTGAGCAAATCATTTAAGTGAAGCCCAAAACATGAACGCACGGTTCTCCAAAAACATTCCCGGAATATGCCTTGTTGAAGTGGAAGGCGTGCTCCTCGGCGGCGATGAAATTGACGAGCTTCGCGACGTTATTACGCAGGCGGTTGATGCGGGATGCGGCAAACTGATTATTGATTTTACCGGCGTCAGCCACATGAACAGTGCAGCAGTTGGCGTATTGGTTTCCGCGGTTACTTCCTACGCGCGCCGGCAATGGCAGGTGCGGCTCTGCGGCGTTAGCAAACCCGTGTACAACGTTCTTGCTATAACGAAGCTGAACCTCGTGTTTGAACTTGCAAAGACACGGGAGGAAGCAATAAACAGTTTTGCGTAATGTGCCGGCTTGCTCACTCGCGGTTTCGGTAATTCTTCTGTGCCAAAGTAGAGGGCAACATGAAACGCGCCGAGCCAGTACGTACACATTTCGGCGGTAGCAAAAGGCCACACCAGAGAATAGAATTAACTACTGTTCATTCACCAGTCCCGGCTGACATGAACAGAACGCTTGCCATTGTTCTTGTTTTTCTCACGGCCCTTCTTCTCAACGGCTCCGCGCCTCCATCTTCCTACGACTACAATACGATTCTTGAACGTGAGCTTCAG